>ERZ772960.1261-NODE-1261-length-20506-cov-2.761723_pt1 | contig 20506 bp, 22 predicted proteins | sample MGYA00580678_ERZ772960 | MGnify/ENA primary metagenome ERZ772960 (study PRJEB29015, sample SAMEA2737930) | human oral metagenome | biome: human oral; feature: human-associated habitat; material: dental | place: China | collected 2059 ... | reverse complement strand
CGCGTACGACCTCATATTCTATCTCTTTCCAACCTTTTAAGCTCTTCTCTACGAGCACCTGGGGAGAGAAAGAGAACGCTTTTTCACATATTTTCCTAAGTTCTTCGTCATTGTCGGCGAAGCCGGAACCAAGCCCGCCCAGTGCATAAGCCGCACGGATAATGACGGGATAACCCAGGTCGTGCGCCGCTTTGACAGCCTGTTGCATGTCTTCACATGCCTCGCTTTTGATGGTTTTAACCTGTATTTCGTCTAATTTTTCAACGAAACGCTCGCGGTCTTCCGTATCCATTATGGCCTTAACGGGTGTACCTAACACCTTTACGCCATACTTATCAAGTATACCATTCTCGTATAATTCCACGCCACAGTTAAGTGCTGTCTGTCCTCCAAAGCTCAACAATATACCGTCGGGACGTTCCTTTTCTATAACCCGCTCAACAAAGTAAGGCTGAACGGGGAGGAAGTATATTTGGTCAGCAACACCTTCTGAAGTTTGAACTGTCGCGATATTCGGATTAATCAATACCGTCTTGATGCCCTCTTCGCGCAGAGCTTTCAATGCCTGGGACCCCGAATAATCAAATTCTCCTGCTTCGCCTATCTTGAGCGCGCCGGAACCTAACAGCAATACCTTTTTAATATTTGGATCTTTCATAGACTTGCTTACTCTTGTTTCCTTAGTTTTGAATTATAATTGCAGATGGGATTTGTCAAGCATTCAGCGCTTCAATAAACTTGTCAAACATAAACTCTGTGTCGACAGGCCCCGAACATGCTTCCGGATGGAACTGCGAAGAAAACCACGGATTCGACTTATGCCTGATGCCTTCATTGGAACCATCATTCATATTGACAAACAATTCCTCCCAATCTTTGCCAAGAGTTGTGGCATCAACGGCATACCCATGGTTCTGCGAGGTTATGTAACACTGGTTGGTTCCTACAAGACAGGCTGATTATGTGAACGATGGCCGTATTTCAGCTTGTAAATCGTGGCTCCGGCAGCCTTCCCCAACAGCTGATTGCCCATACAAATGCCACAAATAGGTTTGCGGGAAGCGCCGATTTGCTTGCGAATTACGTCTACAGCCTCCTGACATGTGTCCGGATCGCCCGGACCATTAGCCAAAAACAGGCCGTCAAAATCCATGTCGGTATAATCATAATTCCACGGAACGCGGATTACTTCCACCCCTCGATTAATCAGACAACGGATGATATTGGCCTTCACTCCACAGTCAACCAGCACCACTTTTTTTCCTGCTCCCTCCTGATATCTGATGATTTCCTTACACGAAACTTTAGCAACAAAGTTCACTCCCTCATAATCAGCCTGAGGCATTTCATCAGGAACGTCGTCAAAAATAATGCTTCCCTTCATGACTCCATGTTCACGAAGCACTTTGGTTAACTCACGAGTATCAATGCCTGTAATGCCAGGGACGTGCTCTCTTTTTAACCATTCTGCCAGACTTTCGACAGCATTCCAATGGCTATACTGCTCACTGTAATCGGAACAAACCACTGCAGACACATAAATCTTGTCGCTTTCCATAAAGGTTGGCAATCCATTTTTCTCAAAAGTAAAGGGTGGAACGCCATAATTTCCGAGCAAGGGGTATGTAAATGTAAGAATCTGACCAGCATAAGATGGGTCAGTAAGCGACTCCGGATAGCCCATCATGGCCGTGTTGAACACCACTTCTCCGCTAACAGGATGCTCATATCCAAATGACTTCCCGTGGAATTTCGTTCCATCAGACAATACCAAGGTTACATTCTTCATCTTATATTATTCCGTTTAAGAAAGTTTTTCGTTAAGCGAATGCTCCACATAGTTCACGAAAGCCTGATTGCAGAGCTTGGTCCCACCGGGCGTAGGATAGTTTCCAGAGAAGTACCAGTCGCCCTTATTATCAGGTATAGCCTTGTGAAGTCCTTCCAAAGTCTGGAACACTATTTCCACGGGAGCAACCATATCATGAGGTCGAAGCATTTCGACAAGCTTCTTATTGATTTCCTCTACCGTAAAAGGCTTGTACACATCCTTTACATGATTCACCATCTCGGCCTTAGGCTTGAGCAACTCTGCCTTGCATGCCTCATAAGTTTTACGGATAAGATGTTCCATGTGGTGGTCGTGAATAAGCCTGATTACTGCACGGAAAACGCAGAATTCCTCTAAGCTTGGCATGTCGATACCATAATAATCGGGATATCTTATTTGCGGGGCAGAGCTTACGATTACGATTTTCTTTGGATGCAAGCGGTCAAGAATATGCAGGATACTCTTCTTTAAGGTCGTTCCCCTTACGATGCTATCGTCAATGATAACCAAGTTATCTTCACATGGTTTCAGGCTACCGTAGGTCACATCATAGACATGAGCCGCCAGGTCGTCACGCGCACTGCCTTCAGTAATAAACGTACGAAGCTTGATATCCTTCCATGTAACCTTCTCAGATCTTACCTTTGACATCAGAATTTTCTCCAGTTCTTCATGCGTAGGCTCATGGTCAAGGCTCTGGATTGTCTCTATTTTCTGCTCATTTACATAGCCTTGAAGGCCGTCAATCAATCCGTAATAGGCAACCTCTGCAGTGTTCGGAATAAACGAAATCACTGTATGCTCAATATCATAATCCACGGCTTTCAATATGTTTGGCGTGAGTTGCTCGCCCAGTTGCTTGCGTTCCCTGTAGATATCTCGATCTGATCCGCGCGAAAAATAAATGTGCTCAAATGAGCATGCAGTGCTTTCTTTCCCGGGAATAATGCTTTCTATAGCAACCTCTCCATTGCTTCGAACCAGCAATGACGTGCCAGGAACAAGCTCTTCTATGTCTTCATACTCGAGGTCAAAGGTGGTTTGAAGCGCTGGCCGTTCCGAAGCGAGCACCACAATCTCGTCATCTTTATAATAATATGCGGGGCGAATGCCGTTAGGATCACGCATGGCAAACATCTCTCCACTCCCTGTAATGCCGCACATTACGTAGCCGCCGTCAAACTTGCCCATCGTTTTTTTCAACACATTCTCCATACGGACATGGGCATCTATGTAGTCAGTGATATCCGTTCCGGTAAGACCCTGTTTCTTTGCCATTTGGAAATTGCGCTCAACTTCTCTGTCAAGACGGTGCCCCATCAGTTCAAGGGCGATATAAGTGTCGCTGTAAATGCGCGGACATTGGCCCTGAACGGTAAGACTTTCAAACACTTCATCCACGTTTGTCATATTGAAGTTACCGCAAATACAGAGGTTTTTTGCCCGCCAGTTGTTCCTGCGAAGGAAGGGATGCACATATTTTACACCACTCTTTCCGGTTGTCGAATAGCGAAGATGGCCCATATACAACTCGCCGGCAAAGGGCAATTCGTCATAAGCATCGGTGTCAATCTCCTCTTCTTTCATCACCTGCCTGATTTGTCTATGGGCTGAACCGAAGATTCCAGTAATGGCATTGGCTCCCTCGGCGCGCTCACGGAACATGTATTCATGGCCAGGTTTCGAGTGCAGTTTGACGGAAGCAATGCCCGCTCCTTCCTGTCCGCGGTTGTGTTCCTTCTCCATCATCAGATAGAGTTTGTTGAGACCATACTTCCAAGTGCCGTATTTCTTCTGATAATAACTTAGCGGTTTAAGAAGTCGTACGAGGGCAACGCCGCAGTCTTCGTGGATATTGTTTTCCATTTTGGATGTTATTCAAACGAAAATGAGATAATCAAACGCAGCTCTTTCTGACGTATTGATTATCTCATTCCTCATATTTTAAAATGTCTCTGTTTTCTAATGCCCGGGCTTTTTGTCAACGTACGATAGTAATAATCAGTGAAGCTAACGACGTTATAACTCCTAAGAACGAGAACCAAAGCGTGGTGCTGCTTCCTATAACCGAGTTATTCGCTTTTACATTATTAGGCTGAACATACACGATATCGTTTTGTTGCAGATAATAATAAGGTGAATTGAAAATATTTGCATCTTTTAAGTTCAGCCTGTGTGCGTGCTTCTCTCCGGTTGAATCTTCGCGGATAAGCAGCACATTGTCACGCTTACCGTAGATGCTGAGGTCACCAGCCTGGGCCAGAGCTTCAATAATGCTCATCTTCTCGGTGGTTACAGGCACGACTCTCGGACCGCCAACTTCACCAATTACCGTCACACGGTAGCTTGATGTACGAACGGTAACTATCGGCTTTTCGGTTTTTGCGAGATAAGGCGTAACCTTTCCCTTGATCATTTCCTCACATTCGGTCTTCGTCATTCCGGCTACATGAAGCTTGCCTACAATAGGAAAGTTGATATTTCCATCATTATCAACCAGGTACCCCTGAAGGTAACCACCTCCCGAGCTCATCTGCCCCGCGTTGCCTAACCTGTTATTTATCGTAAGATTAAAGGGGGCAGAAACTTCCGGATTGGTTGTCTGCACGGTGATTGTAAGCTCATCCTTGGGCATGATTTTGGCATCATAAAGTCCTTTTGACGCAGCTAAGCTGATGGAATCAATATTCTGAAAGTACGCAATTTGCTTGATGCTTGAACAACTTCCCATCATACAAATAATTGCTATCAGGAAGAAGGGAATGAGCAATTTCTTCATTTTTCAGCAGGATTGAAATTTATATGGGTGCAAAGTTAGCGCTTATTTTCCAACGGTGCAAGCAAAAAGGTTGAAAAGCCTCTATAAATTTTGCTCACCCGCAGCTTTTAACTACATTTGCACGAAATAAGATACGCAGATGAATAAGGTACTATTAATTTATACAGGCGGGACAATTGGCATGGGACAAAACCCGATAACGGGCACTTTGGAGCCGCTTGACTTCAACCATCTTGAGGATTCTATGCCCGAGTTTAAATTAATAAAGACCCACATTGACATTTATCAGTTCACGCCTCCCATTGATTCAAGCGACATGATGCCTGACAAATGGGCCCAGCTTGTGCGCATCATTTCAAAGAACTATCACAACTATGACGGCTTCGTTATTCTGCACGGAACCGATACCATGGCCTATACGGCGTCGGCTCTGTCGTTTATGCTCGAGAACCTTACGAAGCCGGTCATCCTCACCGGCTCGCAATTGCCTATTGGACAACTTCGTACTGACGGCAAGGAAAACCTGATAACGAGCATAGAACTTGCCTCTTTGAAAGACGAAAAAGGTCGTGCACGCGTACCCGAAGTATGCATATATTTCAGCGGAAGGCTGCTTAGAGGCAACCGCGCTACAAAGATAAACGCCGATGGTTTCTATGCCTTCGACACCTTTAACTATCCGCATCTCTGCGACGCTGGGGTTAATTTCACGTTCAACGACCACAGCATTCTCCGTCCCGACTTCTCAAAACCCATGATTCCCCACTCGGCAATGAACCCCGACGTTGTCGTTTTCAGCCTGTTTCCAGGCATTCAGGAGAACATCGTAAGAGAGCTATTGCAGGTTAAGGAGCTGCGAAGCATCGTCATGCGAAGCTTTGGAAGCGGGAACGCTCCGCAAAGTTTATGGCTCAAGCACCTGTTAGCGGATACGGCCGAACGCGGTGTTGTCATCGTGAATATCAGCCAGTGTGTTGCCGGAAGCGTCGAGATGTCGCGATACGACACAGGTTTTCAGCTGCAGAATACGGGCATTGTGTCGGGCTACGACAGCACAGTCGAGGCGGCTATCACCAAGCTTATGTTCCTTCAGGCACAATACAGCGACCCGAATGTCATCAGAAAGCTGATGAACACGCCGCTTGCAGGCGAGATTTCAAAATAGTACAGCCTCCGCCTCTCCACCCTCCACCTTATTATATTATGCAGCACGCGGGCAGCATTTTGCCTTTGTGCCACCATCGGTTTAGCTTTTATCGTTATAAAATATGAAGTCAAGAGCCGATAAAAGCAACCCTATACAGAAAAGTAATCCGCCGAGCCAGGCTGCCGATGATGCGGGACTACGCAAGAAAGCAGACACAAGTCGACTGGCAATTTCGTTACCGTTAACTATCAATCCTTCGGTACACACAACAGTTTTATCGTTTACAGCATCACCGTATGGCATACGCCAGAAGGAGAATACTCTCCTACCTTCCGTGCCTTTATCTACGTAAAACTTTATCGTATCGCCTTTGTGTAAACGATATTTCCTTGCCTTAAACGCAGGAGGATAAAGTAAAAAGGCAAAATAATTAATATCATAACCCTGCCAATATACAGTTGTGGCGTCTCCTTTTAACCTGAAATTTACTTCCCATTCATAGCGCCCGTTTAAGGTTATAACTTTATCTACAACGCCTGTACGACAAGGCAGATTGCTGTCCGCAGCCTGGAATCCCGTCCAATAGAACACCATTACCGCCACCGCGGCAGCTATCAGGAACACCACCTTTGCAGGTATTCTGAATATATAGTAAAGAGATTCTCCTCTAAATAGATATTCCATTTCTGTAAAAGTTTAACTTTAACCATACCCGTACCCTCCCGTGCCGTGCAAGCGGGACGTAACGGGCAGGTGCAAAATTACGAATAAAATTTGTAAAACTCCTGCCCGAGTGCCGGAAATCAAGCCTTTGCCCCATGCGATATGGCATCAAGGCTGACACCGTTACGCCCTGACAGCAATGCCCGTGCGGCATAAAGTCGGCGTTACGGCGGCCGTCACACACGCGTACCACAGTCGCCGTACGGGTTTTATCACGGCCGTCGCACGCGTGTGCGGCGCCCGCCGTACGGTCTGCACCACGCAAGTATGGGCGAGCCGGCAGCCAGGTTACGAAGCGACAGAACGGCCGATTACAAATCGCCATCCGGCGTTCACGGCTCGTCCCGTTCCCACATTTTTAACATGGCAGGCGGCTCCGTCTGTTCTTTTTTTGCTATCTTTGCAGTCCGTCAGGCTCGTATCTGATGACAGACGGGCACGTTTTAATTTCATAAAAATGAAAAGAACAGGAAACTTTTTCAAGATTGTATTTACGGTATTACTTGTTAATTTATCGCTCCTCACATCGCATGCAGCCGACAGGTTCGTGCCGTTCAGATATGGAAATTTCGATACATGGGTGGTCCGCCACGTGCACGAGTCGGCCGTTATCGGTGGCAACGACAAGACATTATACGAGCCCGGCCCTGCCCGCGAGCTTACCAGCAACAACCCCTACGTAAACCTTGGCGGCTCGCCGTGGGGCACGAGCAACGTCATGGCCAAGGTAATGGGCATCGTCAAGACCAATGTCTCGGTCTATCGTGACGCTCACGGCGCAGGTCATTGCGCCAAGCTGGTGACACATATCGAAACCTGCAAGGTGCTCGGACTGATGAATATCAAGGTGCTTGCCGCGGGAAGCATTTTCCTCGGCGACGTCCGCGAACCCATAACAGGCACCAAGGACGGACCCAAGGCGCTGAACTGGGGCATTCCTTTCACGCTCAGGCCTAAGGCCGTACGCTTCGATTATCGCGTTGAAACACCGGCATCGCGCAACCGTATACGCCAGAACGGCTTCTCAAAAGCCACTGCCGTGGCAGGCCCTGACTACTGCACGGCCGTGCTTTACCTGCAAAAGCGCCACGAAGACGCCAAGGGAAACATCACCGCACAGCGCGTAGGAACGATGGTTGTGCACTATGGGCAGTCGACAAAAGGATGGGTTGACGGCGCCACTTACGAGATACACTACGGTAACATCACCGCAAAGCCCTTCTATGATGCGGCTACGATGGGGCTCCGTTCAACCGATTATGCCCGCAATTCAAAGGGAGAGAGCGTCATTGTACACGAAACGGGCTGGGCCGCATCAGGTGAAACGCCCACGCATATCATCCTGCAATTCTCGTCAAGTCACGGCGGAGCCTATGTCGGCACGCCGGGAAACACGCTCTGGATAGACAACGTGGGGCTGGTATACTGATGAAAAGGTGGGGCGTTCTTTCCATAGTCCTGCTGGCATCGCTTCGTGTTCCGGCGCAGGAAACGACGCCAGTCCGGCCCGATACCGTTGTTCCCGCACAGGCTCTGCAGCGCGATTCGAAGCCGATGACGAAGAAAACGAGTCTTTTTTCCCGCGTTCTTAGCTACTTCAATGAGAGCAATAAGGAGAAGAAACAGAAGAAATTCGACTTCTCTGTCATCGGCGGGCCTCACTTTAGCACCGATGCAAAGCTCGGCCTTGGCATTGTAGCGTCAGGCCTTTACCGCACGTCGGGCACCGACAGCTTGCAGATTCCCAGTAACGTTTCGCTGTACACCGACTTCTCTACCGTTGGTTTCTACATGCTCGGCATACGTGGAACACATATCTTTCCGAGCAACAAACAACGCATCGACTACAATACCTCGTTCTTTTACTTCCCAAGTTACTTCTGGGGCATGGGCTATGAGATGGGCGACGACAACAGCAACAAGAGCAAAATGAAGCGTTTTCAGTTCAAGTTTCAGGCCAACTGGCTGTTCTCTGCTGCCGAAAACCTCTTCCTCGGACCCGCTATTGCCTTCAACTGCGTGACGGCACGCAACATCGATCGCCCCGAATTGCTCGACGGACAACGTCGCAAAACGGTAAACTTCGGGGCAGGATTTACCCTGCTTTACGACACACGCGACAACCTTACAGCCCCTCATCGCGGCATGCGTCTGGAGTTAAGGCAGCTCTTCCGCCCCAAATTTATGGGCAATCATTATAGCTTTCATACCACCGATCTGCGCACAAGCGGCTACATTCCCGTATGGAAAAGCGCACTTTTAGCCGCCGATTTCCACACGATGCTTAACTTCGGGCATCCCTCCTGGGGCATGATGGCGCTGCTTGGCAACAGTGATTTGATGCGCGGTTACTATGAAGGACGATACCGCGACAAGCATAAGATTGAGGCTCAACTTGAGATTCGCCAGCACATCTGGCGCCGAAACGGAATCGTTCTTTGGGCAGGGGCAGGCACGGTGTTTAATAAATTCAGCGCAATAATGATGAAACGCATACTGCCTAACTACGGTCTGGGCTACCGATGGGAGTTTAAAAAGAACGTAAATCTTAGGTTAGACTACGGCTTTGGCAAAGCAGGGCAAGGAGGTTTCATCTTTAATATCAACGAGGCCTTTTAGTAAAGCGCTCCAAATTCCGACTTAATATCAACGAAGCTCTTTAATAAAGCGTTCTAAATCCTGATTATGACGAGCAGACGTTTCAACCTTTCGGCATTGCTATTGCGGCTTCTTTCAGCGCAATTTCTTTTCATATACACCGTCGTTGCCATCACGGTGCCCAACCTTTCACTGGCTTTTACCAACTCCATTCTATTGTCGGCCAACGTGATTAGCGTTGTGCTGCCGCTGTCTTTCTATGTGTGGCTCATGTCGCTTTCGCGCAAAACGGGCCGCCTGGTGTGGCTTTTGTTCCCGCTTATATTCTTTGCAGCCTTCCAGATGGTGCTTATTTACCTGTATGGCGGCGGCGTAATTGCGGTGGATATGTTTCTGAATCTGGCAACGACCAACCCTGAAGAGGCAATGGAATTGCTCGATAATCTCATACCCGCTGTGGCAGGAGTCTTGGTGCTTTACATCCCCCTGCTCGTGCTTGCCGCATGGCAATGGGCCAAACATACGTCGCTTGAGGCTGCCTTTCAGCGCCGCATGCGCAGGGCGGCACTTCGTACGGGCGGAGTCATGCTGCTGGCGGCGGCCCTGCTTTACGTCGTTTTCCCGCGGGGCGGAGAGCGTCAGGGGCGATTCGAATATCATGTAGAGAACGAGGTTTATCCCGTAAATGTTTTCTACAATCTTGCCCTGGCGCTGCACGAAAGCTGGCTTTCGGCCCACTATCAGGAGCGTGTAGCCCACTTCCGCTTTGGCGCAATGCCCACGCATAATGCCGATTCGACCGAGGTTTACGTGCTTGTTGTAGGCGAAACTGCGCGCTCAAGCAACTTCCAGCTTTACGGATACGCGCGCCCTACCAACCCTCAACTGTCGCGCGAAAGCCGCCTGATGGTGTTTCGAAACGTAAGATCGCAGTCGAATACCACTCACAAAAGCGTTCCCATGCTGCTTACAGCGGCCACGGCCGACGACCATTCGCGCCTGTATCATGAGAAGGGAATACTGGCCGCTTTTGGCGAAGCAGGATTCCATACCGCCTTTTTCTCGAACCAATTACGCAACCATTCATACATCGATTTCCTTGGAGAAGAGGCAAACGACGCCTGTTTCATTCGCGAAAAACAGCCTTCACGCCGTCCCGATGACGAACAATTGCTGCCCTATGTGGCGCAGGAGCTTGACCAACACCACAGGAAACTCTTCATCGTACTGCACATGTACGGCTCCCATTTCAATTATCGCGACCGCTATTCGCGTGCCAATGCCCGTTTCCTGCCTGACGAACCCACCGAGGCCAAGGCCGAAAACCGACCGCAATTACTGAATGCCTACGACAACACTATTCTGCACACCGACCGCATTCTGGCCCGTTTAATCGGCATGTTACGCGCCCGTCACTGCATTTCGGCCGTGTTATATACGTCCGACCACGGCGAAAACATCTTCGACGACAGCCGCCATCTCTTCCTCCATGCCTCGCCGCGCCCGTCAGAATACGACACCGACGTGCCCCTTCTGGTATGGACTTCCGAGCAATTCGGCCGACAATATCCCCAGGTTGTCAACGCCATGCGCAGCAATCTGCGAAAGGGAGCCGAGTCGAACGCATCGGTATTCCCCACCATGCTCTCCATAGCCGGAATACGCGCAAGGGCCCGTGCCGACAGTCTTTCGCTCACAAACCGCACCTATCGCCTCGGTACGCGCTACTATCTTGACGACCATAACCATGCCGTGCCGTTGTCAACTTTCCTGAAATAAGTTTCCAAGCCACATCTCCTCCCTGCCATACATCCGCCCTTCACGTCTACCGATAAGGCGCGAAAGGCACTTCCGTTCTGTGTCCTACGACGCAATGCCGTCAGATTTCCCCCACAATACCGCCAGATTTTTACTGTAATGTCAAAATTTTTACGTAGGAATATTAAAACATTTACGATGCAGAGGTCATCGTGCGACAGTCGCCATACGACGGGTGCGACGGCCGTCGTACGCACGTGCCACGGCCGTCGTACACATGTTACAGCGGCCGCCATACAATGAAACATCCATTTAAAAAACGCCATCAAACAACGGGAATGAGTTGTGTATTACCCTATAAGAACGATTCCATTAGCATGAAATAGTTATTGAATGAATCGGTATAAATACCTTTTCATCAGTTCGTTAACAGGTAAAAACAAGAGGTTGAAAAGAAATTGCGAACCCAAGGAATAGCGGAAACGAAACGACAAAGGCGGCGGGGTCTTAAGCCGAACTTCTGTAAATAATGCGGATTGACAAGCCAGAGCTGTCGGTTGATGATAGTCAAATTCAGCTTACGGACCAGACTTTCAAACCGTTCGACAGACGTCCTGCACCTTTTTATATATAGCAATTCGGCCACGGTGCCGGCCTCTTCGCCCGCAAGTCTCTCTAAAACAAACCGATACAGGCGCGCGGGCAGCAAATGGAAGAACGGAACCTTTGACCATATCGGGCTGCGACAAATCTGCTGATGTCCGCCAAAAGGCATGTGCCAGGCAGGAAATGCCACAAATAACACTCCGTCGGGACGCAGGAAAGTACTGATGTGTTCAATGAATTTTTCCTTACAAGGCACGTGCTCAATAACGTCGTGCAAAATGATAATACTGTGTTTTTCATCGTCATTGGCGGGCGAAGGCACCGTCATGAAGTCGTGGCAAAGGAAGTTTCCCACCAGGTTTTCATCTTCAAAGAAACGCCTCGCCTGCCCAATCCTGATACCTGCTACATCTATTCCCGTTACACTGCAGCCCTTTTGGGCAAACGGTTTAAGGTTTCCGCCCTCGCCACAACCCACTTCCAACACACAGTCAGCGCCAGAAACGGGATGATATTGCGCAATATATGGCAGGTAATAATGGGCTGAGCTTCGGGCCGATTCTTCAAAATAACGCTTCCTGTCAGTGTGTCGCGATTGCATTTTGCATCTTCTTTTATAGGTTAAAATAACGGACAAATATGTCCTGTCCGTCTGTATAAGAAGATACGATAAGAGTTAAAGGACTGCGGCCACGCAGCAAGAAATATTCGGTTGGCGCAAACAAAAACGACGCATCAGGCATGATGCGCCGTGTCTTGGGCCGCAGAATCAGTGTCGTTTCATCGTGAGGGTAACCGGTTTGTCGGGCACGAACGTTACCGAACCACGGTAAATTTTGTTCCATTCCGCAGTCTGCTTGTTGGCCGTAGTGTGGTAAACGTCAAGCTGATAGCTGCCGGAGGCAAGGTTTTTCAACGTAAAATTGACGTCATACTGACAAATACAGTCGGTGGCCATGTCCTCATTAGGATATAAAATCAGCACCAACTTGTTCCCATCACCGCCCGCTTCCACGTGGAAATGGCTGATCATACAGTTGTCCAACACATCAGTAAACTGTGCGTTTACGGTGTTGTCGGCAGCCATTTTCAGGTGCAGAACCGTAGGATTATTCGTAACGTTCTGGTAATATTCGGGGCGGGTATCGGTTGGTGACACCGAAGTCTTGCAGGCTGATGACCTGATATCTGTCACGTTCACGTTTCCGATAACGGCATTTTCTGTTGAACAAGCTGTTATCATACTCAATAAAAAGAGCGTCGCGGCGCTGTGCTTTAAATTTAAATGCTTCATATCTGTGTTATTTTAAAGGTTTTACCATGTCAACCGTAGCCCGAACGGAATGCTGAACATGAACGGATGCTCCGTCCGATAAGTCTGAATTCCGCTCCCGTTTCCGAAATAATAGAAAAGGTTTGGCTCAATATAGATGCTAAGAGGCTTGAATACAGGATATTGCACGCCTACACCAAGGTTTACCGACCACTGCGGACGGGGACTGATGCTGCGCTTCTGGGTGAACGACGAATCGGGCGTGATGGTGAACGTGCGCGTAAACGAGCTGTGTACCGGCAGCTCAAATGTCACGCCGCCCGTGGTGTATGCGTTGAGGCGTCCCTTGTGCCAGATGCTGTAAGTCAGCCTTAAAGGCAGACCGATATAGTCGATTTTCTGCGTCTTTTTAAGCGTGGCATTATTGAATGTACTTTCAAATTCCGACTTCAATCGGGTGTACGTCAGCCCCGTTCCAAACGTCCAGTTCGGGCTTAGCCGCTTGTTGAGCGAGAAGCTGTAGGTCTGGGGGCGATGGTGATGTGCCCTTTCGCCCAGAGGATGGTCGGCTGAAAGGATACTGTTTACGGCTGTCTGGCGCAGTCTTGCGTTCTCAGTCGAATCCATGACAGACCGATTTCGATCCAGATAATTGAGATAATCGGCCCACGAATAAATCTTGGCCATCGCGCCTCCACGGGCATAATCAATAACCGAAAGGTAGTTAAGGTTCGACAAACTGTTGCCGGAAGACGTCGAACTGTAGCCGAAATTGAAGGCCCACGGGTAGTGTTTTGCCGGAGCCTTACGATGGCAAGCCAGCTCTATGGGTACGGCGTTGATGTTCTTCGGCAACGGTGAAATATGGAATAATGAGTCTGGAACGCGAAGGATAACGGTCATGTTTCTTGACAAAGAGTCTGCAGATGGCAGCAGATTAGTCTGCTCTGTATTGACGATATCAGAGGATTTGTTATCTGTTTTGTAAGTATTTCTGACAGAAGAAAGGCTTAAGCGGCGAGGAGGAACTGCGAGATTGGTGCGCTTTGGCATTGTCGGTTCAGGCTCAATGTTTCGGCGCGTACGGAAGCTTGCCTTGTCTTTTTGCGCCTTCACAGCCACCGACCGGGTGCGTAAAGCACCTTTTTGCCTATCTCTGGTCACGAAATAAACGTACAGCGGTATCAGAACGGGCAGCAAAAACAGCATCCAATAGTTGACCAATATGGTACGCAGCATCTTCTTTGCTCTGAATAATTGCGAAGAAGAACTGTGCGGATTGATACCCAAAAGGCTTGCTATCTCCTTGTGTGACAGCGAATCAAGGACAGAAAGCTTGAATACTTCACGGCTTCCTTTAGGCAGAGCGTCGATGGCTGACAGCAGTGCTTCAAGCTCAATAGCCTTACGGGCTTCGCTCTTCTCATCCGGAATTTCAATGTCTAAACATGATAATGGTATTTCTGTTCTTTCGGTATCGTGCAGGCATTTCAACGCGAGGTTCCGCACAATAGCTATCATCCAGCCCTCTAACTTTGAGTTATCTTTCAGGCTTTTTATAGATGTAAAAATGATGATAAAGGCGTCATGAAGCACATCTTTCGCCATATTCTCGTCGTGAATATAATGCCGGCATATTCCCATTAGTTTGTTGGAATACACCCTATATAACGTTCCGAGAGCATTCTTGTCCCCTTGTTTACATGCTTCTATGTCAAGTTCCGTCTTCATCAATATACTTATCCTTTTAATCTAAAGGAGTAAATTCAAGGTAAAAGGCTGCATAAAATTATGAACTTTTTTGCTAAATGTGGGACTAAAAGCTTAAAAACATATAGGAAATACGACAAAACAAAAAAGGCCATGAATAAGAATTCATGACCTTTTCTTATATGATAATATTAAAAATATTTCTATAATGAAATAAGATTACTTCCCTAACTCAATTACTTCTTGAAGAAATCCTTCACAGCTTCGTTAGGAACCATCTGCTCATCAAAGAAGTAAGCACCCGTCTTGGGGCTCTTTACCATCTTGATGACTTTCGAATAAGCGCGACCATCATTACTACCTTCATGAAGGCTTGCGACAGCTTTTTTTGCCATAGTCTATTATTTTATAACTGTATTCAGTTCAGTTTTATACGTGATTCGCCCTATTTACTTAATCTCTTTGTGAAGAGTCATCTTCTTAAGAATAGGATTATACTTCATGAGTTCGAGGCGCTCAGGAGTGTTTTTGCGGTTTTTTGTAGTAACATAACGGCTTGTTCCCGGCATTCCTGAGTTCTTCATCTCCGTGCATTCCAGGATAACCTGTACTCTATTACCCTTAGCTTTCTTTGCCATGATGATTATTCTCCTATAACTTTAATATCTTTCCAATCGCAATAACCCTTGGCAACTGCCTGCTTAAGAGCTGCGTCAAGACCTATTCTATTAATGAGACGAAGACCAGCTGCGCTGATCTTGAGGGAAATCCAGCAGCTTTCTTCTACGTAATAGAACTTTTTGTTGAAGAGGTTTACATCAAAACTGCGCTTTGTGCGATGCTTTGAGTGAGACACATTACAACCTATCTGTGCCTTCTTTCCTGTGATCTGACAAATCTTAGACATTGCTATTCTTTGTTTTTGATTTCGTTTTTTGATACTTATTCCAAACAGAGTGCAAAATTACAAAAAAACTTTGTTCTAACAAAATTAAAGTAATAAGAATGTCTTCTTTTAAGCATTTTTTCTCAAAAACACGATTACGATAATGCTTAAATTACAGTATATTAAACTATCTACGGCCTTATTCTTCCCGATTCACGACGTGTTTTTCCTTGTAATAGTCAATAAAAAGGTGCAAAGCCTTGTTGGTTGCAATCTCAAGATTGATGTCACGCCCAAAATCTTCTGTCAGTTTCAATGTTCGTACATCATCTTTTGAGCCATACCCTATCCAGATAGTCCCCACCGGAATCTCCGCAGTTCCACCAGTCGGACCGGCTATTCCCGTTGCAGAGATGGCGTAATCGCAATCCATTGTCTGGCAAGCACCGACAACCATCTGCCGTGCTACCTCTTCACAAACGGCAGTCTGCTCTTCAAGAACCTGATGAGAGACATGCAGCAAATTCTCTTTTACCTCATTCGTATAGGCCACAATGCCACCTTTAAAATACTGCGAGGCCCCCGGAACAGCTATAATTGCCTCGGAAATTCTGCCCCCGGTACAGCTCTCGGCCGTACAAAGCGACTCCTTATTATTATACAGAGCCTCCTGAATCTGGCGGCTCAAAACCTTTGTTTCTAATTCCATTGTATTGAAAAAACGTAATAATGTCGAAATAAAAAAGTCGGTTTACCGGAATGTAACCTTCGAGAAAGCCGGAACATCCATTGAGCAAAAGTCATGGTTGAGATACTTATAGTAGCCCACTATACCTATCATTGCCGCATTATCAGTGGTGTAATTGAACTTCGGAATATAGATTTTCCATCCATATTTCGCTGCATGGTCCTGAAAAGACTGGCGTAGAACCGAGTTCGCCGAAACGCCACCAGCCACTGCAACATGCTTAATGCCCGTCTGTTTTACAGCCATTCGCAGCTTCTTCATCAAAATATCAACGATGGTATATTCCAGACTTGCCGACAAGTCTTCCTTATGATGCTCCACAAAATCGGGGTCGTCAGCCACCCACTTGCGCAAATTGTACAGGAAAGACGTCTTTAATCCTGAGAAGCTATAATCTAATCCAGGGATGTGCGGCTCCGAAAACTTATAGGCTTCAGGGTTGCCGTTCTTTCCCAAACGGTCAATAATCGGTCCTCCCGGATAGCCTAAGCCCATCACTTTTGAGCATTTATCTATTGCTTCGCCGGCAGCATCGTCTATCGTCTGCCCCAGAACCTCGATGTCGTTATATGCGTTAACCTTCACAATTTGTGAATTACCACCCGATACCAGCAGGCAAATGAACGGATAAGGAGGCATGTGATTGTCGTCGTCGCTTTCCTTAATGAAATGCGCCATCACGTGTCCCTGCAAGTGATTTACGTCTATAAGCGGTATTTCAAGGCTGCGGGCGAATCCCTTGGCAAAGCTTACGCCCACCAAAAGTGAGCCCATAAGCCCGGGCCCGCGGGTGATAGCCACCGCCGACAGCTGCTCTTTCGTAATGCCGGCACGTTTGATAGCCTGATCGACAACAGGCACAACGTTCTGCTGATGCGCCCTGCTGGCCAGCTCAGGCACCACTCCTCCATAACTCCTGTGCACCTCTTGCGAGGCTGTTACGTTGCTGAGAAGAACGCCATTTCGCAATACGGCAGCCGAAGTATCATCGCAACTGCTCTCTATTCCAAGAATATAAATATCTTCCATCTTCTATTCTGCTAATATCTCGACACCGTTTTCAGTCATCAAAAACGTGTGTTCCCACTGTGCCGAAGGCTTTTCATCGCCCGAAATTACTTCCCAGCCGTATGGGTCGTCAGCATCAATGAACACCTTCCAGGTGCCCATATTAATCATCGGTTCGATGGTAAAGGTCATCCCGGGCACCAGCAACATGCCCGTTCCCTTGTGTCCGTAGTGCAAAACTTCAGGCTCTTCGTGCATGGCCAGGCCCACACCGTGCCCGCAAAGGTCGCGTACAACGCCATATCCGTAGCGCTCGGCGTGTTTCTGTATGGCATGACCGATGTCGCCTACAAAACCAAAAGGCTTGGCTGCTTCAGCACCAATGTCGAGACATTCTTTCGTCACACGAACCAGCTGCTCCTTTTCAGGCGTAATCTTTCCGCCGATAATGAACATACGACTCGCGTCACCGAAGAAACCATCCTTATCAATTGTAATATCCACATTGACGATATCACCCTCCTTCAGCACGTCTTCCTTCTTCGGAATGCCGTGGCAAACTACCTCGTTGATGGAAGTACACACCGCCTTCGGAAAGCCTTCGTAGTTCAGACAAGTGGGGTTACATGCGTTCTCCCTGCAGAAATCCATCACCACGTCGTCAATATCCTGCGTGTTTTTACATTCGTTTATCTTTGCAGCGACAGCGTCAAGACAGCGCGTTGTAAGCCTGCCCGCCATCCTTATACCCTCAATCTGTTCGGGGGTTCTAATCATATCACGAGTAGGAACAAGCTTGCCTTTGTTCTCCCAATACATTACTTTCCTGTCCAATTCCGTAACCGGCCCGCCAGGCAGACAATGCCAACGTCTTTTCTTATTGAGCACCATAGTTGTATTTAATTTTCCAAATGCAAAGTTAATACATTTATATGGATTGAGGCGCTTATCGCCGAGATATTTCCTTATAACAGGCTGTAACATGAAAAACAGGTATAACGCTCTTCAGGTGACAGCATTACGACTGCTTCAAACTCTTGTTTTGTAATATCGTCCATTTCAGAATTTTATTACTTTAAGTTATTTTTGTTTCAGCATAAAGTGCTCTTTGATATCAGAATCAGTCGCATGTCTGAACTGCTCTACAATGTCTTCAGGCAGATTTTTACGCATTGCGATCGCCATTTTACAGCCTTTGTCTCCTTTCTCAAAGATGAGACGCACGAGCGATTCTTCCAAATTCTCGTCCTCCGCAAGCTCTGAAAGAATACTGAAGGCAATGTCAGCAGGCAGTCGTTTAACCAATTCGTGAACAACAATAGTACATTCTTCTGGTGCAATGCTAAGAGAAAGCCCAATGGTCGGTGACGCCTCCCAAATGGTATTCAGCCATTCAAAGTTGTTCAAAACACGATTTTTCGTAATCAATAGCGTTTTCATCGTTACTCCACGTCAATATAATAAGATGCAGATTTTTTTAATAAAAGCGTTATTCTGTTCTTACTTTTTCACAAATTTACCATTCACAAACGCATACTTCGTACTGCCGAGAGCCTCCTCCCCTGCCTCTGTGGTCACTATTTTACGCAACAAAATTTGTCCGTTTCCATCAATAAGATAGTGCAGATAGCAGTTTTCGATGTGGTCTTTCCATTCCATATCATAGGCAGTATAGATGAGCAGGCGGTCGGTTAACTGATATTTTCCATTCAGGGCACACAGGAAAAAGTGACCTTCACCCATCGAATTGTGGGCGAAAACCAAGATAAAGTGATAACCTGCATGCGGGGGAAGCCTTGCGACATGGCAATCAGACAAATCAGTATCCGCATCAACAAACGACGAAACATAATGTATTTCCGATTCCTTAAGTGCCCGTGTACCCGGCAAATTGCATATAAAATCATACGAATACTCAAACGGAGGCCTGATTTCAGGCAGCGTTTCGAAGAACCCTGACGGCGTTTCGGCTCCGGCAAATGACACTTTTCGCCCCAGACAATGCTCCACATAGCCCGTGTATGCTTCCCTGTCGTACTTGAGAATCACGGGCGAATCAGGATCCTGCGTGACGTCCTTCAGCGTGTTTGTCTTCGTATCGAGCACCACCCAGCCCACTGAATTCGTCGAATTTTCGCCCGAATCGTAAACAAACAACCTGATATTGTACACCCCGTCGGCCAGTTCTTCCTCCACTTCGGCATGCAATCGGCGTTTGTCAAAGGGTGTTTTATAGTTGGGACATGAGGTTATAAGAGACTTCAATCTTTCATCACACGACACGCTGTCCGGCCTGTCCGCCCGCTCCTGCACGGCAACGGGTGCAGCTGTTTTCCGCACATTGCCGGCACACGAGGCCAGCATCAGCATGAAAGAAAAGGCAATTATTCGAATCATAGCCCTTTGTCTCTACCTTAATTTAAAGCAATGGTTTGAGCGTCCATATCGGCAAGCCGTGTTTATACAACCCGACTGCAATATTCGGAAAAATTATTTGATTGTGCAAGAATTTTCTCAAGCGTTTGCCCTGCAGGCCTGCAAATAACGTCTGTGCGGCGTGGTTTCACTATCCGTACAGCCATAGGCCGCCCCCTCTGTATCACAGCTCCGCCACCATTTAAGCGCCAGGTCGGCAACTTTCCTGCATCAGCGTGAGCGTACGACGGCCGTCAAACAGTCGTACCACGGCCGCCATACGCATGTTACGTCGGCCGTCACACACGCATACGGCGGCCGCCGTAACACCACCCCTTCGCCATAAACACAGAACCATAACGCAAAAGAGACGCTGTTTTCAGCATCCGAACAGCTCCGGTTGCCGGCATATCACCAATGCTTTTAAGATTAAAAACCAGTCACTTGGCCCGCGCACGCGCCAGCCCCTACGCCGCAAGACAACAGCGTGGCGGGCATCATGCTCTCTGCAAAAGCACAAAGAGGGCTGCCCTTTGCACCATGGCAGATAACAGATTCTTAAAGTTTTCGAATAGAAAACGGCCGTTATAATATATGAAGTATGAAAAAAACGGGACGAATTAGTCAAATAATTTCAGCTTGTTTTTTCTTGCATCGTCCAACGATAAAATGCGTTGCTGCTCTTGCTGATAGCCCTTTCGCAGCGTCTCATACCTGTCCTGGAGCTGCTTCCAGTAGGCAGAGCACTCGTCGGCATTCATTAATTTGGAAAGGATTTGGGCACTTTGCGACGCATCCTTCATCCATATTACCGGCCCGCTATAGGCTGGGGAAATCTTCAGTGCAACGTGCAGTTCGGACGTCGTCGCCCCGCCGATGAGCACCGGAATACGTATTCCCGCACGCTCCATTTCCTTAACGGTGTTGATCATTTCCTCTAACGAGGGCGTTATCAGGCCGCTTAATCCGACGACATCGGCGTGAGTGTCCTGAATTTTCCGCACAATCTGGTCGGCCGGAACCA
>ERZ772960.1254-NODE-1254-length-20617-cov-5.619979_pt1 | contig 20617 bp, 12 predicted proteins | sample MGYA00580678_ERZ772960 | MGnify/ENA primary metagenome ERZ772960 (study PRJEB29015, sample SAMEA2737930) | human oral metagenome | biome: human oral; feature: human-associated habitat; material: dental | place: China | collected 2059 ... | reverse complement strand
AAAGGCGTTTAAAGGTGAGAAAGTGAAAGGGTGAAAAGGTGAAAAAATGGCTAACGCCATCAAGGCATTTGGCTTAACTCCTTAACTCCTAAAGATGAAAAGGCGTTTAAAGGTGAGAAAGTGAAAGGGTGAAAGGGTGAAAAAATGGCTAACGCCATCAAGGCATTTGGCTTAACTCCTTAACTCCATAACTCCTTAACTCCTAAAGATGAAAACGTTTACTTGTCAGCTCGTCCACTCATCCACATATAGATAAGGGTGTGCACCTGCATAACAGGTGCACACCCTTATCTTATAAGCGGATTGCTTTGGGGCAAACCTTGTGTGTTATCGTTTTAAAAGGCGGTGCGTATGTACTTGGCCGTCGGCCATTACTTGCACGAGATATACGCCCGGAATAAGGTTGGCGAGCGAGATACTTACTTCTGTGCCGTCTGTTGCAATAACGCTGCTAAGCAAACGACCGTTGGTGTCGAAGAGCTTTACGCGTTGTAGACCAGTGCCGCGCACCGTTAACGAGTGGCCGTTGTTGTTGGTTAGGGTGTAGTTGGCAGTGGTTGTGCCAGCGATATGGGTTACTTTCGATGCCACGGTGAAGATGGTTTCCTCCTTATCATATAGCTTTTCTACATCGAAACGTTCGGCATCCGGGTTGTCGATGCCTGCGCTTGTTTCTTTAATCAGCACCAACTTCATCCTGTATTTGCCTTCGCTTAGGGTGCTGGGTACGTTGATGGTAAACGGCATCCATGTTGTACGGAAACCATCGAGCTCCATTGGCTTTGTGCGTTGCGCCTCAAAAGCCACGTTACCCTTGGCATCGAGCAATTGTAACTTTGCGAAATAGCCGAATCCCAGCCCGCCTTTGTTCCTTATGGGGACATGGATGGTTTCTTCGTTTCCTGGTTTTAGCCAAAGTTTAGACGGCTGTTCGGTTAGTTGGAAACCTGCATTGATCGAGTCTTCCTCCACAATACGCACCTTGCCGTTGCCTATTTCAATCACCATTCGTGGTGCTTGTCGCATGTGTATCCATTCTCCCCAGCGGCCATTTTCTTCTAACGGGATGCACATGGGCAGCAGTTGGTAATAGCCATTGTGTAGTTTTGAGAGGTCTATCTTTATCTTCACAGTTTGCGGGTTGGTGTAGTCGCGACCCATTTCTCCGTTAGAATATTGCCCGTAGACGCGTTTTGTATAGCCACCTGTGGCGTGATCGTCCGACGGACAGACAGTTATCTGCTTGCCATTCATGTCGAATATGCCCACGCCGATGTCGCCCTTGAAGGGCTTTCCGTAGTTATTGAATTCGTTCATCTCAACGGCCGGCATGTTGCCAACGGCAAATGTCTTGCCACTTCCTTGGGGAAGCCTTAAACTTCCCCCAATATTGAACTTCAGTTTGGGCGTGCTTGCCAGCAATGCATGGTCTATTGGCCTGGTGTTTGGCTTGTTGGGGTGAGCCAATATGGCAATTAAGCCGTAGCTGAACGTCATAGGCTTTCCGCCAAACTCGTTTCCTGATTGTGCAACTGATAGCGTTGAGAGCGAGAAATACGCATCGCCCTGACCGCCCCAGCCAAAGTTCATGTGGAAAAGTCCTTGCTCGTTGAATCCGTCTGTAACCCAAGCGTGCCCTCCTCCGCCACCTTTTTGGCTGCCCGAGAGATAAACGGGGAAACCGTTGATGAGCTCTTGGCGAACGATGTCTGTGAAAGCAGGCAGTCCTTCATCGCTACGGCTCACAAAGGCCGTGGTGTAATCGAAGTTTTCTCGCAGGGCTTTGTCGGCCGATTCGTTTTGCGCACCGCTCAAGCTTGGGGTGTATTGCATGTTTGTGGCTATTCCTACGTCGCTCATTAGCTTTGCAACGGCGTCTTTTTCCCTTTGGGTGCCTGGGTCGTAATATGTGTATTCGTCTTTCATGTTGGCCCAGTCGTAGTATGATTTGCTGAAATCGGCATGCTTCACCTTATTGTCAGAACTCACGGTATAGGTGTTTTCTCCCTTTCCTTGTATGGGCCATTTGTGGTAATACATCACTTGTGCGACGGCCGTTGCCACGCATCCCGTGTACGGATAACCCGTTTTCTTGTTGTAAGGTTCGTTTTGATTCCATTTGCAAGAGAGCAACGGAGCCACTGCCTTGTAGGTGGGCATCGCTCTTGTGGCGGGTTTTGTTGCCGCGGGTGTTTGTTGTAGCTGTGCGAAACGTTCGCGATAGGCTTGCAAAAGAAACTTTACGCCAGGGTTGGCATTCAGCGTATCGAGCGTTCCGTTATCCCCATAGGCGAGTATTTCGCCCATAGCATCGTCGCCCGAAACCACAACAAAGCCCTTGTCGTGCTTGTCGTTGAACACATAGAAGGGCTCAATGGGCTGTTGTTTGCCACTTCGGGTTTGTGCGAATGCGATGGATTGGCGATTGGGCGAGACGTATTTTCGCGCGATGTTGAGGGCTTGTCGGGCCGTAACCTGTTTGGCTTGAACCGGCAACAAGGTTGCAAACGCAAGTGCGACTAATGCAAATGCCTGTCGGTAGTGGTTAAGTCCGCGAAACGAAATATGGGTAGGCTTGCGCCTATTTGTGGCGTAGTGTTGGTTCATTGTTTTGTAATTCTATTTTGTTTGTTTCTGTTTTTACTCTATAATTCTCTTTTGGTATTGGTAAGGTGTTGTTAAACGTGTTCCCTTGTGATTGGAAACGCGTGCAAAGTTACATAAAAAGAATGAGAAAACCTCCGCTCTCTTGCGTTTTAACAAAGCGAGTTGATGGGGTGGAAGGTTAATAAATAGGTGGGTTGACGGGTTAACAAGTTGACGGATAAACCAGTTGGCAAGTAGACAAGGTGACCAGTTGACGAGTTAACTTGTAAACCAGATGATACGTTAACCTGTAAATCTGTTGCCTTGTTGACGAGCAGATAAGTTAACAAGTAGATAAGGTTACGAGTTGGCGAGTTCGTAAGTGAGTGAGTTTATCAGTTAAGGGGCGCAGCTGTCTTCAGCCTTTCTAAGAACAGTTCGAATAGGCGCGATATGGCGTATTTGTTCAGTTCTTGTTCGTTTACCCAAATGTAGTCGGGCGGAAGATTGGGCTTAACACTTGTTTCTACAACGGCAAATTGCGCCATGATGATGCGATGAGTGAGTACGTGGCGGAATGTATATGGCCCTTTGATTGTGGGCGAAAGGGTGGAATGTAGGTGAGAGTTGGGCGGTATGGTTGTTACTGTGGCGCATTGTTCGCCCTTTAAAAGACAGTCGAGATACGCCAATAGTTGTGGCGAGGGGAAGTTTTCCAAGTGATTGGCACCCTCGCGCTTGTTGGTTTTGGGTGTTTGTACACCTGAAAGTACTACATCTTCGTATAGCAAAGGTTCCCAAAGGCCCTGCCAAATGTCGCCCGCCGGCCGCTTTCGGATGGCAATTTCACCCCCACACCTTATATATATGTAGCCCATGCGCCGCTGTTTGGGGGCTTGCGACTTGGTTTTTACGGGTAACGAACGCACCAAACCTTGCGCAAAAGCCACGCATTGACCCCTTAACGGACAGCTATTGCAGAAAGTGGGCGTTTCGTTTGGCACGATTTTATTGCCGTTCGCTTTGCCTGTTTCGCCCTTCACGGGCAAGCATTGCAGTGCCCCAAAGTCCATGATGGCCTCGTTGTAGCGTGCCGGAGCGTGGTGAGGCAAAAGCGATTGGGCTAAGGTGGCGAACTGTTTTTTGCCTTCGGTGGAGTTGATGGGCGTGTCGATGCCGAAGAAACGCGCCAAAACACGATACACATTGCCGTCTACTACCGCCACTGGAAGGTTGAAAGCGATGGACGCAATGGCCGCCGACGTGTAAGGTCCAACGCCTTTTAGCTTGGAGATTTCCTCGTGGGTGTTGGGGAAATGCCCCAATTCTGCAATCTGTTTTGCCGCTTGGTGCAGGTTACGGGCACGCGAATAGTAGCCCAAACCTTGCCAAAGGCGCAACACTTCGTCTTCGGTGGCGGCGGCAAGAGCGTTTACCGTGGGGTAATTGCGCATAAATCGCTGCCAATAGGCCATGCCTTGGTTCACTCGCGTTTGCTGTAATATCACCTCACTAAGCCAAATGGCATACGGATCCTTGGTTTCGCGCCACGGCAAACTTCGGCCGTGGCGTTGAAACCAATGGAGTAGGGCGGTGGAAAAGGGATGAGTTGTGGTCACGATGTGGGCTTTAAGCAAAAACGATAATGAGCAGGGCATGGCGCAAAGAAGGCTACTTCTCCTTGTCCTTTTCCTCCTTTTCGGTCTTTGGGAAGTTCTTTCGTATAAGTGCAAACATCTTGTCTTTATCTTTCTTATACAGCTTTACATACTTTTCGAGTGCGGGTACAGGTCCCGTAAGGTCTTTGTTGTTGATGTAATGGTTCAGTGTTGCCACCATCGCAGCCTCGTATCCGTCCTCTGTTACTTTGGTTTCCTTGTTCTCTAAGGCATAAAGAATGTAGCCTGCATAATAGCTAAACAAGTAAGGGTTCGATTCCTTTTTGGCTAGAAGTAGGGATTCGTTCTTCCCCATTGGTATCGTAACTTGGTCTGACGGCACCGCCCAAGCCATGATAAACCTAGCTGCATCTTCCATATCGCGGGCAGTAAACCGATGGGATAGGTAGTATTGGCAGCATCTTTCAACATCTTTGGTATGCTTTCGGCAGTCTTCGGCTGTTTCAAGTTTCGGCAGTTCGGGCAAGTCGCCATAGCCTTTCTTGGCCTCTTCTTTTAGCTTGTCCAACTCTTCGCTTAGGCTTTGGGCCTTGTCTTCCTGGTTATTCCCCTCGTAATAGGTAACCAGATACTCGGCTTCGTCGGTGTATTCTTGGGCATGTTGCCCAAAGAGATCTTTGTAGATGGCCAATGCGCGCAACTGAAAATTGATGGCATCGGCCTTATTGCCTGCGTAAAACGAGTTTTCGGCGGCGTGAATAAGTATCAAAGCCATATCTCTATCGTTGGTATAAAGCCCTTCGTATATTTTCAATGCTTTCTTACTGTTGGCCAAAGCCTCCTTGTGTTGTCCGTTAGACGATAGGTATAGCGAGAGGTTGTCTAAGTACCAAGCACACCGTTTGTCTTTGGTGTTGAAGTGTTTGCCGTATAGGTCTACCACCTTTTGAGCCGTTTCTACGGCCTTGCTCAGGCGTTTGGCCCTAAAATAGGCCTTGCCCAGGAACACCAAACCGTCTATATAGATGGTGTCGGCCTCACCACGAAGGTGCTTTACCTTTGCGGTGTAGTCTGTGAAAGCCGCTATGGCCTTGTCGAATTTGCCGTCGGCGATGAGCATACGAGCAGTGCTGTCCATCTCGTGCAGTTGTTTTTCTTGCTCCGTTTTCTGTGCTTGTGCAGCGTTTGCGGCGAGCAACAGCAGTGCCGCGAGTAGTGTTTTCTTCATAAGCGTTATGGTTGATATTAGTTTTAATGTTGATATTTGGTGGTGGCGAAGCCTTGTCTTCACCACCGTTTTTGCTTGATTTAAATTTCTTGGTTGTTGAATTCTTCTGTTTTTTAGTTTTGCTATATGCTGTTTCTAATTGCGCATTGACGAACTTTTGCATGTTGGATTTAAAGTTACTTGTAGGGGTTGGCTAGTGAATGAGCTGCCTTTCAAACTTGCAGTTCCATAACTTCATCGGCTTATAACCTCACGAACTCACAAGCTAATGAACTCATAACCTCACAACCTCACGAACTAATGAACTCACAACCTCATGCCCTCGCAGCCTCATTTATTGTTCGGGGTATTGCTGGTAGATGGTTAGGCCGAAGGCATGGGTATAGGCATATATATGCTCCATGATGTCGGCCAGCGTGTGTTCGTAATGGATGTCGGGAGAGTTCTTGATGAAGAAATAGAACTCTATGGGCAGTCCGCATTGCGTGGCCTCTACCTGTTTCACCATCAACGTTTGCTCTTCGTTTACCTCGGCGCGCTTGGTAAGATATTGTTCGATGAACAAGCGGAAGAGCGAAATGTTTACGTGTTGGCCTTGCATTTGCTCTTCGGTGAGCAATTTGCCCGAAAGCAGTGAGTCTTTAAGGGCATCGTCTGCCAGCTTAACACTTCTGAAATCTACGTACAGCAGACGTTTAACGCGTCGTCCTGCACCCTTTTGCATACTTCGCCAGTTCTGGAACGAGCCACTTACCAATGCCAATGGTGGAACGGTAACGGTGGTGTTGTCGAAGTTTCGCACTTTTACGGTGGTCAGGCTGATGTCTTCCACCACGCCATCGGCAGGTGTTGAAGGCACCGTTATCCAGTCGCCCTTCCTCACCATGTCGTTACTCGTTAGCCTAATGCCGGCAACCAATCCCTCGATGGTGTCTTTAAACACCAGCATCAGTATGGCCGAGGTTGCTCCAAGACCAGCAATGAGCGACAGCGGGTTCTTGTTGAAGAGGATAGCAACCACCACAATCACGGCGATAAAGATAACAATAACTTTCAATACGCCGCAAAATGTGCGGATATATTGGCGAACGGCCGGACTGGAAGATAGTTTAAGCTGGTTGAGTGAGTTGATGAAGGCGATGAAAAGCCTTACCGACATCACCACAATGTATATGGCCGTGAGTTTCTCTAAGGCGGTATGCACCCAGGCATACTGGAAGAACACCAAGGGTAAGAGCCACGAAACCACGATGGCTGGCACAATTCGGCTTGCCGTTATCAGCACATTGTCGTTGAAAAGGATGTCGTCCCAATTGCTTTTTGTCTTGCTGGTGATGCGGCGCACCACGGGGATGAGTATCTTACGGCAAAGTGCGCCTGCCGACCAAGCCAGCAAGATGGTGACCAGCACCAACAAAATGTGGCGCACAATGGGTACGGCGTTGCCCGAAACGCCTGTCAGGCGGATAATCTGTTCTACGTAATCTTTTATTGTTTCCATTGATATGTCGGTTTTAAAAACATGGTTATCAGTGATGTTTGGGGTTAGGGTTGGCATAGGGCCGTGCAAACCTTGTCTTGGAATGCACGTGCATTGCGGCCGTGCATCACGCCTTGGTTGATGATGGCAAAGCAAAGGCGATGTCCGTTGGCGGCAGTGCAATAGCCTGCCAGCGAAAACACGCCCGTAACGCTACCCGTCTTGGCGCGCACGTTGCCACGAGTAAACACCCCTTTCATGCGCGATTTCAGCGTGCCGTCTATGCCGGCGATGGGCAACGAGGGCGAAAGGTGCAGGTAAATGTTGGCATTGCGAGCGGCATAGCGCAACATGGCCACCTCCAATTCGGCCGAAACATAGTTGTAAAGTGATAGTCCCGACCCATCGGCCACCTTGTAAGCGGCGGCATTAAGGCCTAGCTTGGCAATGAGCCTTTTCACCACTTGTGCCGCGTTTTTGGCCGTGGCTGGTTTGTTTCCCGTTGCGGCGGCAATCTGGTAAAACATGGCCTCGGCATAAAGGTTGTCGCTCTCTTTCATCATACGCATAAGCACTTGGTCCATTGTGTGAAAGCGCGTACAGATGCAAGTGGCGTCTTGCGGGCGTTGACCCGTGGCGGTAAAGGCGTCTAGCACGATACCGGCCTTGCGCAGTTCTTGCATAAAACGGTCCATAAACACGTCTTTGCGGGCGTAGACCAATGCCGAGAGCACGGGATTGTCGTCGTCCCAACACCAACCTTTGCCCAATAGGTCGGTTGTTTTCATCGACTTGTCGGCGTAAAGCGTGCCGCGAATGGTGTCTACCCCCATCTTTTGCAGGCTTTCAGCAAAGGCGTGCATGTCGTCGGTGTTGAAACGGGGGTCCATACCGCCAACGCAATACACGTTACCCGTTAGTGTTCGGTTCTCGATAGTGCCTGTATAGCACAACTCTGTTTTGAACTGGTGCGAACCGCCCAGCTTGTCAAGGGCGGTAATGGCCGTTATAACCTTCATCGTTGAAGCGGGGCGCATGGTCTGGCGTTCGTTAAAGCAGTATATGGCCGAGTCGGTATCGAGGTCGTAAACCATCAATCCCAATTGCGAAGTGCGCAGCATGTCGGCTTGTATCAGTCTGTCTATGCGTGCTCTCACCGATTGGGGCCACGGCAGCAGGCTGTCGGTGGCCAATGTGTCGGCCAAAAGCGAGTCGGCAGACAGCGTGTCTGCCGCTGCCACGGTTTCGTCATCGTCGTCAGTAACGTCTTTTTCCACTTGCCCCATCATAGGTAAGGCCATCAGCCAAGCCAACAGAAGTACGAGGGCGTATTTGCTTTTTAATTTCATCATTCGGGTGTTGCTTGCCGTTTCCTTATCTCCTCGATAAAGGCATCGGCGTTATCTGGTTGCACGCTCACTAGTTGTTTGTGCCCGCATTGCAGCAGTACGTATCGCGAAAGACCGAATCCCGTAGACATCTTGCGGCACGAAACGATGTCGTTAACGCGTATCCGCTTTGTTTTTGAGAAACGTCCGTTGTCGATATACAGCATCTCTTCTTCTTCGTCGTTGCGGCGAAACACGTACGTGGTGTGCACAACTCGTTCTATCATTAGCACCACCACGGCGGCCAACAAACATCCAGCCAGGACACTTTTCGTCCAAAACATGTATAGCGCAAGCAGTGCAAAGGCAAGTATGCCGCATACCGATGCGGGTGAAAGGTGTTGGTGGAATGTTCTGTCCATTGTGGGGTAGGTGCTTTTGTTGTGGTGTTGGCGTTTGTGTAGGTGTCTGTTTACCGCTCCGCCCCTATTGCATAAGGACGTTGTTTGGGCAACAACGCGGTATCGGCATCCTTTTGCCAACCATCATTTCACAATCTACAAAATTACAAAAATAATTGTTTTTATCGCCCCTTTACTGCCTTGTTTATTCTTTTTTAGTACAAAGAGAGTGGGGCGTAGAGTCAACCAACAAGTGCAAAATCATTAAAGACAGGTTCTAAAAGTTACCTCCACTGTGTTTTTTAGATTTTATCTGTGCAGATTTTCCTGTAATTCTTGTTGGAGCATGGTGGGCAATGCAACTGAAAAAGCAAGGGAAAGCTGCACAGATAGAGGTAAAAATCCAGTGAAGAGCGAACTTTAAACGGGTGAAAAGGCATAAGTGCAGAATTTTATAGCCAAACAGAATTGCTTTTGGAAAATTGTTGGCAGGAGATCGCAAGATGCGCATAGCATGGCATCAACAAGCTCTTACGTAGGGAAAAAGCAACACTTTGGTTTGCTTACGGTGTATCTATGGCTTTCCAAATCCAATTCTGTTTGACAATAAAACCTACCAAAATTCTTTTGCATAACTCGCATTTTGGGTGTTCGAAAATTGGGACTTTGTTTTTGGATTGAAGTGTAAAAGCAATAGCAAGACTACTTAATGTGGTGTTAATTTGTATCTTTATATTTTACAAAACACCCTCTGCTTGACTCTCCATTCTAGAGAAAATAGCGGTTGAAAAGTAGGAAAATACCCACTGTTCTCTTTCTTACGCACCCTTCTTCTTGTCTGTTTTTAAGAAAACAACCTGCATTTTGCACCATTTTGCCTTTCTAGTTGCTTGCCATCGGGTAATTATTTCAACCCCAACTGCCTACATTTAGCCCCTAAAATCCCACTTTTTAAAGCACTTTTTGCCCACTTTGACCCAGGTTTTTAATGGTTTGAAGGGGTTTTACCCACCTCTTTGCAGTGAATTTTTATGCGTTTTGCCTCGCATTTTGCAGCAAAACGCACTGCATTTAGCACCATTTTACCTTGCGTTTAGCACCAAAACGCACTGCATTTAGCATCAAAACGCATTGCGTTTAGCGGCATATTGCACTGCATTTAGCAGCAAAACGCACTTCATTTTGCTGCAAATGGCCCAAAATCCGGTGCAAGTTGCGGTTTTATGCAATGCACATTCATCTTGCCTGCATTTACATGCACCCCCTTTTTGCATCAAAACAAACCTTCGCGAGAATCGAATTTTTGCGGTCGGATGGGCTGTTGGTGGATTACGAAGGCACTCTTAGTGTTAAAAATCTTGCTGAAAAGGTTACAGTAGTTGACGAGTAGACGAGTAGACAAGTAGACCAGTTGACGAGTTAACAAGTAGACAGGTTAAGGAGTGGATAAGTTAAGGAGTGGATAAGTTAAGGAGTGGACAGGTTGGCGAGTAGACGAGTAGATAAGTAGACGAGTAGACAGGTTAACGAGCAGACAAGTAGACAAGCTAATGATGTCCGCCGAACTCTCCACGGCAAAGTGCAGCGGTATGGTTGCTGGCCATGCCCACGCTGTACATGCCTAATGAAGACTTGTAACGCCCCCAAGCGTATGCCCATATTTTATCCTTTCGTTGTTCATAAACCGCTCCTTTAAAAACATAACCGCATTTTGTGGGCGGTAAATGGGTGAGAGTTTTAAATTTTATTGTAAATTTGTCCAATACTTCGTACATGAGAGGCGTGTTTATTTTGGTTGTTGTGCCAAAACGTAATAAGAACTTCTCAATGTATAGGGAGCTTAAAAGACAAGACGACTTCGTTAATTATATAGTGTTAGATTATGGTAACTGTTAACAATGTGTGCCGTGCGTTATTTGTTTTCATCGCATTCACATTAATGGGTTGTCAATCCAATGTGGAGTTACCTGCCCAACTAGTGGCAGTGGTGGACAATTATCCCCCTAATTATAATCCTGATGGTTCTCATATAGAATATTCACGGAAAATAAATGTCGTATTTAAAATTAAGAATGTAACTTGTAGAAACCTTTTTATCCCTATAAGCGATGAAAGAGGAAATAAGTATCATTCTTTTATTAAAGTTTCATCACCAAAGAAGCATAATGTAATGGCAGGTGCTTACTATTGGCAAAATAAAAGTATGCTAAACAGTGGCGACAGTATTAGCATTTGTGTTCGATTAATGGAACTAGAACTACGAGATTTGGGTGTGTATAATTTAAACCCCAAAGAAGTGATAACGCGTTTGAGTTTTGAGTATGTTATTGATGCAGAAGACTTGAAAGAAAACGATTATCTTGTCCCTAAGTTGAAATTCCATATTTCTCAAAACGTTAAGTATGTTCATCAAGAACCCGAAGGGATGTGTGGAATATGACGTGTAATGAATAAGTTGTTGGCTTACCAACCCCAAACCCCATTGAAGTAGTCTTGACTTTTAATATTTCTATAAATAGTGAGGAGTTTATTGTCTTTGTGATGCGATAAAACCACGATAAATACGCTACTCATGTATGAAAGGCGGGAGAATTACTAAGTGATTTGCTGTACAAAAAGGGGTGTTGTATAGGAGGGGTCCATGTGTGGATGGTCTAATACAGAGGTGTACTTTATAGGTTTGATGCGACACTTTCTAGATTGGAAGGTATGGAGTTATATCGTATTTATACCAATTATTCTGAAAAAGATAAGAAAGAGAGAAAAGTCAAGGTGACTTCAATAAACAAATATACCACACTTTTGTAAAAAAGTACCAAAAAGTCTTTGCTGCTTATTTTACTTTTACTATATTTGTAACCGTAGAGACATCTGTCTCATAAACATAAACAATACACGAAAACACATTGAGCCATGAAAGCAATTATATTTGTTGCGATTTTGCTTTGTTGCGCTTGTCAGCCCTTATCTGCACAAGACGGCAATTTCCACGCAGGCCTGCGGCTTGGCGGAGGCATCAGTTCTAATTCCAACGTCGACCGGATATTGGTGAGCGAGGACTATTATTCCAACTATTCTTTACGGAAACGCGTGCTGTTTGTGCCATGCGCCGAGCTGTTCTTTCTGTATAAGCCGCAGGGAAACCTGTGGGGCGTGGAGGCAGGCATCGTTTATTATAACCGCACGGCACGTGTTAGGTACGATGATAGGGACGAGCTGAACTATACGCTCTCCGCGCGTTACCACCATCTGGGCGTGGCAGCCTACTTCAACCTCTATCCTTTCAAGGAGCGAAACACGTGGCATGTGTCGCTGGGCGGACGCCTTGGAGCGAACCTTTCGCCCGAAAACCTAAGCTATAAGGGGAACCAAGAGGATGCAAAGTTTAAGAAGTGGAAGTACCCAAGTGTGGAGGAGACGGAACGGGTGATGCGAAGTAAGCTAAAAGGACGCCCCGATGCTGCACTTGGCGGAGGCGTGGGCTACGACTTCCATTCGGGCATCTGCATCGACTTGCGCTTTCATTACAGTTTGGGGAGTACCATCAAGACCGAGACCAACACCTTTAACTGGGTGGAATGCGCCAACCACAACTGGCAGGCAGAGCTTACGGTTGCGTATGTGATAGACATTAAGTGAGGCCTGCGCTGAACCGCTGCACCGTAAAAAGATAAACCGTTGTTGCATATTTACTCGCTTGTCTTTCTCGCGCGTACGCGCGCGTTCCTTATAATATTACTATCTATCTTTGCATACACATGAATAACCCTAGCTCCAATAACCAACGCAATATGCGGCGCGCCGTCGCCCTTTTGGCCATTGTGCTTGCCCTGTTGTTGTGTTTCCGACTCTGCAAACGCAAAACAACAGAAGACCCCATACCCCCACCAACGCAACAGGAAACAACCCCGACAAAAGCCGCACCGCAACATGCCTCTGGGAGAACTCATCCCAAGGGAAGTGGCTTACGTACAAGGAAAGATGCTGGGAGAAAGGGCATAAAGAGATGTGCTAACACTAAGCCAACAACCCCAAAGAAGGAGGGGAAGTACGCCACAGCAGAAGACGAGGGCGTAACGGATGCGCCACAAACGAGGGTTGGACCAACCGAACAACCTGTGGAACAGCAAACGCAACAACAACCCGACCAACCAACAGAGCCAAAGACGGAGCAACAGACCAAACCGGCCGCAGAGGAGAACACCCCTGCGGAGAAGACCCGACAACCTAAATCGGCACGCGAGCCGAGGAAACGGAAAACCGTACGATATAAGGGGCACAATCAATCGCGCATCGGCATCAGGGCAGGTGCGGGCTATGCCGTCATCAACAATCTCGGCGCAATGGTTGAAGAGGGTAACATCCGTCCGCGTTACACGTTGGAAGCGTGTGGAGCCACAGTACCCACGATAGGTGTTTTTGCGTTATTGCGCCGTAACCGATTGGGAATGGAGCTTGCAACGGATTACACTTGGCTTGCATCGACACTGAAAGAGCATAAGCTGGCTGGCAACGTGAACGAGGAGACGAACTTCCGCTATCATGTCCTCATGCCGCAGCTTGCCGCGCGGCTCTATCTTCTTGGAAACCTTTACATGGGTGTGGGCGTTGGGCTAGCCATTCCACTTAATCCAGGTGGTATCGACTTCACGAGCGACCGACCTGCGATGTTCGCCTCGGCCGACGAGCTGACACAGGCACACTTGAGAGAAACGCTTCGGGCAAGGTTGCAGGCCATGCCCCTCATCAAAGTGGGCTACTCGTCGTTCAAGAATGGCATTGAGGCCTATCTGCAATATGCTTATGGCCTAACCGACCTCATACAAACCAAAGACAACCCCTACGGCTATGCCACAGCAAGGAACAACAGTCACCTGTTCCTGCTGACAGTGGGCTATACCATACCTCTCAATAAAAACAAACAGCCATGATACAGTTCAGATACGGCCATGTGGCAACGTTCGTTCCACTATTGTGCACGCTGCTCCTTACGGCAAGTAGGGTGCAGGCACAGATACAAAAGCATACACCGCAGCATGCTCCAGGCGGTGTAATGGGCTATGTAAAGTGGGGCTTTGGAAATGACAATGCGCCCATGCAGCTTGCCGCCAATAGCGGAATGACCTTCGTTGGCGTGGGTAAGGCGAGGCAGGGCGGCGAGCAACTGCTTTGGCGTGTGGGCACGCAGGGCGGACAGACACAGCTGGTGCAGACCACAGCGCGCACGGCCGACCTGGCCCGTGGCACTTTCATGAACTATGCGGGGCGCGACACGTTGCCGCCTCTGCGCCTGTACACCTACGTCAGTTCTGCCGCCAACGGCATCCGTGGCACGCTAGCCGTGGGCGGAACCACTAAGGAACGATTGCCCATAAGGGCGATGAAAGAGGGTATGGCGGAGTATGCGGTGTATCCTCGTGCGCTTTCGGCCACAGAACGCATGCGTGTTGAAAGTGCAATGGCCTTGCGTCATGGCATTACGCTGAACCATTCGTACTTCAACTCTAAGGGCCTGGTTGTACGAAACTACTACCGCCTTAAAGCCTACAACCACCGTGTGGCTGGCATTATCGGCGACAGTACGTCGTGCCTGTACCTGTCAGCGGGCCAAAGTGCTGAGGGCGAAGCGGCTGTTCGCGTGGCGGCCAAGGCCATCGGCGAGGGCGCGAGCTACCTTTGGGGCGACAATGCCAAACGGCTTGCTTTCGCGGCAGACAGGGGAAACGGCAAATGGATGCGGCGGCGATGGGCGGCAACCACCATGGGGACACCTGTGGCGGGTATGACTTTGACGCTCGACACGCGGAGCATCAGGCAACTGGAACCGCTCGGCGAGGGAGAAAGTTATTATCTGGCCGTAGACAATAGCGGAACGGGTAAGTTTCCCGTCGGGCAACTTAGATATTATAAGGCACACATGGGGCAGGCGGACAGCGTTACGTTCATGGGCATAAGTGCCGGCGTGGGCGAAAGTGTCTTCACGTTTCGCGCAGCCAAGGACTTCTTCTCTACCATCGACGTGGAACAGCCACGTTGCTCCACTGGCGCGAAGGGTGCACTGCACGTACTGCTCACGGGCGGCACACCCCCATATCGCCTAACGGCAAGTGTCGACGGCAAGGCTGTATGCGTACATGCTACGGCGGACAGCATCGTAACCGTCCCCTCGCTAACACAAGGCAAGTATGTCATCGTGGCATACGATAGTAGCGGTAAATCGCTATGCAGCGAGGTAACGTTGCACAATGCCGACTTGGCCGACGTTCCCGATTTGGAGGACGTTAGCTTTGCCCAAGGGGCCGAACGCGACTATCACTTGGAAACGAAAGGCAACTACGCTTGCCGTTGGAAGACTCCTGCGGGGAAATACCTAGACGGTAGGCGCGTAACGCTTGAAGAAGATGGGGAATATCTTGTTGAACTAACCAATGACGATGGTTGCTCTACGCTGCGCACGCTGAACGTAACCACTGCAACGGGCGATGGCTTCGCACGCTACGAGGTGTTGCCCAACCCTACTCGTGACGGCAACGTAGATGTACGCGTTGAATTGACGGAGGCTGCTCCGCTTGCGCTGTTCCTCCATGCTCCCGATGGTGCGCTGTTGCAAACCGAGGTTCGCGAACCTGAAAGCTACCACGCCACGCGCCTATACCTACCTGTTGTGGGCGTGTACATATTAGAGATGAGGAGTGGTGAGGCTAGGCGAAGTGTGAAGATTATAAGAAGATAGCCCATACAAGGAACGACTAAACCTGAAATGCACATGAAAAGATTGATAAACATCACATTGGCAACGGCCATAGCTCTACTGTCGCTCGCATCTTGTAACGACGGTAGGCGTACTTCACGCGGCATGGATGCACAAGAAGAAGTAAAACGGCAGGTTATACACCACGCCGAACAAAAGGCCGACAAAGGTTCGGTAGTGCCGAATGCCAAGAAAGGCATTGGCGGAACGCTTGTTACGCATAAGGTGCAGGGTAGGGCAACCAACAAAGACCTATCGCGCTTGCGCAGCTTCCGACGTCGTACAGTGAGCAAACTCTTCGCACGCGATGCGGCCGACTCGCTGCATCTGGGGCGTGCCCAGCTGCATGTTCCGAGTGGTAGTATGGAACGGGCCAAGTTGTTGAGCGTAACGCCACTGGGTAAGGGCGAACTGCCCCACCTGCCGGCAGGCATGGTGAATGTTACGGGCGATAGGGATGTGCCCGTTTCCGCATCGTTGAAAGGTGGTGTGGCAGGCTACCGCCTGTTGCCTCACGGCGAGCATTTCGTGCATGCGCCTGCAACCATCACCGTGCCCTATGATAGCGCGCTCATCCCGAAGGGCTATACGGCAGACGACATACACACCTATTATTATGATGAGCTGCAAGGCAAGTGGACGATGCTTCGCCACAAGGCCTTGGATAGGGAAAGGGAAGTGGTGATGGCCGAGACTTCGCACTTTACCGACGTGATAAACGGCATCATCAAGGTGCCGGAAAGTCCCGAAACGCAGAACTATGTGCCAACGGGTATTGCCGAACTGAAAGCCGCCGACCCCGCAGCGGGCATAACTACGGTGAATGCGCCCACGCCCAACCAAAGCGGAACGGCATCGCTGGGCTACGCCTTCGAGTTGCCCAAAGGGCGCGGCAGCATGCAACCCTCCGTGGGTTTGCAGTATGGCAGCGATGGCGGGTCGTCGTACGTGGGTTATGGTTGGAGCCTGCCCGTGCAGAGTGTGGACATCGAGACGCGCTGGGGTGTGCCACGTTTCGACATCGAGCATGAGAGTGAGAGCTACCTGCTGATGGGAACGAAACTGGGCGACCGCACTTATCGTACAGCCGAACTGCCAGGCCGGGCAAAGGATAAGCGTTTTAAACCGTTGGTTGAGGGCGGCTTTGCGCGCATCATCCGCAAGGGCGACTTGCCCACAAACTACACGTGGGAAGTAACTTCCAAAGATGGCACCACATCCTACTTTGGCGGCGTTGATGGTAAGATAGCAGACAACGCCGTAATCAAGGATGCCGAAGGGAACATCGTGCGTTGGGCACTTTATCGAACGGTGGACACCCACGGCAACTTCGTTTCGTACACGTACGAACACCATGACAGCACCCTCTACCCCAAGTGCTATCGCTACACGGGACACGACGACGAAGTGGGAGCTTACGCCGTGAACTTCGAATACGCCCCCACAGCGCGCAGGGATGCCATGAGCAGCGGCCGCCTGGGTGTGTTGCAACGCGACGACCGCCTGCTTCAACGCGTAAACGTTACGTTCAACAACGAGTCCGTACGCAGCTATGCGCTGCATCACCGCGAAGGCCCGTTTGCCAAGACGCTGCTAGATAGTATCGTGCAACTCGACGCTAAGGGGGCAAGGGTGGCCGCACAAGGGTTCGAATACTATAATGATGTTAAGAGCGGAATGTTTGGAAAAGCGGAGTCGTGGACATCGGAGGCAGACAGTAAGCACGAACATTTACCCCCATTGCAAAAAGCCATAAACGGATTCAGCAACGAGTTGAGCATGCTTGGTGGAGGATACTCCAAAGGAAGGACCTTGGGTGGTGGCCTGCTCGTCGGATTTGGCGTAAGTGTTGCCACCGTGAATGTCGGAGCTTCATACATACATTCGAAGAATGAGAACTTTGGAAAGGTAGCACTAATAGACATTGACGGAGACGGGTTACCGGATAAGTTATTCCAAGCGCGGGATGGGCTTCGCTATAGGAAAAACCTCTCTGGTGAAACAGGAAACCCCATATTTGCGAAAAGTCGCATGATCAAGGGAATAGGGGAGTTTTCCAGAGGAACAAGTTCAAGCAAGACACTCAATGCCGATGCTGCCGTTGAGCTGCCTTTCGTTTCCCCTGGCGTCAGCTACAGCCGAACTTGGGATAAGACGGAGACGAAGATCTACCTGTCCGACTTCAACAACGACGGACTGGTGGACATCGCCAACAATGGCATGGTATGGTTTAACAGGATCGGCACAGACGGCCTTCCTACGTTCATACCCTCGACGAAAGAAACACCCAATCCCATTGTCGGGCGAAGTGCAGAGATAGATTCCACTTTCATTCCCGACTATAAAGCCATCAGGGACTCCTTGGAAAAGGAGAACCCCCTGCACGACGTAGTGCGCGTATGGCGTGCGCCGTTCTCAGGAACAATCCGCATTGCCAGTGTGGTGAACAAGCCCACAACTTATGGCGACGGCATCACATACAGCATCCAAAAGGAGGAAAGCGTATTGAAAAGGGATTCCATTCTCAGCACAGGGACGAGAACGGACAGCCTCACGACATCCGTCAAGGCCGGCGAAAGGCTGTTCTTCCGCTTGCAGTCGCGCTACTCGGGTGCGGCCGACAGCGTGGCGTGGTCTCAACGGGTGGAATATAGCCGGATTGTTGGCGGCAATGCCACCTACCTGGGGCAAGACCTCTCCCACTATGATGCCGCATCCGACTTCTTGGAAGGAATGACCACGGGCATGTCTTTGTCCAAGGACGGACGCGTGGAGGTAAAGGCGCCTTACAGGAAAGGGCGGACGGAGAGTCATGTTACGCTTGTCGTGAGAAGGAAAGATTTACACGGCGAACACATCCTGATGGAGAAGAAACTCCCAGCCGGCACTCCCGTTGAGGATACGTTTGCGGATGCGTTCGACGTATTGGCGAAAGATTCGGTGCAGCTGACCTTCGAGATGCTGACGGATGCCCCTTTGGAATGGAGAAACATGTCGTGGAAACCAACGTTAAGGTACGTCTCCACACAAGACACGCTCCGTGTAATTCCTTTTAGAAAGATGTATAACAAGCCCGTACTTGTGAGAGCTTCAAGAAATGTTAGGAAGGACCTGGCGAAGAACCAGAAATACGACCCGGGAGTAATTCTCGTACATAAGTTTAAGGTAAAGCGACAAGATTGGAATAAAGACAAAGATACGGCAACCGTACATGTGAACTTCAACAGGGAGGACGGCACCTTACTGCTTAAGCGCAAATATACCTTAACCAAAGACGACAGCATAAAGGTTGACTCGCTGGCCATTGTTGATGCAGCCTTGCTGGAAGAACTCTGCAAGGGAAAGACACTGGCAACGTTTAGTGTAGAAAACGAGTTGAGGTCGGTTGTTAAGGCTACGGTGGAAGTTTTCCGCGATTCCCTTGTCTTCAAAAAGGATTGGACAAAGAAGAAGATGATCGTCGACCACAAGGAGAGGATCCTCGTCGACACATTTGCATGCTCCGTCTTCTCCGGCTACAATTCCCTTAATTTCGGACACCTTTATAGGGGATGGGGACAGTTCGGCTACAACGGAAATAGGGAATACGCAAGCCGTCCCATTGAAACGGCCGCATTGACCATCGACACCGACGGATACAAGGGCATCGCGGACAATTATGACAAGAGCCGTAAGGAGGAAGATCTCGCAGGCTTGACGGAGCCCAGCAAGCAACGTTTCTTCGTAATGGGTTACAATGCCATGCGCAAGGTCTATATCGGTGCAACCGACAGTGCCTACGTGGGTGTTTCCTTCCAATGCTCCTCACGTATGGGTGAAAGCGAGATTAAGGTGGACAGTGTGCAGTATGCCTCAGGAGAAGGACTGTCTGCACCGATATTACAATCCAAGTCTTCTGGGCATGGCGTGTCCGCAACGGGGAATGGTCCTCTCAGGTTCGGCGTAAGCGGCAGCAAAAGCAGTCAAACGTCCCATACGGAAGTCGCCGCAATGGATGTCAACGGCGACGGCTATCCTGATTGGATAGATGAGGGGGACAGCCATGTACGTACACAATACACTTCGCCGACGGGAACACTCAGCCAACTTAGCGTCAAGACTGACATTCCGATGCCTGAGTTCAGCTCGGGTGCTTACAGCCTCGGCATAGGCAATGACGGTGCCATTGCCGTAAGCATAGGCAACAGAAACCGTTCTGAATCGGGAAGGACAACAGGCAATTCCTCTCCAGGCGATGTCGGCAGCATGAACAATGCTAATGAGAATCCGAACAAGGCTACCACCCCCACGAATAACTCGACGGGCCAATGCGAAGGGCAGAATGCCAGTGACGGTAATGCCGTTTCTAGCCTGGCCGTCACGGCCAGCGGTAATTTCTCTCATGGAAACTCCAAGACTACACGCGATTGGTTGGACTGGAATGGTGACGGATTACCCGATATGGTTGAAGGCGATGCCGTGAGGTACAATCTCGGCTACGGTTTCACAGGGCACATGCCGCGAGGCTGCCAGGACTTGGATGCCACATCCAACACCAACTGGGGTGCGGGATTGGGAACAAAAATCACCGTTCTCGGCAACGCGGAGATTACGGGAGGTTTCAACGGCACGAAGACAACGACCCTTACAAACTGTTCCTATGCCGATCTTAACGGTGACGGAATGCCGGATAAAATCATCAGGGATGGCGACGATGTTAAGGTTTCCATCAATACGGGAACGGGTTTCGTTGACGAAACCCAAGACGTTCAGGGCAGTGCGGGAAAGAACCTTGCCACGTCCGTATCATTGTATGGCAGTGCGGCATTCTCCTTCAAAATCCACCTGCTATTCCTGAAGCTGACGATCACTCCACACGTAACCGCTGCTTGGTCCACTGGCGTTAGCCGCACGGAAAGCGCGATTGTGGACATTGATGGCGACGGCTTGCCCGACTTCGTTGAAAGTGCAGGCCCTGATGCGCTTGTCGTTCGCCGCAACCTCACCGGCCGCACCAACCTGTTGCGCAGCGTCACCCTTCCCTTCGGCGGACACGTCCGCGTGGAGTACCGACAGACGCTGCCCAGCTTCGCCATGCCCGGCCGCCGCTGGGTGATGTCGGCCGTGGAGACTTCGGGCGGATATGCCGAGAACGGGGCGACGCGCATGCGCAACGAGTTCGCGTACGAGGGCGGCTACCGCGACAGGCGCGAGCGCGACTTCTTCGGGTTCGCCAAGGTCGTCA
>ERZ772960.1253-NODE-1253-length-20620-cov-4.327158_pt1 | contig 20620 bp, 16 predicted proteins | sample MGYA00580678_ERZ772960 | MGnify/ENA primary metagenome ERZ772960 (study PRJEB29015, sample SAMEA2737930) | human oral metagenome | biome: human oral; feature: human-associated habitat; material: dental | place: China | collected 2059 ... | reverse complement strand
TGTATAGTTTTTAATTGGAATTTTACAATATTTACGAATTACATCTTTCATGTACGTTGCGTCCCCTGTCGGACCGGCACCTTTTCCCCAAGAAGCAGGATCTGCAACTATTTCCGTCGCAATATTATAACCATTCAAAATGTATTTGATACCTAAATCACGAGAGAATTTATCAATCAATGCGATAAATGCATGATCCTGAGGTGCATCAAGAGCTTCGAGCCCTGTTCGGAACCAAGCAAGCTGCATTTCACGCATTTCATTCCAGTCCATCTTTTCAATATGAAGCGTCACTCCTAAAGAGTCTGTCAGACGTTTTATATTATTTTCTGCTATAGGCAAATTCCATCCGGCATCAATATGAAACACGAAAGGGCGGAGCTTCCATTCTTTTACAGCAAGATGCAACATATAGGAGCTATCAAGCCCTCCGCTTAGTCCTAAAATACAATCATACTGTTTATTCGCACCCTTCCTTTTAATATCTGCAAGCAGGTTGGCAAGTTCCTGTTCATGACCATTACCATAATTCCACTCAGGTAATATGCGCTGCCTATATTCATTACAACGACTACAAACACCATTCGTATCAAAAACGATATCTTCATCTGATGTATCCATTACACAACATGTACAAATTCGGTATTTTTTTTCTAAAGTCATATAACACCCATTTTCACACAGCTAATCATTACATCTTTCCATCCAAATTTCGACCCACTTCCTCATGCGCAAAATTCGGCAGAAATCTCTTTAAGAGCATTATAATCTCCGATTTTTTAAGAGAATTTTTATTAAAGAGCTGCTCCAACTCAGAAATAAACCCGTCAATTTCCGTATACTGACGCTTCGCTATATCTGTAATAACCCCGAGTGCAGCAAATTGAGTCATATCAACTGTTTCTGCTTGGGTAAAAAATTCTTCATACGCTTTTTCACCCGTTGTATCCGAAGTAGAAAAGTAAACCGGGTAATCCCTACTGCCGTTAAACAGCTGCAAGGCTTTTTCTTTTGCTTCTTCTTCAGAACTGCAGTGATAAATATTATATCCTAAGGTTGTCAGTAATTTTTCTGCAATATCGGAAAAAGTCATCGTTGAAGCCTGATCAAGCTTTGGAAAATACACTTCTCGATTATTTCCGAGCATACAAGCAAGCATACAAATTTCTCCGCTTTCTTTAGGAGAAACAAAGTAGCGTTTTACATCGGAAGGAGCCGATATAGGCTGAAACTTCGCAATACGCTCAAGAAAACCCGCAGGAAGCGAGCCGTTTGAAAATGCGACATTGGCAAAGCGTGCCGTTTTAACAGGGAAATAATCCGAGTATGAGAAAATCAAGTCTTCCATTATTCTCTTGCTCGCACCCATTACGTTTACAGGATTTGCAGCCTTATCAGTCGAAACACAAAAAAATGCCTCCGGAGGAAACTTTTTTAACAAATCCAACAATTTTTTCGCATTTATAATATTATTCTTCAGCAAAGCTTCAATAGAATATATATCTTTTTCACTCCTTACGTGCTTATGGGCAGAAAAATTAGCTACAATATCAAAGCCTTTCCTTGCTCTAAATAACTTCTCAAACACAGAATCCGCATAATTAATCGGATAGGATACATAGTCATCGGGAATAAACAACCCCTTGGTACTTCGTAAATCTCTCGTCAATTCCGCAAGGCCGTTTTCATTTATATCAACCACTACAAGAGAGCGGGGCTTGAACGGTAAACATGCTTTAATAAACGAACTCCCAATACTGCCAGCCCCCCCAATTACGAGTAGTGTTTTCCCTTCAATGCAAGTACGCAGCTGCTTCATATTTGCGCGAATATCAGAAGCAAAAAGACTTTCTTTTCGCTTTGTAATACATTCTGCAATAAAATTATCTATATTAAAATCAATCATAACACACCCTCCATCAACATATCTCACTCCTTTTCCCCCGCCTCATTCACCGTACCATGAACCCGCGCAGGGTTTCCATAGACAAGGGCGTAGGGCGGAACATCTTTTGTTACTACAGCATGGGCAAGAATCATTGCACCACTAGCAATGTGAATGCCTCCATTGATGAAAGCGCCGTCACATATCCATACATCATGGCCGATTTCACAACCAAATCTGCCTTCTGAATCAATCGTCTTGAATTCATCAAACATTTGTTTGATAGCAAAAGTGCCACTATTCTGTTTGCGAAGAGAAAAGAAACAGGGCGATGTTGTAGCAAAAGGAGCTTGGAAAGGATGTAATCCGTGATTACAAACAACATTGTTTGAGATGGAACAAAAGCGACCAATCTTAGCACACAAACTTGCATTCTTTCCTATATATGAGCCATATCCAAGCATCCCGTCAAAGCAACTATTGCTATAAATCTTGTTCATACCCTCGAATTCAGATTTTAAAGCAATGTCACACCCATGCTCAAAATGAAGTTTTCCTCGCCATTTCAAACGAAGAATAAACCGTTTTATAAGACGTTTTATCCAAAAATCTTTCATTTTATAAGCTTTTTAACCAATTGAGAGAACACAAATGTAGTGAAATCTCTTATTCCAATAGTTCTCAGTAGTAATAGGATTTTGCATTGATAGCTATATTGTAAAAGTGCAATTCGACTAATTTCTTTTGGTTTTTTACCCTTGCAATGCATATCATAAAGAAATATCTCGTTCCCTTTTTCTCGTAAAATGATGTTTGCTTCCATGGGTTTATACCTCAATCCAAAGCTATTTATAACCTTAAAGGGATGAGCTTTAGTTGTTAAAAGATACCGTTTCATATACTGAAGATTTCGTTTTCCCCAAAAATCTACAGTCAATTCATCTTCCGAAATGCTTAAATAAGTTGCAAGAAATATAGGTGAAAAGAAACCATCATATTTCACAATGCAATCGTCAACAGTAGGCAATTGGTAAACCTTCTTAGCTAAAACCTGCAACGAACTGGCATATATATTGGCCGTTTCCCACCCTGCATGCGTACCCACATCATTGTTATTCGTCGTCAATGCTTGATAAGGATAAACGAAATATTTGTTTTCTTCAATGCAATAACGCGTGTGATACTTCAACCATGAATTCGCAGGCCAGTTGTTAAGTGCCTGTGGAAGATAGTCAAGATTAAACTCTTCATGATGCCCTTCATACCATTCCATAAAAGCTTTCCATTGCTTTTTCAACCATATTTGCCCCCAAGACTGGGCACAATTCATCAAGAAAACATCATCATCTGATTGCAAAGGGGTGAAAGGTATGCTGTTTTGATAATCCACAGGAAAGCTATATAGACTAATACCCGCCACCCTTTTATCATCTTTATACTTTGTTATTGTTTGGCAAACATACTGATAATAATAAGGTGAAACAGTTATATCGTCTTCCAACACAACCAAGGCGTCATAATCATTCAGTAGCTTCCCTACCTCCAAGACGTGTGCCCTAAGTCCAAGATTATGCTGATGTTTAATGGTCTTTAGCACCCCATGTGGCCATTGATAAGTACCAACGAAGTCTTCAATGACCGTAATTTCACTTTTATCTATACTAATAATGAGTGGAATAGGCGTATCATAGTAAGCCATTTCCAACGACCTTAGAACTCGTTTTAAAGGTTCTATTCGATTATAACAGATAACGCAAATAGCTAAAGACATCGATTTCGTAATACTTTATTGGTTAGTTTCCAACGCAAAATAAAGGACTTTTCTCCACTTGAAGTGACTTTATCCCTAGTGCTTTATAGATTTCGACTGAATTTGTAGCATTAAATGAAATACCGATTAGAAGATTATTTATCTGAAGGCCTTTCTTATTCTATCCTAATCTCTTCTGAACAAGTCTCTTGTATAAACCTTTTCTTTGACATCTTCCAGACAATTATCGTAGCGATTGGCTATGATAGCCTGACAACGCTGTTTGAACACGTCAAGATTATTAATGACTTTGCTGCCAAAGAACGTTGAACCGTCTTCAAGTGTAGGCTCGTAGATGATGACATCGGCTCCTTTCGCCTTGATACGCTTCATCACACCCTGAATACTTGACTGGCGGAAATTGTCGCTGTTGCTTTTCATCGTCAGTCGATAAACGCCGATGACACATTGCCGCTCTTGTTTTGAATCATAATCTCCACGATGATAATAGTCATAGTAGCCTGCTTTGTGGAGCACACGATCTGCAATGAAATCCTTACGTGTGCGATTACTCTCCACGATAGCCTCAATCAGGTTTTCAGGAACATCTGCATAGTTGGCCAATAACTGCTTCGTATCTTTGGGAAGACAATAGCCTCCATAGCCGAAAGAAGGATTATTATAGAACGTACCAATGCGTGGGTCAAGCCCTACCCCATCAATTATATCCTTACTCTTGAGTCCTTTCATCTCGGCATAAGTATCCAACTCATTGAAGTAGCTGACACGCAAGGCAAGATAGGTGTTCGCAAAAAGCTTAACGGCCTCGGCTTCCGTCAATCCCATGAACAATGTCTCGATATTTTGCTTGATAGCGCCCTCTTGCAAGAGGCTGGCGAAACAGCGTGCCGCCTTATCCAATCGCTCATCACCTTCAGGCCGGCCGACAATAATGCGACTGGGATAGAGATTATCATAGAGTGCCTTACTCTCGCGCAGGAATTCTGGCGCGAAAATGATGTTATCGGAATGGTATTTTGCACGAACGCCTTCGGTATAGCCCACAGGAATCGTGGACTTAATCACCATGATGGCCTGTGGATTCACCTGTAAGACAAGTTCGATAACCTCTTCCACATGCCGGGTATCAAAATAGTTTTTTACGGGATCGTAGTTGGTAGGCGTGGCTATCACTACGAAATCGGCATCTTTGTAGGCCGAAGCAGCATCGAGTGTGGCTGTCAAATCCAGCTTTTTCTCAGTGAAATACTTCTCAATATACTCGTCCTGAATGGGTGAAACGCGCCTGTTCAGCATCTCCACTTTTTCAGGTATGACGTCTACCGCCACCACATGATGATGTTGTGCCAACAACGTTGCGATACTGAGTCCCACATATCCGGTACCCGCAATAGCTATTTTCATATTATTATTTTCCATTGATAACTTTTTATTTATGGCAAATTAGAATCCCGTTTATCCCCAACCGGATAGTAAAAACGTACTAACAAGAACTCTCCTCCCACTCACTCCATGCTTATGGAATAAGTAGTACGAGAACATGCACGTAATCAAACCACATATAAGAGCGTCCGTAAGGATAGAGAAAGGATGGCGTAGAAGGGCAAATCGTGCTAACTATATCTGCAATACGCCTATAAATTTTGTCGTTTTATAACCTTATAATTCTCTAATTCCTTGCTCTGCAACCTTGTTTTATCTAAAATTGCGCCACAACCATCTTACAGTCTGATCAATAGTTTGTTCATAACATACCTTGCAAAAATACAAAAAAAACACATAAAACCATCATAAGTCAGTCTGTAAAATCAATCACATGCAGGTTTCTTTGTGTTTTTTCTTTGCTAATAGCCGAATGTTGTATGTAAATATAGCTTACATTCCTTTCTATCTCTTCTATTTTACGATATAATATGACCAAGCCAAGGAGGTAGGGACGCACGGTTCGTATGGACGCATCATTGAAATTGAATATATATATACATGACTATTTGAGCGGACGCACGAGCTGTACGTCCCTACAATTTATTCAAGCTATTCGGAATACCAGTTATATTGATAATCAACAGCTTATGACTTGCATTTCAATCTCACTCATGTTACGTTCTAATATCAGTCATTTTAGGCTGTAATATCAGCTATATCAAGCTGTAAAATAGCTAAGATTAGGTTCTAAATCTCACAACGTGAGTGTCACAACCGTATAAAACAAAAACATGAGTCCGATACACCACGTACCGAACTCATGCATTATTTATCTTTTAACTACCTTTTTATCGGGGAGGCAAGTGATTATGTCACCCCAAAAAGGCTCTCTATGGATTTTATTCTTGCTTTATTTTACGTAGATTATAGCAAGACGGTTAGAAGTAATGCCTTGAACACCCTTACCATCAGCTTTTTCTACGGTCACACCCTTATTCTTCAAGTAGTTAGCAACAACGTTTGCACGGTTCTGAGAAAGTCTATTGTTGAATGAGGTTGAGCCTTCAGGAGAAGACGTACCAACAATCTGAACCTTGCTACCCTGTGCAATATTATCAAGAACATTCTTGGCATCGCTTGTAAGTTTAGACTTGCCTTGAGCGAATGTTACGAACAGAGGATTGGTGCAAGCAGTGTTTCCTTCAGCAGGAACTTCCTTAACAACTTCTCTGATAACCTCTTTTGGCTTCTTTGCAAGTTCGTCACGAAGATCACTAATCTGTGAATTGAGTGCATCAATTTCGCTCTGATCACGCAATGTTGCAATCTTGAAGTTATGAGTACCGTTAGAAGTCTTGAACTTGTAAACCAAACCGGCATTCAACTGCACAAAGCTGTGGTTTACATTGTACTGGATAAGGTCGTTACCCAAGTTGTAAGGAGTGTTGGACCTGTCGTTGAGACCATAGATGATAGCCGGCTCGACATAAATCTGCCATGCTTTGTCTGCACCTAAGTTGAAAGCGAAGTCAAGTCCCAACTTTGAAGTAAGGTCATTGTGGCACTTAGCTGCTTTATACTGCTTCGTATTACCGAACAGATGGCCCCAACCAATACCGCCGATGGCAACAACTTCGAACGTACGTGGCTGACCTTTATAACCGCCAAACCAATTACTCAGATTAACAGTACCGAGAAGGCTCGTGTTCAAGAAACGGACAAACGTACCAGTTGACTTCCAAGGCTTATTTGAGAAATAAGCATTGCTTTCAACAGCCAAGCCAAATACTGGGGTGAACCAACGACCTACGCGGATACCTGCATTGGGATCCAAAGCCTTCACAGCACCCTTTACTCCACCATTTTCTGTTGTCTTGGTTGCGACACCACCGTTGATACCAACATAGATGTTATCGAACGTCTTGCTCTCCTCTACAGTTTGCGCAGAAGCAGATACTGCTATAGTAGCCGCAGCGAACAATAAAACTAACTTTTTCATGTCTCTCTAAAAATTAATTAATGATTATTGAATTTATTCTTTTTCTTATTTTACGGGTACAAAGTAATTAAAAAATATTGGAACCACCAAATTTTTACAAATAAAATTATGCTACAAAGCATAAAAAGTGAGAAAAAACAATTGACTTTATCAATTTTACACCTTTTTCTCTATTGTTTCTTGAGTCATCATCGGTTCTTAGATAAGTTTTTATTATCTTCGCATCATGAAAAAAATTATACTGATTACCGGCGGACAACGGTCAGGTAAAAGCATGTATGCCGAACAATTGGCACTATCGCTTTCTGACTATCCTATTTATATGGCTACAGCGCACATATGGGACGAAGAATTCAAAGAACGTGTAAACCGACATCGGGAACGTAGAGGAGCAAACTGGACGAATATAGAAGAAGAGAAATATCTGTCAAGGCACTATATATATAATAAGGTGTGCGTGATTGACTGTATCACGCTTTGGTGTACGAACTTCTTTTATGATAAAGATAGAAAAGTAGGAGAACAGCCTGGAGTTGACGAAGCCTTGGAGGCTATCAAAAGAGAATTCGATAAATTCACGACTCAAGAGGCAACATTTATCTTCGTGACCAATGAAATCGGGAGCGGTGGCGTCAGTGATAATGCCATTCAAAGAAGCTTTACCGATTTGGAAGGCTGGATGAACCAATATGTAGCAGCCAAAGCCGACGAAGTTATCTTGATGGTTGCAGGGATTCCGGTTAAAATCAAATAGAGATGAAGTTCAATATAGAAGCACCCAAAGAGGATATCAAAGCTTTACTTGTCGAGAAGATTGACAATCTGAACAAACCTAAGGGTTCGTTAGGGAGATTAGAAGAACTGGCCCTGCAAATCGGACTTATTCAACAAACATTATCTCCCACGCTTTCCCACCCTTGCCATTTGCTCTTCGGAGGAGACCACGGCATTGAACGCGAAGGTGTATCGGCCTCTCCCCGCGACGTGACATGGCAACAGATGATTAATTTCACTAAAGGTGGCGGCGGAGTCAACATGCTATGCCGGCAGCATGGCTTCAAACTACATATCATTGATATGGGAATAGACCATGAACTCACGGCCTATCCCACCATCATCGACCGCAAGATAGCTTATGGAACTAAAAACTTCCTGCACGGTCCGGCCATGACGGAAGAAGAATTCGACCAAGCCATCAGCACAGGGAAAGAAATGACCGACCGTTGTTCTGAAGAAGGATGCACCGTTATTTGCATGGGAGAAATGGGGATTGCTAATACATGTCCGTCGAGTATCTGGATGAGTCTTTTCGGAAACATCCCACTAAGCGAATGTATCGGGGCCGGTTCGGGGCTCGACAACGAAGGCATACGCCACAAAAAAAACGTTTTGAAGAATGCCCTAATCCGCTTCAATGCTCGTTCCTGCCAAACGATTGACGCTATTCGCTATTTCGGAGGCTTTGAGATGGTAGGAGCTATCGGGGCCATGCTCCGTGCTGCCGAGCACCACATGATCATCATGGTCGATGGTTTTATTATGACGGCCTGCATGCTGGCGGCATCAAGATTATATCCGAACATTCTACATTATGCCGTCTTTGGTCATTGTAGTGGCGAAAGCGGACACCGCAGAATGCTCGACTGCATGAACGCCAAGCCTCTACTATCTTTAGGTATGAGGCTCGGCGAAGGTACCGGAGCCCTGTGCGCTTATCCCATTATCGAGTCTTCCGTACGCATGATGAACGAGATGAACAACTTCGACAATGCCCATATCACTAAATATTTCTGACCGATGAATATTCGTCTTCCATGGCGCGACCGTCTTTTCGCCGCTTTCATATTCTTCACTCGCCTACCTTTTTGGCGTATCCATCAACCCCGAAAAGAGGCCTACGAAACCGTAGTCGAACTATGGCCGCTCACTGGCTGGCTCACTGCCGGTTGCATGGCAGCTACCCTTTACTTTGGTTCGTTCGTTGTGCCGACAGCGTTGGCCGCCATGGCCGCCATCATCGTGCGCATTCTCATCACCGGAGCCTTGCATGAAGACGGACTTGCCGACTTCATCGACGGCTTCGGTGGAGGCGGAACTGACCGCACGCGCATTCTCGACATCATGAAAGACAGCCACATCGGCACCTATGGCGTCGTGGGGCTCATCCTCTATTTCATGTTGCTCCATCAAAGTCTAACGATACTCCCGCCACGCATCACAGCACTGATGATACTTGCAGCAGACCCTTTCTTCAAGATGATGACCGCCCAACTCATTCAGATGATGCCTTACGCACGGACGGCCGAAACGGCAAAAGGCCAAGTAGTCTACCGCAAAATAAGCATCAAGGCCGGTTTGTTGCTCCTCATACAAGGCACACTTCCCGCCATCGGCTTGTGGTATTTCGCAGGTCTGCCCTACCTCTGTATCGCCATACCTGCACTCGTGTTCTATCTGCTCTACCTGTTGATGCATCGCCGTATCAACGGCTACACAGGCGACTGTTGCGGAGCCGTGTTCCTGCTGACTGAGCTCACTTTCTATCTCACCTACATCACACTCAATTCATGAAAGTAACACTCATCAGACATACCAAGGTAGCCGTCCCCGAAGGTACATGCTATGGCTGGAGCGACGTAGCTCTTGCCGACACATTCGAGCAAGAGGCTGCTGCCACCAAGCACAACCTTCAAAAGAACCTACCTTTCGATGCCATCTTCTCTTCGCCGCTGACGCGTGCCCGCCAGTTGGCGGCTTACTGTGGCTACCCCACCCCCACGCTCGACGACCGCCTCAAGGAGATAAACATGGGCGAATGGGAGATGCGGCGCTACGATGACATCGAACGCGAAGACCCGCATATCCTTGCGTGGTACGAAGACTATATGCACCTCGAAGCCACCGGCGGCGAGAGTTTTCCCATGCTCTACCGTCGCGTCGCGGCCTTTCTCGACCAACTCAAAACTCGTTCCTACAACCGTGTTGCCGTGTTTTCTCATGGCGGCGTCCTCATCTGTGCCGGCATCTACGGCGGTTTGTTCACTAAGGAAAATGCCTTCGAGAACTTCGTGCCGTTCGGAGGAATCGAAGAGATTGAAATATAAAACTAAAATCTTGGAACAACACCAAGCCGTCATAACTCGGGCGACCCGTTGATTTATAGCCCTTGGTACAGGCGATTTCCATAATGCTTCGTAGGGAGGCTGTCGATTATCCTGTCTATCTCGGAGGAATGACTACCCCATCACCATCAGCTACAGCAGCCCGATGACGAAGGCATAAAACGCCCCCCACCGAAACAAGGAAACCAAAGGGGCGCGGGGCTTCCGCCACGGCGGAAAGGGGTTGAACCGAGAAAAAATGTCCGTCGCCCACGGGCGAAGTTAATTAGAGTTAAAGAAATGGTCTTCGCCCACGGGCGACGAAACAAAAATTAACGGAAAATCTTTTCGCCCACGGGCGAAGTTAAAAAAATACAAGGAAATATCCGTCGCCCACGGGCGAAGATACATTTCTTAACAATCAACTGCTTTCGCCCACGGGCGATGACAAAAAAAATAACCAATAACAATTTCGCCTCCGGGCGATGATAATAGAAAAGAAAAAAAAAGTGTGACGCCCACGGGCGGAAACAAAAAAATGGAAAAACGAAATGCTGCGTCCTACGGCAAAAGCACACATCATTAACAAATAAATTTTTATAGCTATGATGATTAAGAGTTTTAAAAGAAGTGACCTCCAAAATCTGGAGCACTCACACACACAGATACGGCAGCTCGACGCTGCCCCGAGACGAGTCGTATCGCGCCCAGCAATTCACGGTGCGGGCGGCCAAGCATCGCCGTGCGGCTGATAGTATCGCCCCTAATCATTCCACGCCCCGCAATGCGGACAGCGTCCCTTTCGGCGCATCGCACGGCCGCAGTTGCCGCAGATGAACGACGTGCCCGATTTTGTGGCATAGCGATACAGCGCAAAATAGACATAGGCCGCCAGCAGCAGATAGCCGATATAATAAAGCGACAAAATGCTGAAGACAATATAATCCACAGCGCAGACACCTATCAACCCACATATATAAAGCACAGCCTCGGCCGCAGGGAGTTTATGGAAAGTGTCGTCCACGGCAGCGATGCCCACGATAAGCATGGCCCATACGGAGGAAAGGAAGATAGCGAGCAGCGGCGGAACGGAACAGGGATTGAGCGTCGGATGGAAATAGAAATGCCGCCACACGTCGGGGGCAAAGTTCTGTATGCCGGCATAGAGGGCTGCGGCCGACGCGACGATGAGGGTCAGCAACGTAGGGTAAAAGGAGTCGATGTCGCGGAAATGCACCAGATGGGCATTCTTGCGCATGAGTTTGCGAATGACGTAGCCGGCCAATATCCCGACAATGACAATCAGGAATATCAGCAGATGGATATCGGAGAAGGTGGAGATGAACTGCGAAATCGGGTCGTCGGGCACCACCTTGGGCAGCAGATAGGATTCCCGTTGCCAGCCGAACGTGGATTGGTCGCGCGCCACCTGCACCCAGACCGAGTCTATCGAGTCTGTGGGCATGATTCTGATATCAGCCACGACCAGATGGTCGTGCTTGCGGACATAAATCGTGTCGGTGGGTAGCAGGGCCGACACCTCTTCGGGCTGCTGTCGGATAAGGGCCAGCGAGTCGGCCTTCACAATGAAATTGAAATTGTTGGTGTAGTGGTGCTTGGTTTGAAACGACAGAGAGTCGAGCTGCTTCGCATTATACGTCACCGTAGCATCGTGCGTGGTCTGCTTGCGGTGGTAGCACGAGGTCAGCAGCAAGATTGCCGCCACCGCGCATGCACAGCGGAAAAGCTGTCGGACCGTATGGTTTCTGTCAATGTTCATATCTTTTTTTATTCTGCATAGATGTTCATTTGGCACGCCGCACAGTTGAATTCCAGTCGGAAACGTCGTCCGTCTCCCAACCGGAGATAAAGCGGCTCCGTCCATGTGGGTTGTTTGCCGCCCCGCTTGACACAAAAGCCCAGCGAATATTTAATGCAATGCCGGCACTGCATAATTAAGGGTTCCTTCGTCGGCGCCAATTCAAAAGCCGGACGGATGTTTTCTAATCCGTGCGCTTGATAGAAACGCTCGGCAAGGTGGTTGGAGATGTTATAGAGATAGGGAAACTGCGCGTATTCCCGCGGCACGTCCCCCACTCCGCGGGCGCAACTTTCTGTCGGCTTCCGGTTCGGCGCTTCTTTGCTCAAGACCGTTTTTTGCGCCAATTGTCGGACGGCATCTCTCCGAAGTTCCGCCAACAGACTTGATGGAACAAACAGCCTTGCGGCCTCTTCCTCCACCTCGACATCGCTGCACGAATAGACGGTGTTGCCCAACTTTGTCAGTTGCTTCTTTATATTATCGTATTGCGGCTGACGGGCCTCCTGATGCGCGAACGTTATTTCCGAGCGAACCTCTACCCCCGTCTCTACGCTTGCAACATGAAGCGCGAAACCGTCGGCAGTCGCACGGAATTTCATTTTGATGGGGAGCCTGCGTTCGGCCGTTACACCCGACAGTAGCCGGGAAAACGCTACGTCGTTGTTGCGATAGAGGGCCACGCCGGGTTTTAAGTCGGCCGGCATTTTCAGCGGGTAGAGCCGGTTTCCGACGGCCTTGTTGATGCGAAAGCCTTCCAATTCATGCCGGTCGTTGACGAAACACAGCCCGTCGCCATTCTCAAACGACGCTGTGCCGGCCACATTGAAAGAACCGCCGCGCAACTCCTTCACCTTGCCCACATACTCGCCCATCGCTTTCGGCGTGTCGAAGCAAGCGATGTCGTTTTGGCGACCTTCCAGAAAATAATTGGTGAAACCGCGATTGAATGTCTTTCGCAGATTGGGCTGGAACGTATAGTCTACCTTGCCGTAGGAAGCGCGCCGATAGTCGTCGGGGCGTTTCGCTATGAGCTTGTCCAACTCGCGGCTATACGCGCTGACCACGTTCTTCACGTATTCCACATCTTTCAGTCGGCCCTCGATCTTGAACGAGCAGGCGCCGCTGTCGGCAAGCAATTCGAAATGGTCAATACGACACATGTCGCGCATCGACAGCAAATAGCGCTGACGCTCCACCGCTCTGCCGGCATTATCCAACAAGTCGAACTTCATTCGGCAGAACTGCGCACAGGAACCGCGGTTTGCGCTTCTGTGGAAGCAATGCTCTGAAGCGTAGCACACGCCGGAATAACTGACGCACAGCGCGCCGTGCACAAAGACCTCTAACTCCATATTGGGGACCTTCTCGCGGATTTCCGAAATATCCTTGGCCGAAAGTTCACGCGCCAACACGGCCCGCTTGAAACCAAGTTCCTGCAGCCATCTGACCTTCTCCGCAGAGCGGTTGTCGGTCTGTGTCGAGGCATGCAGTTCCATCTTGAAAGGTTCCGGCTCCCGCCACTCTGCCACCATTTCCAAGATGCCCATGTCCTGTACCAGCAGTGCATCGACACCGCAGGCATTCAGGTCTTTCAGCAACAGCCGAGTGGCGGAGAGTTCGTCTTCGTAGATGATTGTATTCACGGTGACATAAACCCGTGCGCCATATGAATGGGCATACTCACAGAGCCGGCGAATATCCTCGACGCTGTTGCCTGCAGCCGCACGGGCACCGAAGCGCGTGGCCCCGATATACACCGCGTCTGCCCCGTGGTCGATAGCCATCTTGGCGCATTCAAGGTTCTTGGCCGGAGCCAGCAGTTCCAGTGTGCGCATTTTTTATCTGATGTCGTCAATGTTATACGGAGTCTGCTGGTAAACGTAATAGTTTATCCAGTTGCTGTAGAACAGGTTGGCATGCGCCCGCCACGACACCACCGGTCCCGCTTCGGGGCGATTGTCACGATAATAGTTGACGGGCAGTTCCACGTCGTCGCGAACGTCTTTGTCGCGTCTGAATTCGCGGTCGAGCGTATTCGGCGCATACTCCAAGTGCCCGGTGATGAAGAATTCCCGACCTCCACGCGCCATGACGATACTGACACCGCTCTCGGGAGACGCCGCAATGATTTCGAGTCCGGGCACGGCTTCGATGTCTTCGCGCCTCACCTCCGTGTGCCTGCTCTGCGGCATGAAAAAGCTGTCGTCAAAACCTCGGAATATGGGCAAAGCCTGTGACAAAGGGTATTGTCGGAAGATGCCGAACATCTTCTTCGGCAGCGCATATTTAGGAATGCCGTAGAAATGATACAGACCGGCCATCGCGCCCCAACACAGATACATGGTGCTCGTGACGTGCGTGCGCGCCCAGTCGAATATCTCCCTGATTTCCGCCCAATATTCCACCTCCTCGTAATCCATCATTTCGATGGGTGCGCCGGTGATGATCATGCCGTCGAACTTATGCGTGGCCAGTTCGTCGAAATCCTTATAGAACATCATCATGTGCTCCACGGGCGTGTTCTTGGGCGTATGGCTTCTGAGTTTCATAAAGCAGATTTCCATCTGCAACGGCGTGTTCGAGAGCAGACGCACGAGGTCGGTCTCCGTGGTTATCTTCAGCGGCATCAGATTGAGCACCACGATCCGCAGCGGACGAATTTCCTGACTGTGGGCTCGCGTCTCGTCCATGACGAAGATGTTCTCATGCTTCAGAATATCGATTGCAGGCAATCTGTCGGGTAATCTTAACGGCATATCTCGTTTTCTTATGAGTTCGGTAATGCAAAGATAACGGTTTTTATTCGAAAACGGAAAAGAGTATGCCGCAAACCCGCCGTATTCGCCGTTTTTATCAGCCGTAGATGTTTTTTAAAACAGATGGGGGATGTCATGAGCATGAGACCCGGGTCTCACGAATGCGAGAATGGGATGTCACGAGCGCGAGAGGGGGATGTAAATGAAATTAGATCCCCCTCTCTTTTGAATTAGAGCTATGTCTCTTAAAAAACAGGTCGGTGACGGACGTTCAAAACCTGAAGTCCACCTCTACGTCTATCACATTATAATTATGCGCCGTCTTCAGACCTCGGTCGTTGATGCGTGCATACTCGAGGTTGATTTGAAAGTTCTTGTGGAACAGATAGTCGGCTCCCACCTCATACTGCGTGCGCGCCCTGCCCCACTCCGCACTCGGCCGGTAGAGGTCGTAGCGCGCCTTCACGTGCAACTTGTTCCTGACGACGGGCGCGATGACCAAGCCGTAAAATCCGTCGGCCTTGCTGCCCAAGGTCTCGTTCACCTCGCAGTTCGTGAAGCCGGGATCCTGCGCGTTCGTGTTGCTGATGGGCTTTGCAAATGCGCGGCCCGTCGAGTGGACATACTCCGAGCGCAGTGTCCAGTCGTCGAACTTGTATTCGCCGCTTATGGCATAGCGGTGCTTCGGCAGCGAACGAATACCCTCATAACGCGTCGTGCCTTCGAGCCATTTGCCCTTGCGGGCCACGGAGCCTTCCCAGCCGAACACGCCGAGCCGCATGCCCGCCACGGGCATCACCCACAGGCCGCCGATAAGGTCTTTGCGCTGGTCTACGTCTTTCGTGTTGATGCCTTGCCCGTTGAAGAGTCCGAGCTGATAGTGCAGCAGATGCCGACCGGCCGCGTTCTTGAGGAAATCGCCTTGGATTTGCAGCCCCATGTCGCGGCCATTGCTGGGCTGTTCGCCGCTTCGGTCGCTGAAGCCAGCCAGTTTCGACACGGCCTGCCCCACGCCCATGAAGCCCTGATCGATGGGGTGCATGGGGTTCTCGAATGTGAACGGCCGTTTGTATTGGCCTATCTTGACCTTGAAGAAATCATACTTCTGCCATTCGGCAAACAAATCGACGACGCGCGGACTACTGCCCAAGGTCGATGTGTTTCCGTTGAACTGAATCTGCGTCTTCCAATAGAAATCGTTCAGGATACGCCCATCGAGCGACAAGCGGAGCAGCCGCAGATTGAACGTGTTGCTCTTGCTTCCTTCTTGGTCGCTGCATTGATACTGAGCCATGCCGTAGCCGGACAGCCTGACATTGCTGAACCATTCTTTTTGCTGTGCGCTGCCACTGAGCGCGGAGAGCGCAAGCAGCACGGCGAATAAAGTCTTTTTCATCTTTTTCAGTCGGTATTTTAGTTGTCTCTTTTTTCCAGTAAGACCACGTTCTCTACGTGGGGCGTGTGAGGGAACATGTCGACGGGCTGAACCGCCGTCACCTTGTATGCCGCGTCCATCAACTGTAAATCGCGCGCCTGCGTTGCTGGGTTGCAGCTCACGTAGACGATGCGCCGCGGGGTTGCGTTCAGTATGACGCGCACCACGTCGGGGTGCATGCCTGCACGCGGCGGGTCGGTGATGATTACGTCGGGGCGACCGTGTTCGGCGATGAAGCCGTCGGTGAGAATGTTCTTCATGTCGCCTGCGTAGAACCGTGTATTGGCGATATTGTTCACCTTGCTGTTTTCTTTTGCGTCTTCAATGGCTTCGGACACATATTCTATGCCGATGACCCGGCGGGCGCGGCGGGCCACGAAGTTGGCTATCGTGCCCGTCCCGGTGTAGAGATCGTAGACGAGTTCCTCGCCCGTGAGTGCGGCGAACTTGCGGGCGACACTGTATAAATGATAAGCCTGCTCGGTATTCGTCTGGTAGAAACTCTTCGGGCCTACTTTGAATTTCAGGTCTTCCATCGTTTCATAGATAAAGTCCGTCCCCTTGAACGTCGTCAGTTCCAAATCGCCGAAGGTGTCATTCCCCTTTTGGTTGTCCACGTAAATCAGACTTGTTATCTGTGGGAAGCGGTCGGCGATGTGCCGAAGCAGGCTTTGTGCGCGTTGCTCGTCGCCTTCTTCGTCATAGTGAAACTGCACCAAAAGCATGAACTCTCCGGTATTGGAATTGCGCATCATCAAGCCACGCAGCAGACCGTGCTGTGCGCGGATGTCATAGAACGACATGCCTTGTGCTTTCGCATAGCGGCTTATCTCGTTGCGGATTTGATTGTGCAGGTCGTCCATCAGCAGACATTTCTCTATCGGATAGATTTTGTCGAATGCGCCTGTGATATGAAATCCGATGGCACTCTCGTTCAAATTGCCCTCCTTTCCCGCTTCACGGGGCGGCATTGCCTCTATTTCCTCCTTGGTGTACCAGCGTTTATTGGCACAGCCAAACTCTAATTTGTTACGATATTCTTTCGTCTTGACACTACCCATGATGGGATTGAACTCCGGGAGAGCAATCTTTCCGATACGTGTCAATTGGTCGAAAACCTGCTGCTGCTTGGCTTTCAATTGCTCCTCGTAGGGAAGGTTCTGCCATTTACATCCGCCGCAAATACCGAAATGAGTACACATCGGTGTCTCGCGCACCTTACTATATTGTACTATCCGCACAATCCTGCCCTCCATGAAACTGTGTTTCTTCTTGGTGATTTGCACGTCCACAATGTCCCCCGGAACACAAAAAGAGACGAAGACCACTTTGTCTTCGTAATGGAAGAGACATTTGCCTTCGGCTGCAATCGCCTCAATCAACACATTTTCTAATATAGGGAAAGGCTTATGCTTTCTTGTCATATCTGATATTGAATTTGTTTGCAAAAGTAGTAAAATAATCCCAAAGTCTGACGCGGAACAGTCTTTTAATTCTCTCATGCTTGCCTATATGGTGAAATGTAAGGTGTGGTTTACAAAAAAGGAACTAAAAGTTTGGTAACTTAATTTATTTATACTATATTTGCGATACAAAAAATAAATTTAACGAAATAAAACTATCAGACACCTATTCAACTATGAGTGAGAAAAGAGTTTATACTTTCGGAAACGGTAAGGCCGAAGGTGGAGCAGATATGAGAAATCTGCTTGGTGGAAAAGGAGCGAACCTTGCCGAAATGAATTTGATTGGCGTTCCCGTGCCTCCCGGATTTACAATCACGACAGACGTCTGTAACGAATACTTCGAGAAAGGTAAGCAGGAAGTTGTCAACCTGTTAAAGCAAGAAGTCGAAACTTCGGTCAAGCATATTGAGACCTTGATGAAGTCGAAGTTTGGCGATGTTGACAATCCACTGCTCGTCAGTGTGCGCTCCGGTGCACGTGCGAGTATGCCGGGCATGATGGATACCATCTTAAACCTTGGTCTTAATGACGAGGTGGTAGAAGGTTTGGCCCGCAAGACCGGTAATGAACGCTTTGCATACGACAGTTATCGTCGTTTCGTACAGATGTACGGAGATGTCGTCCTCGGCATGAAACCAGTCAACAAAGAGGATATCGACCCCTTCGAGGCCATCATCATGGACGTGAAGCGGCAGCGTGGGATTACGCTTGACAACGAAATGAATGTCGACGAACTGAAGCAATTGGTAAAAGCTTTCAAGGCAGCCATCAAGCAGCAGACGGGCAACGACTTCCCCACAGACCCAATGGAACAGTTGTGGGGGGCCATCTGTGCCGTATTTGATTCTTGGATGAACGAACGCGCCATTCTTTATCGCAAGATGGAGGGAATTCCTGCTGAATGGGGAACCGCAGTCAATGTTATGGCCATGGTTTTTGGCAACATGGGGAATACTTCGGCTACCGGTGTTTGCTTCAGCAGAGACGCGGCCACAGGCGAGAATTGTTTTAATGGGGAATATTTGGTCAATGCACAAGGCGAGGACGTTGTTGCAGGAATTCGCACCCCACAGCAGATTACCAAGAAAGGTTCTTTGTGTTGGGCCGAGCAACAATGCATCGATGAGAGCGTCCGTGCTTCAAAGTATCCGTCGATGGAGGAAGCCATGCCCGAGATTTATGCACAGTTGAACGATATTCAGCAGAAGTTGGAAGCACACTATCATGACATGCAGGATATGGAGTTCACGGTGCAGGAAGGACACCTATGGTTCCTTCAGACACGCAATGGTAAGCGCACCGGCACTGCCATGGTAAAAATAGCCATGGATTTGTTGCGTGAAGGCGAAATTGACGAGAAAACGGCACTCCTACGTTGTGAACCAAACAAGTTGGACGAGTTGCTTCACCCCGTATTCGATAAGGAAGCCCAACTCAATGCCAAGGTGCTAACGCGAGGCCTCCCTGCAAGTCCGGGTGCAGCCTGCGGTCAAGTCGTTTTCTTTGCCGACGACGCAGAGAGATGGCATGAAGAGGGACATCAGGTCATTATGGTTCGCATTGAGACGAGTCCTGAAGACCTTGCCGGCATGAGTGCAGCCGAAGGCATACTGACCGCACGTGGCGGTATGACCAGCCACGCCGCAGTCGTAGCCCGCGGTATGGGAAAGTGTTGCGTCAGCGGTGCCGGTGCCATTAATGTAGACTACAAGGCACGCACGGTCGAAATCGATGGTAAACTCATTCACGAAGGTGACTACATTTCCATCAATGGCTCCACGGGCGAAGTCTATCTCGGTGAAGTCAAGACCAAGCCAGCCGAAGTCACGGGAGACTTCGCACAGTTAATGGAGTTATGTCAGAAATATACGAAGCTCGTTGTCCGTACGAATGCTGATACGCCCCATGATGCAGAAGTGGCACGCAATTTCGGCGCGGTGGGTATCGGTCTGTGCCGCACGGAACACATGTTCTTTGAAAATGAAAAGATAAAGGCCATGCGCGAAATGATACTTTCCGACTCCAAAGAAGGGCGCGAGAAAGCACTCGAGAAGCTGTTGCCCTATCAGAAGCAAGACTTCTACGGCATCTTGAAAGCGATGGACGGCTACCCTGTCAATATCCGACTGCTCGACCCACCCCTACACGAGTTCGTTCCCCACGACCTTGCCGGGCAGAAAGTCATGGCTGAGGAAATGGGACTTTCCGTCGAGGAAATTCAGCACAGAGTAAACTCCCTGAGCGAACACAATCCGATGCTCGGTCATCGCGGCTGCCGCTTGGGCAACACCTATCCTGAAATAACGGCCATGCAGACGCGTGCCATTCTCGGCGCAGCCATCGAGCTGAAGAAAGAAGGCTACCGGCCACAGCCCGAAATCATGGTGCCACTTATCGGCATTGTCAACGAGTTCGATATGCAGAAAGATGTCATTCGCTCAACGGCAAAGGCCCTTTTCGAGAAAGAAGGCGTCGAGATTTCGTTCAAGGTCGGAACGATGATTGAAGTCCCACGTGCCGCCTTGACAGCCGACTACATCGCCAAGGAAGCCGAATACTTCAGCTTCGGGACGAACGACCTCACGCAGATGACGTTCGGATACAGCCGCGACGACATTGCAAGTTTCCTGCCCGTATATCTTGAGAAGAAGATACTGAAAGTCGATCCGTTCCAAGTCTTAGACCAGACGGGCGTAGGGCAACTTGTCGAAATGGCCGTAGAGAAAGGCCGCTTCACCCGTCCGGACCTGAAGTGTGGCATTTGCGGCGAACATGGCGGCGAGCCTTCGTCCGTCAAATTCTGTCATCGCGTCGGTCTCGATTATGTGAGCTGCTCACCGTTCCGCGTACCCATCGCCCGATTGGCAGCAGCACAGGCAGCAATAGAATAAGAGCCTCCCTCCGAAAGCCTCTCCAAAAGCCTCCCCCTGCCCCTCCAAAGGGAGGGGAGAAGCCCACCC
>ERZ772960.1250-NODE-1250-length-20660-cov-11.426353_pt1 | contig 20660 bp, 19 predicted proteins | sample MGYA00580678_ERZ772960 | MGnify/ENA primary metagenome ERZ772960 (study PRJEB29015, sample SAMEA2737930) | human oral metagenome | biome: human oral; feature: human-associated habitat; material: dental | place: China | collected 2059 ... | reverse complement strand
TCGGACGAAAAAATCTACGCCAATCTGACGGACTTCATTTTATCAGTGATTCCTAAATCTGGGAGGTTCATCACTTGCGAAAGGATACTCTTCTGTGCGGCTCTCTTGCCGCAGCCCTGACGGGACTTTTCATTCTGACGACAGCAAATGCCGACGCGCGCCGCGTACACGCCCCCGACACATCGACGAGGATTCATACGGAGCGCAGTTCCGCCCCTGCAAAAGAAGCGGACTTTCGTGCGCGCATTGACGCACTCATGAGGAAAACAGAATCTGCAAATGCTGTGGCAGTGCCAAAGCAAAGGGAGCCGGAGCCGCTGTTCAGTGTGCCCCAAACACTCTCGGAATACGACACCGCCATCATCGGCACACCGCTCGCTAGTCAGGAACAGTGCGTGGACTATCTTCTCAGCGTGAACCCGACCCCCGCAATCTCCGTCACGCCGCGCGAGCTTGTTGCCTACTACTACGAAGAGGGCGCGCGTGAGGGCATCCGCCCCGATGTCGCCTTCGCACAGGCACTCAAGGAGACGGGATTCTTCCGCTACGGCGGCACGGTGACACCGGATCAGAACAACTACTGCGGACTCGGTACAACGAGTGCAACCGTCAAGGGGGCATACTTTGCCACCTCGCAGATCGGTGTGCGCGCACATATCCAGCATTTGCTCGCCTATGCGTCCACACGTCAGCCCATATCGCCCGTCGTCGACCCCAGATATACACTCGTACGTAATGTCTACGGTACGAACACAGTTGGGAATTGGCAGGATCTCAACGGTCGCTGGGCAGTCCCCGGCGATTCGTACGGACAGAGCATCCTCTCAATGTTTCGCGCAATCCTGCACAAGTAGGGAAGGAGAACCAGCAGAATGATTACCGTCAACAACCTGAGTCTGCAATTCGGCAAGCGCGTCCTCTATAAGGACGTGAATCTGAAATTCACCCCCGGCAACTGCTACGGCATCATCGGCGCAAACGGTGCGGGCAAGTCCACCTTCCTGAAGCTCCTCTCGGGCGACATTGAGCCGACGGGCGGCATCGTGGACATCACGCCGGGCGAGCGACTTGCCGTCCTGCAGCAGGATCACTATGCCTACGATGAGGTAGAGGTGCTGCGCACGGTCATCATGGGGCATCCGCGCCTCGTGGAGATCATGGACGAGAAGGACGCGCTCTACGAAAAGCCGGACTTCTCCGACGAGGACGGCATGCGCGCCTCGGAGCTGGAGGCGGAGTTCGCCGAGCTCGACGGCTGGAATGCGGAGACGGAGGCGGCACAGCTGCTCAACGGACTCGGTGTCCCCGACGCAAAACACCATCTCAAGATGAACGAACTCTCCCCTGCGGAGAAGGTGCGTGTCCTGCTCGCACAGGCACTGTTCGGTTCGCCCGACATCCTGCTCCTCGACGAGCCGACGAACCATCTCGACGTGAACTCGATCAACTGGCTTGAAAACTTCCTCGGTGACTTCCCGAACACCGTCATCGTTGTCTCGCATGACCGCCACTTCCTCAATCAGGTCTGCACCTACATCTGCGATGTGGACTTTGGCAAAATCTCCCTCTTCGCCGGGAACTACGACTTCTGGTATCAGTCCAGTCAGCTCGCCCTGCAGATGGCAAAGGACGCAAACAAGAAGAAAGAAGAAAAGATCAAGGAGCTGCAGACCTTCATTCAGCGCTTCTCCGCAAATGCGTCGAAGTCCCGTCAGGCGACCTCGCGCAAGAAGCTCCTCGAGCGCATCACGCTCGACGACATCAAGCCCTCGACGCGCCGCTATCCGTACATTGCCTTTACGCCCGACCGCGAGGCGGGCGATCAGCTGCTGACGGTTGAGGGGCTGTCCAAGGAGATTGACGGCCGTCGGCTCTTCAAGAATGTCAGCTTCACGCTGAAAAAGGGCGACAAGGTCGCCTTCGTCGGTCCAAACGGCGCGGCGAAGACGATGCTGTTCAAAATCCTCATGGGCGAGGAGGAGCCTGACGAGGGCACGTTCAAATGGGGCGTCACAACGACGCAAACCTATCTCCCCTCGGACAACAGCGCCTACTTCGACGATGTGAAGCTGAATCTCGTCGACTGGCTGCGCCAGTACTCGAAGGATCCGGACGAGACCTTTGTGCGCGGCTTCCTCGGGCGTATGCTCTTCTCGGGCGAGGAGAGCCAGAAGCGCGCCGAGGTACTCTCAGGCGGCGAGCGCGTGCGCTGTATGCTCTCGCGCATGATGCTCTCGGGCGCGAACGTCCTCATCTTCGACGAGCCGACCGACCACCTCGACCTCGAGTCCATCACGGCACTCAACAACGGGCTCATGTCGTTCAGCGGAACGATTCTCTTCGCCTCGCGCGACCACGAGTTCACGCAGACCGTTGCAAATCGCATCATCGAGATCACGCCCGTCGGCGTCGTTGACCGCATCTCGACCTACGACGAATACCTCAGCAACGAGACGGTCAAGCAGCAGCTTGCAGAGAAGTATAAGGCAGCGGAGTGATTTGTCAAAAGGAAGCTGTTGCGTGCTCCACGCAGTCACTTGCGTGACGAAATGTTCGCGTGGAGCATGTCGGTTCATCCTTTTAGGCAGGAGGGGAGCTCATGTTTGGTATACTCTTGCAGGGCACAGAGAACAGGAACGCCGCACTGCGCCTGCGTGAGATGGTCACGGTGCTGCGGCGCCACGACATCGTACACGGGCTGACGCCGGCAAAGCTGCGTGCTATCTTTGAGGATCTCGGTCCCACCTTCGTCAAATTTGGGCAGATTATGAGCATGCGCCCCGACTTCCTCCCGACCGAATACTGCGACGAGCTGATGAAGCTGCAGACGGGCGCGCGCCCCCTCCCCTTCCCCGTTATCCTCTCCATCGTCGAGCAGGAGTACGAGCGTGAGTGGAACAAGGTCTTCCGCATGATCGACAGTACACCGCTCGGCTCTGCGAGTATCGCGCAGGCGCATCGCGCAACCCTCACCTCGGGTGAGCAGGTCGTCATCAAGGTACAGCGCCCCGGCATCCACGAGATCATGCGCATGGATCTCACGCTTATGAAGCGCGCCGCCACCATTATCCGACTCGTCAACCGTGACAATGTGGTGGATTTTCGCACGCTCATGGACGAGATGTGGAACATCGCCAAGCAGGAGATGGATTTCCTCATCGAGGCAGGGCACATCGAGGAGTTCGCGCATTTGAACCGCGATAACCCCTTTATCTCCTGGCCGCGCGTGCTGCGCGACCTCTCCACGCAGCACATCCTCGTCATGGAGTACATCGACGGCATCCCGCTTGACGATGCCGACGCCCTGCAGGCGTCGGGCGTCAATGTCACGCAGATCGGGCGCCGCCTCGGCGAGAACTACGCCAAACAGATCATCGAGGACGGCTTCTTCCACGGCGACCCGCACCCTGGCAACATCCGCGTGCGTGGCGGCACGATTGTCTGGCTCGACCTCGGCATGATGGGACGCCTCAGCAACCGCGATCGCACGGCGCTGCGCCGTGCGATCCTCGCGCTTGCGACCCACGACACCTTTGAGATGAAGTCCGCCATCCTCGCGCTTGGCATTGTAAAGGGGCGCATCAACCACGCGCAGCTCTATCAGGACATCGACGTCATGATGGAGCAGTACGGTTCTCTCGATTTCAGCGATGTGCACATGGGCGTGCTGACGAATCAGATTCTCGGCATCCTGCGCATGCACCACATCGGCTGTCCGAGCGGTCTTGCCATGTTTGCGCGCGGAGTCATGACCGTCGAGATCGTCATGCGCCGCTGCGCGCCCGAGGTCAGCTTTCTCGAGATCTTTGCACGCAGCCTTTCGCTCGACATTGTGCAGGGCATGACGTGGCGCGAGGGGCTGACGAAGGCGCGGCAGGAGGGCATCATGCTCCTGCGTAAATCCGTCCAGATTCCCGAGCAGCTCGCCGACCTCCTCAAGATGACAATGAGCGGACAGGCAAAGCTGAACATTGACCTCACAGGCTCGGAGGAGCCCGTCCAGCGCCTCGACAAGATGATCAACAAGCTCATCATCGCACTCCTATGCGCGGCACTCCTCATCGCCTCGAGCACCATCTGCACGACGGATATGAAGCCCCAGATCGGCGGCATTCCGTTCCTCGGCATCCTCGGCTACCTCATTGCATTCATCCTAAGCCTCCGTCTCATCTGGAACATTCATAAGGGAGTGTAGAGTATGCGCGGTATACGCGGCGCCACGACGGTTGGGCGCAATAAAAAGGAAGAAATCTGGCAGGCGGCACAAGAGCTCATGGCGGAACTGCTGCGCGCGAACGCCATCGCTCCCGCCGACATCGGTGCGGCGATCTTCAGCGTGACCGACGACCTGACGGCGGCATTTCCGACGGCGGGTGTGCGGCGCATTGCAGGCTTCGACCTCGTTCCTCTGTTCGATGCGCGCCAATGCGCGATTGAGGACAGCCTCCCGCGCTGCATCCGCGTTCTCCTCCTCGTCAATACAGACACCGCACAGAGTGACATTCACCATGTCTATCTCCGTGCGGCGGCAAACCTCAGACCCGATCTTGAGGGATAAATTTGCGGAAAGCTCCATTATGAAAAAAATATTCCACCTCTTCGCCGCATTCGCCGTTCTGGGGACTTCCCTCCTCTCCGGCTGCGCCTTCATGCTGACGGGTGAAAACGGCGATCCATATACAGCGGACGACGTGATCGACATCGTGTCATCGGAGTTCGCCGCCTGCAAGCCTCATATTGTCCCCGTGACAACTCAAGTTGAAAAAGAAAAACCGTTCCAGCGCAATACATACGTCCTGTACGATGAGGCGAACGATTTCACCTTTTCCGCCAGAGCAGTTGTCCGCGGACCGACGCTCCCGCTCCCATGCGCCCAGCGGGATACGAACGCAGACTTTACCTATGCCGAGGGCTATGCCGCCCATCTGAACCCGCAGATCTGCGCAATGACAGAAACGTACGGTTTTCGCACCGCCACACGGGAGGAGTCTGCTGCATTGATCCAGTCGAAGATCAAACGTAAACAGGGCAATACAGAGCTTTCGCTCTTTGACGAGGGGGATTTTATCTTCGTTAGTGACGGCGCAACAGGTGCGGATATGGTGACAATCTGCAGGAACCTCTACGATATGTATAAGCCGGAAGGAGACGGCGTGATCCTCTCCAACCTATACGGGCGCAAGATCACATTCTGCTATCTGCCGCCCGGCGAAGAGGACTTGACCAAAGGCATCTTTATCCTATTCTTCACACTGGAAGGTCGGAACGACTGGGCGGCCACGCTGTCCGACAATCCCGGCTCCTCATCGAATGAAAAGGATGTCGCCGTTCTGGAAAAAAATCTCGGGCACTACTTCGAGCATTGTCTCCGTGAGGCAGCACATTCGCGTTAGAGTTTCTTCCATAAGAAAAGCACAGAAGCCTTCGCTTCTGCGCTTTTTTCATATGCGGTTTCTGTTTAGCGTTTGCGCATCCATGCAGGAATGTCGATGATGTCCATGCCGCCGGAGCCTGCATTCGGCTCGATGACGTTCATGCGGCGGTTGTTCGCCGCCCCGCCCATATTCGGCGGAATAATCGATGCGGCGGGACGTGCCTGCGGCTGGGGTGCAGTCGGCTGTGCGGGCGCCGTCTTTGGCGCAGACGCGCCACTCATGCCCGGCATGGAGATCCAGTCCGCCGTCAGATCCGTATCGGTATAGTTCGTCCCCATCGCGCCGGCCTCCGCCGCCCCGCCGAAGCCGGTCGCGACAACGGTGACGCGCACACTGTCATCGAGATTCTCGTCCACGCCGATGCCCCAGATGATGTTCGCCTGTCGACCGTTCGACGCATTCATGATGACGCTGTTCAGCCACTCGGATGCCTCGTTGACCTCGAACATGCTAAGGGTCTTCGAGCCCGTGAAGTTCATGATGACGGAGGTCGCGCCCTCAATGCTTGTCTCGAGCAACGGCGACTCGATCGCAGCCTTTGCCGCCGCAACCGATGCGCCCTCGCCGTGCGCCTCGCCGATGCCCATGATGGCAGCTCCGCCATTCGCCATCGTAGTCTGAACGTCCGCAAAGTCAAGATTGACAACGCCCTGATTCGTGATGAGGTCGGTGATGCCCTTGACGCCCTGCCAGAGGACATTGTCCACCTTGCTGAACGCCTCGGTGACAGGTGTGCTCTTGTCAATGATCTTCATAAGCCGATCATTCGGGATCGTGATGATCGTATCGACGTGCTGCTGCAAATTCGTGATGCCCGTGTCCGCATTGCGCGCGCGCGTCATGCCCTCATAGGAGAAAGGCCGCGTAACGACAGCAACTGTGAGCGCGCCCAGCTCGCGCGCACACTCCGCAACAACGGGCGCAGCGCCCGTACCCGTACCACCGCCCATGCCTGCGGTAATGAATACCATATCCGCGCCGCGCAGAGCCGCGACAATCTTCTCGCGGCTCTCCATCGCCGCCGCCTCGCCAATCTCGGGGCGTGCACCTGCACCGAGCCCCTTATCGCCAATCTGAATGCGCACAGCCGCCTTGGACTGCAAGAGTGCCTGTGCATCCGTATTGATTGCAACGAATTCAACGCCCTGCAATCCGGAATCGATCATATTATTAACCGCGTTGCCACCGCCGCCGCCTACACCGACAACGATGATCTTTGCGAGCTCTTCAAAGTTATCATCCAGTTCGAACACAACTTCAGCCTCCATATGATGTATATATTGCTTCTATCAATAAATAGTAATTGTTCTTGCATATTTTACCATGAAAATCAATATATTTCCATAGTAGAGAAAAATTTTTAGCTGATCCTACTCCACGCTGTCCCGATAGTCTTTGAGCAGGTAGCGACGCAGGATCGCGAGGTTCTTGAAAATACGGAAGCCGAAGGCGAGCAGTGCGACGTAGTAGAGGTCGATGCCGAGGCGGTCGCCGATGAAGACGAGAGCCGCCGCAAGCAGGGTGTTTGAGAAAAAACCCGTGACAAAGACGTGCTTGTCAAAACGCTCTGCAACCGCCGCGCGAAGTCCGCCAAATGCCGCATCCAATGCGGCGACAAGTGCAACGGAAAAGAGTTTTGAGTAGGCAAGCGGTATAACGATAGGACTCATGTAGCCGATGAGAAGCCCGATCAGGAGACTGACAATAACGATGTAGATCATTTGCTTCCCTCCTCGCGCTCTGTGGTCTCGTGCGCGTAGCTCTGGCGAATGCTCCCGCGATAGGGCGGAATGTAAACATCGTTGCTCACCGTGATGTCGAGCTGGATTCCCCAGACGCTCAGCGTCTCTACCACACCGCCGCGCATGCGCAGTGAGTTCTCGAGGGACTTCTTGTCGCCAATCGCGCGAATCTCAAACGGAGCGGACGAGCGTACATTGTTCACCGAGAGCGTCGGTCCCGCGCAGCGGATCTCAGAGATGCCCGTGAGGCGCTGTCCGTTGACGGAGATCGCCTCCGCGCCCGCAGCGCGCAGTTCGTTGATGACGCGCAGGAGATCATCGTCATGGATGACGTACAGGTTCGGATTCTCGCCTGCCTTTACGGGCTTTGTGCTGTCGTCCATGCGCACGATCACGCCCTCCCCCTCAAGAGGAACGAGCGCGGCACGGTAACGCAGCAAGTCCTGATCCTGTCGATTCCCCACATCGGCAACTGCCGCCTGCATCTTACGCAGCTCCTCACCGAGCTCGTCGCGCTCGTGTTCTGTCTGGAGCAGACGGTCGGAGATCTCCTCGATGCGCTGCTGCGAGAGGCTCCCCTTTCCGTCCTGTGCCGTACGGAACTGCACGGCAATCATAAATCCGATCAATATGCAGACGAGCGCAATCAGCCACCCGCCCTGCCGGAATTGTTTCATTTATTTCCCCTCTGTGGTCTTATCTGCGAGTTTGATGAATGGCGCGTCATAGCTAAAGTCAACGTACTCGACCGTATGCCGCGTTGTCTTCTGATCCTGTAAAAAATCCTGTGTCAGCCCCGCCTTCTCCGGAATACGCGCGAGATCACCGAGCCGGATGGGCAGAGCCGTCTTCGTGTAGGCGACGACGGCGGTCGGCACGGTAATGTTGACCTCGGAGATCTCCCCAATGTCCGCAGGGTCAATCTTCGCGAGGAATGTGATGACCTGCGCGACCTGCGCATTGGCGTTGTCGTCTCCAATGTAGAGGTCGCGCAGCTTCACCCCTGTGATGATGGGGATGTCCGCGCCCTTGAGCGTGCGATAGCTCGCAATCACCTTGCCCTGCCGGTCGAAATCCAGATAGCCGTAGTCACAGGCGACCGTTGCCACGGGGATCCGCTCGACAATCTCCATTTCGATCTTATTGGGCAGCTGGCGGCGCACAACAGCGGACTCGATGCGCAGATCGTGCAGCAAATTCGCCGTCATGGTGTCCGTCTTTAACTCAAAAAGACGCTGCCCGTACTGAATGCGTGCAATCTCACACAGCTCCGCTTCATCCAGATGGACATTGCCGCGCACAACAAGCTGTTGAAAGGTAAAGAGCGGCGAGTAGATGAGGACGGCAATCGCAGCAGCGGCGCAAAGGAGGTAGAGTGCCCCCTTTAGAACGCGGCGCGAACTCATCGACGGTATCCTGCCATCGTGAGGATCTCCTCGCACAGCTCAGGGAACTCGATACCGACGGCACGCGCGGCGTCAGGCACGAGCGAGGTCGCCGTCATCCCCGGCACGGAATTGACCTCAATCGCATACGGCTCCCCCGCATCGCTCAGCATGATATCGACGCGCGCAACGCCCGCGCAGCCGCACGCCTGAAATGCGCGCACTGCAATCTGCTGAACCGCCGCCGTCTGCTCTGCAGGAATCTCTGCGGGCACAATATGCGTCGATGCGCCCGGCGTGTATTTGCTCTCATAGTCGTAGCGTCCCGAGGTCGTTGTGATCTCGATGATCGGAAACGCCTCCGCGTGAGAATGCGTCCCGCGCACGGCAACGGTCAGCTCACGCCCGTCGATGAACTCCTCCACGAGTACCGTATCTCCATAGGAAAAGGCAGCGTCAAGCGCCTTTTGCAGATCATGCTCCTCCGTTACGATGTAAACGCCGATACTCGAGCCCTGTTCAGGCGCCTTGACAACGAACGGCAGATCGAATTCTGCACGCACGCGCTCGGCGGTATGCACATCTCTCTCTCCCGCATGAATGCAGAGGAAACGCGGGGTTGCAATCCCCTCCGCGCGGAAGATGCGCTTCGCCGTCAGCTTATCCATTGTGAGCGAAGCAGCACGAACACCCGAGCCCGTATAGGGAATGCCCAGCATGTCAAGCGTCCCCTGCAGGATGCCGTCCTCGCCGTATTTCCCGTGCAGCGCATTGAACACGATCGCGGGATGGAGTTTTTGAATCTCCTCGGCAAACGCGGGCGGATTCAGCTCCATGCCGACGGCGGGATAGCCCTTTGACAGCAATGCCTTGAGTATCGCCCCGCCCGAGCAGCGCGACACCTCCGCCTCCGTGGAGGATCCGCCCATGACAACAACGATGGGCGGCTCGCCCGCCGTACCGTTTTTGAGCTGCTCGACAAGAGTCTCACCAACCTCGAGAATGTTGCCCGCGCCCATCGTGATGACGAGGTCGCCCGCGCGTACATGTTGCGCGAGGTAACGCTCCAGATCGGTACGCTCCGGCAGGTAGACTGCATCCTGCCCCGTTGCCTCTGCAACCTCCTCCATCAACGTCTCACCGCTGACGCCCGGGATCGGTGTCTCGCCCGCCGCATAGACATCGGTCAGGAGGAGCAGGTCGGCGGCGGCAAAACATGCACCGAACTCCTTGCGCAGCAACTTCGTCCGCGAGTAGCGATGCGGCTGAAAGACGCAGATGAGCCGTGTGGGATTTGTCTGACGCGCCGCCGCAAGCGTCACGGCGATCTCCGTCGGATGGTGCGCATAGTCGTCCACCACCCAGATGCCGCGCTCCTTGCCCTTTGTCTGGAAACGCCGCTTCGCCCCATGGAAGTCCGCGAGTGCATCGCGTATCTGTGCAAAGTCCACGCCCGCGAGACGTGCAACCGCGATGCAGGCGAGCGCATTGAGTACGTTGTGGCGCCCGGGGATGTTCAGGGACACACGCCCCATCTGTACGCCGCGCTCAAAGACGGTAAAGGAGATCCCCGAGCCATGTGTCTCGATGTCGGCTGCACGGTAGTCCGCCTCACAATCGATGGCATAGGAAATAACCGTGCGCGGCGTTTCGGCAGCGATCTTCCGCAGAATCTCGTTTTCAAAGCAGAGGACGGCAGTTCCGTCCTCATCCACCTGATCGACGAACTGACGGAATGCCGCGATGATCTTCTCCATCGTGCCGTAGTGATCCATGTGATCGTCCTCGACGTTCGTCACCACGGCGACGTGGGGACGCAGCTTGAGAAAGGAGCCGTCGCTCTCATCCGCCTCGGAGACGAGGTAGCGGCTCGTGCCGAGCTTCGCATTTGTACCGAGGTCGGGCACCTCACCGCCGACGATAATCGTCGGGGACACACCCACGCGATCGAGCGTCACGCCGATCATGGAGGTCGTCGTTGTCTTGCCGTGCGAGCCTGCGACCGCAATCCCGTCGTACTCGTTGACAAGTGCAGCATTGATGTCCGAGCGGTGCAGCTTCGGGATGCGCAGATCCCACGCTGCAATGACCTCGGGGTTATCGTAGGGAATTGCCGTAGAGACAACGATCGCATCCGCACCACGCACATTCTCCGCGCGCTGTCCATCCGTTGAGACGCGCGCACCGAGGCGCACAAGCTCCTCGATGATGGGCGAGGTTCCCTGATCGGAGCCGGACACATGGTAGCCGAGCAGGAGGAGAATCTTGGCGAGTGGGCTCATCCCGGCGCCGCCAATGCCGACAAAATGTATGTTGTGAATCCCCTTCAAATCCTTGAGCAACGTCCTCACCCTTCTCTTTTACAAATCCGCAGCGCAAGCGCCGCGATCTCCTCTGCCGCCTCCGGCTTTCCGAGCCGCTTCATCGCCGCCGCCATATCTGCGCGGCGCGCATCATCCGCAAGCAGTGCGCCGAGCGCACCCTCGAGCACCGCACCACTAACATCACGGTTGAGAATAACCTCAGCCGCACCTGCTGCCTCGACAGCGCGCGCATTCTTCTCCTGATGATTCTCCGCCGCATACGGGTACGGAATGAGAATCGCGGGCACCCCCCGTGCCGCGAGCTCCGCCAGCCCCGTCGCGCCCGCGCGAAAGACAGCGACATCCGCCATCGCCATCGCCTCGGGCATGTTGTAGAGATACGGCAGCACGCGCAGGTTTGGATGTTCCTCGAGCCGCACCCCCGCATTCCGTATGCGCGCAAGCATATCGCCGTGCTCGTCCGCTCCCGTCACATGGAGGTACTGCACCTCGCTCTGCTCCGCCGCGTGCGCGATAACCTCGACCATCGCCCGATTGATTGAGCGCGCCCCACGGCTGCCGCCCGAGACGAGCACGGTCTTTTTCGCGGGATCAAAGCCGAATGCCCGCGCCCCCTCCGCGCGCGTCGCCGTCAGCACCTCGGGGCGGATGGGATTGCCCGTCACATAGGTCTTTTCCTTCGGAAAAACGTTCTTTGCGTCCTCCATGCCGACGGCAATTGTCGTTGCAAATTTCGCGAGGATGCGGTTCGTCACGCCCGCAAAGACGTTCTGCTCCTGCACAAGCGTCGGAACGCCCGCAAGGCTCGCCGCGAGGAGAATGGGTCCCGCGACATAGCCGCCCGTCCCGATTGCTACATCGGGCTGAAAGCCGTGCACGATGCCGCGCGCACGCGACACAGCGAGCAGGGCGCGCCACGCACGGGAAATATTCTCCAACGAGATTTTTCGCTGAAACCCTGCGAGATCAATCGGAATGAAGTCAATCCCCTCGCGCGGCACGATGTCCGCCTCCAGCCCGTGCGGCGTGCCGACGTAAAGGATGCGTGCAGACGGCTCGCGTTGCTGAATCGCTCGGATGATCGTGAGCGCGGGATAGATGTGCCCGCCCGTGCCGCCGCCCGATACGATGATGTTCATAGCTCGTTCACAATCCTCTTGAAGTCCCGACCGCGCTCCTCATAGCCGCCGTACATGTCGAAGCTGGCACAGGCGGGCGAGAGGAGCACCGTCTGCGGCGCGGAGGCAAGCTCATGCGCAATCCGCACTGCCTCCTCCATATGGTAGCCCGCACGGTGAATCCGCTCCGCCGGAATACCTGCCTCGAGTGCCGCCGCAGCAAATCGCTCCGTGGCATCGCCGACGAGGATGAGTTCATCCACGCGCGCATGTACGAGCGCCATAAACTCCGTGAGATCGGTCAGCTTGTCGTCGCCGCCCGCAATCAGGATGACGTGCCCGTCAAACGCCTCGAGTGCCTTGATCGCGGAATCCGTATTCGTCGCCTTCGAGTCGTTGAAATAGCGGACGCCATTTAGTATGCGAACGAACTCAATGCGGTGCTCGACGCCCTGGAACGCGCGCAGCACGGGACGCATCTCCGCAGGCGTTACACCCGCGAAAAATGCCATTGCCGCCGCCGCGAGGGCGTTCTCGACATTGTGTCCGCCCGGAATGCCGAGCTCATGTGTCATGATGAGCACATGCTCCTCGCCGTCCCAACGCATGACGATCATACCGTCGGTGCGCACGCATGCGCCCGCTGCGAGTTCCTCGCGTCGGCTAAAGAAGCATACCCGTCCCTTTGCACGCTCCGCCATGCCGCGCGTATGCGGATCATCGTAGTTCAGCACAAGGACGTCCTCCGCCGTCTGCGCGGCGAAGAGTTTCTCCTTCATCGCCTGATAGACCTCCATCGAGCCGTGGCGGACGATGTGGTCGGGGGTCACGTTCAGCTCGGCAACAATCGCAGCGTGAAAATGCGCAGTTGCCTCCATCTGATAGCTCGAGATCTCCGCTGCAATCGCGCCGTCTGCGGGCGTCTCCTGCGCGACATCGATGAGCGGCACGCCGATGTTGCCGCCGACGCCGACCGACGCAAAATGTGCACGCAGGAGTTCACCGAGCAGGGTCGTCGTCGTGGTCTTACCGTTTGTCCCCGTGATGGCATAAATGGGCGCGCGTGCAATCTCTCCCGCCAGCTCCACCTCCGTTGTGACACGGATGCCGCGCTCTCGCGCAACAGTCACGAGCGGGATGCGCTCGGGCACGGCGGGCGAGAGGACGATGAGATCCGTCCCCGCGAGCAGTTCTTCCCTTTGTGCGCCAAAGACGCAGGAGATTCCCTGCGCCCGCAAATCTTCGATATGTTTCTGCGTCAGTGCATCTTTTTCCGCATCCGCCTCGTCCTTCGCATCCGAGAGCGTCACGCGCGCGCCCGCCGCCGCAAGGTATTTTGCCGCCGCAAAGCCGCTGATGCCCGCCCCGATGACGAGTGCAGACTGATTTTGATAGGACAATTCCCTGTGTCCCCCTTAGTATGAATTCCTATTGATTTTCTGTCGGTTATCGTGGCTAAATGGATGTTTGGCAGCCAAGTGTATTCCCTTAAGCGAACCCTAGTGGAGCAAGTGAGTAAAGCGTGCGGTATGCCCCGGCGGATTTCTTTCGTTCAAGCGAAGTGCGTTTAAGAAGTCCGCCGGTATTTAAGCATACAAGCACGCGATCACTTGCGCAACTAAGCGTTCGCGTGGGGAATGCACGATGCCGCTTTAAGATATGCGCACAACAATCCACGCGAGCACCGCGCCCGCCGCGCCGACCGCCCAGAACGTATAGACCACGCGCGTCTCGCTCCATCCGCCAAGCTCGAAGTGATGATGAATCGGGCTCATGCGGAAAATACGCTTGCCGCACGTCTGAAACGAAATGACCTGCAGGATCACGGACAGCGCCTCACAGAAGAAGACAACACCCACGATGGGCAGCAGCAGCTCCGTATGCGAGAGGATCGCAACGCCCGCGAGCGCGCCACCGAGTGCAAGTGAGCCCGTATCGCCCATGAAGATTCTCGCCGGATGATGATTATACCACAAAAAACCGACCGTTGCACCAATTATCGCCGCAGAGAACGTCATGAGCCCGCTGTCGACAGAATACAGAAGTGCCGCGTAGAAGAGCGCCGCCACAGCAACCGTACCCGAGGCGAGTCCGTCGAGCCCGTCCGTCAGATTGACGGCATTCGACGTACCGACGAGCACGAACACAACGAGGAGATAGTATAGCGCACCGATGTCAATCGTCTCGCCCATCATCGGCATCCACACGCTCGTATCGTGTCCGAGGAGCGCGCGCCCGATCAGGATTGTGACGAGTGATATGAAGAGCTGTCCGAGCAGCTTTTGATAGGCACGCAGTCCGAGGTTGCGCTTCTTCACGACCTTGATGTAGTCATCTGCAAAGCCGAGCAGAAAATGCCCGAGAAAGATGAAGAGGACGAGCAGCGTCGTCACCGTGAGCGGTGCAAAGAGCAGCGTCGCCGCCGTCACGGCGAGCACGATCATCATGCCGCCCATCGTCGGCGTTCCGCTCTTTTTCTGATGGCTCGCAGGTCCTTCCTCACGGATGCTCTGCCCGTATTTCAGACGGTGCAGAAACGGGAGGAAGTATACGCCGCTGAACAGCACGATGGCAAGCGATGTCACAAATGTCAGAAGGAAGCGCAGCTGTGGGGAAAGAAAATCTACGAGATGTTCCATCAATGCCCCGCTTTCTCGCCCGTAATCTGCGCGATGATGTTCTCCATTTTCATCCCACGCGACCCCTTGAAGAGAACCGTATCGCCGTCCGCAAGCAGTGCACGCAGGAGCGCAGCTGCCTCCGCATGTGACTCAGCGTAACGACAGACGGGACACCCCGCCGCCTCTGCGCTCTCGTGCATCCAGTGTGCCTGTGCGCCATAGGTCACAAGTGCCGCAAATCCAAGTTCTGCCACACGGCGCCCGATGTCCCGATGCGCCGTCTCAGCCGCCGCACCGAGTTCCAGCATATCACCGAGCACGGCAACCTTGCGCCCCGCATAGAGCGCCGCCGTGGTCTCAATCGCCGCGCACATGGACGAGGGGCTTGCATTGTAGGCATCATTGATGAAGCGCCACGCGCCGACCTCATGCACCTCATAGCGCATTTTCGTCGCCGTGAGATGCGAAAGCCCTGCCTGCATCTGCTGCGGTGTGAGTCCGAGCACAAAGCCCGCCGCAAGCGCCGCGAGTGCGTTGCTCACATTGTGTCTGCCCGCGAGCGGAATGCTGTAGTCATGGCGCTCATTTGCCCACGTCACCATGAACTGTGACCCTTCTGCGCCACAGCGCAGTGCCTCGGCGCGAATATCCGCACCCGCGCGGATGCCGTAGGTCAGCACACGCACCCCCTCCGCCGCAAGAGCCCACATCGCCGCAACGCGCGCATCATCCGCGTTGAGGATGACCGTCCCGCCCGCAGGAATCGCCTGCACGAGTTCCGCCTTTGCCTTTGCAATGTTCTCAATGGAGCCGAGGAGCTCCATATGCACCTCACAGACATTCGTTACAATACCGATCACGGGAGCCGCGACGGGCGCAAGTGCTGCAATCTGGCCGAGCCCGCGCATGCCGATCTCCACCACAGCGGCGGTATCCTCCTCCGTGATGCCGAGCAGCGTCAGCGGCAGCCCGATCTCGTTGTTGTAGTTCGCCGCCGTGCGGCAGACCGCACCACGTCCCGAGAGAACAGCGGCGGTCAAATCCTTCGTTGTCGTCTTGCCGTTCGAGCCCGTGATGGCAACAACGGGGATGTTAAATTTCATGCGCCACGCATGCGCGATTGCCTGATATGCGGCGAGGGTGTCGGGCACCGTGAGGACGGCTCCCTTCGCCTTCCCGAGAGCCGTCTTGACAGATGACGAAAGAGGCGCACTGACGAGAACCGCCGCTGCGCCCTTGTGAAGTGCATCCGCCGCAAAATCCGCGCCGTCGAAGTTCTCCCCGCGCAGCGCGATAAAGAGATCACCTGCCGCAATCTTGCGTGTATCCGTTGTGATATGAGGGATCGTTTCGTTTCCGTGCAGTTTCCCGCTGTGCACCTTGGCATTGGTCGCTGCCAGCACCTCATTCCACGTCATCATATCACAGCCCCCTGATTGCTTCGCGTGCCGTCTCGCGGTCGTCGAAATGAATCGTCTTGTCCTTCAGAATCTGGTAGTTCTCATGCCCCTTGCCGAGGATGACGACCGTATCCCCCGCCCGCGCCGTCCCGACGGCGTGAAAAATCGCCGTGCGCCGGTCGACGATCTTTTCATACGGCTTCGTGCCGATCGCAGGCAGGATACCCGTCTCCACCTCATCCAAAATCGCCGCCGGATCCTCCGTGCGCGGATTATCCGAGGTCAGAATGGCGATGTCCGCCAGCTCCGCCGCCATGCGTCCCATGAGGGGACGCTTTGTCCGATCACGGTCACCGCCGCAGCCAAAGACGGCGATGATGCGCCCTGACGTCACGGCGCGCGCCGTACGCAGGACATTCTCCACCCCGTCCGGCGTGTGCGCATAGTCTACGATCACGGAGAAATCCTGCCCCGCGCGCACGAGCTCGAAGCGACCCGGCACGCCCGGGAACGTGCGGAGTGCCGCTGCGATATCCGCTGCAGGCACCTTCTCCGCATACGCCGCCCCCGTCGCTGCGAGCACATTGTAGACGTTGAACAGCCCCGTGATACCGATATGCAGTTTGACAGGCTCTGCCGCTCCGTGCACGAGGGTCAGCTCCATGCCGTCCTGCGCAAGATGCACATCTCGTGCTGCGAGATCTGCCGTATTCTCCACACCATAGGAGATGATAGGGCAATGCGTATGCGCGCGCATTGTCTCACTCGCCGCATCATCCGCATTGAGCACCGCCGTCTTGCCCGTCTTTGTCCCATGCGCGGACACGAGGTCAAAGAGACGTGCCTTTGCCCGCGCGTAGTTCTCCATCGTCCCATGATAGTCGAGGTGATCCTGCGTCAGATTCGTGAACACCGCCGTGTCGAACTCGATGCCCGCGACGCGCCCCTGATCGAGCGCATGGGAGGAGACCTCCATCACGACCGCATCCATACCGCGCGCACGCATCTGGGCGAGCAGCTGCTGCAGGACGGTGACATCCGGCGTCGTGTTCGCCGTAGGGAAGACCTCATCCTCCATCATGACCTGTATCGTCCCGATGAGTCCGACGCGCCGCCCTGCATGGCGCAGAATCGCGCGCACGAGATAGCTCGTCGTCGTCTTGCCGTTCGTGCCCGTAATGCCGATGATACGCATACTGCGCGCGGGATAGTCGTAGAAATACGGGACGATGGTATCCAGTGCCTCTTGGAGATTGGGAACGTGAAGCACGCTCAGCCCATCGGGGACATCCACCGTTTCCCGCTCCGTCAAAATGGCGCGAGCCCCCGCCCGCGCCGCATTTGGTATGAAGCTGTGTGCATCCACATGAGCACCACTGATGCAGACAAAGAGCGCCCCCTCCTGCACGCGGCGCGAGTCCCGTTCAATGCTCGTAATCTCGGCATCGTCGCCCGAAACCCGTGCATTCTTTAGGAGCGCGGCAAGCTCTGACAATCGCTTCATCATGTGCCATCATTCCCCTTCATGCGAAAAATACATATTCTGCGGCACCTGCATATGCAGCTGCTCTACCGCTATCGCCTCAATGCGTGCAGGCGACTTCAGCTGGGCGATCTCAATCTTGAGCCGCTCGTTCTCCTGCTCGAGCTGATCCGCCTTCTGCTGCGTGTCGAGCAGCGTATAGCCGTTCTTGGCGCCGATGCCGCCGAGCAGCGTCACCACCATCGCGCCGCAGGCGATGAGAAAGAAGATTGCGCGCAGGCAGTTTCTGAGATTCGTATTGACCTCGTGCCGCACGAGCGGCTCCTTTGGGGGCTCCAGTTCCGGTGTGGACGCTGCCGTCTCGTCATATTCGTAAGTATACAGTTTGCGCGCCGGCACGCATCCTCACCTCCTTCTACCTTGATGATTTTCATAATTTTTCTGCAACGCGCAGCTTGGCGCTCTTTGCACGCGGATTTGCTGCGCATTCGCTGGCGCTTGCCGCACGCGCCTTGCCGATCAGCCGCACCTCCGGTGCATGACCGCAGATGCAGACGGGCGTGTGCGGCGGACAGATACAGCCGCGTGCTGCTTCCTGCATCGTCCTTTTGACAATGCGATCCTCAAGCGAGTGAAACGTGATGACCGCGAGCCGCCCACCCGTACGGAGTGCGTGTACCGCATCGCGGAGCGCGTCCGACAGGATCGTCAGCTCCTCATTGACCTCGATGCGGATCGCCTGAAAGACCCGCTTCGCGGGATGCCCGCCCTTTGCTCGCACCGCCTTCGGCACGGCACGGTCGATGACGGCGACGAGCTCGCCCGTCGTCTCGATGGGACGAATTTTTCGCGTCTCCGCAATAAACGCAGCAATGCGCTTTGCCCATCGTTCCTCACCGTAGGTGTAGAAAATCTCCGTCAGTGCCTCAGCCGTGTACTCATTGACAACAGTGCGCGCACTGCGCACCGCACGACGATCCATACGCATATCGAGCGGCGCGTCCTGCATATAGGAAAAGCCGCGCTCCGCCGTATCGATCTGCGGCGACGAGATGCCGAGATCGAAGAGGATACCGTCCACCTCATCCACACCTTCGCGGGCGAGAATCGCCGTGAGGTTACGGAAGTTATCGCGTACAAGCGTCACCTGACACACGGCATCCGCAAGATGTTCCTTTGCTGCTGCAATCGCAATTTCGTCCTGATCGATGCCGATGAGACGGCCTTTCGCAGAAAGCTGACGTGCAATACGCCCCGCATGCCCAGCTCCGCCGAGCGTACAGTCCACATAGATGCCGTCAGGGCGCACCGCGAGTGCTTCAATCGTTTCCTCAGGCAGAACACTGATGTGATGAAAGTCGCTCATATCGTAATCCCGTAGCCCGCGAGCTGCGTCGAGATCTCCGTGATGTTCGGATCGACCTCACCCGCGTAGCGCAGCCACTTCTCCTTGTCCCAGACCTCGATGCGTGCATCCGCACCTGTGAGAATGACATCCTGTTTGAGACCGATATTCGCGTAGGCGCGCAGATTTGCAGGTACGAGAAAACGCCCCTGCTTGTCGCATTCGAGCGTGCGTGCTCCCGCGATGAAGAAGCGGGCAAAGGCACGCGCATTCGGGTCGGCAATCGAGAGTGTGCGCAGCTTTGCCGCGAACTCATCCCATGCTGCCTGTGGGAAAAGGAAGAGACTGCCGTCCAGCCCCTTCGTGATGATGAAGGAGACGCCGAGCTCCTGACGGAAGTCGGCGGGCAGGATGACACGGCCCTTGGCATCAATGCTGTGGGTGTATTCCCCCATGAACATCCTGCCGCACCACCCTTCGATTCTCTATCGCCACCACGTGGCACTATCCACCACAATTCACCACTTTTACTAACAGTTATAGCAAAATCCCCCCTTTTTTTCAAGAAAACAGGCATTCCCTTTTCCTTGCATACAATCTCTAAAACAGCCCCAAATCCGCGCCATAAAAGGCTGTGCACGGAACAGTTGCCCTTGTCCAAAAGCACAAAAAAGGACTTACTTCCTATACGGAAATAAGCCCCCAAATGAAGTCTTGTCAGACGAGCTCGTGTGCGATCATGTACTCTGCGATCTGGAGTGCGTTGAGTGCCGCGCCCTTGCGGATCTGGTCGCCGCAGATCCAGAAGTTCAGTGCGTTGTCGGTCGACTCATCGCGACGCAGACGGCCAATCTCGACATCGGTCTTGCCGGACGTAAAGAGCGGCATCGGGTACTCCTGCTCCGACGGGTTGTCGCGCAGAATTACGCCGGGGAAGGCTGCAAGTGCCTTGCGTGCCGCATCGAGCGAGACCTCACTCTCAAACTCGACGTTGACGGACTCCGCATGACTGCGGTAGACGGGCACACGCACAGTGGTCGCCGTGATGCGCAGGCTGTCGTCCTCCATGATTTTCTTTGTCTCGTCGATCATCTTCATCTCCTCTTTCGTGTAGAGGTTGTCCATGAAGACATCGATCTGCGGGATGAGGTTGAACGCAATCTGATAGTGCTTCGGCAGCTTGCCGACAGGCAGAATGTTCGCCTGCGCGTCCTTGCCCGCCGAGAGCGCAGCGACCTGCTCCTCGAGCTCCGCCATGCCCTCCTTGCCCGCACCCGAGACCGCCTGATAGGTAGAGACGACGATGCGGCGGATCTTCGCGAGATCATAGAGCGGCTTCAGCCCCATCACCATGATGATGGTGGAGCAGTTCGGATTGGCAATGATGCCCTTATGCTTCTTGATTGCCTCGGGATTGACCTCGGGTACGACAAGCGGCACCTCGGGATCCATGCGGAACGCACTCGAATTGTCGATGACGACAGCACCCGCCTTGACAGCGTGGGGAGCAAAGTCCTTGCTTGCCGCACCGCCCGCAAAAAGGGCAATGTCGATGCCCGCAAAGGAATCGGCAGTCGTCTCCTGTACGGTGTACTCCTTGCCCATAAAGGCGATCTTCTTGCCCGCCGAGCGGCTGGACGCGAGCAGACGCAGCTCCGCGAACGGGAACTTGCGCTCCTCAATGAGGTTCAGGAACTCCTGCCCGACGGCACCCGTTGCGCCGAGGATGGCAACACGATATTTCTTCATGATGTACTCCCTTACTATCCCTTACAACAGCTTGTCCAGTCCGACCGTGAGCGACGTG
>ERZ772960.1247-NODE-1247-length-20716-cov-10.094090_pt1 | contig 20716 bp, 26 predicted proteins | sample MGYA00580678_ERZ772960 | MGnify/ENA primary metagenome ERZ772960 (study PRJEB29015, sample SAMEA2737930) | human oral metagenome | biome: human oral; feature: human-associated habitat; material: dental | place: China | collected 2059 ... | reverse complement strand
CGCAATCACTCATGTTTTATTCCTCCAATTCTTAATACTTGCTGTTCGCAAAAAGAAGATCCGCCGCCGTTGGCTGTGTCGCCGCCTTCCCGTCAGGCGCATTGTCCTCCTTCATGATGTGACCAATGCGCTGCAAGAATGCCTGTACCGCCGGATGATATGCCGCCCCCGACTCGATCAATGCGTTCATGGCATCACTGCCGCCGAACGTGTCCACGGCGATCTTCGCCGCCGCAAGGTTCTCAGGAGTGTTCAGCCCCTTCTTGGCACACTCGCTCATCCACGCATTCTTGATCTCCTCCGCCTGCCGCTGCTGCTCCATCACAATGTCCGCGTGCATCTTGAGCAGACTGCTCGCCTGTTCCTGCGACATCTTTGCTTCCTTCGCAACGGCGGTGAATGCCGCTTTCTGCTCATCCGAAATGGTCAGTCCATCGGGCAGATTGAACTCGTATGCCTCGGGAACAGGAGAAGGGGGAAAGCCAAACGGATTATGATCCTGCGCCGGCGGTGTCCCCTGCTGCGCATCGGGCGGATTTCCCTGCGACGCAGGAGGTGTGTCCTGCGGTGCTGCGGGCGGTGTTCCCTCTCCTCCCTGTGGGTTAGTATTCGTCGTCTCGTCCATCTTCCGATTCCTCCATTCTTCTCTTCTGCTCACGCCGCATCTTGTACTCAAGCGCAAGCCCGTCCTCAGATTCGCTTACCGATTCAATGCGGCGGATGTGCCGCAGAATCTCATCGCCGACCGAACGCCGGCCGTTTGCAAAGATGTCCTCACGTTCGTTTCCCGTGGTGTAGTGTTGGTCTACCCCGCAGAGAGTAAGCACATCCGATACAAAGCGGCGACCGTCAGATTGTCGCATCACGTGTTCCAGTGCAGCGAAATCCATACATCAACCACCTCCCAAAATATTTCCAATCGTATTCTCGTTGATCGGCGTTTCCGAGAGGAGCCGCGCCGCCTCCACACTGTCTTTGAGGGGCTTTGCCATCGCTGCCGCCTGCTGCATCTGCTGTTCCTGCTGCATCTGCTGTGCACGCTGCTCGCGCATTTTCTGTACCTCTTGCTCATCGCGCATGATCGTTTCGGGCGTGCCGGACATCTGTGCATGCGCACGAATTGCCGCGTCAAGGTCAAGATTATCCATAACATCGGGCGACGCACCCATGAGATTCCCCGCAATCGCAAGCGTTTTCTCCATTGCATTTGTCCCGACAGCCTTCTGTGCCTGTGCAAGAAGTGAGATAAACTCCGCCTTGATACTCTCCTCCTGTCCCCTCAGTTCTTCGGGGAGCGGCGGCAAAAGCCCATTGCGGTAACAAATCTCAAACGCACGCCTTGTAAGCGGTGCAAGCACCTCGTTGTGCATCTGCTCCAACACGGGCGACAGCATGAGCAGTTTCTCCTCATGGCGTTCTGCCACTTCGCGTGCGGTCATCTGCGGGTTGTCCTGCTGTGCAAGCATCACAAAGAGATCGTTGTAAAACGCCGCGCCGATCTGCTGCTGCTTGTACTGGATTGTCTGCATGACCTCTCCGCGATCCCCCGTCGCCTCATAGAGCGGACGAATACCGTTGATGAGGTTGTCAGGGACGAGCGTTTCTTTACCCGGCAGACGGTTTACCTTCCCCACAGAGGCCGGCACAATCAGCGCAGGGTCAGAGCGATGCTCAAATAGACGACAGTTGATCTTCTCGATCTTCTGTAGCTGCATACAGTTCCCGAGTGCGTTATGCCCGGGACCGACACCGTAAATCCCATTGGCAATCACCGTCCAACGCGGCATCAGAAACGGAACTTCGTGATAACCACTGACCTTCAAAAACACATCGGACTGCGTATCCTCGAAATAGTAGGATTTGTATTTGAAGTTCAAAAGCGCATTGGAATCGGGGCGATAGTCGGCATTCTTCTCGATGAGCATTGTCACAGGGAAATAGTCTTTGAGATTCTTCGCACGGTACGCATGACGCACCGCATCACTCACAACATCCTCGCCGAACTCGTCCACCATCTGCCACGCGTTGAGTTTGAACCTGCGTGCGAACTGCACAACGCGCCCGCGTGCATCCACATTACCCGCATACTCTCCGCAAGTATAGGGACGCGCCCACACACCCGTATTAAAATCCTCAAGAAGGAGTGCCGCCGCCGTGCCGAACTGCGTAAGCTCCGCCTCGATGTTGAGCAGCATATTGTAGATGTTGCTCTTGGCATAAATCCCCATCAGGACATCTTGACACTCCTCAAGCCAGAGTTTGACTGTATGATACTCCGCAAGTTCCTTGTCCTGAAGCCCGAGCGCAAACCACGGACGCGACGGAGATGTAAGTCCAGAGTGCAAACCTGCTGCACACTTCCCGCTTGCCTCCATTGGATATGGGTCAAGCAGACAGTAATCGCGGCGTCTGCCGTCCTGCGTCTTGTCCTCGTCAAATCGTCCACGTGTCGGGTTGATATACCTACTGAGCTGTTTCCATGTCCCCTCGAACTGTGTGCGCTCCGTCATCATCTGTTGGACGATGTTTTTCTTACGGCGAACGACGTCCGCATCGCGCAACATCTCCTGTATTGCTTTCGGCATCTGTGCCATAGCAATCACTCACCCAACAGAGCCTTTTTGATGCTCCCCATCATATCCGACATGCCGCCGAGTGTCCCTCCCGTCTTATCCGTTGATGCACGCCCTTTTGCCTTGGCGAGCTTGTCATGGATGGACTGCCGCTCACCCGCCGTTGCACTGTCAATTGTCGCCGCAGCCGTAGACCCCGGCGCACTGATTTTCTGCGGTGGCGCACTTCCACCGCCACCACCGCCACCGCCGCCGAATCGCTGCAAATCAAACTGCATATTCATTCCTCCTTTCAGAAGGTCACATATCCGCAAACGGATCATATTCTGCTCCTGCGGCATCGTCTCCCATGCCACCCGCAGACGGATTTATATAAACCGGCCGGGCGAACGTCAGGACAAAACCATCGGCAAGATCAGGGCTTTTCCCCGTTCTCTCTTTGAGCTTGTCTTTGGGCTCTAGGATAATGCGCCCCGTCGGGTTGAATTTGTACTCCACCGTTGAGAGCTCGGTTTTGAGCTCTGCATTCTGCGGGATTGCTCCGCCTGCCTCAAGCCATGCGCGGCATTTGAAATACATCTCCGCACGGATATTGGCATAACGCGCTGCGTCCATCGCCATCTCGCCGAAGTTGACTTCCGACACCTGATAACGCAGCTGCCGCAGACGATCAATCACACCTGCGCCCATCGCCCCAGCGTCAATGAATGTCGCGTGCGGATGATGCTGATTGATACAGTCAATCACACGGCTTGCAACCTCCATTGTGGAAAGTCCCGTAAAGGTGCGAACCTCCTTGAGCCACAGCCCTTGACGCACACAGAGAACAGTGCGATCATCGCCGAACCGTGCTACATCCACGCCGAGGATCACGGGCTGTCCGAGTACATCATCGTCCTTGAGTAGCCTGTTTGCGGCGGCCGTGACAAGATCAATCGGGATAACCACATCAGAGGCAGAGGCGGTAAAGTCACATAGGAGCTCCTGCCGAATCTCCATCTCCGTCATCTGCGCCTGCATGTCTTTGAGTTCTTCGGCGGGAAGCACGCCCGTCTCATCCGCCCGATAAATGCAAGAGTACCAACCCGCCGATTTCTCCGCGTGTTGGTACATCTCATAAAACTGATTCTGTCCTTTTGGGGTCCCGATGAATACCGCCCATCCTTCGCGGTCTGCAAGCGCAGGGCGGATAACACCGCCCCAGAGTTCGGGCTTGATATCCGCATACTCATCGAGGATAACGCCATCCAGGTAGATACCGCGTAGCGCATCGGGATGATCCGCCCCGATGATATAGAGCCGTGCCCCCGGCGATCCGCGACACCGCGTAGGCAGCTCGATATAAAGCTCCGATTCATTCACCGTACGCCCAGGGATTGGATTCGTATAGTATTTCAGATACTCCCACGCCACACGCTTCGCCTGATTGCGGAACGGCGCGACATAGGCGTAGACAGGTGCTTTCTTCTCGTTGAGCACCGCCTTTTTTATCATCTCATTCACCGTGCCGACCGTCTTGCCGAAACGACGGTGACACACGAGCACGGCAAAGCGATTATCCGTGAGTGCGGGATGAATCGTATCACGCCAGATCGGGCGCGGCGTATATGGTATTACGATCTCAGCCATCTTTGCCCTCCCATCGGAATGTCAGCGGGCCGCCGTCTGTGCCGCTGAGCGACAACTTATCGTTGAACATGCCAATATGCCTCCCCAGAAGCTCAAGTGCCTTGATTTTGTCATGTAGCTTGACCTCTATGCCATTTGCCCCCTGCTTGATTCCTGCAAGTGCAGCACGCTGTTCAGCAGAGAGTTCTGCTGTCTCCTTGAGCGCGACCGCCTGATACGAGACCTCGGTTCCGTCATCCTTCTCGATCATCCGTGTCTCGACCTGTGCATAATCCGTCATATCTGCAAAGGCGATGCGTGCAAGCTCTTTGACAACACGATCTTGCGATACCTCTGTTCGCTTTTGGAGGTCTTTTTGACGACGCGAAATTTCACGCTGAATGTTATCTTTTGTCAACAACCTGCCCGCAATACTTCTTGCCGAGCGTTCACTGTATCCTGCACGAATTGCCGCCTGTGTCCCGTTGAAGTCAATTAACCACTCATCCACGAAACGATCCTGCATCGGTGGCAGTTTCACGTCGTCACCTCCTTTCCACGCATGCAAAAAGGGCACTGCCGCAGCTGTGCCCTCCGAGAATCCGCCTCAGCATCCTCTCTTTTCTCAGTTTATACTATATCACAGGTCATATAGGCAATTCTAGGCAAACTTTTCCGGCACCTTGAATTGTTTCAATGCTCTCCCGTGCATCCATGTCACCGTTCGGAATGCGTACCCCATCCCTACCGCAATGTATTCCCATGATTCGCCCTGCAAATAGCGGCGATGCAGCACTTCGCGATAACGCCCGTCCGCAATCTGCTCAATCCGCATTTTTGCCTCTTCGCGCATGGCGACCAGATCATCCCATTTCGCGTTGACCCGCTCAGCGTATTTCTCAAGTGCGGCAATCGCATCTGAGAGATCACCGATGTGTGAGTTGTTGACCTTATCCTTATCGTATTCGATCGCCTTGAGCTTCATCAAGTCATCTCTTGCACGCTGATAATCCATCTCTGCACTCCGTAGATCACTCTCTGCATCGCGGATACGTCTCAGATATTCTTTTGCTGTCATTCTGCTCCTCCCTCAAAGTCATGCAGCCGGTACTTGTTCAATTCTGCCCACATCTCCTTATTCTCCTCCCTGAGTGCATCAATTTCCTCAGGATCGTAATTCTGATCCTCCTCGCGCTCCATTACGCGTGCCATCATACAGCGCATGCTCGCGTTGATGATGTGGTTGTCGCTCCGATCGCCGGCAAGCCACATCGAGAGATGGCGCAGTGCCCGTGCTGCGTGTTCTTCTGCAGGGATGTCGTGCCATGTTTCGCCCGGATGCTTCTCCGCACCCGCCGTGAGCCCCGTGGCGACCTCATTCAGCCACGGATAGTCGAGGTACCGGTACTCGTTCGACTCCGCACTCTGCGGATATTTTGTATCTGCCATTTCTCTGCCCTCCCTAATCACGCTTATAAATCGTCATATCACGCCGCTGACTCAATACTGCTCCTGTGCCCTCCGCAGTAAAGAGAATTGGCGTCTGCAGCGATACGCGAAGCGGTGCATATATACGTACCTCCGTCTTGCGCTGTGCGAAGTAACCGACGATATCGGCAAGGAACTTAACGTTGGCACAGGCCTTTTCGTGTTCATCGTGCGGATGGTTCTTCGCATACGATGCCGCATCATACTGTACCTGCAGCTTCGGCTCGCGTACTTTGAACGCCATAATCACAGGCTCCCACTCCAGCTGCACAGACAGCGGATCCTTTCTCTTGGCAGACATAGCGACCACCCCTTTGAGGAACGTATGCAGCTCCTCAATTTCTGCCGCCGAATAGATGGCATAGGCGGAGGTATCTTTAACCGGAGGAATCACCTTCGCAAAATCCGGCATTTCTGCGTCAAGTTCCGCCCCCGTCAAAAAATCATAGGATCCACCCTTGCCGAAGGCTCCGTCAATCCAGACCATCATGTACGGATTCGAGGCATACACACGACTGTCTGTATAGTGCAGCGCGTGGAATTTTTCGTTTTCGCTTTTCAGATCCACAAATTTCTTCACGTTCTTCATAAACGTCAGCATTTCGTAGTCCTCCTCAATGCACTCTGTACTTATCAATGCGAGCTTTGAGACTCTCAAGAACGAACTCCTGTGCCCGCTCCTTCATTCCGATCGCGCGCAGGATGTCCTCATCGCGTGTATCTGTGCAGACGAGATGGTGCACGATGACCGTCTGCGTTTGCCCCTGCCGATGCAGACGCTTATTCGCCTGCTGATACAGCTCAAGGCTCCAGTTCAGTCCGTACCAGACGACATGGTTGCCGCCGTCCTGCAGATTCAGACCGTATGCGGCGCTTGCAGGGTGTGCGAGAAGAATATCCACCTCGCCATGATTCCATGCAAGCTCATCCTCCGCCCCGCGCAGAATTCGCACACGGAGGTTTGTCGCCCGCAGGGCCTCCACAATCCGCGCAAGATCATGCTGAAAGTTGTAAAAGACCAGCGCAGATTTCCCGCCCAGCTGCTCAATCAGCTCCATGAACGCCTCAATCTTGCAGTCATGCACCGCATGAGGCTTGTGCTCCTCGTTGTAGACGGCGCCGTTGGCAAGCTGCTGCAGTTTGTTCGAGAGTGCCGCCGCGCTCGCTGCCGTGATCTGCGCGCCGCTCTGCAGGAGTTCCAGCACCATCGTCCGCTCCATCGTGTCGTACGCCTTGCGCGCCTTCGCATCCAGTACGACGGGGATCGTATCCTCGACCGCAGGCGGCAGCTGCAGATAGTCCGCCGCCTTCATACTCACCGCGATGTCGCCGATGGCACTCATAATGGCATCCTCCGCACCATCTTTCGGGTCGTAGGTATAGATAATGTCACGCGACCGCTCCCCAGGTGTAAAATACCGATTCCGAAAGCCTGAAAACGTGCTGCCGAGACGCTCGCCCCGATCCAATAGGTAGATCTGGCTCCAAAGATCAATAATCCCATTCGGGCTTGGCGTCCCCGTGAGAAGCACCGTCCGTTTGATGTGCGGGTACATATACGAGAGTGCCTTGAATCGCTTTGCCCGCGGATTCTTGAAGCTGCTGGATTCATCCACGACCACCATGTCAAACGGCCAGTCGTTCCGGTAGTGCTCTACCAGCCACGGCACGTTTTCGCGGTTGATGATGTATATGTCGGCGGGCGTATTCAGTGCTTTCAGTCGCCGTGCCTGCGTACCGAGAACCGTCTGCATCCGCAGGATATGCACCCCGTCCCACTTCGCCGCCTCGCGCTGCCATGTCGCCTCTGCGACCTTTTTGGGTGCGATGATGAGAACCTTGCGGACGGCGAACCGTGCGTATTTCAGATGATAGATCGCGGACAGCGTGATGATCGTCTTACCAAGGCCCATGTCCAGAAAGAGGGCAACACGCGGATCGGCGATGAGACGATCAATGCAGTACCGTTGATACGCGTGCGGCTTTAGCTCCACGTTCCATCATCTCCTTCAGCACATCGAGATACATCTTCACGTCCTCCGCGCCGCGAAGCGTGACGGCGGCGGCACCCATTCCGCGAAGAGTCTGCTGCTGCACCTTTTGCAGACGCGTCAGCCGTCCATTCTCCTGCTTCAGTTCAACAAAGATCACCTTGCCGCCCGGAAGAACGACAATGCGATCGGGCACACCTGCATTCCCCGGCGATGCCCATTTATAGGCTTTGCCGCCCAACTGCTTGACGCCATCGCGCAGCAGCACTTCAATATCTCGTTCTTTCATCCCGATCTCCTTTCAGTGCAACAATGTCACATGCTCGTATATAGGTATATAAATTAGGCAGTGTAGGCTATGTATACCGCCCCCTAATTCCCTATTTAATAAATATATATAAATATATGTTACATGTTACATAGTATATATAATCCTTAGAGCCATAAGGGTTTAGTCCGCAACTTGCAAGCGCAACAATGAAAATGAAGAAACACAAATAACAATTCATTGTTTCGTCGCGCACCTATTGTGTTTCGCCTGTTCAGTTTATGATGTGGAATCCCCGCTGAACGCCGCAGTAGCCAAACCTGCGCGTCCCCTCATCACGGACGGTGTTCGGGAGGTTTTCAAGGATCTTGTTGATCTCCTTCGCATCGCCGCGCCGCATGAACTTCGGCTCGCCGTCGAAGCACTCACACCAGATCTCAAGTGCGCAGACCCGATCGCGTGGCACAAGGTCGCCGCGATCTTCCATGAGACCGCTCCAGAAGATTTTACGCTCGGGCAGCTTCATCGTGTTCCAGTTCGTTGGAATGGGGCGCGTGATGAACTCGGCAATCAGGCCTTCCCTGATGTTGACCTCTCGGTGCCCGCTTTGGTTGTCTAATGCCGCCTGAATGACCTCCTGATCGTCCAGATAAAGAGCCTCGCCTTGCCTAAACTTTGCCACGGCCTCCGCCCAGATCTGGTCAACCTCGTGCGGCAGATCCTCCCAGATGCTCTTTTGCACCAGGCACTTCCCAACGTCCACCGGCCAAAAGCGGCGGTTTCCCGTGGAATCCTTTAGGAACTCGTGATCGTTGCTTGACCCGAAGAAAACGCATTGACGGGGAAATTCGGCTGCTCTGCGTCCGAACGGCATACGGAAGAAATCACTCGTGCGCGAGAGGAACTGCTTGATCATGTTTTCCTCTGACCGCGTGTAGCCAGTCATTTCAGCAAGCTCGATCAGCAGTTTTCCTTGAATCCCTTCGAGTGCATCCTTTCCGTCGAAGGAGGAAAAACTGTCACTGAACCAGTCCTGTGCCATCTTCGCGAGAAGCGTGCTCTTGCCAAGCCCCTGCCGCCCGATGAGAACGGGCACATAGTCGTACTTGCATCCGGGGTGCATCGCCCGCGCGACGGCGGCAACGAAGGATTTGCGGCAGACCGCCCGTGTATATGGTTCATCCACGGCACCCAGATAATCGTGAAAGAGTGTATCCAGACGCGCCGCACCGTCCCACGTTAGTCCCTCAAGGTACCGCGTTACGGCGTTGAAGCCGTTTTGCTCGGCGGCAAGCTGAACTGCGCTGAGAATCTTGTCCTTGCCGGTGATGTCAAAGCGGTATTCCAAGTACCACTGCACGCCCGCATCATCGTGATCCGACCACACGCGCTGCTTGTCCGACGGATTCCATGGCAATGTACCAAGGACAAGCATCCGCAAGGAGAACTTCTCGACGGCAATTCTGCTTTTCAGCAGCGGATCATTCCGAAGAATCCGCACGATGTTGTCCATTGTCTTTTTCGGTTTCCCCGTGTCGCTAAACTGGATCCCTGCTGTCCGCATCCAGTTCACATCGACTGCAGGGGACTCCGCCCCGGCGCCCGTGCCAGTGTGCTCCGAGGGCTCTGCCATCCCGAACACGTCCGCCGCCTGTGCCGCGCGCTCCGTTTGCAGCTCCGTGGCGACGGCTGCATCTGCGAGTGCCTCCTTCTGCATCGCAAGGAACGACGGCAGCCGGTTGTTTGGCGTACCCTCTTTTGCGGGTTCATCCAGTTCGGCGAACTTATGCAGGCGGATGAGGTCGAACGCATTGACCAGCTGCCCGCTGCACGGGTCGGTCGCATGGTGCGAGTAAAGGAACTTGTTGTCGTCATAGAGCACTGCGCCCGCGACCGTGGATCCTGTTGCAAACGTCAGGCGGTCGCTGTTGTCCGTCGGTTCGTATGCGTGCGGGATAAATACCTCGATTGCCCCAAGGATGTCATAGACGCGGCAGAATGCACCGACGATGCCCGTTTTCTTCGTCGGATCCGACTGCTTGGAGAGCGCGAGCCGCTCCTTCGCCTCGTTTGCGCCCGGCACCTGCGGCCATGTCCGCACGTCGTGCCAGTTCTCATAGGCATTAAGGAGACCATCTGCGGATGGAAATGGCATATCCTCGCAGCAGAAAACATAGATTGCGTCCTTGCTGCAGCTCGGCCAGAACATGAGGCGGCTTGCCTCAAACGTCGTCGGGTCGCAAAGGTCAATCCCGATGAGGCTTGCAATTTTACGCGCGATCGGCTCGTATTCGTCGGCCGTGACGCTTCGGTCCGTCGGGAAGATCGCACGCAGGCGCGGATGGTGCTCGGTATGGCTGCGCGTACTATAGACGGCATATGCGATGCCGAGACCTGCGATGCGGCGGATGACGCTCTGCGTCTCTCCCGGTGCGATGGCGTCAAGGTCAAGCGTGATGAGGTCGCGGCTCTCGACATTCGCCGCTTTGCGCTGGAGGCCTTTCAGCGTACCGCCGACAAAGCCGCCTACATCCTTGAGCCTGCCCTGCTCCTTCTTCGGCAGGGCATGGTACTGCTCAACGGTTTCATCCGTTCGCGCAGGTGTGCGGAGCCGTTCGACAAATTCGCTCCAGAGATACTCGGTGCGCTGCCACTCTTTTGAGGTACGACTTCGGCCGACGCTGATATGTATGATGCGATCGTTTTGCAACTCATCGCCTCCCTCAGTCCTTCATATAGTATTTGCTGGTGAATCCCGCTGCGGTCAGATGCAGCCCCGGTGCCCACGCCAACGGGTCGCCCATGAAGGCGTTGACCTCCGTAAGTGTTGCCTCCGGATCCGTTTCGTCAATCTCGATCACGACCTCATCGTGGACGTGCATGATGATGCGATATCCCGCATCCGCGAGGCGCGTAATCGCTGCAGCGAGACAGTCACGAGCAACCGCCTGTGTGATATTCTCCGTGAGTTTGCCGCCGTAGGTGCTTTTCGATCCCCAGTTCGCGCCAATCTGCGTACGGTAGTGCAGTGCCTCTTTGCCACGATCGTTGACCGCAAGATAGGGACTCGGGTAAAAGAGTTTTCGCCCTGAGGGGAGTGTGATCGTGAGAAAGTCGCTGCCATCGACAGGACTGCTCTCTCGTGCGAAGATGATGCCGGGGTCAAGTCCGACGGGACGCGCCGTCTTCATCACATAGAGTGCGGCGTTCTCGACCTTCTGCCAGAAGTCCACGATGCGCGGGTTCGCCTCGCGCCAGCGGCTGACGATGTCGGGCAGCTCCTCCTCGGTAAGCCCCATCTTGAGCGCACCCATGCTGATGAGTGCATTCGGCCCGCCCTGATACCCGCTTGCAAGCACTGCGATCTTGCCCTTCTGCCGCAGGTGACTGTTCGCGCCGTGTTTTTCGACGGGGACATGGAACATACCGGATGCTGTCGCGCAGTAGATGTCCTCTCCTCGATCAAACGCCTCAAGCACCCACTTCTCCCCCGCGAGCCATGCAAGCACACGCGCCTCGATCGCGGAGAAGTCCGAGATGCAGAGCAGCCTCCCCTCGGGTGCGATAAGCGCCGTGCGGATGAGCTGTGAGAGCGTATCACCCACATCACCGAAAAGCATCGCCACCGCTTCCCGATTGCCCCGCCGCACGAGGTCACGGGCAAGATCGAGGTTCCTCAAATAGTTGCGCGGCAGATTTTGCCCTTGGATGAGCCGCCCCGCCCATCTGCCCGTGCGATTCGCGCCGTAGAACTGAAGCACTCCGCGCACGCGGTCGTCCTCGCCTGCGGCGGCATTCATCATCTCGTACTTTTTGACAGAGGTCTTGGAGAGCCGTCTGCGGATGTCCAGCACCTTCGCGGCGGTATCGTCAGCGACCTCGAGCGCCTCGGCGACGCTCTCCTTTGTCAGCTTTTCCATCTCAACGTTCGTGTTGTCGTTGAGCCATTTGAGCAGCTGATCGCGGCTGTTGGGGTTGTCAAGCCCCGTGATCGCTGCGGCTTCCTGCATAAGATGCTGCTTTTCGTCGGCGTCGATTTGGAGCGCCCCGCGTACGAGATCCAGGTCAAGGAGAACCCCGTGCCGGTTGATCTTCTGGTCGGTCACCCACTCCGCTTGCAGCGCGTCGGGAACGGGGAATGCCGCAAGACGACGGCAGACCTCCATTTCCGTCACGACGTCCTGCGCGTTGTACTCTTTGAACGCCTCCCACTTCTCTGGATCGTGCTCCGGCAGATTGCGCGTCCTGCCCCCGTTGCGCTTCGTCGGCTTGCACGGCAGGCAAAAGTAACGGATGAGGGCTTTGCCGCTCGTGCTCTTTTTCTTGTCCTGCGGTAGCCCGAGAGCCTTGCCGATGCCGTCAAGGCTTTTGGGATAACCGAGATAGAGGCCGTGGAGCTGCGTGCACGCCCACTGTTTGTATGGTGTAAGTATACCGCTACGGTGCAGACAGTGCAGCTCAAACGCCGCGTTGAATGCGTGCTTCGTGACCTCTGGATCCGTGAGCGCGTCGATCACGTCGGCGGGAACTTCCTCCCCGCGTGCCAGATCGACGACATGAACCTCGCCGAAGTCCCACGCATATGCGAATAACAGTATTTTGAAGTTCGGGCACTCTACATATTTCGAGATGCCCAGCTTGATGTCGTTCTCACTGTAGGTTTCAAGATCAATGGATAGATGTCGCATAAATAAGTCCTCAAAAGGGGGCGACTGCCCCCTCGTTCGACAGATCTTCGGGTTACATTGGTGCACCGGTCAGCGGGTTGATCTGCAGCGATGTAGCCGCAGCGGCGACAACAGGCGACACGCTCGGCTGTGCATATGTCGGAGCACCTGCTGCGTATGTCTGCCCTGCCATCAGTGCTGCCGCGTCCGGTGCACCGAACACATCATCCGCCGAGGGAAGAACACCTCCCAGAGGCTCGCCGTCCGCGACCTTCTGCACGGGGCCGAGACCTGCGCCGACGCCGACGGATTCGTTCCTATAAAAATAGAAGTTGACCAGGACATTGGCGTACATGCCGCTGTAGATCTCGCTCTGATTGAGGATCGGGTTGCGACTCAGGTCAACCACCTGTACGGGACCACGCGCTTCTGCAAGACCCGCCGTGAATACCCAGTGCCCTTTTGCCTCAGGGCCGAACTCCTTGCCTGACTGCGTATATCCGTCACCGTCCCAGATCACCGTCTTGGGCTTCGGGGGAACGGCATTGCCGTACTTTTCGCGCCCAATGGCGATTGCGGCATTGATAGCGCTGTCAATCGCCTGTTTCTGCGCAAGATCCGTCTTCGGTACGAGGATCGTGCAGCTGTACTTCTTCTCCTGTCCGGGGTTGCGCGAGACAGCCTTGTCAAAACGAACGTACGAGAGGCGCACGTTCCGCAGCAGTACATCCGAGGGTCGCATTTGGTAACTCATGATTCTTTTTCTCCTTCTGTTCCTAAATCCTGAAATACATCTGCCGCCTGCGGTACGTTCGTCACCGCGGGGCGCTTATCAGACTCCGTGGCGAGCGTTGGCTTGCCCGGAGTTTTGACCACCATCGTGCCGACAAGCTCTGTGAATCGTTTCTTGCCGACCACCTTCTCCACCTGCGCCAGTGTCAAGGGCTTGCGCTCCCAGAGCAGGCATTCGTCGATGCCATCTTTTTTGAGAATGTCAAAGGCAGCATCCATATCCGTAAAAGCGCGACTGCCGCGCCCCTCCACTGCTTTCCAGCCGGGAACATTGCTCCCAGCAAGGCACTCGCTGAGCGCATAATCCTGCAAATCTTCCGCCCATTTCTTGAGTTCGCCCGCAACGCTTAGATAGTGTCCGAGATCATCTAGTGTAATTAGCCGCGGGTCTTTGCGCTTTGCCGTGTACTGCAACCTTGCATAGTGCTCAGTGCGCGCCTTGCACTGCTGCTTTGCCCTGCAGAATCGGCAATGCTCTCCGGGAACGAATGCGGGGGTGTCGCCCATAGCCTCCATCGCCCTCATTTTCACAACGGTTTCACCCCAGTGCAGGAGTTCGTCCGCCGTGCAGGTGAACTCGCTGATACTGCCGACACGCGGCTGCACGATCGCCATTTTGACAATCTTGAAGCGGTAGATCAGGGCGAAGTCGTGCATCGCCCCGAGTGCATAGAGCATCATCTGCGGGTTGTGATCCGCATCGACGACGACGCCTTTGCCGTGCTTATAGTCAATGACGTGCAGCGTGTCGCCCGCAAGCAGGAGACAGTCCGCCGTACCGAAGCCGTTGGGGGCGTAGTCGCTAAAGTTCACACGCCGCTCGATCTGAATGCTCGGCGGCACCGAATAACTGAGTGCCGTACGTTTCACGTAGTCAAGGTAGGTGTCCGTCGTCTCGTCCATCTCGGGGTCATAGAGCTCGTGCTTCTTGAGTGCGTTGAGTTTCTTCGTATACGTCCCGCGTGGCATTGTTGTGGTGTACTTCGTCAGCTTCAGCTCGCAGATCTCGTGCGCGAGCGTGCCTTCCTTGGCGTACGTGCTTGTCGTGTCGGGGAACTCCGCCTCGAGTTTCGGCGCGGCAGTGCAGGCAAGCCAGCGGTGTGCGCTCGACGCGCTGAGGAGCGCGTGTGCTGTGGCGGCCATCAGAGGCGCGCCCCCAGTGCGCGCAGATCGGCGGCAAGTGCACCATATTGCTCCTTCGGGATATCGAGGAGCGATGCCGCGCCATATTTGGCACAGACCGCTTGCAGCTCGCCCATTCGCTTGGCATCCGTCAGTGGCGCACATGCGAGCTGCAGCTCCTCGACCGTATACGTCGGTGCGGCGGCTGTCGGAACGGGGGCGGGTGTCGCGGGGGTGACAGGCGTAGCAGGTACCATGTACTCCGATGCAGCGGACGGCACGCTCGGTGCAGGTGAGGCCTGTTCCGGCTTCGCCGGAATCGGCTCGTCCGTATACACCTTCTCCGGCACGATGATGCCGTCACCCGATGTCACCCTGTGCGGCTTGTCCGACATCCCGATCTCCGTGCCGAGCGATGCACCGGCGAATGCCGTGCAGGCATTCACGAGAGCGGTCACGCCCTCCTTACCCGCCGCCGCGAGATCCATACCAGTGAGGTTAATGTTGATTGTCATGTTGTAAATCCTCCGTGTTTTGTGCTATACTTAGCAATGAATCTTATTGTTTTGCGCTTCAGGCGGCTGTTGCCGACCGGAGCGCCTTTTTTGTGCGTGAGTTTCGGTACTGCAGCGCATCGCCGTCTCCTCTCGTGTACGCGGAACACCCGGACACCCGTCGCATACTGCTGCCGTGCAGGTGAGACACCCGCGCCCTGGGCGATTCATGCTTCCGCCTCCGCATTCAGCTTCTCCGCACGTGCCATTGCCTCACGCTCATCGTGCAGCAGCCCTCCCGCATACTCGCGGTTGCCGCTGTGATCGACAACACGCATATCCTTGATGCGGTAGACCTGATAGACCTTCTTGCCGCCGAGGTACATACTTGAGATTTTCCACTCACTCTTCACTGCGTATCTCCTTTCTTAAAAATTAACTGGTTGCCATGTCTCCACGGATGGTCGACATTAGATTGCTGCGCATTCGCTTTTTTCAGGTTCTCCCTCAAGATATCGCAATGCGTTGCGCAGAGCTTTTTTCCCGGTACAACTGGCTCATTGCACAGGCGGCAGAGCCCGTCAGAGAAATCCGTCTTCACGCGGCGATATGCATCGAAGTACCGTTTGTCATAACGGCGTCGTCGCAGAAAACAATCCAGACAAAGCCGTTTTCCTGCAGACGTTTTTTTGCCGCAATCAGTACAGAGCCCCTCTGTCCTGCGCTTTGCATACCGCTCTCTCTGCTGCCGACGCATCGCCTCTTTCCGCTCCTCTCTTTTCCGGTAGTAGGCAGTCTGATTTCGAGCCGCATCTTTCGCAGCGCACTCTTCACATTTTACCCTCCCTGGCGCGGCGTCCGCTTGCCCACAGCTCACACAGATCCCATGTGCTTTGTACCAATAATAGCGCTCCCGGTGCTGCGCGCACTCCTTCGCTCTCCGCTCCTCGGTGGTCACTGCTCCTCTCCTTTTACCCAGTATGTCAGTGTCAAGCGATCACCGGGATAGATCAACCCGTGCCGCTCAAGCAGCCACGGGTTCAGCTCCTCGATACCGCTCTTGTATTCGAGGATATACCGCCTTGTCGCGGTATTCTTCTGGAGGTACTCCTCGGCGATGCCCCAGAGAGTATCGCCTTCTTTGACGGTGTAGACCTCCTCCACAAGGACAGCGTTCTTGCCGTCGTCCCAGGGATTACACGCCCCTGCGAGCAGGATCGCTGCACCCGCGATGCAGCATCCGACGATGAGTTTCATTGCATCCATCATGCGACCGCCTCCCTTCTCCCGATTGGGACGGGATTCCGAGGATCCTCCAGATCCATCCCGTCCATTGCAGCCATCCAGCGCTCAAGCTCACGCCGGCGTACCTTCATGCCGTTCAGCTTGATGCCCCGAATAATGCCGGACTGTACTAGCATATTCGCGTAGTTCTTACCAACGCCGAGTACTGCGGCAACCTCGACCACCGTCAGGAGTTCGTCTGGTGTTTGACACTCCCGCACAACTGCGACTGACCTGCTTGCGCGCTCGATCGCACTGGCGATGATGGACTCCATTGATGCACTGTCCATCATTGCACCTCCGTTCTATTTGTTTAGCCTCACATCATCTTTGACCGTCCGGCGAATTATCGCTGTGGCATCCCTCCTCTCGTGGTCTGTCAATATTGGCGACATATGGGAACAGATCATCAACACCACACCCGAGATACTCACAGAGTTTGTTGAGCACGGCGAACGTTATATAGGTGCTGCGCTTGTAGTAGATGTTGGTGAGCGTGGTGCGGGAAATCCCTGTGTCCCGCGCCACTTTGCTGATCTTAATAAGCCTGCTGCCGAGAATCGCAGAAAATTTATTGTCAATCACACGAATCACCTTTTCTTCTTACCCCACTGATATGCTATACTGAGCACAGAAGGGAGATGACGATATGCCAAATGTTGACCATTTTGCTGATCTGCCAACCGATATGCAGGACGCACTTCTTGACTACATTGCCCTCAACTTCAAAGTGCAGTCCGGGTATAACCGCCGGCACTCGGCGTACGGGCTGAAACAGCATTTCGTGACTACTCAAGGATTCCCAGATCAGCACGTCACCAGTGAATGCTTCTCCGAGGCGATGGTTGCCGCCGGTTTCAAAAGGAAGCGCACCGATGAATCAAAGCCAAACTGGTACTTCAATGCACGTGTCCCGAACGTTCTCAAGCCGTGAGCCATGCAACAATATCGCTGCGGCTGAATCCAAGCACCTCGGTCAGATCGAGGTGCTTTTTCAGTCCGTAGAGTTCCAGAAGGACAACTCCGCGCGGATTCTTCGGGAGAGTAAATGGACCGATTGGATCATCAGATCCGCCTATCACGACTGAACCCGGCTCAAATACTCCATCGAACCCGTTATGGCGGAGAATGTTGCACAGCATCGACTTTCCCGTCCCCTCCTCTCCATAGAAGTAAATCCGCCGATCTGCAAGCAGAGATTCCTTCAAAAGCCCAACCTGCGCATCTGTCAGGTAGCAGGACAGGAAGACCTCAAAACGTGACTTTTCCATGTGCCTGACTCCTTTCACAGGTACACGGATAATCGGCTTGATCGCAGACATCTCAAGTCCGTAGGCCTCCTCTGCGAGGCAGACCGCCTTGTTGATTGCGACATGACGCTCGATGCCAAAGATTTCACGGAGCGCGGCTGCGGTGCTGCGAATGTCCTGCACGATCTCAGCGACGGTGCGGGCATGGCAGCGCGGGTGTTTCTGTTTGTTGCTCATTGGTTTTCCTCCTTTTTAGTTTTGTCACGTTTCGCGACATATCTAGTCAAAAAAAATAGATTCAATGGAAACAGAATAAAACTTTGCGAGACGGATTTTAACTTCATCTCGAGGCACTCGCTCACCGTTCTCGTACATGCTTAGCGTCGAAGGGCTGATACCACAAGCATTCGACACTTCCTTAATTGTACGTCGCCCTCGTAAGTCCCGAAGCCTTTCTGCTATACGTGGTCTATTAAACACCATATCACCCCCCTCCATTCTTATCATATACTTTATCACTTGTCGCGTTTCGTGTCAACACGTTTCGCGACATTTTTTCACAAAACGTGTTGAAGATTGACGCGAATTGTGATAGACTCAAAGAAAAAGGAGGTGTGTTCATGCCTTTCCACCTTGTATTGCGAAGCTTGCGCCAAAACAGAGGCCTTACGCAAGAAGAATTAGCGAATGCTACGGGTATCAATAGAAGTACCCTCGGTATGTATGAATCTGGACGCCGTGAGCCGAACTTTGAAACATTAGAGCTATTCGCTGATTTCTTCAATGTAAATATGGATACTTTACTTGGGCGAGATGAGCAAGACCCAAGCCCGCCATCCATCCTGTTACGCGCCGAGAAGGAACTCCCGCCCGAGGACTTGAAGACGCTGGCGGATATGGCGGAGTTTTTTCTGAGGAAGAATGCGCCAAAGGGATGATTTTATTTGCGTTTCTCTGAGATCCTTTATTGGGCGCGCGAAGTGATGTTTGCCGCCGATCTTCACTCTTTGCCAATCAATCCGTTCTTTGTTTGCAATAATCTTTATATCCAGGTTGTCTCATATACCGAGGCACGCAGCTATGGATTTACCGAAATCATAGAGAAGATCAACCGTGTGGATGTGGACGGATTCTGCTACAAGGGCGATGGCGACAGCTATATTATTTTCTATGATGATGCCCGTACACCGAAAGCACGGATCAATTTCACGATTGCACACGAACTTGGGCACATTGCTTTAGGTCACTTGAAAAATATGAGTATGCGTCCACGCTATATGACGAATCGAAAGAATGACCCGCAGGAGAGAGAAGCTGACACGTTCGCCGGCGAGCTGATCCGCCCGCCGATCCCGTTCGTGTTCACTGGCTGCACTCGTATCGATGATATTCAGAGCGTTTGCAATATCACATATGAAGCGGCTACGGTCTGTTCGAAGCTCGTTCAGAAGATGCAGGAGCGACGCGATAATCCTTACTATTCTAGTGACTTTCGATTTTATCATGAACAGTTTTTTGATTTTCTATACGCCAAGTACTGCGGACACTGCAGGCATATGTTTGTCGGTGCAGACGCGAAGTTCTGCCCCGTATGCGGAAATGAGCACCTACATTGGTATAATGAGAGACTTCCGATTTTAGTGCTGGTGGCCGACGGTCTGGAGGGAGAGTTGGTTGTGAAATATAAAGAGTATCCGGTGAATGCGCAGAATCAGGTGCTCCGCTGTATCCGCTGCGACAATGAGGATCTACGCCCCGAGGATCGCTACTGCAAGATCTGCAGCGCGCCTGTGTACAACTACTGTGCCGGAAGATACTTTGTCTCGCCTCATGGAGATCGTGTCCTTGCAGTTGATCAGGCTTGCGGTGCTCCCCTGCCCTCCAATGCACGCTATTGCACACATTGCGGCGGGGTATCTGCGTTCTACCACGCTCAGCTCCTTTCAGATTGGCAGAGCGAGAGTCCGCCGATAGAGCTGCCGGAACCGCCGGAGGATCCGCCTGATTTTGATATTTTTGGATAGAGGTGTGATCTCTCTAAAATACAAAAAGCTGTCCTAAAAGGACAGCTATATTTGGATAAAACAGAAAAAGCAACCGTCTAGCACACTTTTTTCTCCCACGCTGCGCTGCATAGGTTCATAAAAGTGCTGCATGCCCCAGCACGATTGTTTAACGATTTCATTATATCAAAAATCTATCTAAAAAGAAAGCAGAAAGGAGGCTCACGATGACATACTCACCCGAATATCTCAGTGATCTCATGGTGCGGATGGCGCATCACTCCACCGCGATCGAGGGCAATACGCTGACGCAGGGCGAGACAAAGAGCGTTCTCGTTGACGGCTATGTCCCACGTGCGATGGATATGCGCGAGCTGAACGAGGTGCTGAACTATAAGGCATTCATGACGTTTCTCGTCGAGCAGTCGACATCTGGCACACCGCTCTCCCTCTCTCTGATCCGCGAGGTGCACGCAATCCTCTGCAAGGATGCGATCGAGAGCGCACCCGGACAGTTCAAGCAGCGCCCGAATATGATCATTGGCGCAGACTTCACACCGACACCGCCCTACCTCGTTCCTTTTGCGCTGACAGACTGGATCGACAACCTCGCTGCGCAGGTGGATGCCGCTGCATCCGATTCGGATAAGGTGCTCGCCATCTGCCGCCAGCACATCGCATTCGAGCATATTCATCCGTTCCCGGACGGCAACGGACGCGTCGGTCGTGCGCTGATGGTGTACAGCTGTTTCCTCTCCGACATGACACCGATCGTGATTCCCGTGGAGCAGCGCAAGGAGTACATCAACTATCTCAATACAGAGGATTTGCAGGGATTCGCAACATTCGCCGAGGAACTGCAGGCGGAGGAACGCAGACGTATTGAAGCATTTTCGTAAAATAAAAGACCGCCCGGAGCACCACCTCCGGACGGCAGAGAATAAATGTGAGGCTAATCACATCTACACCAACACCTATTATATGGGATTAGCCTCCAATTTTCAAGGGAGGCTTTTATTATGTCGAAAAAATCGAACAACCCACTCGATCACGTCCGCGTAAAGCAACGCGGAGCATCGTGGGCATACTATTTCGAGAAGGCAAAGGTTGACGGCAAACGTCGGCGCGGCGAAGGCGGCGGATATGCCACAGAGCAGGATGCACGAATGGCTGGAG
>ERZ772960.1244-NODE-1244-length-20755-cov-7.848116_pt1 | contig 20755 bp, 17 predicted proteins | sample MGYA00580678_ERZ772960 | MGnify/ENA primary metagenome ERZ772960 (study PRJEB29015, sample SAMEA2737930) | human oral metagenome | biome: human oral; feature: human-associated habitat; material: dental | place: China | collected 2059 ... | reverse complement strand
TATATTCATAATTGTAGGAAAGATGGACTGTAGGACGGGAAATATCCATCCTACAACCCTGCTTCTAATAGAATTAAAGCACTCCCTTGTAATTTAATAGCAGTTGATTTGCCTGCTGAATATCCTTGGGAGTGTATATATCTGTTATCAGTATCGACGAATGTCGTGCCTGGTCTCTCACACTAAGTATATCCGTATTGGCACGCAGCATATTGGTTATACCGGTATCTTTCAAACTGTAGAACTTATATCGGTCTGTTAATTTTAAGTTCTTCCGTATATAATGATGCCAATAATCCCTAAAAGACTTTTCTGATTTGCGTTCTGCCCCAGGTTTGAAATCCTTACTAAAGAGATAATACTGTCCAGGACTATCAAAAATCTGCAAATCTATCATCAATTTTATAACATGATCAGGAACTGTCAGCTGTGCATCATTATGGTTTTTTGTATTCGCGCCATGCAGAAAAAGCGTTTTCTTTGCTACACTAAAATCGCCAACTTTTAGAAAACTCATCTCTCGTGGTCGCACAAATAAATAATGCAAAATGTAACATGCCAACAGATAATGCTTATTATGCCCAATCAGCCATTCTTTTATATCTGTCAATACATCATCAGGGATGACATCACGGTTCTTCAGCTGTCCCCTCCGATGCACTATAGAATAATGAACTGTTGGGTCTATAGAAAGATATCCGCGCTCAAGGAGGTATTTACAAAAAGTCTTAAGCCACGACAGGTAGTTATTTCTTGTGCGCATAGTATTATTCCTGTCTACAAAGACATAATCCAGGAACTGTCCAACCATCCGGCTATCGAACTGATAAGTATAATACAGGTTGATTTTCTGTTTCTCCTTCCATTCCTTCAGCACTTTTAACCTACTACAATATGATACCACGGACTCTTCTCTCATATTATGTTCCTTCATCAGCTTGAAAAGATAATCCTCATACTTTCTGCACACATCATCGAAAGAAGAATATTCAAGAGGCTGCACCATCTCTACCCACGGATTCCAACCTTGCACTAATTTCTCTGTTAATCTCTTAACAAGAGCCTCCCCATACTGACGCTGGTTACGTTTCCCTTTAATATGCCCGAGCATAAACTTCTTTGTATGAAACTTACCTCTCTCCGGGTCGAAAGCAGAAAGGGAAACGTAGCATTCAGAGGCCTGATGAAATCTCGGCGTCTTCCATCCGATAATCTCATTCATAACCTCTTGTCTACTTTTTGAAGAAAAATTTTTTTTTGGCATTTCTAAATTTTGAGTGAAATGCCCTATTGAACAATATTTTGTAATATGAGTAAAACTTCGCCGACTTTTCGCCGACTTCTTTACCTCCGACAAAGCGTAAGGGATTGATTATCAACCCCTTTGCTTTTGTTCTGTCGGGATGACCAGACTCGAACTGGCGACCTCGCGCCCCCCAGACGTGTGCGCTACCAACTGCGCTACATCCCGAATTCACGTGCAAAGATAAGCATCTATCATGACATAACCAAATTTTAGAGCAATGATATTTGAAAATTATTCAATGTTTTTCAGAGGGCGAACATCAACGAACAAGCACAAGACTACTTGATATTCTTTTTAATCTTACATTGATTTATGACTCATAACCGTTTTGAGATATAGCTTAGAATTTCGGAGAATATATAGAGATCGCTGTATTATCTGCACACGAATGGTATCTTTTATCGATGTATTTTGCCAAAAATGGAAATGTGGAATGGTATTTCATGCGTTTTCATTTGTGTTCTCTCAGTTTCCATTAGCTTTGGAAACCAAATCAATCTCAGTCACTTCACCACGCAATCTGCGTCAAATCACGTTGTAACTTGATGCAAATCACACGCTGATTTGACGCAGATTGCGTGGCGATTTAAGGCAAGTTTTATCGATTTTCCTTATTTTCTTAGGTGCATTTGGATTTTTTTTGTATATTTACGCCGTAAATCTATACAATCAAAAACACTGCGGACATATGAATAAAGATATCTTGCAGGAAAGACGCTTGACTTTTTCTGTCTTCCGAACTGTGGCAATGAGGGTGATACTTCAGAGGAGAAAACGTGGAATGCTGCCGTGGGTCAGCATGCAGTGAGCCATAAAACACGATACTATGAAAGTTATTTCTACCAAACCATATATTCATTTAAGTAACTGATACAAATGATTCTACACCAAAGACCTATCAGCTTTGCGCTATGGTTAGGCGCATCGCTTGTCATGCCCACGCAGGGATGGGCTGCAAATGAGTTGTCGACTCAGTACACACAGCAAAACAGTCAGTGCACAGGTACGGTCACCGATGAGCAGGGAGAGCCTGTCATTGGTGCCACAATCCTGGTGAAAGGCACGAACAACCGTGTGGTGACTGATTTCGACGGACATTTTACTTTGCCGAATGTGAACCGTGGAAGTGTGCTCATATTGAGCTACATCGGCATGGATTCGCAGGAAGTGAAATGGAACGGACAACCTCTCAAGGTGAAAATGAAAGAGCAGTCGCAGGCGCTGAACGAAGTCGTCATAACGGGTTATGGCGGACAGCAGAAGCGTGCAACGCTGACTACGGCTATCTCAAAGATGGACAGCAAGGTGCTTGATGCTGCAGCTTTCGCCAATGCCGGCAGTGCCCTGCAGGGCAGTGTGACGGGTTTGCAGGTGTTCAATGGTTCGGGACAGCCCGGAACTGCTCCCTCCATCACGCTGCGCGGTGGTGCTTCGATTACGGGAAGTGCACCTGCCTTGATTATCGTTGACGGTGTTGAGCGTACGCTTTCAGAGGTCAATCCCTCGGACATTGAGTCGATGGAAGTGCTGAAAGATGCCGCATCAACAGCCATTTACGGTGCAAGGGCCAACGGAGGCGTTATTCTCATCACCACAAAACAGGCAAAACGCGGCACATCGACTATCAACTACCGCATGAAAGTAGGTGTGAACTTCCGGCGTGATGACTATGATTTCATGAATGCCCGCGATTACATCTATTATAACCGCTTGGGAATGAAACGCTATGTAACGTCAATGAAAGGGCACGGGACACCGGCAAATGTAGATGCCCAGAATGGCTATTCGGGCTATGGTTACACGAATTTCACCCCACGCACGGATGTGTTATACTACGATGCAGCTAATCCCGACCATAAGAAGCTGCTGGAAGAGGAGGGCTGGCAGCTCATGGACGACCCCTACTTCAGTGACTCGCCCAAGCGACAGCTGATGTTCAAAGACTACAGCGGACTCTTGGAAAAGGCTATTTTCCATGACCAGACCACGACACAAGACCATTATCTCAATTTCTCGGGTGGCAACAACTTCGGTTCTTTCGTAGCCTCCTTGGGTTATTATCATGAAGATGGTGTGGTGCGCAACACGTCTTACAAGCGTTTCACGGGCAGTGTGAAGGGTGATTACCAAATCAAGCCCTGGCTGAAAGTCCGTGCCGGTGCACAGTACACATGGCGAACGAGACCTAAGAGCTATGTAGACTCGTGGTCATCTCTGTTCTATCGCACGCGTTCTCAGCGTCCGACATGGAATCCTTACCTGAAAGATGGCAGTCCGGCACCAGGTTGGAGCTCTTCAGACGGCAACTATCTGTATTGGAACGACAAGCTCACTTCGAGCAACGGATACCGTGCAGAGACCTACAATATAGGCTTTGATCTGACGCTGATACCGAAACATCTCACCTTGACCACCAATGCTTCGCTCTACCATACGTTAGACCAGGTGGAGAATTTCAACAAGGCTTTCTACACGCAGAGCAATCCCAACAAGATCAACACCACGCGCCGTTCGTACGGATATCTGATGAAAGACACGCAGACACAGCTGAATGCCTTTCTGAACTACCGCAACACGTTTGCCGACAAGCACAATGTTGACCTGATGTTCGGTGGTGAATACTATGACTACAACTACTATAAGCTGTGGGCTTCAACCAAGAATTCGCCAACAGATGACATTCCTACGCTCAATGCCGGTGCCGACAAGGATGACAACCCGGGTTCATACAAGTCGCGCAACCGCATAGAATCGCTCTTCGGACGCTTCAACTACGACTACATGCAGAAGTATCTGCTCTCATTTACTTTCCGCTATGACGGCAACTCCAAACTGAAAGACAACCGCTGGGGCTTCTTCCCCGGAGTGTCATTAGGCTGGAACATGATGGAAGAAGACTTCTGGAAAGCTTCCAAACTGTCGAAGGTCATCAGCAACATCAAGCCTCGTATCAGCTACGGTAGCAATGGAAACGTGAGCGGTATCGGTGATTTCTATATCTATGGTGTGTATGATCAACTGACAAACTACAACGGGAACACGGCTTTCTACGACCGCTCGTTGGTGAACACTGCCCTGAAATGGGAACAGAGTCACACCTTTGAGGCCGGTCTTGACCTTGGATTCTTCAAGAACCGCTTGTCTTTCATTCTCGATTACTATGTGCGCAACACCAGCAACCTGCTGCAAAGTGTGAACCTTCCCTCGTATCTTGGCTTCAAATCTATCCAGACCAACTTGGGAAAACTGCGCAACCAAGGATTTGAAATGGAAGTGCGTGCCACGCCAGTCCATTTGAGAAACGGCTTCCGTTGGGACCTTTCGTTCAATCTCTCAACTGTCAAGAACACGATTATCAAGTTGCCTAAGAGCGAACGTCCGTTCAACCAGCTCGAAGGAGTGGAAGTTGCTGCAGGTAAGGTTGATGCCAATGGCCACACACCTACAAAGTGGATTGGCGGTTATCGCGAAGGAGGAAAGCTCGGAGATCTCTACAGTTATAAGCAGGATCACATCTTCCGCGACTGGGACGACATACGCCAGCATGCCAACAAGCGTATTGACAACGTTGCAAAACTATACGGGCCAGGCCTTGCCGACGAAGTAAATCCGCAGACAGGTGTGCTCTATAAGAACTCAGCAGGCTGGAAAGCCATCGAACCGGGAGATGTTTGCTGGGAGGACATCAATGGAGACGGCATCATTAATACGCTCGACCGCAAGGTAGTGGGCAATCTGCGACCCACTGTGACAGGTGGATGGTCGACCACACTCTCTTACAAAAACCTCTCTTTGTATGCGCGTTTCGACTATGCTTTGGGCCATACCATCTACAATGACCTCAAGGCTCGCTCCATGGGACAGTTCCAAGGACAGTTCAATCTCATTGACAAGGTGAAGGATATGTGGAGTGAAGACAATCCGAACTCCAAATATCCGGTCTTCACTTACGCTGACCAGCTGAACAAACACAATATCTGGCGTGGAAATTCTATCTTCTATGAAAAGGCCGACTACATGGCTTTGCGTGAGATAACCCTCAGTTATAATCTGCCGAAGCAATGGACCAAAGCACTTCAGATGAGCAATGCCAGCGTGTATCTGACAGGTCAGAACCTTTTCTATATCACCGGATATGACGGTGCTTCGCCTGAACCGTCAGACGGTTTCGACTATGGCCGTTATCCCTCTCCACGCACTTTGATCTTTGGACTCAACATTACTTTCTAATCAAACAAAGCAATTCACAATGAAAAAGATATTTTCTTATATAGCAGCCACCGTGATCAGTCTTTCACTCGCGGGCTGCATGGATCTGGAACCCACAAGCAGTATCACCGACTCCAATTACTGGAAGAATGCCGACCAGGTGCAGACTTTCAATCAAGGTCTCTACTCATGGGTGAGAAGTTATGCCAACAGATATATCATCTGGGGCGAGCTGCGCAGCAACATCTACACCGGAACAGCCTTCAGTGGTGAGGCTCCGCAGGGCTATGAGCGCCTTTGGAACAACACTCTTGAAAAGAGCAGTGCCGTAATTGGAAACTACGGAGGACTCTATACGGGCATCAATCAGATCAATCTGATGATTGACAAAGTGAACGAAGCAGGCTATCTGACCGAAGCGCAGAAGAACAAATATCTTGCAAGCAGTCACGGTTTGCGCGCTTTCTTCTATTTCCAGTTGCTCCGAACCTACGGAGATGTGATTGTCTATCTGCAGCACACGGAGGGCAAAACGGTCGATTTGAGTAAGGTTGCACGCAAGCAAGACCCTGCGGCTGACGTGATGAAGCAGATCAAAGCCGACATCCAGGCTTCTGAAACTGCCTATAACAACGACTATTCCTTCAAGGACGGACGCATGTATTGGTCGCTCGCAGCCACCAAGATGCTCAAGGGTGAAGTGTATTTGTGGAGCGGAAAGCAGATGGGAGGAGGCTCTGCTGACTATCAGACGGCCTTAACTGCCTATCAGGAAGTGCAGTCTCACGCGGATGTTGCCTTGCTCGACAACTTCAGTGATGTGTTTGCATATAATAAGAAAGGTAACAAGGAAATCATCTTTGCCCTGCACAACCGCGAAAATGAGACCACATTGTGGAACGGTCTCTACACCTCTTTGGTGATGAACAAGCAGAATGTGAGTGCCTACCGACTGCACGATGCCCATGGGAATGCCATTCAATTCAGCCAGTCTGAATATCTCAACCTGAGCCTCGGCACCGGTGTCATGCGCTTCCCGCTTGACAAACAGCTGTGGACAAAACTCTATCTTAACGGAAACGACAAGCGCAGAGCAGGCTCATTGGCCGATGTCTATGCCACTGACGGCACGACCTATGTGGGCAACATCTGCAATAAGTTCCATGGAACACTGCTTCCCGGTGGTTCATCAACATCGTGGTATGACGACCAGCCCATTTACCGCTATGCCGAATGTCTGTTGGGAATAGCCGAAGCCAAAGTGCTGTTGGGACAGAATCCGGCAACAGAAATCAACCAAATCCGCAGCCGTGCATATGGTGCAGCCTATTTCAATGCTCATCCCGAGGTGCAATATCCCAATGAAGTCAGCACGGGTGGCACTCCCGCTCTGACCACCTTCTTTGCCAACAACACCTTTGTGGGCGGTGATGAGAATGCAGAAGAGGCCGTTCTGAAAGAGCGTATGCGTGAATTCCTGTTCGAAGGAAAGCGCTGGCACGACATCCGTCTGTTCAATAAAGCCGTGAAGTATTCCACAGCCAACAATACCCGACTGCTCTGGCCTATTGATGAAACGACGCTTTCAACCAACACCTTGTTGGAGCAGACACCCGGATATGGTGACTGATTGATACGATGCAGATAAAACATAGTACCCGACTCACCCGTCCTGGTGGGTCGGGTTCTTTGTTGTCGGGTAACAGGCCATCAGCTGACAAGGCCCAAATCACACGCTGACTTGATGCAGATTGCCTTGCATTTTGCATCAAATCATGCGGTCATCTGACGCAGATTGGCGCATAAAATCAGTCAAGCTGCAGTGAACAGTCATGTTGGTTTGTGAACAATGGCTGCCTACCTATGGAACAGAATGCCTGTAAGTAATGAAAAATATAAACAAAAAGAGGTGCGTTAATAGCTAAAGATCCACTCCGTTTAGTTTCAACTTCCGAGTGAAAATTCCTTAAACAACGAAGAAATAAATGTTAATTAAGGAACTTTTACATTTTAACTTATTGGAAATCAATACATTAAATTCTCTAAAGAACAAGAACTAAGAACAAGATAAAGAAAAAGACGAAGAAAAAGAAAAAGAACGAAGTGGAAATAGAGTTCGCCGTCGTCGGATTTTTATTTACAAAGGGGTGAGGGGATTGGGAGACCTCCCCCAGCCCATTGCTTTCCTCGTTTCGCTCGCTCAACGAACAGCGACCTACGGTTCCCAAGGAGGGGAGTGCGAGCTTGTAGTGGCTTCTTAGGAAACAAAATGAATTCGTTTATAAGCTGATAACCCTTATATATTCTAAGATTTTCTCCGATATTCTTGGATGTCGCTTGCGACAAGGAGAGCCTAAACCACAAGGAAGAAGAGTCCTAATGGAAACCTCCCCCGACCCCTCCCAAGGAGGGGAGCACTAACTTGGAGTAACTTCTTAGGAAACAAAATGAGTTCGTTTATACCCTAACGACCTTTATATCTTCTGAAATATTCTTAGATATTCTCAGATGTCGCTTGCGACGAGGAGGCCTGAAATGCAAGGGGAAACGTTGCATCCCAATCTCTGCATTCTTCGTTTCCTAAGCACAACGGGCAGCAACCAGCAGGAGGAGAAGTAGAAAAAGAAAAGAGAAAACCAATTGGTTACCTTCCCCGTGGATGCAAGGAAACCAACAGGCATAAAAAAACCTCCTCGCGAATGCGTGGAGGCCAGTCTAACCTGAACGTCTTTTTACTTGCTAAATCAAATGCTAATAACTACAGAGATAGACTTAGTACCGGATATCACATCCGGCTGATTTCTCCTTTCATTAACAGTTCTTTTACGTTACAAAGATACAAAATAAAAAAGAAGTGCTGTTATACATTTTGCGGGTAAACTTGATGATATTGCGGTTATTAAGGGCTTTTTACCCGACGAAAGCAGTTATTTCTTGACAATATGGTTGAATAGTGGGCGTGGAGAATGGTGCAAGGCAGCCTCATAACGCCGCATGAGTGGTGGGCGATGCAGGTTTTTGCGCTGTCGGGCTTTGGTGAGATACGACCTCGGATTGTGGGGCTCATGACGGTTGAGCCGCAGGCAGATGTCATGGGTGAGTCGGCCGAAAGTATAGCGACGTCCGTTCTCATCAAAGAGTTCACAACTCATGACAACAGCATTGATCACCTCGAGCAGGTCGGTGGTAGTGCCTTTCCATGCGTAGCCTGCATGGGGAGAGAGGGCAAGGATAGCGATGATTTCACTCCTCATGGTTTCTAAAATTCTTTCCATTTCATTCTTTTTTAGTTCGTTTTCCGTTCTTATTTCATGGCGTTCATCGTTCATGATGACTACGGTTGCCAAGTGTCTTCAATGTGCAAAGATAGCAGTTAATATGGAAGTATTTCTTCACTTCCTTGGTTTTGCACGTTAATGGAAATTAAATCCTCACTTTTTTCAGCATGTATCAGTTTTTTGTATCAAATAAAACTTGACAAAGGGGGTGTTGATTTTGTATCTTTGCAACGTGTTCAGGATAACAATTTTCTTAGACCTTAATACTCAGGAAAAGATGAAAGAAACAACTATGGAAATGTATTCGCCTCATTTCTCAAAACAGGAAATGCAACGGTCGGGCATGGCGATCAGACTCGGTATAGAGAATAAGCCCGGCCGTGAAGAAGAGGAAAATCTAAAAGCGCTATGCCTCAATGTGCTGGAGCCACTCCGCAAGCGTTTCGGCCGCATCATCATCACGAGCGGATATCGCTCAGAAGCCCTTAACAAAGCGGTTTTCGGAGAACCCGGCTCACAACATCTCAAGGGTGAGGCTGCCGACATTCACATCCCCAACGAAGAAGTGGGACGGCGCTATTTTCGCTTCATCAAATATGTACTCGACTATGATCAACTGCTCTTTGAGCGCCGCTTGTCAAACGGTTGCATGTGGCTTCACGTGAGCTATTGCAGAGATCGGAAGCACAACCGACACGAGGCAGTTGAAATGAACTTCTGAAAGCAAACGTTTCGCAATATTCCAATTGGAAAAACTATCGTAAAATTATTAACAATTTAACTAAAAGAAAGGGTAACAGTTATGGCAGTAATCTACAAGATTTACAAGAACAACAACAAGAAAAATGCCGGTTTCGGAAAGTTTTATGCACGTGCCATGCACAACGGTACGACAAACCTTGATGATATCGCAGCTATCATTGAGCGCAACTGCTCTATGAAGAAGAGCGACGTGAAGGCTGTGCTGACGGAGTTGGTAGAGGTGATGACCGCACAGATTCAGGACTCGAAGCGCGTGAAACTTGACGGTTTGGGAACGTTTAAGATTGGCATCAGCACGAAAGGTGCAGAGTCGGCAGCAGCCTTCAACCCAGCCAAGCACATCAAGAACATGCGGGTAATCTTCATGCCCGAGGTTCATGTGGAGCGCGACTCACGCAAGCACATCAAGGCATTGCTCAGTGGTGTCAACGTAACGGAAATGAAACAGTACACGATTGAGAAGAAAAAGAAGAAGCCGGCTTCACAGCCTGGTGCCTGAAAGCAGGTCGGCTTTCTCTCGGTCTGAAGCCTTTAGCGCTTAATGGTTTCTGCCCTTCGTTATTCCTGATAGGGCAGAAACCTACAGATAGAGTGTGTGGAAGAATTGAAGTTTCTGCGGAGGGAGAGTTCATGGAAATGCTGTATTCCAAGTCATGCGCCATACATTCAATGAACTCCCCATTCTACATGCAGCATTCCAAATTATTGTATCATCATTAAAACAACAGAATAGAACATGGATAAAATCAGAATTAATCAGTGGAAATTAGTCATTAAGATCATCATCGCTGTAGCTACGGCCATATTGGGCGCAATCGCTTCTCCCGATACCGACAGCATTTCCCGACAGTTCAGGAAAGGAAACAGCGCGAAGTTGTTGGAGAATTAAGTAAACTCCTCTGTTTTATTGTCTTTACTCCCCCTTTTTGTTCCCCTTGTGTGAGGAATGAAAGGGGGAGGCTTTATGTGGTATACTCACAATCAGCAACACGATGCCTGCAACCCAATAGGGCCAACCTTCAAGAATGAGTACGGCTGCAAGCGTAATCAAACCGAAGGAGAATTGGAAGACGAAGCGCAGAAGGGCATGGCGGGAAAGACGATAGCCATATATATAATAGGTATAGACGAGGACGAAAAGGAACTCGAGGAAAGAGGCCACGGTGAGCGCATAGCCTGTTGCGGTGAGGCCACCGAAGTGGAAACCAGCAATGACAGCTACCACAAGGAGCAGAGCTGCGACTGCTTCCTGTAACAGATAATGGCGTGAGTCGCCTCGCGATAAGGCAATATATTCCATGGGAAGTGTCATGGCTCGCAGATACATGGCGAGGATGCTGCCACGCATCATGTCGATGACAGGCAGGAAATCATGGCTGAAAAGCAGGGGAAGAAGAATAGGAAGCCCCACGGTCATGGCCACAAGGAGCGGAGAGATGATCATTGTGCTAGCTTCTATCTGTCGGTTGACAATCTTGTTGAATTCACCACCCAAATTTTGTATTCCCGAAAGTCGGGGGAAGAAATCGGTTTCCATAGCATGAAACACCATGCCACCATAGGTCATTGTGACCATGAAACCTGCATTGTAAAGGCCCACGATCTGGATATCTCCGGCATGAGAAAGGTAGCTTCGGATGATGAAATCGGCAGCACTGGCCAGAATTCCCGAAGCAACAAAGGCCACTCCGAGGCGCACCATGCCGTAGCCCTCAGACAATCTGCTTTGCTTGAAACTGAATTTCAAAGGATAACGACGCAGGGAAAAGAAGATGACGAGTACCCACTGAATGGCTGCTGCAAGGACGATAGCAGGCACAATGGCTGCCTCTCGCCACACATAGAATAACGGTATGGAGGTAAGCAAAGCACCGAGTACGCCATAGATCGACTGAAGTGCAAGCTGGCGTAGTTGTCGGGTAGCTTTCAGAATGGCGGTTTCACCGGCAGCAAGTGCAAGGAAAGCTATCGTAGGAGAAAGGGCAATGAAATGCAGGGTGTGGTTTCCCCAGGAGAAAGTGAAGCGGTTGAGCAACGGACTTAGAAGGATGCAAAGCAACATTCCGGCAATCGCCGTGAGTGCCACCCACATGCGGATAATCTGAATGCGGTGTTTCAAACGCTCTTCATCTCCCTGCTCGTAGGCTGCCGAAAGCTCGCGCACGGCACTCATGGAGAGGCCGAGATTAGTCGAATCAGACACGAGTTTCACCGTAGCATTAAACAAAGAGATGAGTCCCATGCCTGCTGTGCCGAGCAACACGGCCACCACCTTGTTGCGAACAATGCTCATCAAGATGTTCAGTCCCTGCACTCCACCGAAGATACCCATGTATTTGAGAATGTGGCGATAGCTGTTGTTGTCGGTCGGCTTCATGGTTTTTGCTTGTCTTGGGCGTTCCTTTTGGCAACGGGCATTACCGTTTCATGCTCGATGAGCAGCACTTTTTGAAAGCCTGCACGATAGGCACTATCGGCGATTTCGGGCACACGTGACCGTTGTTTCTCGGGAATGGAGACGTCTTCCCATGTTTGGGGCCAGTGATAGGCGGTTCTCAGTTGCACGCTATTTCCCCATGCAAAGGCATCGGTGGGGCGCACGCAGAAAGTAGAATACTTGCGATAGCCGTCAACAATATTAATACTGAAAATGCTATCCACAGGTTCTCCCAACGCATGAAGCGCCTGTTTGGAAATTCGTTCCTGGCGTAGTCCCGAGAGATAGGTCTCATGCCAGTGGTGCAAGGCGATGAGACTCATTGTGAAAAGACTGACCGTCATCAGGGAAAGCAGGAGCGGTTTGCGCGGTAGGCGGGTGATGATGAGAGCCCACAACAGAACCATCAAGGGCATGAGGCCATAAGCATGCATCGCCGTAAAAACGGTTGCAAGATGGGGAGCGGCTGCAATGAGCACACAAAGCAGCAGAAGCAGCCCCGTTTTTCCAAACATAGTCTGTCGACCTTTGACCGAGATATAGCCGAAAAAAGACAGCGTGAGAACTGCTGAACATATGGCCCAAAGGTAGTTTCTGTCGTGAACGAGGGCCACATAGTCCAAAGGCAGGAAAGTTAATCCGATGAAAGCGAAGAGGTCTTTGAGTTTTGCAACAATCGTTGTCTCTATATATTCATGATTGAAAGGGCTGTGGTTGACCGGGAAACTCAACCGAACGGCGGCATAGAGCAAGACACAAAGCACACCGACGGCTACAAAACGGAATGCGGTCTGCTTTGAATGGTGGAGGAATATGCCCGCTAACAGAGGTGTAATGACAAACCACGTGATGCCGTTTTCCTTGAAAAGGGTTGCCACGTAGGTGCAGGCAATCCAGCCAACAAGCCGCCACCGACCTTTCTGTGTGATGTAACAGAGCAATCCCACGAGGTCGAACAGGAGGGAATAAGTCTGGTTAATGGAGTCGATGTCTAATACCGTTCCCAGTACTCCAGGTGCCATGTAGAAGTAAAGAATACCGAAATTAAGGGATAAGGTGTTGACCTTCAGCCACTTCAAAAGACGATATAATAGGAAAGTGTTGACAACATGGCCCGTGAAGATGCAGAGATGATTGGCAAAGGGGAATAGATTGATGTGGTGTTCGATGAAATATCCGAAGAGAGCATCAAAGGGGCGCCAATAAGAACCAAAGGGGATGAGTCGATCAGAAAGACTCTTGGGGTAGGGAGCTGTGAAGTAAGTGAAGTCGTCAAAGGTTGGCATGAGGAGTGTCACCCCATAGAACACGAGGGGAAGTGTCAGCATGATGCCCCACATAGCCCATTGATGTGACAATTTGTTGCACAGGGTTATCGGATGATTGCGATTTTGCATACAACTCCTTTCTGTCCATTTTGTGTGGCCACTTCTACCATATATATGCCCGAAGCCACGCGTTGTCCGTTTTTGTTGCAGCCGTCCCAGGTGAAGAGTCCGCCATTGCTGCGTCCTTCTTTCACGAGTGTGCCGTTGGCTGTCGTAATCTTTACGTCGGCATTATAGGATAGTCCGGTGATGTTTATAGGCCCCGTATAATCTGGTTTGACAGGATTAGGATAGGCATAGACACTTTCCTGCGTCATGGTTTCGGTAGCTTCAGTGGCATTGCTCTTGTAGGAGCAAAGTCCTTTATCCGTTCCAAAGAACACTTCGCCCGTGGTACCATTGATTGCAATGCTCTCTATGGTGTTGGAAATGAGTGGACTGTTCTCTGCCGTGAAATGCTGCTGTTCTTCAATGTTGTTGCTGCTGACGAGATAAACGCCATTGCCATTGGTGGCAAACCATTTGCGGTTGGCACCGTCAATGGCTATGGCGGTGATGTCTACGCCACTCAACAGATAGTCGGCATAGTTGGTTCCATCGTTGCGGGGCACTTTTATCTGTTGGAAAACAGGATTGTCACTATCCATCTGTGAAGGCTCGAGCATCAGTGGTCCCACATTCGTTCCTATCCAAATGTTGCCTTCCTTGTCTTCAACGGCGCAGCGCACGTTCCATAATTCCTTGAGTTTTGTTCCGTCTTGATTGGTGAAAGAGGTGAAAGTATGCAACGTCTTGTTTTGCGGCTGATAGGAATAAAGCGAGGGAAGCGTCCAGTTGTTGTTGACAAACCACAGGCGACCACGACTGTCGAACATAAGATTTTGGACATTGGCAAGGCTTCTTCCGTTGAAACTCATCAGCACAGGCGTTGAGTGAGAGGTCCATTTTTGATCGGAATATTGCAACAGTGAAGATATTTTCGACTGACTGTTGAACACCCAAAGATTGTCATTACTGTCGAATTTCACACCAGTCACCAACTCATACTCCATGCTTTCGTCGTTGGTGGCAAAGTTTATCGGAGCGTTCTTGTGATTGTAAAAGGCCTTGAAATGACCATTTTGAAATTCATAAAGTCCGTTGCGTGCACCTGCGAAAAGGTGGTTTTCGTCTTTGGGGTCAATGTCGATACAGTATATGTCTTGATAGCTCAGGCCCGTTGTTGGCTTGATTTTCGCCTCGTCTTGATAGATATCCCATGTGTTGCCGTCCCACACTTGTATCGTTCCTTCTCTGTAAGGTGCGTTATATCCCCCGCAGGTATAGAGCTTTCCCTGGTGGAATTTCATATAGCCGAAGTAGTTGTATTGCGGGCCACCGGGATTGGCATTAGCTACTTTTGCCCACAATGCAGACAGGTCTTCGGGCGTTTTTTCCACGTAAGTTCCTACGCGCTTCCAGTTGTTCTTATCGGCAAGATTTGTGGTGAGCAGGGCCGAATAGAGTCCTGCGCTTTTGCTTGCAGCAAAGAGTTTGTTGTCGCGGATATAGCAGTAGTTCACTGAAAAGCCGAGTTTGTAGGTGTCGCTGATTTCTGCATTGCCCACATTCAGCTTCACAATGCCAAACCCTGTGGCCAGATAAGCATAGCGCCCCGAGGCATAAATGCCGTGAATGGTCTTGTCGACAATCATTGATGTGTTGTAATAGGCGCTTACATTCGTCACCTCTCCCGCATCATTCATCAGGTCGATGTTCTGGTTGGCATAAACAATCACTAATCTTCGTGCAGCCTTGTTGTAGACTATATGCGTGATGTTTCCATCCGAAAGTCCGTTCACCTTGTCGAAAGTTCGCACACTTTGGTCGTTGGGGTTATAGGAATAGAGTCCGTTACTGGCCAGCACATAAATCAAAGAACCATTGGCCTGTACTATCTGTTGCGGTGAAGCGTAAGACAGATAGGAGCGCCAGGTGAAGGAAGAAAGGAGGAGAAACAGAGCAAGAAGCAGAATTCCACTTCCTATCCCTTTGCTTTTTCCGTTGCACGGGCTCAACGAACGGCCCCCTTTAGTTCTCCAATCAGAGGGAAACTGCTGGTTGCAGGAATAATGAAAAATCTTTGTGATATGATGTTTTTCGGCTCTTGTCATGTCTTTTCTATAATGTCTGATAACTTTCGTGTCCTTTACTTTTCACCCTCTTTTCTTTGGAGAGGAATTGGGAATGAGGCTTTTCGCCAACTTCTCCACAGCCCTTGCTCTATGGCTGATCTTGTTTTTGATTTCCTCACCAAGTTCGGCAAAGCTCTTGTCGTAGCCTTCTGGGATGAAGACCGGGTCGTAGCCAAAGCCGGCTGTGCCACGCTTTTCGGTGGCTATCTTCCCTTCAACAATACCTTCAAAAAGCGTCTCATGATAGCTGCCGGGATTGTCGGCATCGTGTTGAATGAGTGAGATTACCGTGCGAAAGCAGGCATTTCGGCAGGTAATATCAGTCATCTTACGCAGTAACTTGACTGTGTTTGCCTCGCTGTTATGGTCATATTGCTCGGCATAGCGGGCACTGTAGACTCCTGGTTCACCATTCAGGGCTTCTACTTCCAAGCCGGTATCATCGGCAAAGCAGTCAAGCCCATAGTGCTCATACACGTATAAAGCTTTCAGATGGGCATTCTCTTCGAGCGTCTGGCCTGTTTCGGGAATGTCTGCATCACAGCCGATATCCTTCAAAGAAACGATTTCAAAGGCGTTGCCGAGTATCTCGCGGATTTCGGTCAGCTTATGCTGGTTGTTGGTTGCAAAGACAATTTTCATGCTTGAATGTTCTTTTTCTTGTTGGCTTCGAGTTTCTTTTTCACGCTCACCTTCATTTCATCAAATCCCTCACCATATACACCGACAACGCTACTCTGGCTGACAAAGGCATTGGGATCGATGAGTTTGATGAGACGGAAGATGTCGGTGCTTTCGCGTTTCTTGGCAAGAATACAGAGCACCTTGACCTCCTGCCCCGTGTACCAGCCGTGGCCATCGAGGATGGTTACGCCATGACCGGTTTCTATGCCGATAGCATTGGCTATTTCCTGATACTTTCGTGAGAAGATCATGAACTGCACACTTTCGCGTCGGGCATTCATGATATAGTCGAGAGAGAAGTTCTCAAGGGTCATCACGCAAAGGCCGAACATCACTTTGTGGGCACGTTCGAGATAGCTTCCAAACTGCGGGAAGAACATACAGCTGCCGATGATGCAGAAGTCAACCGCAATAAGTACGGTGCCGAGCGACACGTTATGATACTTGTTGACAGAGGCAGCGATGATGTCTGTGCCACCGGTTGAACCGTTATGCAGGAACACCGTAGAAAGTGCCACACCTGTAATGACGCACCCGATAATCATAGACATGAAGTCCTGTCCCTCGCCAAGAAGCTTGATAGGCATGCCGTTGGGCTGCTTGGGAATGATGTCCTGAGCGACAATCAGCAGGAAATAGAGCAGGAAGATGGCGTAGATGGTCTTGAAGAGAAACTTGAAGCCCAGCACCTTCAGCGCTACCACGAGCAGCGACAGGTTGATAATGATATAGGTGTTCTGTACATGGAAGCCCGTGGCATAGTAGATAATGGCCGAAAGACCGGTCACACCACCCGCTACAATCTGATAGGGCATGAGGAACACCGTGAACGAAATGGTATAAAGCATGATGCCGAGCGTGATGAAGAAATAGTCCTTCACCTCATCCCAATACTTGATATTCTCCATCATTTACTTAATGACAATATTAACGATTTTCTTAGGAACGATGATCACTTTCACAATCTGTTTGCCCTCCATGTACTTCAGGCTGCGCTCATCGGCTTTCACTTCACGCTCTATAGTGGCGTTGTCGGCGTCGGCTGCAAACGTCTTCTGATAGCGGGCTTTACCGTTGAAGCTGACTGTGAGCTGCATTTCGCTCTCCACAAGATACTTTTCATCGTAGCTTGGCCATGCTGCATCGCACACGGTTCCCTTGTTGCCAAGCACATGCCACAGTTCTTCGGCCACGTGGGGAGCAAAGGGTGACAGCAGCACTACCATCTTCTGCAACAGCTCGCGGTTGTGACATTTCTGCTGACCGAGTTCGTTAACGGCAATCATGAAGGCCGAGATAGAGGTGTTGTAGCTGAATTTCTCAATATCTTCGGTTACTTTCTTGATGAGCTTATGCACGCTCTTGAGATTTTCTTTCGAGGGCTCGACATCGTCAACTATCAGTTTTTCTTCACCTCCGCGCTCCCAGAAGAGACTCCAGAACTTCTTGAGGAAGCGGTGACAACCATCAATACCATTGGTGTCCCAAGGCTTGCTGGCTTCAACCGGGCCGAGGAACATCTCATAGAGACGCAGTGTGTCAGCGCCATAGTCCTTGATGATATCGTCGGGATTGACCACGTTGTACATGCTCTTCGACATCTTTTCGATAGCCCATCCACAGATATATTTGCCGTCTTCGAGGATAAACTCGGCATTGTTGTATTCAGGACGCCACTGCTTGAAAGCCTCGGTGTCGAGGATATCGTTCTTGACCAAATTCACCCACACGTGGATTGGGGTCGTGTCATATTGGTCTTTGAGACCTTTTGACACGAAGACAGGTGCCTTGGAGTGGTCATCAGAGTTCACACGATATACGAAGTTCGAGCGCCCCTGTATCATACCTTGGTTGATAAGTTTCTCATAAGGTTCTTCCTTGCAGCTCACTCCGCAGTCGTGGAGGAACTTATTCCAGAAGCGACTGTAAATCAAATGGCCCGTAGCATGCTCGGTTCCACCTACGTAGAGGTCTACATTCTGCCAGTATTCATCGGCTTCCTTGCCCACGAGTGCCTTGTCGTTCTTCGGATCCATGTAGCGAAGATAGTAGGCAGAACTGCCTGCAAAGCCCGGCATGGTGTTGAGTTCGAGGGGGAAGACGGTCTTGTTGTCCACGAGACTCTTGTCTGTAACCTGCTTCTTGGCTTCGTCCCAGGCCCATTTCTTGGCGCGTCCCAATGGAGGTTCTCCCGTTTCGGTGGGTTCGTATTTGTCAATTTCGGGAAGCTCGAGTGGCAGACATTCCTCGGGAATCATATAGGGCATGCCGTTCTTGTAGTAGACAGGGAACGGCTCTCCCCAATAGCGCTGGCGTGAGAAAATGGCATCGCGCAGGCGGTAGTTCACCTTCACACGGCCCAGCTGATGCTTGGTAACAAATTCCTTGGTGGCTGCAATGGCCTCTTTCACGGTCATACCGTTAAGGCTGAAACCATCTAATGTCTCAACGCCTTCACATGGAGAATTCATCACGATTCCCTCCTTGGCATCAAAGCTTTCCTCGCTCACATCGGCACCCTCTATCAGTGGGATGATAGGCAGGTTGAAGTGTTTGGCAAAGGCATAGTCGCGACTGTCGTGTGCAGGAACGGCCATGATAGCCCCCGTGCCGTAGCCGGCGAGCACATATTCTGAAATCCATACAGGGATTTTAGCACCTGTGAAAGGATTGACAGCATAGCTTCCGCTGAACACACCCGTTACCTTACGGTCGCTCATGCGGTCGAGTTCGGTGCGCTTCTTCACGTAAGCTAAATATTCTTCTACCTCCGCTTTCTGTTCCTTTGTCGTCAGTTTCTCCACCAATTCACTTTCAGGTGCCAGCACCATGAACGTCACACCGAATATCGTGTCCGCCCGAGTGGTAAAGATAGTGAAGTGTCCCTCTGCATTATCTCCAGTAGAACACTCCCCTCTCCTTGGAGAGGGGTCGGGGGTGAGGCTATACTTAAACTCCATCTCCGTACCTTCCGAGCGACCTATCCAATTGCGTTGTGTCTCCTTGATAGAGTCAGTCCAGTTGATGGTTTCCAATCCATCGAGCAGACGTTGTGCGTAGGCTGAGGTGCGAAGACACCATTGCTGCATCTTCTTCTGAACGACAGGATAGCCTCCACGTTCGCTCACTCCGTTGACCACTTCGTCATTGGCAAGCACGGTTCCCAGGCCCTGGCACCAGTTGACAACGGTCTCTCCCAAGTAGGCAATGCGGTAGTTCATCAGCACCTTCTGCTGTTCTTCTTCGCTCATGGCTTTCCATTCCTCGGCTGTGAAGTGCAGTTCTTCGGTCTGTGCAACGTCAAGTCCTTCTGTACCTGAAGTCTCAAAGTGCTTGATGAGGTCGGCAACAGGACGTGCCTGCTGACATTCGTTGCAGAAATAACTGCCGAACATCTTCATGAAAGCCCACTGTGTCCAGTGGTAATATTGTGGGTCACAAGTACGCACTTCGCGGTCCCAGTCAAACGAAAACCCAATCTTATCCAACTGTTCGCGGTAGTGGTTGATGTTTGTTTCGGTCGTGATAGCCGGGTGTTGTCCCGTTTGAATGGCATACTGTTCAGCAGGAAGTCCATAGGCATCATAGCCCATTGGGTTGAGCACATTGTAGCCCTGCAGTCGCTTGAAGCGTGCATAGATGTCGCTTGCAATGTAGCCTAAGGGATGACCCACGTGCAGACCTGCTCCCGATGGATAGGGAAACATGTTGAGCACATAGTATTTCTTCTTCGTCTTATCCTCTGTCACCTTGTACGTTTGGTGCTCGGCCCAGGCCTTTTGCCATTTCTTCTCGATTTCACTGAAATTGTAATCCATTTCTATCTTGTTTTATTTCTGTTTTCGTTTCATTTCCTCACGCCAGTCTTCATGCGCGCTATTGATAATGTGTACAAAGGTAGTGTTTTTAATTCAAAATTCATCATGCACCGTGTATAATTCCGTTATACCGCGCATGTTTTTATACCGTAGCATCTGTTTCCATGTCACAGCAATCGGCAACTCAAATGAATTGTTTTTCCATTTCCCACCAAATGTTTTCATGTATGAATACTGTTTTCCACCTTTTTAGAATGACTTTGAAACATGAAACAAAGAATATGAAATGCCATGATTTTTGATTCCGTCGTGCTATATGCCACAAATCACCGTGTGTTTTGATGCAGATTACGCGCTAAACTGCCGCAGATTGCACGGTGTTTCAATGCAAATCACACCGCTTCTTCATGTGAAGTTGCAACGTGGTTTGTATTAGGCAAAGTAATATTCTACTGTCAGTTTGAGATTCCTATCCCGAACTGGAGTATTAATTATAAATAGGAAACAACTTTTTGAAGTATCTTTGCACTGAAAATAAAATTCATATTATGAACGAAACCATTATATTAAAGAAATCTGCTGAGATTGACTTAAATGATTCTTTCTTTAAAAGCCTTAAAGAGACTATCCTGAGTTTCAGACTTGGTTCAATAAGAAATCAAAAGATGGGAGTAGAACGTATGGCATTCTTAATATTTCCTTTCAGATTATTTTGCAGTTTCAGAACTTTGTTATACCTTTGTCGCCGTGAATGAGTTA
>ERZ772960.1235-NODE-1235-length-20833-cov-4.687939_pt1 | contig 20833 bp, 16 predicted proteins | sample MGYA00580678_ERZ772960 | MGnify/ENA primary metagenome ERZ772960 (study PRJEB29015, sample SAMEA2737930) | human oral metagenome | biome: human oral; feature: human-associated habitat; material: dental | place: China | collected 2059 ... | reverse complement strand
TTTCATGGTTTCGCAAGCCTCTTCAGAGAACTCAACGAGTATCGGTGTCAGGGAGGAAGATGCCAATGAAGCTGTCAACGTATTGAATGAAGAGTTCTCTGCCGAGATAGCAGACGGTGCCATGTTCCCAATGCACACAGAAAAAGGATTGTCCACCGTAGCCATTGTGGGTGAGAACATGAAGCATACGGCTGGTATAGCAGGAAAACTCTTCGGAACCTTGGGGCGGAGTGGTGTCAGTATCATTGCTTGTGCGCAAGGGGCCAGCGAAACAAACATATCCTTTGTTGTCAAGAGCGAACTGCTGCGCAAGTCGCTTAATGTGCTCCATGATTCCTTCTTCCTTTCAGAATACAAAGTGCTTAATCTCTTTGTTTGTGGCGTTGGAACTGTGGGGGGAAAACTAATTGAGCAAATTCGCAACCAATATGAAGAATTAAAGGAACGCAACCAACTTAAACTAAACGTTGTCGGGATTGCAAGTTCAAAGAATGCCATCTTCAATCGTGACGGGCTCGACTTGACAAACTATCATGACACACTGAAAACGTCTGAACCGAGCACACCTGAGAAACTGCGCGATAAGATTATCGAAATGAATATCTTCAACAGTGTCTTTGTAGACTGCACGGCAAGCAAAGACATTGCAGGCCTTTATCAAAGCCTTCTTGAAAACAATATCAGTGTGATAACGGCCAATAAGATTGCTGCAAGCGGAGAATACGACAAGTATGCGAAGCTCAAGAAGACCGCTCTTCGCCGCGGTGTGAAATTCAGATTCGAGACCAACGTCGGCGCAGGTCTTCCGATTATAGGCACGATCAACGATCTTCGGAATTCAGGTGACAAGATTCTGAAGATAGAAGCCGTATTGAGCGGAACACTCAATTTCATCTTCAACGAAATAAGTTCAGACGTTCCATTCTCCGAAGCTGTGCACCGTGCAAAAGAACAAGGATACAGCGAGCCCGACCCACGCATCGACCTAAGCGGAACCGATGTTGTCCGCAAATTGGTTATCCTTGCCCGTGAGGCCGGCTATCGGGTAGAACAAGCCGATGTCGAGAAGCACCTCTTTGTTCCTCACGCCTATTTTGAAGGAAGCGTAGAAGACTTTTGGAAACATCTGCCCGAACTGGATGCTGATTTTGAAAGTAAACGGAAAGCGTTGGAGAAAGATGAGAAACGATGGCGTTTTGTAGCGACCCTCGATGGAGACAACACCTCGGTGGAACTCAAGGCCATTGACCGCAACCACCCTTTCTATAATCTTGAGGGAAGCAACAACATCGTATTGCTCACGACCGAACGCTACAAGGAATACCCCATGCAAATACAAGGCTATGGTGCCGGAGCAAGTGTAACGGCAGCAGGAGTCTTTGCCAATATCATGTCTATTGCAAACATTTAATCGACTATGAAGCATATCATTATCTTAGGTGATGGCATGGCAGACCATGCTGTAGAACGACTGGGTGGAAAGACACTCCTGCAATATGCCGACACCCCCTATATGAATCTTTTGGCCAAACAGGGAAAGAACGGTCGGCTGAATACCATTCCCGATGGATTTCTCCCTGGTTCGGAAGTAGCTAACACGGCCATTCTCGGTTATGATCTTAATAAGGTCTATGAAGGGCGCGGTCCTTTGGAAGCGGCTTCCATCGGATATGAGATGCAACCCGAAGATATGGCTATCCGATGCAATATCGTTGAACTTAGCAACGGTCTCATCAAAAATCATCACGGAGGTCATCTAACCACCGAAGAAGGCAATGTGCTTATTAAGTATTTGGACAAAGAGTTGGGAAGCGATCGGGTGAAGTTCATCACCGGCATACAATACCGCCATTTGCTCGTTATAAAGGGAGGAAACAAGCACATCGTATGTGCTCCCCCCCATGACCATCCTAATGAAGCATGGGAACCACTGCTCGTGAGACCTGAAGAAGGATATACAGAGACCGACGACAGACGAATGAGTCCGCAAGCCACAGCCGATCTCATCAATACCTTGATCCGAAAGAGTCAAGTGCTGTTGGCCGACCATCCTTTCAACCAAGGAAGGGCTGAAAAGGCAAACAGTATTTGGCCTTGGAGTGGAGGCTATCGCCCTTCCATGAAGACGCTGATGCAGCTTTATCCCGATATCAAAAGTGGAAGTGTTATCTCGGCTGTTGACCTGATACGCGGCATCGGCCATTATGCCGGACTCGAAGTCATAAAGGTGAAAGGAGCCACGGGCTTGGCAGACACCAACTATGAGGGAAAGGCCGAAGCAGCCCTCAATGCACTGCGCAAACAAGATTTCGTTTTCCTGCATATCGAAGCAAGCGACGAGGCCGGACATGACGGTGATTTAGACCTAAAGCTAGAAACCATACGTCATCTTGACACACGCATTGTAAAGCCCGTCTACGAAACGGTGAGCCAATGGGACGAGCCTGTTTGCATTGCCTTGCTTCCCGACCATCCCACGCCCGTAGAACGACGTATCCACGTCAAGGAGCCTGTGCCGTTCTCAATATGGTATCGTGGTATCCAGCCCGATGAAGTAAAGACCTACGACGAGGTGAGCTGCGTAAATGGTGAATACGGTCTGCTTTCACTCAACCAATTTATGGAAACTTTCATGAACATCAAATGAGCCAATGAACTATTACAGCACAAACCACAAAGCCCCGACGGCAACGCTCGAAGAAGCTGTCATCAAAGGGCTTGCTCCCGACCGCGGGCTCTATATGCCGGAAGAAATCAAGACCCTGCCGGCATCTTTCTTCAATCATATCGAAACGCTCAGCTTTCAAGAGATTGCCTTTGAAGTGGCAACGTGCTTCTTTGGCGACGATATTGAAGCTGCCGACTTAAAGAATATTGTCTGCGACACGCTGTCTTTTGATATTCCCATCGTCAACATCGAGAATAACATCTATTCATTAGAACTCTTCCACGGCCCTACGCTTGCCTTCAAAGACGTAGGTGCACGCTTTATGGCTCGACTGCTCAGGCATTTCATTCGAAAAGAGAGCCGTGGGCAAGTCAACGTGCTTGTGGCGACAAGCGGCGACACCGGCTCAGCCGTGGCAAACGGTTTCCTCGGCGTCGACGGCATTCATGTCTACGTGCTCTATCCAAAAGGCAAAGTGAGCCCGATACAAGAAAGCCAGTTCGCCACTTTGGGCCGGAACATTACAGCACTGGAAGTAGATGGTGTGTTCGATGACTGCCAAGCCTTGGTCAAGCAGGCTTTCATGGACGAGGAACTCAACCGACAAATGCGCCTCACTTCGGCCAACAGCATCAATGTGGCACGTTTCCTGCCACAGGCCTTTTATTACTTTTATGCCTATACCCAACTCAAAAGACAAGGAAAGGCTGATAACGTTGTCGTATGCGTTCCTAGTGGCAACTTCGGTAACCTTTGCGCCGGTCTTTTTGCTCACAGAATGGGACTTCCTGTCAAGCGGTTCATCGCGGCCAACAATGCCAATGATGTCTTTTATCAATATCTCAAAACCGGAACATACACACCGCAATCAAGCAAACAGACCCTGGCCAACGCCATGGACGTAGGCGCCCCCTCGAACTTTGCCCGCATTGCGGCCCTCTTCAACGGTAATCATAGGGCCATCAAGGCCGTCATCGGCGGAGCGACTTATTCCGACGCCATGATTCGCGAGAGCATGAAAGGTTGCTACACTGCCACGGGCTATATCCTCGACCCTCACGGTGCTTGCGGTTATCGCGCACTGAAGGAGCAACTGCAATACGGAGAGACAGGTATCTTTCTCGAAACGGCTCACCCTGCCAAGTTCAAAGAGACGGTTGACGACGCACTGCACATCAACCTGCCTATCCCCGACAGGTTGGTAGCTTTCATGCAGAACGAAAAACAAAGCGTTCCGATGCGCAACGACTTCCATATATTCAAGCAGTTTTTGTTGAGAAGATAGCGCGCGGCAGGCGCATTTCGACAAAACTTGAAATGCAATGAAAATAATTCACAATATAAGTGCCATAAAATTGTCTGCGCACACTTTAAAATTCTCTTATAAGAGAAATTAAATTGTCTGCGCAGACAATTTTAAAAGAGTGAACACCTAATCTTTACGCTAACAGCACCTTGATTATCAATAAGTTATAGAGACTAAATTTTCTATTTTTCAGAATATGAAAAGAGAAATATTACATTGAAATAATTTTACAATATTCCCATAAAAAGCCTACCATTCCGATGAAAATTCCTCACCGTGACAAGCCAAAGATTTCTTTTAACGGGATATTATTCTATATATGGCACTCCCTATTATAAATCCCATAATTGCTGTAAAAATAAAATTAAAAGAAGTCGGTTCCGGATGGTATCCTGTATTAGATGATATTTCAAAAAATAAGTTCTCTAATTTTGTTAATTCATTTTTACCAATATCATGCTCACATTTATTGCCTATAATAATAGGAGTTATTATAGTGTAGTTTACAACAAATAAAGCCAATGTAGAAGTCATTAGAGACACTAAAAAAACAAATACCTTTTTCATACACATGTCTCTAAATCAAAAAGGATTATTTAATTTCACGATATCCATTTTCCCATCTTTTTGTGTCGGAATAGTATGTCTTATTATAATCTATCGACATCATAAACGAAACAGTATAACTCGTATCATTTCTTATATCATAATAAAATGCATTTGAGTTCTCTTCTTCTATAATACCTATCTCGTTTAACTCTTTCGGTAAACGATGATTTTGCTTTCTGAAAAATTCTATTCTTCCTATGATAATCTCTCCTCTTTGCGTTAAGTCTTTTTCCCTTTTATCTTTTATAAAGAAGAATAAAAGCACACTTAGTATGATAACACCAACTATTATATGTATCTTTTTTACTTCCATCTACCTTTCTCCAAATCTATTAAATTTATTGTTACGCTTATTGCATGGTGTATAAACCATCTACTATAAATATCATGTTATTTCTTTTTCTGAACACTCATCCTCCAATCCTCTATTGTGATTATAGAATCTGTCATTGTATCATAGAAAAAGACACTACCATTTTTCGGTGAAACATAAAAATTATAAATCGGTTCAAATCGATATGAAGTGGAAAAGCCCACTTGAATCCAAAAATAGGGAGTAGTCTTATCAGGGGATTGCATCTGTACAATTGCTTTTCTTCCTTTCGTCTTGCGATGGTGTTCTAATTCTACCACTTCTTTCAATTTGCCAACTACATTCATAGCCTCATCTACTCCCAAACTATCTACTGCGATAGAAACAGAACTGCACTCCCTTTTATAGTGTGTTTGTTTCCCATGGCAAGCAAATAATATACAAAATACACCTATAGAAACGAATATGAACTTTTTCATTATACTGAATACATTTGAATGTCAACGCTTTAAGGCTAAGGTTATTTTCTTTGGAATGCCGCAAAACAGCACGGCAAGGTTTTCTTTGCGCGACAAAGCAAAGAATCTAAGATAATGTTTCAGTTTCAAACTTATTGTCTCTACATAGTAAGCAAGGCCCGATCGAACCCCGTTCTTACGACCATACATGCCGAAGTTCCCACGTTTAAAAACCACTTTCATGATGCTCGCCGTATAAGAACGCGCCCGCCTGGTGAGTTTGAAAGGATATTCGGCGGCAGGCAGGCCTAAAACGTCGACACAAATCGCCCCGAATGCATTGAAACCATTAAAATAATCCAGTTTTTTGAGCCAATCGACCAAGCGTGCTTTCTCTTCGGGGTGGGCAAACGCTTCGCAATATCGGTGCAACAGCACGGCCATGTCGCAAATCTGCCGCAGTCCGATGCCGAGTTCCATGAAATGATGATAGAGATGAAGAAAAGTGAAAATCAGATTCTCGACGGGAGGCAACGTCGGTACAGCAGTCTGCCCAACCGTAATCGTGTAGGGCGCGCTCTTTCTTATCATTTCGTCAAAATGATGTTGCACCGATGAAGATGCAAATTTAAGCAGGCGGAAATGTAATTCAAAGGGAATACCTTTGTATTCGAATGCCACATGTTGCTCATTATCGCCCTCCTCGCCCTCATGAAAAGTGACGTTCCATGCCTGTCGGATTACTGTTCGGGCCCTGTCGAAATGCTCACTGTCGCAATAAAAGTCGATATCACCCGGTTGTCTCGCAAGCGGTTGAGGGTAGAATTGGGCCAGTAATTGACCTTTTACAACGAGGAATTTAATGGAGTTAGCCTGCAACAGCACGCAAAGTTCCTCCAAAGCGCGATTTACCTTGAGATTACTGTTCCGGATTTCCTGCTGCGAGACAAAGGTATGTATTGCGTCTGATTTGGGAAGACGAACCTGATAATGTTCGTCCGTCAATGCTTGCGCCAATAGTCCAACGACAGTTTGCCGCTTAGCTTGCATCATCACCCCATGAAAATCCGCTGCAGACATCACCCCAGCCTCCGGGGGATTGCTCCAAAGGGAGGCACGAAGCATTTTCAAAAGGATTTGTTCGTTTGTCATGGCATCGGCCAAATAGTAATACTTATTCCCGATGACCGTCGGCAGTGGGAACATCTAATGAAGAAAATACGGAGTTCTTCGATATGAATTCGGGAACAATCTCCTTCATCTGCCTAACAATCTCCATTTCATCATAGGTTTTACTCTCTTCAATCAACACGTCTATAGCCTGACTGACTTTGGCAAAATCGTACTCTTTAACCTTTGCAATCCTTATCTTTTCATGGAAACTGGGCAAAGTATTCTCCGTGTTGCTCAGCACTTCTTCGTAAAGTTTCTCACCCGGGCGCAAACCGGTATAAACAATCTTCACATCCTTCGCACCACTCAGCTGTATCATGCGATGCGCCAAATCCGCAATCTTTACGGGCTCTCCCATGTCGAACACAAATATTTCACCACCTTTTCCATGCGTTCCAGCCTCAAGAACCAGTTTACACGCCTCAGGAATCAGCATGAAGAAGCGGATTATCTTCGGATCGGTCACCGTAACGGGTCCACCAGCCTTTATTTGTTTCTCAAATAACGGTATCACAGAACCGGTCGAACCCAATACGTTGCCGAAGCGAGTCGTGACAAACTGCGTAGGAACCTCTCCTTTACTGCCATTTGCCTCATATTCCTTCACAAGCTTTGCATTCAAAGCCTGCGTATAGATTTCACAAATGCGCTTTGAACATCCCATCACATTCGTTGGATTGACGGCTTTGTCCGTGCTAATCATCACAAACTTCTTTACACCGTACTTCACACTCAAGTCTGCAACGACCTTTGTACCGTAAATGTTGTTCTGAATGCTTTCACTCGGATTCTCTTCCATCATCGGAACATGTTTATAAGCTGCCGCATGAAAAACATAATCAGGTCGGAATTCACTGAAAAGTCGTTCCATTCGTGCCTGATTAGAAATACTCATCAGGACGACATTGCATCTCACGTTTGGGAACTTATTTTGCATTAACAGCTTCATATCATGTTGTGGGGTCTCCGCTTGGTCGATGAGCATCATGGCTTCGGGGGCAAACGTCGCTATCTGTCGTACCATCTCACTGCCAATGCTGCCTGCAGAACCTGTAATCAGAATTTTCTTGCCTTTGAGCATGGCTCCCACAGACTCCAAATCTACGTTGATTTCATTACGCGGCAACAGGTCGTTGATGCTGACAGACTTCAGATCGTTGACGTTCATTCCTTTTTTCCACTCCTTGGTTTCGGGCAACATCATGATTTTCACCCCGGAATCAATCAACAAATCCTGTAAAAAGGAATCCTTTCTGAAGCGTTGGTTCTGCAACGGAGAGACCAATACCGTCGAAATACCTTCCTTTACAATCACATCACGCAAACTCTCATCGCCTCTATAGACACGTTCTCCCATAAGCAAATGAGACTTATAGGCCTTATCATGGCTTATGAAACCTTTCAACAAGAAGCGTGAAGGCTTCTCGCTACGAATGTTCTTGGCCAAAGCCACACCTCCGTCTCTGATACCATATATCAAGGTCTTTGCCGCACCCTCATTGGCAAACGAAGCATCATAAACCGACTTGATGACAATCCGTGCTGCCCACATGACTAATGTAGCCAGCAGATACATACCAACAAGTTGGCGCCCCCTGAACGGTACGAACACGCCAAAGCTATAGACAGCATAGTGCAACACCTCGGCTATGAGCAGCGAGAATGCCATGGCATAGCCCACACGGCGCAGATCTATGAAACTGGAATAGCGAATAATACCTGAATAAGTGTGGAAAATTTTGAAACCGATAAGATTGAAACAGATATAGAACAATATTGTCTTGCTCAATATCAAGATGTTACCAGTCGTGACGGCACTACGATAGAAAAGCCAATAGACGAGGATTCCTGACAGATAGCAAATTAGGATGTCCATAAATAATATGGCCCAATAAGGCAACGACTTCTTATTAAAATACCAATTACCCAACTTTTGAAAAAACGTCATACGAATTCTTTGTTTAGCTTATTAATAAACAGCTTCCTTTATCGTGCAGATTACTTTGGCAACATCGTCGTCTGTGACCATTGGTCCGCTTGGCAGACAAAGCCCACAATGGAACAATTCCTCGCTCACACCATTGACATAGGCCGATGCATCGTGATAGACAGGTTGCTTGTGCATTGGTTTCCACAATGGTCTACTCTCTATGCCAGCCTTATCCAAATAGATGCGCATTGCTTCCACATTATCGTTCGGTTCACAATCCGTATGAACGGTCGAAGCCTGATGCACTACGCCCGCAGCACCGCCTACGGCACCCTTCACAACTGCCTTATATGCATCTTCCTGCCCTTTCACTTTCAAATCAGATGCAAGCGTTATCGTGTTCAACCAGAAGTTGCTTTCCGTGCGAGAATCGGGATTATCATGAAACTCGATGCCGTCAAAATCCTTAAAAGCTTCGCGATAAAGCTGGGCAATGTGTCGGTGATGGCTGATATGAGCATCAAGCACTGTCATCTGTCCGCGGCCAATTCCTGCACAAATATTACTCATACGGTAGTTATAACCTACTTCCGTGTGCTGGTAATACGGATAGGATTCGCGTGCCTGCGTTGCAAAATACATCACGCGATTGTAGCTTTCTCCGTCAGGACATATCAATGCACCGCCGCCAGAAGTCGTAATCATCTTATTACCATTGAAACTCAGCACACCATAATGGCCAAATGTACCGACAACCCTGCCGTCATAGCGCGAACCAAAGCCCTCGGCTGCATCTTCAATGACGGGGATGTCATAACGATTGGCTATGGCCATGATCTCATCTATCCTTGCCGGCATGCCATAAAGGTAGACGGGAATGATTGCTTTGGGCTTATGTCCGGTCTTTGCAATCCTGTCCTTGATGGCTTCTTCCAGCAATTCAGGAGACATATTCCACGTGTCGGGTTCTGAATCAACAAACACGGGCTTTGCTCCCAAATAAGTGACTGGGTGAGAAGAGGCACAAAACGTAAAAGACTGCACGATTACCTCGTCACCGGCCTTGACACCGCAAGCCACCAAAGCTAAATGTACGGCAGATGTTCCTGAAGACAAGGCGACAACATGCTTTTGCTGCCCCACAAACGCTTCCAAATCTTTCTCAAAACCCGTCACATTTGGCCCAAGAGGAACAACCCAATTCGTGTCAAAAGCCTCTTGAACATACTTCATCTCCGCCCCACTCATGTGGGCCAAGCACAATAAAATCCGTTTTTCTGCCATGTCTTTTTATATCTTTATCAAAACAAATACACCATAATTTGTAAGTCGTCACACTGCAAACTTAGGACACCTCGGTTTGAAGACCAACAAAGATGAAACTTCAAAAGGAGGAACCGGAAAAAGCGAAACACCCCTCACGCCACCGAAAACCAAGCGCAACGCCACTAACCAAAGTCGCATTAATTCTACACCAACCATTTCCGCAATAGAATCATATTGGGAAATCGCAGCCATTTTTTCAAATATCCTAAACACCATGAGAACAAAAACTCACATATAATTATACAAAGGTAGACTATTTTAATGAGAAATACAAATTTATGAATATTTTTCTTAAAACAAAATATAACAAGCTGAAAATCAAACGCATGTATCCAGCAATGTAATCTTAGCCATTTTACAAGCTCATATCAGCCATTTCGTGTGGTAATATGGCCCATTTTGCATGCCAATATGGCTGACATTACGCCGCAATCTGGCTGATATTACCGAACGTTCTCGATTGATAAGCGAAACAGCCTTGAGAACCTATCCATTTAAAAACAGCAGACGGGCTAAAAGAATGGCCCAAACATATCGGCAACTAATGACCAGCCACCTCCTTATCTGCCTGCATTTACCCGCGAAACGAACGTCTTGAGCAGGACGATATCTTTCACTGCCGGAGCCACTTCGAACCGTTTATTAACGTTAATACCGACACATTTCAAATGATTGAACATGCGCAGGCCGTCCACATCATCGGGACCGATATCTCCGCCCAGCAAGAAAGGGGTCTCGCCATGATAAGCCTGCAAAAGAGCCCCGTCAAATTGACTCTCTTTATCCTTAGTTTTCTCGCGTCGCATGTCAAACAACAATAGGTCAGCATGCCCTTCATAGGCCTTACATTGCTCAAAATCATTGACAGAAGAGACCTTGATGCGCTTGATTATCTTAATTCCCGCACGGATATCGGGGTCAACTGTCCGCCGAAGATTGTCTATCATTAGCGGACTCTCCTCTCCTTGCAACTGCACATAATCAAGTTCGTAGTTATAGATGCGCGTGATGATGTTCTGCGGCATGTCATCTGCAAAGACTCCCACGCGCTTTATACGACGGAACTCTGGTTGCCCGGCAGCCTTTCCGGCCTGCTTCCGATAACGGTCCATGCTATAGTCAGGAATGATTCCGGCCAAACTGGATATCATTTGCACATAGCGTGGAGAGTCAGGACGGAAGTCAAAGCCCATCATATCAATATCCAAGGCTTCCAGCTCGCGTATGTTTTCAGCGTCACGAATACCGCATACTTCAATCAGAAAAGGCTTTTTCGCTTTCATGTTTCGTCGTGTTTCAGTTGACTTCTATCGTTTTCATTCCTTGGTACGCACGGAAATACTATCACCCAAGACCGTGATTGCCTGCATATTACTGATAGGCAGCAATGACAAACCGCTGTTCTTTTCCATTATTAAGTGTGTCTCTTCCTCAAAGGGGAAACTGTTAAAATGTACAACGGGATAGAAATCAACGATGCCAAGACCTGTGAAATCAACGAAATTCGACGTGTTTGAGAGATGATCGTCCATATCTTTGGCATATTCGATATTGGGAGAGAAAATCATTGCGCCTGCAGATTCCCCGATGCAAGGCTTGCCTTTCTCTACTTGTTCAACTATAAGTTTATCGGTTCCCGTCCTCCTTAGCTCTTGCATCAGGAAGAAAGTGTTTCCTCCGGAGATATAGATGCAATCGCAATCTTGCAAGACTTGAGCCACTTTTTCCATACTACAACGCGTTATCTCTAAGTCTTCCACCACCATTCCAAGGGCTTTGAGTGCCTCTCTCCCATCTTCCACATACTGACGGTATTCCTCATGAATGCTTGCAGTAGGAATAAAAGCAACCGTCTTCCCCTTTAACGAAACCATGAAATCAGGTAAAAGAGATGCAACATCCGAAAATGAGGAGCACAAAAAAAGTTTCTTCATTACTGTATCTTGTTTTAGAAAATCGACTTGCGCCAGCTTATTCCCCATGGCACAAACTGTATGAATAAGTGAAAAAGCGAATGCCATAAACAGATAAATCCGTAATTTACACTTCATGTCGACCCTATATTGAAAGGACAAAGATAGGGCTTTTTTTATAAACCGAGGCAAACCACGTCGCAAAATAGACAGAAAACATATACAATATAAAGAAACATGCAACGTTTATAAGGTAAAAACAACCATAAACAGAATGCCTATGAAGTATTTTACACCTAAAGAAGTACGTCCATCTGAAAAGACTTTGAAGATGATTCGGCAGATAGCTTACACCTATCGGGCTATAAAAATGAATGGAAAAAACGAGGCGTTCTGTCTGAATTAATCTCTAAAACAGCGACAGATGAAAACAATAATATCGCCATCGTTGTTGGCTGCCGACTTTCTGAACTTGAAAGACGAAATCGAAATGATTAACAACAGCGAGGCGGATTGGTTGCATTTAGACGTTATGGACGGCGTTTTCGTTCCTAACATCTCGTTTGGCTTCCCCATACTCGAAGCGGTCAGCAAGGTTTGTACGAAGCCTTTAGACGTGCATTTCATGATTGTTCACCCCGAACGCTACATCGAACAGACGGCCCGATTGGGCACCATGATGATGAATGTACATTATGAAGCCTGCACACACCTGCACCGAACGATCCAAGAAATCCATGCTGCGGGCATGAAAGCGGGCGTAACATTGAATCCCGCAACGCCCGTTTGTGTGCTCGAAGACATCATTCGTGATGTCGATATGGTGCTGTTGATGAGCGTGAACCCCGGATTTGGTGGACAGAAATTCATTGAGAACACCATTCGGAAAGTAGAACGGTTACGCAATATGATCCGTGAAGCCGAGACACATACGCTCATTGAGGTAGACGGAGGCGTACAAGCAGAGACCGCACCACGATTGGTGAAGGCCGGAGTGGACGTTTTGGTCAGCGGTAGCTATGTGTTCAAGAGCACCGACCCCTGCTCTACCATTCAAGCATTAAAGAAACTTTAAGTCAGCTGCAAGGTAATATGATGCTCTTTTGCCATTCTGCGAAGGTTCAGAATGGCATAACGCATACGTCCAAGGCTTGTATTGATGCTTACATTGGTCATATCGGCAATCTCTTTGAACGAAAGTTGCTGATAGAAACGCATATATACAACCTCGCGTTGAGAAGCCGGCAACAAATTCATCATTTTTCTGACATCTCTAAGCACTTGGGTATTGACATACTTGCTTTCGATATCAAGTGATAGAAGGCTCTCTTCGCCGATGTTTGACAAATCATTATCAGAAGAAGTATCGATGATCTTTTGTACCTTCTGACTGCGATAAAGGTCCATAATGATATTATGGGCTATGCGCACAAGCCATGCACCAAACTTACCACTCGGTGAATATCTTCCTTGTTGCAGTCGCGTTATTACTTTAACGAAAGTCTCTTGAAAGACATCGTCAGCAACCTCGCGATTACGAACCACGAAAAGAATATAAGAAAACAACTTGGATTGATTACGCGATAACAGTTCATCAAACGCCCGATTATTACCGTTGGCATAACTTATGGCCAACGCTTCATCAGTCATTACACTCAAATCTTCCATTCTTTCTAAAATATTTAATTCGAAGTAAAACTGTTTCTATAGGCGTTCTTTATTATTATGTTGAATATTTTTTTTAATTATAGATAACATGAACAAGCATGATAAAAGTCAATTCTCAACTTGCTGCATGCAGTCTATCCTATGCAAAGATAAGAGTAAAATCTCTTACAGCCAAATTTTTTGGACAAAAAAGAGGTTGGAGCAGGAAGCTTCCAACCTCGAGAGTGATTTAGAAAAGCTCTAAATCATCAAAAAATATGTGACAAATATATACCTTATAAATGAAAAAAGCAAATTTCTTTAAGGAAAAATCATTTTTTTAACATTTCACACACAACATATCGACTCTATTCGGCTATCAGTCGCAATAAGAATTCCATACGGGAATAAGACTATTACACTATAGAAGAAAGTGTTTATAAAGCTATCGAAACATCTGTTATTCATAAAGAAACAATATACATCCAGAAGGAAGAAAACTAACAAAAGAAAAATCGATAGGAGATTTTGTGTCATTTGCAATAAATATTTTCAATTAAAATTGCAAACTATCAAATATTTTATTACTTTTGCCCTCGTGAAACTATACTAATCTAACAAATCAGAAATTTATGTCTATTAATTTAAATCGATTTCGAATTGTGCTTATTGGCTTTCTATTACTACTTGTAGGAGACCTTTCTGCACAGACAATCAAAGGAACCGTCAAAGATAGTTCCGGAGAGCCTGTCATCGGAGCTACGGTGATGGAACAAGGAATGCAAGGTAACGGAGTTGTCACCGACCTTGATGGGAACTTTACGTTAAACCTTAAAGGAAACGGCAAAAAGATAACGGTATCATACATCGGTATGAAGACCCAAACCATTGATGCCGCAGGTAAGAGCATGCTTCATATAACTCTTGAAGATGCTGCCACCAGTTTGAACGACGTTATTGTCATTGGCTATGGTTCGGTAAAGCGTAAAGACATCACTGGTTCTGTTGCAACAGTCAGCAATGAGGCCCTTGCTGCCGTCCCCGTAGCATCAGCTTCCGAGGCACTGACAGGTAAGTTGGCCGGTGTGCAAGTCAGCACTTCCGAAGGTTCTCCCGATGCCACAGTGAGAATCCGCGTACGAGGTGGTGGTTCCATCACGCAGAGTAATGACCCGTTATTCATTGTAGACGGTTTTCCAGTTGATGACATCAGCAATATTCCGGCTACAGACATTGATGACATTACGGTTTTGAAAGATGCTTCTTCAACGGCCATCTATGGTAGCCGCGGTGCAAACGGTGTAATTCTTGTTACAACAAAAAGTGGTAAGGTAGGTAAAGTGAATGTAAGCTACAACACATATTATAGCTGGAAGAAAATCGCAAAGAAGATGAATGTGCTTTCTCCCGGTGACTATGCCAAGTGGCAATATGAGCTTGCACTGCTGAAAAATAATAACGATCCTAATAAAATAAGTTCCTATACTGACTATTTCGGCAACTATCAGGACCTGGACTTATATAATAATGTGAAAGGTAACGATTGGCAAGATATGACATACGGCCGTACAGGTCATACCTACAACCACAACTTGAGCGTTACAGGTGGAACGGATAATGTCAAGTATTCTTTCAGCTATGCACACATCTATGACAAAGCTATCATGGTTGGATCAAGTTTCAAACGCGACAACTTCAGCCTGAAACTAAACACCAAACCTTCAAAAACAACGACATTCGACCTGCAGGCCCGCTTTAGCGATACTGATGTGCGAGGTGGAGGGGCAAATGATTCCAAGGGAGTCTACAACACTGATAAGCGTTTGAAAGATGCTGTCATCTATCCGGTAATTCCTTTAAAAGGACTCGACGAAGCCAACACGTCATTTGATGATAGCGATATGAACATCTATGACCCGATTACCTCTGCTGCCGACAATGACAGGAAGAAGCAAAACAAGAACCTGAATATTGCTGGTGCGTTTGGTTGGGAAGTATACAAGAACCTCACATTGAAAACCGAATTCGGTTATGATTATTATACGATGTATGACCAACGCTTCTTTGGATTGACTTCTTATCAAGCCAGAAATTATGCAGACCAAGCTTTTGCCAACCATCCGTTGATCAGCCTCGACAATGATGTCCGCGAAACTTTTCGTAACACGAATACAATCAACTATGATTTCAAGAATATCATCAAAAACAAGAATCATAGTTTGAATATGTTGCTGGGACATGAATATCTCATCACGAAAGAGCATGACAACCTCAATCAGGTTGTGGGCTTCCCAACTTCTTATGATGCAGATACTGCATGGAGACTGTCATCACAAGGAACTGCCTCGGGTACAAGTGATTTCTACTATCCCGATGACAAGTTGCTTTCTTTCTTCACTCGTGCGAACTACTCGTATAAAGATAAATATCTTGCTAGTTTCACATTCCGTGCTGATGCATCGTCTAAATTCTCGAAAAATAACAGATGGGGCTATTTCCCTTCTGCAGCTTTGGCTTGGCGTATCACAAGCGAGAAGTTTATGGAAGGCACAAAGAACTGGATAGATGATTTGAAATTGCGTTTCAGTTTAGGTACTGCCGGTAACAATAATATTCTATCCGGACAGCTCATTCAAGAGTATATGCCCTATGATGCAACTTCATCTCAACGTACATGGGTAAATGGGTTTTCAAATCCATTGAGACCTTCCAGCTACATGGCTAACCCTAATTTGAAATGGGAAACCACAATTACACGTAACATCGGTGTAGACTGGACGCTTCTCCGCGGTAAACTGAACGGAAGTTTTGAATTCTATAAGAATACGACAAAAGACTTGCTAATAGCTTTTCCTGTTTCAGGTACAGGTTATGAGGCGCAGTACCGTAACTTGGGCAAGACACAGAACCAAGGTTTTGAAGCAACGTTTACATGGCATGTTATAGACAAAAAGAACTGGGGCATTGACCTAAGTGGAAATATCAACTTCAACAAGAGTAAAATCAAGCAACTTGGAATCAACAACTTCTATCAGGAGACATATTGGGCATCAAGTGAGATTGATCCCGAATACATTGTTGCTGTCGGAGGTCATGTTGGAGAAATCGTCGGCTACCAGAATGCAGGTCGATATGAGGTTTCCGACTTCACCGGCTATAATGCTGCAACAGATACATGGATACTGAAAGATGGGGTTGACGATGCGACGGCCGTAATAGGAAAGGTTCGGCCTGGTTCTTTAAAGCTCAAAGATCAAGACGGCGATCATAAGATCACAGCCAACGACAAAACCAAAATCGGTGATGTAGCTCCCGACTGTTATGGTGGCTTCAATATCAATGCTCGTGCTTACGGATTTGATTTAGGCGCTCAGTTCAATTATTCAATCGGCAATCAGGAATACAATGCTAATAAGATTGAATACACCACAACCGGTAAATACATCTATCGCAACATGATTGATGCAATGGCAGACGGTAAGCGGTGGACCAACCTCGACCCAAAAACAGGTCTCTTGAGCAATGACCCTGTACGCCTTGCCCAACTCAACGAGAATACTACCATGTGGTCTCCTTATATGGGCAAGATGGTGTTGACGGACTGGGCTATCGAAGATGCCTCTTTCCTTCGTCTCAACACTTTAACCTTGGGCTACACGCTTCCAAAGGAATTGACACGCCGTGTCGGTATTAATAGTCTTCGACTTTATTGCACTGGATATAACCTCTTCACCTTAACTGGCTATTCGGGTTTCGATCCCGAGTCGGACACCGTCAAGAAAACTGCACTGACACCTGGTGTTGACTATTCGGCATATCCGAAGAGTCGTTCATTTGTTATTGGTTTGAACCTAAACTTCTAAATTGAATATTATTATGAAAAAATATATAAACGACACATTACTATCGGTTATAATTGCAGGAGTAACACTAAGCTCCTGTGATGTGGATGCGCCCACGAAGTCTTCGCTTGATGAATCCACAACCTTTTCGACCTACTCTTTGGCGGAAGCCGAACTCATGTCGGTCAACGTTTCCTTCGGAGAGACAAACTCCTACCGAGGCCGCTTCCTTCCCTATTACGGACTGAACAGCGATATCGAGGTGGGAAGCGGAACACAACCTTCCAAGGCCAACGCCAACAACGAGAAACAAGCACTCTGGAACTACGATACTTCGGCAAACAACCCGCAGATGAACACAGACAACAATGCCTATGGCAAGTTCTACGAAGGTATCGAGCGGGCGAACCTCGCCATCGAAGGCTTAAGGAAATACGGAAACGTTAAGAACAACCCCGATATGGCTCAGCTTTTAGGAGAGGCACTGACGTTAAGGGCCGTCATCTACACTGACCTCACAAAGGCATGGGGAGATGTTCCGGCGCGCTTCAAGCCCAACAACAACGACAATATTTATCTGCCGCGTACCAACCGTGACTCCATCTACAAGGTGCTCCTGTCAGATCTCAAAGAGGCCAGCAACTACTGTTACTGGCCCAATCAAAATGCCATCACGAAGACAACGGAACGCGTCAGCAAGAGCTTCGTCAAGGCCCTACGTGCGCGCATTGCCCTTTACGCCGGAGGCTACGGACTGCGGGGCGACGGTTATCGCCTTTCCAAAGACCCTGAACTGGCACCGGAGAAGATGTACAGGATTGTCAAAGACGAATGCGAAGCCATCATCAACGCCAAGCGTAACGAACTCGGCTCGTTCAAGGAGAACTTCATCAAACTCTGTGAGGACAATGTGACTGCCGGCGGTGAAAGTCTTTGGGAGATACCGTTCTCGGACGGACGCGGGCGTGTCCTCTATACCTTGGGCGTGAAGCATAACAGCAAAGACCAGTACACGGGACAGGCGCAAGGCGGTGTCAATGGCCCCACACCGACCCTCTACTATGACTACGATCCCGAAGACGCACGCCGAGACATCACCTGTGTTCCATACGATTGGAGCAAAGACCTCGATAGCAAGGGAAACGCTTACGTACAGCTAAGGGCTGTCAACAAGTGGTGCTTCGGAAAGCTGCGCTACGAATGGATGAAACGAAAGGTCACCTCCACCAACGATGATGGCATCAATTGGCAGTACATGCGCCTTGCCGATGTTTACCTAATGGCAGCAGAGGCCGAGAACGCCCTCGGTAACACTTCCAAAGCATGGACCTACATGGAACCTGTGCTCGCGCGGGTGCTCCCCGCAAGCAAGGTCGCTGCCCTCAAAACCAAATACACGGCAAGCCGTCAAGCCTTCTTCGATGGCATCGTCGAGCAAAGGGCATTGGAGTTTGCAGGCGAATCGCTGCGCAAGGCCGACTTGATCCGTTGGGGCATTATCGATAGCAAGATGAAGGAAGAAACGGAGAAACTCACGGCCCTTGCCAACAGAACAGGACAATACGCTGGCCTGCCCGACAAGGTCTATATCAACGGAACAACGGATGCCACAAACATCAAAATCTATGGACTTGACAAGGGGGAGGACGACGACACCGTAATTAAACGACTGAAGGCCGAGGGTTGGACCTCGAAGAACTGGTTCGTTGACAGCAAGACGGGCCTCAACATACTCACCGATGACTATATCGGCGGACTTTATGCCGTGAAGCCCAGCACTCACTGTCTCTGGCCCATTTGGCAGACCTTCATCGACAAAAGCAACGGACTGTTGAACAACAACGGCAATTACGGACAATCATCTAACTAACGAATAAGAACAAACATGAAAACAAATCATATCGCCGCAAATTGCATGCTGGGCCTCGCTATAGGCCTTGCATCATGCGGAAACCCCATGGAAGAAATCCATGACATCATTTTCGAGAGAAATTTCTCACCTATAGGACTCGAAGTAAAGAATATTGGGGAAAACGGTGCCACGCTGACTTGGACGGCAACCACCGGTGCCAAGGCCTACCAAGTGGAGGTCTACGCCGACGACAGTCTCGACTTCAAGGGAAAACCAGTCATCACGACAAAGGTAAATGACCCTGCGCTCGCCTTGAAAAGCCTTGTCTACGACACCAGATATTCAGCCCGCGTGATGGTACTCGATGCAACCGACGCCGCCCGAAACTCCAAGTGGACAGGCGTTTACTTCCGCACCGCCGCACAACAGATTCTCACGGCCTTCTCTCTTGAGGACACGGGCGACAAAGACGTAATTGCCCACTGGCCCGCAACAGAAGAAGCCGACCAAATCGTCGTCTTCAACAAGAACAGCGGAAAGAAAGCAACGGAATATACCCTCACTGCCGACGACAAAAGCAACGGGCGAGCACACGTCATCGGTCTGCAACCCGAAACGGAATACACCCTCAAACTCTATAAGAACGGTAAAGAGCGAGGCTCGAAGACCTTCAAGACTATTGCCGACCTGTCGGGAGCCACTATTGTCCGCTCCACCGATAACTTCAGCGAGATGCTCGAGAAAGCAACGCAAGGACAGGTCTTCGCCCTCTATGACGGCACCTACAAAATCAGTGCAGGTGCAGGAAACGAAGGCGCGGGGGCTGCGGTCGTCAACAAGAGTATCACCATCAAGGGCATCTATCCAACAGCAAAGCCTAAGATACAAGGACGCTTCCAGCTGGAAGACGGAGCCGGACTGACAATGAAGAACGTTATCGTAGACGGTACAACTAACGCCACGAACGACCAGTTCTTTAACTATAAGACCGCCACAACTTATGCACCGCTCGACATTAACAACTGCGAGTTCTACGGTGCGCAAACCGGCGGAACCGTCCTTAAAGGCTTCTGCTATATCAACGTCGCAGCTACCGTCGAAGCCGTCACCATCAGAAACTCCTCCATACATGACGTGGTGTGCGATGGAGGCGACCTCTTCGACTGCCGTAAGGGTTACATTAAAACGCTTACCATCGACAATAACATCATCTACAACTGTGCCACTGAACGTGACTTCATCCGCTATGACGATGCGGCAAAAAGCTTCTCTAACCCCGTGCCCCAAATTTCTTTAACAAACAACACCATCGACCATTGTATGAACGGAGCCCCGGGAAAGCGCATCCTCTACGTGCGCTTCAATGGAAAGAAAGGCGGACAGCAAATCAAAGTGGCAGGCAACATCTTCAGCAACACGCAAGCCGTTTATACTAACCAGGCCACGACCTCTGCACCGCAATACGCCAACAACTACTACTATAACTGCAACAACCCCAGCCTTTTCGCGCCCTCAGACCCTGCCAATAAGTTCTTTTGGAATGGCGATACATCGGGCAGGAACGGAAGCAACCCACAGTATAAGGACCCCACTAAGGGCGACTATACCGTTGGCAACGAAAGCGTGGCTGCTTTGAAAGTTGGAGCAATACGATGACAGAAAGGGAGCTCCCCCACCCTCTCTAAAGGAGGGGAGCTTGAGGTGAGTCTTTCCTTTGAGCCGGAGGAGGTTCTAATATCATTCCTAAGGAAAAATAAAATTTACTGAGCCGACATTTAGTCCATACTCCAACAATA
>ERZ772960.1232-NODE-1232-length-20877-cov-29.069110_pt1 | contig 20877 bp, 18 predicted proteins | sample MGYA00580678_ERZ772960 | MGnify/ENA primary metagenome ERZ772960 (study PRJEB29015, sample SAMEA2737930) | human oral metagenome | biome: human oral; feature: human-associated habitat; material: dental | place: China | collected 2059 ... | reverse complement strand
CCGCCAACTAGCGGGTCATTCATACCGGTTTTTGGCAAAGCAGCCGGTCCTGCTGGAGAATTTTTTGTTGTTGATTCAGTGTTTGTTGTCGATGGGGGTGGGGTTGTTGTAGACGACGGCTGCGTCGGAGATGGGGACGTTGGGGCTGAAGGCTTGCTTGGTGTCGTCGGCGTCGGGTTTGATGGCGTCGTTGGTGTCGAAGGGTTTGTAGGGTTCGACGGAGCTTTTGGATTCGGGTTAGTTGGTATTGAAGGTTTCTCTGGCTCTGTCGGTTTTGACGGCTTTGATGGATTCTTATTGTCATTCGGATCTGTCGGTTTTTGATTATTATTTGCCGCCTCAACTGTCACAGTTGCACTGTCACAGCTATCTGGCGCATTTGCCGCGGTTTCCGGGATATCTGCGCAGGCGGTGTTTTTAACTGCGCCATTTATAGCAGCCGGAGCTTTCGCGGTAATTGTAAAGCTTACAGATTGTCCAGGCTGTAATTCAGCGATAGTGTAGTTCCACTTGTTGTCTTTTAGTGCGCCAGCGCTAGCCTTAGTAAAGGTTATGCCTGTTGGCGCATTGTCGGTGACAGCGACGTTTTTAAGGCTAGTTTCGCCGTTGTTGGCGACTTTAATTTGGTAAGTGAATTCTTTATTAACGCCAACTGCTTTTTGCTCAGCGTTTTCTACCAGTTTGTCGATTTTAACGCTCGATTTTTTAGGAGTAGTCTGTCCATCGATAACGAATTGCTTTTCGCAAGTTTCGCTAGTGACGGTCTTTTCTGAGCCGTCTACTGCTACGGTAATGAAAGCTTTGGCGGTATATTTGCCTGGCTTAAAGCCATTGAAGTTGCCTTTGTCTGAGCTGTAAACTTCATTGTTATTGGCATCATAGACCTTGTACACTACCTTCTTAAACACTGCGCCGTTTGATGCTGTGTATTGTACGGAAAACTTGAAGTCATCTTGAGAAATCTTCTCAATATTTAGCGAGTTACACTTGTAAATTGGAGCTTGCGCGCATTCGTTTTCTACGGTAACTGTCGCTTCATCGCTCTTAGGAGTATTGCCGACGTTAACGGTGGCGGTGTTTTTTAGCACCGTCGTGCCGCATGACAAGTTCTCTTTGTTAGGAATGACGGCTTTATAATAAACGACGGCATTACTGCCCGAATCGTGATGTCCGAGATTTACGCCGCTTTCCATGAGCTTGTCAGATAGTTTGGTGCCGTTTAGGACAGACGAGTTAGCTACGTACCGCAAACCTTTGCTCATTTTATCGCGCAAAGCGACATTGAGTTGGCGAATTTTACTTTTGTTGGTGTAGGTCACTTGGTATTCGACAGTATCGCCCGGTTTGGCGGTAGTGCTATCTTTCCATTCAGCTGTACCAGCGACTCGAACTTTCTTATCGATAGTAAAAGCCGCGTCCGTGTTGTTTGTTGGGCCCAAAGCGTTCAATGCGACCGGTAAAGCTGCGGACACCGCCACGATCATAGCCAGCGCATAAAACTGCTTTGGCGCATTTTGCAGCCAATTGATATATTTACGCATGCATCGCTCCTCCTTACTGTTAGCCAGCTCCACCGCCAGCTAACACATTATTAAATCTGCATTTAATAATTGCTATTATACAGAATATTTTTAGAAAAGTCAATAAACGATCGGTGAGTGTAAGAACTATTTTGCTATACGCGTATGTCCCCCCTCAAACAGATCGTGAACACTCTAGCCTTTTGTAGAATAGTTATATAAACCAAAATGTAACTATTAGAAAGGAAGAGGTGATGCGCGGTAAAATCGGCACATCCACGACCTGTAATTCAATCATACCAAACTTTAGAGAGTTAAATAGGGTTTATCCCGGAAAGCTCTCGAGAGAAGCTAAATATAGACTAAAGGTATTAGATTACTATCACAACAAAGCTAATAGGAATGTTAGCCTCACGGCTAGATATTTTGGTGTATCTCGAACATATGTATACAAATGGATAAAAAGGTATAACCGATGGGATTTAGCCACGCTAGAAAGCAGAAGCCGAAGACCAAAACGCGTACGTACGGTTCAGTACGATGTTCGTGCGGTGAATATCATCCGGAAGATTAGGCAGGAATATCCCAGCTTCTCTGCAGTGAAAGTATCTGTTATTTTGCTGAGAAATTACGCCATAAAGCTTTCCTCGGCTACGGTGGGCAGAATCATTCGGAGGTTTAACCTGTTCTTCTCTAAAACTATGGCGCTGCATAGAAACTTATCTAAAGCCGCCGCCAAAGGCTGGCAGACGCGTAAAGCGAAAGAGCGCTTGCGGCATTATCTCAAACCGGATCGTCCCCGGCACATCATTGAATTCGATATGAAACACATCAAGAATGGCGGTGTTAACCAGTATGCTCTTTGCGCTATAGATACTTACACCAAAGAAGCGCTTATTCACATTAGCTCCTCTTGCACGGCGCGGCAAGCCAGCATTGCCATGCAGAAAGTACTTGATCGCTTCGGCACCAACATCACCATAGTCTGCGATAACGGCAGCGAAAACTTTGGCGCAACCTTTGATCTATTGGCAAATAGCAATGTCCGCCAACTATTCGCTAGGCCCAATACGCCAAAGGATAAGCCTCACATTGAAAACTTCATTGGCAAATACCAGAAAGAATGCCTTAATGAATCCGACAATAGGCAATACAGCGTCAAGGAACGCCAGCTAGAAGCAGACAAGTGGCTAAGCGACTGGCATTTCTACAGACCCCACCAAGCCCTAAACTACCTCACTCCGGCTGAATACTGTGATACAATTGGTATAACTGTTTTACAAAGAGACTTATTTGTACGCGGTGTGGTGAGTTAAGGACACGCGTATAGACACAAGGCTAGGTTTCTGCTACAATAACTGGCGTTGAGGCCTTATCGTCTAGCGGTTAGGACACCAGGTTCTCATCCTGGCAACCCGGGTTCGATTCCCGGTAAGGTCACCATAGAAGAATTCATCAATATATGGTGAATTTTTTTAATTTCCACATAAATTAGCCGACTTTCATTGTAAGCTATCCGACACGGTGGTGCTTGCTACCAGACGATATCGTCAGCATAAGATTGCCACATTTGCTGTTCGTCAGCCGTCATTGAACGAGCCGAGCTAATCGCTTGCGAGAGGGCTGTACCGTCAATCTTTACGGATTGCCCAGCATCAACTTCTGGCCAGCCAGCTTGTTCTACTAATTTAGCTTCAGCAGCAATCTTCTGCGCAGAGCTCAAACTTGAGCCACCATGCTCGCTGATGGCGCGGCGAGCAATTATTGAATATGAATCGCCCTCTTGTACGATGTAAGTGTAGCTATCTGGTTTGGCTTTTGGGGCATTTGCAGGTTGCTGCGTGACCTGGTTTTTATCTTTAGCGTCTGCTGTATTTTTCTTTCCTGTATCATTAACTTTATTATTTTGCGTGTTAGTGTTGGTGGTCTTTTTTTCGGTGTCGGTATTAGTATTATTGTTATTCTTTTGCGGTACAAATTGTTGAGATAAGTCGTTATTTGGCTTGGTCTTTAATTTCTGTTCGGTCGGTTTAGAAGTTTTTTGCGACTCTTTATTATCTAGCAAATTCGCCATAGTATCTGACGCGTTAGCTTGTTTAATAGCCGCAAGCAACGAAACCACTATTAGCATAGCCGCACAAGCAGCTGCCACTCTTTTTTCTGTAATATCATACCCTCTGATCTTCATAAGCACCCCTCCTTAATGCCTTATAAAAAGATAATAGCAAACTTTACATAAGCGTAACAAGCATAAGCGTTATAAGCCACTATCTAAAACCTAACAACCCAGATATTAAAGCATAAGTATATTAGGGTATATTATTTACAAAAAGAGAAGTTTATGCTACAGTCAAATCAATAACATATTGCAACATTAAATGGAGTTTTCATGGACGAAATTAATCTTTACGACTTATTGCGCTTTTACGCTAAAAGGTGGCTAACTATCGCCATCGCCATCATGATTGGCGCAATTATCAGTATCACTTACACGTACTTTATTCAACAGCCGCAGTACAAAAGTTCGGCTACTATTTTATTGATCGGCGCCGACCACTCGGGCAGCAATCAAGGTTCGGTGACATTGAATAACTATGTAAAATTATTCACGTCGCGCCGTGTACTTGATCCGGTTATCGCGAACAACGATTATTCAGATGATTATAAAACCTTATCTGGCAATACCACGGCTGAAAATGTTAAAAGCACCGACATCATTAACGTATCAATGAGCACCTCTAATCCAAAAACCAGCAAAGCGCTTTTAGAATCAGCCATCCAAGAATTTGAAAAGCAATCCAAGTCGCTTTACGGTAACAGCTCTGTTAAAATCAGCGTCGTTGACTCGGCTGACACGCCAAACGGTCCATCAAACATCAAGCCGCTGCAGCAAATTGGCTTAATGACTGCAGCCTCTATGGCACTAGCTATAATCGTACTTTTCTTTGTCTACGATTACAGGAAATCGCAACTAACCACCAAAACAAAGCCAAAGAAATAATACTAAGGAGGCCAAACGATGTATCAAAAATACGGAAAGCGCCTAGTGGATATATCAGGCGCACTAATCCTGTTTCCATTTACTGCAATAATTTTCGTTATCGTCGCTGGCTGTATCAAACTTGATTCGCGCGGCCCAATCCTGTTCAGACAAAAGCGCACTGGTAAAGATGGCGAGCCGTTTACTCTATATAAATTTCGCAGCATGCCTGCCGATAATGATGTACATGACACCTCGAAATCAGATTCTCTGACTAGGGTAGGCAAAGTGATTCGCGCTACCTCTTTGGATGAAATACCGCAGCTTATTAACATAGTAAAAGGCGACATGTCTTTCATCGGACCGCGCCCTTGGATTACTGACTATTACGATAATATGAATAGCGACCAGCGCCGCCGGAACAACGTTCGTCCGGGAATTACAGGCAGAGCGCAAGCTTACGGGCGTAATAGCATATCAATTCAACAAAAAATTGCCCATGATTTGGACTATGTCGATAACGTTACTTTGCTAAACGATGTTAAAATTATATTTGTAACTATCAAAACGCTTTTCGACAAAGAATCGAACACTTTGGGCAAGAGCGGCATACACGAAGAGTTGCAGGAGCTGAAGAAGCAGAACAATAGGGAAGAATAGAGCTATGAATATAGTATATGTGATAAATGCGATAAAGCCATCTGGACCAAATGAAGTCCTGTTAAATATGGTATCTGGACTTGCTGAATCGCATGACATTACTATAGTGTCATTTATGTCTCCAAACAACGAAGAAATGGAAAAACTCGAAAAATTAGGTGTAAAAAACATAAATCTACACACAGCTAAGTCAAAGATACCTATAGCTGGAGCTAAAAGATTGAGAAAAATCTTAAAAGAAATTAAGCCTGATATTGTGCACTCGCACGGAGTATTGTCTGATATTGCTACTATTCGATCGGGGTACGGTAAGAAAGCGGTAACTACCATCCATAATAATATGTTTGAAGACTATGTGTTTACTTTTGGTAGAATAAAAGGGTCGATTTATGTTATATTGCATATTTTATACTTACAACGCTTTCAAAGAGTTGTTTGTTGCTCAAAATACGCGGCAAAAAAATTGGAACATTTTGTATCAAAAACTTCATACGTACATAACGGTATTTCGATAGGTGTGGGTAAGGGTGATATTGATGTACGCAAAAAACTCAATATACCAAAACGATCTAGAGTGTTTATATATACTGGAAAGTTAAGTGCCAGAAAAAATATAGTAAAGCTAATAAAAGACTTTAAAATCTGTAAAAAGCCGACGGATTATTTACTGATACTTGGCGACGGAATACTTAAAGAAGAATGCATGGAGCTGGTTGGCGGTTCTAATCATATATTATTGTTAGGATTTCAGTCGAACGTCCAGCCATACTTAGCGCAATCCGATGTTTATATATCACTGTCTCGTTCCGAAGGTTTTTCTATATCAATACTAGAAGCTTTGCGTTCTAACTTATTGCTTTTACTTTCAGATATTCCGTCGCATAGAGAGGTTTTTGAGGTAGCAAACGGTAAAAATATAGGCGCACTGGTATGTAATGCCGACCTATCAAAAGCTATGCGTTCACTGACTGTAAGAGATAAAGCATCATCTGACCTATTTAATAATAATTTTACGAATGTAAAAATGATGGATAAGTATTTTACTATATATAAGGATATTGTGCGATGAAGTTTTCAGTATTAATGTCTGTTTATAAGCAAGAGAAACCTGCCTACTTGCAACAAGCTATTGACAGTGTAGTTAACCAAACCTTGCCGCCGTCGCAAATAGTCATAGTTAAAGACGGGCCTCTCACTAAGGAGTTGGATGCAGTAATTGATCTTTGTGTCAAGAAAAATCCTTGCTTTACAATTGTGACCTTAAAAAAGAACTCTGGTCTTGGTGTGGCTCTTAATAATGGTCTCAAAGCCTGCAAATACAACATTGTAGCAAGAATGGATACTGACGATATATCAGTTCCTGAGCGTTTTGAAAAACAAATTGCCTACATATCTAAACACAGAAATTTAGCTATAATTGGCTCTAACATCCAAGAGTACAATGAAGACATGTCGACCAAGCTTTCGGCGCGTAAAGTGCCAAAAGACACAGCTGATATATTAAAATATGCAAAAAATAGAAATCCATTCAACCATATGTCTGTTGTTTATAAAAAAGATGCTGTATTAAAAGCTGGCGGATATTTGCATTGTCCATATTTTGAGGATTACTATTTATGGATTCGCATGTTAAAGCAAGACGGACAGTTTCACAACATACAAGAGTTGTTAGTTAATGTCAGGGCTGGACAGTCAATGACGGATAGAAGAGGCGGAATAGGGTATGTATCGTGTATCATAAACTTCCAAAGAAAAGCTCTCAAATTAAAATATGTTAATCTACCCACTATGCTTTACAACATTGTAATTCGCTCTGTCATATCTGTTGCTCCAAGTAATTTTAGAAAATATCTTTATAATAAAAAATTAAGAGAACGTTCATGACTTTAGTAGTGCTTTCTTTTATAATATTTGCAGTATCGCCATTATTGTCTTTGCCGATAACCTTGTGGGGGGTTTTATGTGATAAAAAATATAAACCCTATTTTGGCTTAGTGCTAGCTCTTTTTGTAGGTTATTTTTTGTACCATGTAGAACCAGATATAACGAAAGATTTGTATAGATATATATCTACTATGGAAGAGTTCCTTAGCCATTCATTTAGTGCAACGATTAAAGATATATGGAATAATAGCGACCCACTATCTTACACAATCATGTATCTGGTGTCGCTAATTTTCAGTCCAAAACACATAGTATTCATAGCACCTATTATATGTTATCCAATATACCTGTGGATAATTTCAGATTATGCAAAAAGGGAGAGCGTCAATAATACAACCGAGAAGTTTGTAGTAATATCTTTTCTCGTGATATTCGCTATAGCTACAACATTCTTGGGTATTAGATATGGTATAGCTGTAGCAGTATTCATCCTAGCTCTATATCAAGATAGTGTTCATAAAAGACCTTTTGTTGGTATAGTTTTATATATAATATCAACTTTGTTACATAGTTCAATGGCGCTAGTAGTCATATTACGCGCGTTGTTATTTGTACTCAAAAATATACCTTGGCTATGGTATACCTTAGTGGTATTATCAGCTACATCCGTACTCCTCATGCAATCTTTAGCAAAAAATTTGTCTAGCGTACCTTTTTTGTCTACGTTTAGTGATAGAGCAGATGTATATACGCAACCATACACTCCTATTGGTATGGTTTATTTTCTTAGCATAGGTATTTCTATAATAGCTACTGTACTGTTGATATTATTTAGAAAATACGGAAAAGATGAAAATAAACTATCGACTATTTTTCACTTAAATTTAACAGTTTTTGTTATCGGATTAGTAAATATACAAAACTACTACTTGGCATCTAGATATTTTACAATAGGAAAAATACTATTCTGTATAACAATTATACCAATGCTGTCGGGGATAGCTAAAATAGAAGACTCTGTAAAAAGAAAAACTGTCGCATATGCTCTATGGTCTGCTGTTATAATATTAATGGTACTTAGTGCCCCCCTGCAAATGAATGGTATTCTTGATTATCACTATAACGGTCTATCAAAATCACTATTAATAAACGAACTACTTATACATTAGAAAGCGTGCCATGAAAAATACAGTGTCAATAATTATACCTATATATAATATTCAAGAATATATAAAACCATGCCTAGAATCAGTGCTTGGACAAACACACAACGATATAGAAGTGATATTAATAAATGACGGATCTTCTGATGATAGCGGTAGTATTTGCGATTCATATGCAAATCAGGATGACAGAGTAAGGGTTATTCATCAAAACAATCTAGGTGTCTCAGCTGCCAGGAATAAGGGCTTAGCAGCAACCACTGGAGAGTATATAATGTTTGTCGATGGAGATGATATGATAGACACCAACATGGTGGCATATATGTTGGACAAGGTATCGACCAATAGCAACTGCACTCTTGTGTCCTGCGCGGTGACAAGGCGCCATAACAATATTGGCATCAGTGGCGAGAATACTCTCCGATTTAATAAAGTAGAAGCTAGTATTGATATGTTGTACATGAATAATATGGATAATGGTCCTTGTGCAAAACTCATACCTTCTAAAATAGCTAAATCCATAAAATTTAATCCAAAGATAACTATAGCCGAAGATTTAGACTACATATATAAAATATTGCAAAAAATAGATAATGAAGTATTTATTAACAGTAGTCTTTATTATTATAGAATAGCTCCAGGTAGCGCAATGACGAAACCCTTCACCGAGAGAAGGATGGATGGATTTATAGCAACAAGAGGGATAGTATCTCACGCCTTGAAAACAGGAAACGATAGAATGATAAATGCTGCTAAATTTCGTCATTTTGCAGAAGCTTTCTTTGTATTATCGTCAATAGGCGGAGAGCAAAGGAAGTACCGCAAGCAATATAATATAGCTTGTGATGAATTTAATAAATATAGATTTAGTGTGATCGCAAATAAGGAAGCGCCTAAAAAGTTTAGGCTTCTAGCTGTGTTAAGTATAATAAATATTAAATTGGCTATATCTTTATCAAAGTTAAGAATACGCAAGAAAGTATAAATTATAGATATGAAAACTGTAAATTTACGATATTATGGGGCGGCTAACCTAGGCGACGATATCTTTATAAAAATTATTTTAGATAGATATAAAAATAAATTTTATCTAGGATGCAAGGAAAAACGGTATATAAAAGAAAATAAGAATATATTATTTCGAGACAATTACATTCGCTTGTTACTAGGAAAAGTTAAATATATTCTTACCTCTAAATATCCCATACCTTTTGGACTAAACAAAGGTGACTTGCTAGTATACATAGGAGGCTCATTATTTATTGAAAACAATAATTTGGACGCCTGGAGACGAGAGAAGCAATTTTATGATAGCTTAGATAAGCCATACTATATTTTAGGATCCAATATTGGGCCATACAGTTCACCTGAATTTATCAAAATTGTACGTTCGATTTTTAGCAGAGCAGAAGATGTGTGCCTGCGCGATAGCTATTCCTATGAGCTAGTAAAGGATTTAGACAATGTTAGGCTTGCGACAGATATTGTATTTACTTTAGATGTCTCCAAATATAAATGCGACACTAAGAGTAATAATCATGTAATATCTGTGATTGATGCATCAAGAAAGTTTGATGGCGAAACCTCTAAAAAATATAATGAAACAATTGCTAAAATCATTAAAAAATTGTTAGCAGATGATGAATCGTCTGTTACGCTAATGTCGTTCTGCGAGAAAGAAGGTGATGAAAATGCCTGCGCTACAATTATGTCGCTACTACCAGAAGACATAAAGGACAAAGTTGAAACATATAGATACAGGGGTGATATAAGCGAAGCGTTGCAAGTTCTGGCAAGTGCCAAAACTATAATCGGATCGCGATTCCATGCCAATATATTAGGCATGGTATTTGGTAAGAAAATTTTGCCAATAGCCTACAGTGATAAAACGATAAATATACTTTCTGACACGAAATACCCTGGTCCGATTGTCGATATCAGGACTATTGATAATTTTAATATTAATGAGCTTGACTTTGACGATATACAGGTAGTTGATATATCAAAGCTTAAAATACTGGCTGAAAAGCAATTTAGCGAATTAGATAAGGTACTTGTGAAAAAATAAAATGTCCAAAACTTCGTCTCTAATAAAAAACACCATTATCATAGCGCTCGGCAAGATATCGACGCAGTTTATTAGCTTTTTATTATTGCCGCTGTACACTGCTTATCTGGCGGCGGGTGAGTTCGGCGTAGTTGATCTGATAACAGTCATAGTTTCATTAACAGCTCCAATTATTATGCTGTCGCTGGAGATGGCGGTTTTCCGATTCTTGATCGATGGGCGAGGGGTTAAAGAGCGGCAAGCTTCGGTCATTACCAATTCGTTGCAAATGGTGGTTTATAGTACGCTGGCGGCTTCATTGGTCTATGTAGTCGTAATGCAATTCGTCGCGATACCATACGCCTGGTTGGCACTCTGTTCGGTGTTGGCATCAATTTGCTCAAACTATTGTTTGCAGGTTGCTCGCGGTTTTGGCGATAATGTCAAATATGCCATTGGCAGTGTTATCGCTGGAGTTTCAGCAATCTTGCTAAACATATTGTTTATCACCGTATGTAAAATGGGTGCAACTGGCATGCTTTTAGCGACGGTGATTAGTAATATGCTATCCGCGTTGTATCTGGTATATTCGCTAAAAATACAAAAATATATCAATATTAAACTAATAAACGCCGATAAAAAGCGCGAATTGTTACAATATTCACTACCATTAATTCCTAATGGTGTGTCGTGGTGGATTGTCAATGCCGCTGATCGTATGATCATCGCCGCGATGCTAGGCGTGACTGCTAATGGTATTTATGCTGTTGCTTATAAATTTCCGCAAATTTTTACTGCTATTTATAGTTTTTTCGGGCTGTCTTGGGCGGAGTCGGCGTCGGTTCACATAAAATCGGCAGATCGCGACGCGTTCTTTTCCAAAGTTGCCAATATGAGTTTGCGCGTCTTCGGCAGCTTTGGCGCTATTTTAATCGTCGGGGTATCGGTGTTTTTCGATATTTTAATAAACGCAAAGTATAGCGAGGCGCGGTTATATGTGCCGCTGCTTATTGTGGGGTCGTTGTTTAATTCTGTAGTCGGCATTTACAGCGCAATTTATATCGCTAAGAAAGAAACTCGCCAGGTGTTAAATACTTCCGTCGTGGCGGCGGCTATCAGTATCGTGCTTTCTGTGATTTTGACGCCGTTAATTGGATTATATGGGCCGGCTATAGCGTTGATTGCTGCTTATCTCGGCATGGCAATTTTCCGCCATTTTGACGTTAAAAAGTCTATTAAAATAACTTACGAGCCGAAAGCTATTATCGAAATTACCGCGTTGTATATAATATGTATAGGCTTATATTACGCAAATTCTGCCTATGCTACCGCAGCCAATGTGGTGCTGATCGGTGCGGGCGTCGTGTTTATTAATAAGAATACGCTTAAAATAGCCAAAGATACTATATTGAAAAAGACGCGCGGATTAAGACGAAAACAAGCCGATAAGCTAATGCAAGAATGGGATTCTGAGAATGGCGCAGACTAAGAAATTATCTAAAATCCACCTGCTTCTTCCACTGCTGTGGATGGTAGTCATTTTCATGCTTTCGCATCAGTCGGCCTCGATATCCAGCGGGCAGAGCGGTGTGTTTGTCGAGCAGCTGCGCCACATTGCGCCGAGTATTGATCAGCAGCTACTAACTTTTCTGGTTCGTAAAGGTGCGCACATTTTCGCTTATTTCGTGCTGGGTATTTTGACATTCAATGCTTTATGGCGGGTGGACTTAAGTAAGTTCAAGCTTAATTATCCGGTGGGGCTGTCGATTATAGTTTGCGCGCTTTACGCTGTCAGCGATGAGTTCCATCAGTTGTTTGTTAGTGGTAGAAGCGGCGAGATTCGCGATATAATCATAGACAGCTGCGCCGCAACCGTCGGGGTATTTATAATAAGTATTTTCTGTAAGAATATTGCAAATAAGTAAAAAATAGAGTATAATATAGAGGATATGGTGTCTGAAATAACTAAAGCTACTAAATTAAGCGTTGGCTTGCGAAGAATGGTCGCCGGCGTTTTATTATTATCATTTATAGCGCTGATCGTTAGCGTCTGTCAGGCAGGAATCGTGCCTGAGCGTTATTTGTGGATTGGTTTGCCGATTTACGGGGTGGTGACTGCTGCTATAATCTGGGGACTGGTGAGTCAGAAGCGCTTTGGTAATATTCATACTGGCGTGCTGATCGCGCTTGGCATAGTGGCTTTGGCGATTACTGCTGTGAATATTTACGTTATCAGTACGGCACGAGCTTTTGATAATTTGACATCTTCAGTGCAAAGCAGGAAATCGTCGTATGTTGAATATGTGATTGCTGCCTATAAGGATCGTAATACGTCGCTTAATAATGCTCAATCGGTTGGAATACTTTCGGCCGATCCGCTTTATAATAAAGTGACTAAGGCAGTCAAGGATGAAACTTCTGCCAATCAACAAGCGCTGGATAGTTTGGTCGAACTTAAGAATAAACTCGAGTCGGGCGACTTGCAGCTAGCAACTATTCGCAAGGCTAATATGCCGATTATCGAAGAAGCTGATAAAACTTTCCACGATAATTTGGTGGTGTTACAAACTATTCGCGTGGAAGGGGAGGCTGCGAAACAACCTTCGGCGATTAATGTCGATAAGCCATATGTTCTTTACATCAGCGGCATTGATACGGCTGGCAAAATATCTACCGTATCGCGCAGCGACGTCAATATATTGATGGTGGTTAATCCAGCTAAACATTCGATTCTGCTGGTAAATACGCCGCGCGATTATTATGTGCAACTACACGGTACGACTGGCTTGCGCGACAAGCTGACGCATGCCGGGGTGTATGGCGTTGATATGTCAGTGAAGACACTGGAGGATTTGTATAGTATTAATGTTCAGCACTATATCCGCATCAATTTCACTTCTCTGGTAACTCTGATCGACGCTATCGGTCCGATTGAGGCTTATTCGGATTATGATTTTAAGTCTTACCATCAAGGATATAACACATTGGATAGCAGGCAAGCTTTGGAATTTTCACGCGAGCGCTACAGCTTCCAAGAAGGCGATCGCCAGCGCGGGCGCAACCAACAGCATGTTATTGAGGCGATTATCGCCAAGTTGTCGCGTACTGAAAATGCCGTAAAATTACCGCAAATCGCAGGTATTATTCGCGACTCTGTCGAGACAGATCTATCCGAACAGTCGATTAAGGCGATCATCCGCAAACAACTTGACGATATTCATCCGTGGAAAGTTGAATCAATTACCGTTGACGGTGCGGGTGCAATGGAACAAACGTATAGTTATAACAGTACGCCGCTTTACGTGATGATTCCGTCCGATGAATCGGTGAGTGCTGCCAAAGCGAAGATTTCGGCATATTTGCAGTAAATGCCAGTGATTTTTCCTGATGCTTAAGCTTTGAGCTAGCAACTACCTCTGATATAGTCATTAATCAGAGGAGAGAGTGGTTAGTAAGCGAGAAAAATCAGATAAGGATAGTCAGGCAGCGCCGGTTAAAAAGCGTACTAGTGTTAAATCTGGGTCAAAGAATTGTGAAAAATTACATAGTGATTTGGCAAATAAAAAGTCTGGTGGCAAGCTAGATCCTGGTCTGTATTGTTTCACGGCCATCGCTCAGTTTCATGGTATTCCTGCCGACCCAGAGCAGATTGCTCACGCGTTAGCGATTGATCCGCGTGTGGGTATGAGTGAAGCGGATATGCTACGGGCTGCGCGCTCACTCAAATTGAAGGCGCGGGCGGCTACGGTTAATTCTAAACAATTAACAAAGTTGCCACTACCGCTCATCGTTGGTATGAAGGATGAAAAGTTTGCGGTGTTGGCGCAAGTTGCCGAGGGTGGCGTGGCGGCGCAACTTGCTGATAATAAGGATGATAGTCGCCGCAAAGTCAAAGGTTCTGGAAAAATCATCAACAGTAAATTCCTCATTTTACCGCCAAACGGCGGGCCGCCGCAGGTGATATCGGCTGAGGATTTTCAGGACAAATGGACCGGCCGCGTAGTACTATTTACGCAGCGTTTCTGGAAAGAGGCAGACAGGAAATTCAACCTCAGGTGGTTTATTCCGACGATTATCAAATATAAAAAACCATTGCTTCAAGTCTTGCTGGCGGCGCTGGTGGTACAAATTATCGGGATTTTTACGCCAATTTTGACGCAGGTCGTCATCGATAAAGCTCTCGCACATCACAGTGTATCGACGCTTGACGTCATCGTTGGCGGGCTGGTAATTATTGCGCTGTTTGAGGGGATGCTTGGCGTCGCTCGGAATTATATTTTCACTCATACCACTAGCCGGATTGACGTAATTTTGAGTTCGCGGCTGTTTCGACACTTATTTGCTTTGCCGCTGCGGTATTTTGAAACCCGTCGAGTTGGCGATACCACGGCGCGGGTGCTGGAACTGGAGCGAATTCGGGCTTTTTTGACTGGTACGCCGATGACGGCGCTGATCGACATTAGTTTTATGTTTGTTTATATCATTGTCATGCTGTTTTATAGTACGACATTGACGTGGGTGGTATTGGGCAGTCTGCCGGTGTTTGCGATTTTGTCTTGGATAATCACGCCGCTGCTTCGCCAGCGTTTGGATGAAAAATTTAATACCGGCGCCGAATCCCAATCGTATTTGGTTGAGTCGATCACTGGCGCGCAGACTGTCAAATCGTTCGCGCTGGAGCCGCAATTGCAGAAAAATTGGGAAGGCCGACTGAGTAATTATATTCGCGCTAGTTATAAAACTAATTTATTGTCAGGTAATGCTGGTGCGCTCGGTCAACTCATTCAAAAGATTTTCGACATCGCGATTCTGTGGGTTGGCGCGCATATGGTGATGGCGGGTAGTTTGACTATCGGCGGGCTGATTGCTTTTCGGATGCTAAGCGGTCGGGTGAGCGGCCCAGTACTGCGCCTCGTGCAATCATGGCAGGATTTTCAGCAAACAGGTATTTCCATGAAGCGGTTGGGTGATATCTTTAACACCAAGCCGGAGCCGACACTTGATCCGAGCAAGTCGCGCCTGCCGAGTATCACTGGCGATGTGCGGTTCGAACATGTGCGGTTTCGTTATGCACCAGATAGTCCCGAGGTTATCCGCGATGTGTCGTTTGGCATTCGTCCTGGCACGGTGGTCGGCGTGGTTGGGCGCAGCGGTTCGGGCAAAAGTACGATTTCCAAATTATTGCAGCGGTTGTATGTGCCAGAATCAGGCAAGATTTTGATTGACGGCGTCGATATTGCTACTACCGATCCGAGCTGGTTACGCCGGCAAATCGGTGTGGTTTTGCAAGAAAACTTTTTGTTCAATGCCAGCGTGCGTGATAATATCGCGGTGCATGTGCCGAGTAGCAGCATGGATGACATCGTGAGGGTGGCAAAAATTGCTGGCGCCCATGAGTTTATCGCCGAATTGCCTAATGGTTACGACACGATGGTTGGTGAAAAAGGCGAAGGTTTGAGCGGCGGGCAAAAGCAGCGCATCGCTATCGCCCGAGCGCTGCTACATAATCCTAAAATCCTGATTTTTGACGAAGCAACATCAGCGCTCGATTATGAGTCGGAAAATATCATTCAGAAAAACCTCAAGCAGATTACGGCTGGTCGAACTGTCATTATCATCGCGCATCGTCTATCAACGCTCAAGTCGGTCGATAAAATCATGGCAATTGATCGCGGCCAATTGGTTGAATATGGTACGCCGGCGGTGCTGCTGAAAAAGAATGGTTTGTATGCATATCTGCACCAGCAACAATCAGGAGACGAAGCATGAGTTGGCTAAAACGCGACCGGCTGCAGTATGAATTTTTGCCAGCAGCTGAGGAAATTGTTGAAACACCAGCCGCTCCGCTGGGCGCGTTGGTGGTTTGGCTAGTTACATTGTTATTGATTGTGGCGTTGGTGTGGTCATACTTTGGCAGGATTGATATTGTAGCGGTAGCTAACGGTAAAATCTCCACCGAAGGCAGCACTAAGATTATCCAGCCGGCGATTTCTGGCGTGGTGACAAGCATTAATGTGCATGAAGGTCAGCGCGTCAAAAAAGGTGAAACTTTGCTGGCGCTTGATAAAACCACTGCCGAAAAAGACGTTGCTACCGCCAATCAAAGCCTTAACACGGCGCGAGTCGAGCGCGATATTTTGCGGCGGCTAGCTGTTGGCGGCAACACTGATGAAATTATCAATGGCGCAGATTTGCCAGACGAGACTAAAGCCATGTTGCGGCAATTTGCCAGTTCGCAAACCGCACTTTCTGCGGCCAGGCAGCAAGCTGTAAATGGTACGATTTCTAACTACCAGCAACAATTACAATTTAATCAGCAAGCGAAAAACCAGCTGGAAACCAACGCGCAAAATCTTAAAAATCGCAAAGCTGAGATTGAAAAACAATTACCAAACGCCAACCCTGTCGATAAGCTGCGCCTACAGAATGAACTGAGCAATATTGATCAGCGAATCACTAGCGCTGATAGTGCCGTGCTTGGTCAAAACCAGCAGCTGCTGCAATCGCAGTCGGCGCTCACTCAGGCGCAAAATCAATCGCAAACCCAAATTGCCGAAACCAACAGCGCCTTTAATAATCAAATTATAGCGTCGGAAAAAAGAATTATTGAACTGGAAAATAATCTAGTCAAAGCCAAGCAAGTGTTGGCGCAAACTACCATCACTGCGCCCGTCGATGGTACGGTACTGTCGCTGACGGTGAAAACAATTGGCGGTGTGGTCAACACTGGTCAACAGCTGGCACAAATTGTGCCAGAAAAAGTGCCGCTTTATGTTGATGCGGCGCTGGACAATCAAGATGTCGGCTTTGTTAAGCCTGGCCAGCGCGTAGTCGTCAAAGTCGCTACCTATCCATTCCAACGTTACGGATACTTGGAGGGGACAGTTGAAAATATTAGCCCCGATGCTATTCAGGATGATAAGAAAGGCCTTATTTATAAAGCTAAAATTAAATTGAATGACGATAAAAGCTCCAAGCAAAATCAACTCAAATTGCTGCCAGGCATGAGCGTCTCCGCCGAAATCGCCACCGGCCAGCGCCGTATCATTGAATTCTTCCTCGACCCGCTAATGACCAAGGCGGATGAGAGTTTGAAGGTGAGATGAAATAATGTTTGGTGCACGGCATGGATAACGCAACTTATTTATGTTTCTGACGCGCTATTAAAATAACGCACCGTCATGCGCCGTAGTAGCTGATATAATTTATCAACGTCACTATCTTTACGAATAATACCGCCTGGACGCGAAAGCTTATTGTCTGACTCCATCTGGACGATGGTATAAGTTAGTAGATTGAGTAAAAATTCGACGCTGTGTCCTTCGCTGTGAACAATTTGCCGGCGGGCGCTGTCTATTGATTTTAACATTGGCTGGTAGTCGGCGATATCAATATTAAATTTGGCGAGAGCGATTTGCAGTGATTGCATAAATGTCGGGCGAGCAATTAACTCATAAATATCTTTTTCTGGACGCAAATAAAAATCGCGGACATCGTCCGCTAATTCTGACTCGATTGATTTAATCGCTGCTAAAACTTTTTGGATATCATGAAGAGTCTGCCGTTTGGTGCTACGATTTTGCCGGCGAATTTCACGTTCGGCAACTGCTTCGGCGAAACTTTGTAGCGCGAAAATTAGACTGGTAATATTCATATGTACAGCATTGGAACTGGTGCGAAAGCGGTAATCAATCAGCCGTGAGAACGCCAGTCCAATTTTGCTCGACGAACCAAGTTTTTTATGATGACCGGGATTCAGAAAAAAGTAAGCCATCTTGGCTAACTTATCAGCGTGCATCTGTGACTGAATGCGCGGGATTGAGCGATAGGACGGCGAACTGGTTGATAGGGCATACAAATGAGGATTAGCTAAATATAAGCAAACATCATCGCCAAGCTGTATCGAATCAATCGTGCAATCTGTCGAGTCGAAAAAGCTAACCCAATACAGCTGAAAAGCTAGTAGGATATTACCTAAATTATTAAACGAAAAAGAGTATTTTTGGCAGGTGAAACTGTAACGTAACTGCGAATCAAGCTGGACGGGCGGCTCATCGCGCACTTGTCTGGAATTAATTTTTGTGGCGTATCCGGCGAAAATTGACGCGCGTACACCACGGTGAATGGAGGAGCTCAACTTCGTCGAGGCGGCTCGTTTGATGAGTTGGCCGGACATGCCGGCAGCGTGCGATTGAAAACCCAAGTTGTCTGGCGCGTGTTGAGCGAGAATGGTAATGTGGACGTTTGAATACTTGCGCAGAGGTATAGTCAAACCATCCATCTCGGTAGATTGCCAATGCAAATAGGCGCGAATATTATACGTGATATTTTCTGGCGCGCCTTGGATTAGGGTTTTATTATAAAAGACGAACGGCGCGATGCAGTCGTTTCTGGATTTGATAATAATCAGTACTTTGTCAAATTTTCCAGACGCCAGAAATGTCATTGATGCGGTTAGTTCGGAGGTTGTGGTATCAAACTGACCATAGCCAGAAGCGATTATTTCTTTACTCTTGGCGTCCATGTAAAACGCCTCGCCTATATATAAGTTGTTGCGGCGATTTTTATATTTCATGGCTTTATTATAGGTTAATCTTTTGTGTTTGTGGTAATTTGATACGATCGCTGTAAATGAATCTAACGGCTGAACAGTTTTTGTTATTATATGTTGTGCTTTATCCAGGTGTATAGGTAGATTGAACTATCTAGCATAAAGTAATAGAATAAGCTTATGGCAAGCAACGGCTGCTCTTCCAAATATAAAAAGTTGATGAAGCCTGTGGCTATTGCACTAGTTTGCGTGGTCATATGTTTTGCCGCTGGAGCTGCAACAATTCTATACCTACAGCAGCACGCCCCTCGGCTTAATACTAGCTCCAATATTGACGGTACTAAGGATGAGTTTTATCATGAGATCCACTCCAAGATCAATAACAGACCATGGTCAAATAAGGACGAATTTTATCAGAATATGAGAGATGTCAAGATTGGCACAGCTAGAGACATAGTCGAGAGGTCTATCGGCAAACCAGACCTATGCAGTAGAAAGATATATAGAGGTGAATATGAACTACAGCGTTGTGGGTATAACCTAGGAGACCCTGAGACCTATCAAGAAATAGTTTATATGAATGGGGAAGTATGGGGTATTAGTTCAGTAGTCGGATCTATTAATCAGCTGAATAGCTTCTGAGATTTTGATCTATCAGGTCTTCAGCTCTCCGCTCTCAAAGATTCTTCTAATCCTCTCCGTTCCTGGAAGGTTGTGTCTCACAATCTATGGTTGTGTAGAACCACTTTCTTGTATATAGATTGTGCTTAAGTTAAAATAATAACATCTAAGAAATAAAGCAGCTGGAGGGGTGATGGCAAAAAGTAGTAAGCAAAGTAAAAACAGGCTATCTGTCCCACATAAGAAGATAGCCATTATATTATCCTGTATAGTTGGTGTCGTTATTATACTATTTATTATTCTGATGCTATATCTAGATTCGCTATTGCAGATATCTTCGTCGGGTGAGGCAAAACAGCAAATGCAACAATATCTTTCCGGCAAATATAGCGAAGATTTTAATATAAGTAAGCCTAATTATGAGAACGGGGGCTTTGGAGTAACTGGCTCATGGAGGTCTGAAGCTCATCCTATATCAAATCAGAAGTTAAAGTTCGATGTAGGCTGTACCCCATCTAGTGATGGGACTTTTGGCCCATCAAGTTGTAGCGACCAATACATCGCTGCCATCTGGTCAGTCCAAGCCAGTAAGGAGCTAGAAGCTATAGTAAAAGAAGTTAATACCAGTAGCAGCAATGGCTATAAAGCAGATAGTGCACGGGCAGAAATTGTCTTATCTGAAGATTTGGTAGATTCTGTGAATAAACAGTCTAAGTATGAGGACAATAAAACCAAGGACAAAGGCTTCCTGTATAGATTAATAATAGACGCCCCAAACGACAGCCAAAAGGCCTCTTACATATTTAAAATTGTAGAGAAACTGAGAGAAGAGGGTGTGTATAGTGTAGATGTAGACGTAAATAGAAATAATAATTCGAAAATAAGATGCGAAATATTTTTTAATAAAAATAAATTGGGCAGTAAAAATGATATAGAGTCATGTAGTTCACCAAACTAACCCGGAAAAGCTCTAGTTTTTAAGTAGATATATCGCAAGGTGCGTTTTATAACGCTCCAGAGGTTTTCAATATGGTTAGTCGGTCCAAAAATCCTTTAGAGTGGTTGCAAGCGAACCATTCATATCCTAGCGATGCTAGTTCGATACCTCGCCCCAAATACATTGATAGAATCTGCGGTGACGGTGATACTCTGAGGGAATATCTGCTAAACTATTCATGAGAACAGCCTCCTTTCTTGATTTAAGATTGTTACACTACTTATTTTAAACAAGGAGCTGTTCTTTTTATTCTTTAGTTGTGTTTTTTAGCCGCATTGCATCTAATTGCTATTTTAATTTGTTATTTTTAGGTTCGTTGGGCGGACCCTTTTAAGACTTGTATAGTCTACTGTATACATCTATAATAAAGGTAGTGTTTTAATTTATTAAATGGAGAAGATCATGAGCTTTATTGGCAGACTGATTGACAAAGATAAAGTTAAGGAATTAACTG
>ERZ772960.1227-NODE-1227-length-20947-cov-15.344725_pt1 | contig 20947 bp, 21 predicted proteins | sample MGYA00580678_ERZ772960 | MGnify/ENA primary metagenome ERZ772960 (study PRJEB29015, sample SAMEA2737930) | human oral metagenome | biome: human oral; feature: human-associated habitat; material: dental | place: China | collected 2059 ... | reverse complement strand
CTTATGGAGCTTACGAAAACATATTTACTACAGATAATAATGCAATTATAAACCAGGATGCTTCAACTATTGAAAATGATGACCATCATTCATTTGCGCGAATATCAACCGTTTATGCAGCAAAGCAACTTGCTAATAGCAAAGACGAAGCAGGAGACCCTAATAAGCCTGAGCTAATTACCTACTCACTTAGAGTAAATCAGAACAAGGTTACATTCATAGACGGTGGTAATACTCATGCAGTAGTTAATGTAGAATCAGGCAAAGCTATAGACACTGACAGCCTCACAGATCAGTCAATGCCGACTAACCCAAGCAAAGCAGGATACACATTCAAGGAGTGGAATACAGCTATAGATGGAAATGGTACAAAGTTTACAGGAAGCACAGTCGTAAACGATGATATGACAGTATATGCTATCTACACCAAGAATGCTGCTCATAATAAGGACAAAAAACCTAACAAAACAGTAAATCCAAATACAGGTGATTCATCAAGCTTACCACCTTATATCATGCTCATGGGACTAGCTGCGGGACTTGCAATCTCAGTTCATATGAGCAATAAAATAAAAGAGAGCTAATCAAACTTCGCAATAATCGACCCAAAAAGTAGACCCCTAAGCTTCCTCATTGAACTTAGGGGTCATTTTTATAAATATTTACTTGCCAGAATTTAACTCTGTTTTATCCTTATTAGTATCTTTATTTACGTCCTTATCTTTGGACTTTGCTTCTCTCTTTGCATTCTCAAAAGCTTTGATGATTGCCTGCTTAACACCATCCGTAGTTGCTGTTGCATTTGTAACTGCATCAACATCTTTAATCTCAGCCTCAGTCTTTCCTTCAAATCTATCAAAGCCATTAGCATCTAGGAAGATGTTCCAGAAGGTGAGATTTGCTCCTGCAAATTTTGATTTATCAAGTTCCTCTCTTGTCTTGTGGTCAGTAAGCTTGACAACCTTTCCATCCTTGATTTCTACTTTTACAACAACATCGTAATCGTAGTCTTTTCCACGGAAGATAACATCCCCTCTGAAGATATTTTGCTTGTTTTCAGCAATCTCCTCTTCAGTTCTATTATCTTTTTCCTCGTCTTTGTTGTCTTTGTTCTTGTCCTTGTCGTCGTCCTTATTTTTGTCCTTGTCATCGCCAGGCTTTACATCCTCGCTAGGATTCTTTTCTTCTGGTACTACTGGTGCGACGATAGGAGGAGCTTCTGTCTCGTAGGCGTCTTTGATAGCATTATATACGGCAGTCTTTATCGCATTGCTCGTATATGTAGCTCCTGTAACCTTATCAACATTAGGTGTCTGGGCGCTTAGGATTCTGCTTATAACTGATGCACCATTTGCAAAGTAGTTTATTGGGCTTAGAGTCTCGCTGTGGGATGTCACCTGAATATCAGCTATCTTGTTACCACTTACGACTACCTTAACGCTCAGTCTTCCACCAAAACCTGTTCCGCTTCCGTAGTAAACACCATCTTTTAGCTTAGCATTGCTTGGAGCTTGGATATTAAAGTTCACGTTTTGTACCGGTGCGCTCGGCCCAGTCGCAGCACTCTTCTTTGCAACAGCCTTAGGCTTTTCTATCTTCTTCTTTTGCTTCTTCTGTTTGCTTGGCTCAGCCTGTTTCTTAGCCTGAGTCTTCTGCTGAACATGCTGTGATTTACTGGTTTCGATATCCTTATTATCCTTGTTCATTGTCTTTGCCACACTGAATCCTGTAATTCCAGCGAAGACCACAAATATCAAAAGTGATGCGATTATCTTATCTGCTCTTTTCTTCATTAATTACCTCCGTTCTCCAGTGCGTTATAGATTGCGTCTAGGATTCCAACTGAGCTGAATGTAGCTCCGCTCACAGTATCAACATTCGGTGTCTGCTGCTCTATAACTGATGAAATAACTCCTTTTGCGTTGTTAAAGTAGGCTGCGTCATCCACATTTGATAGAATATCGACTGCAGTTATCTTGCCGTTCTTGACCGTAACGCGAACCTTAACCTCGCCCTTGTAGCCGTTTCCCGTTCCTTCCCAGCTACCGTCCTTATATCCATCAGCTTCCCCATTTGAAGCTGAATCATTAGCCTTCTTGCTGTTATCAGCCTTAGCTTCTGTCTTCCTAGGCTGCACCTTTCTTGCTTCTACCTTCTTTGTTGTAGTACCAAAGCTTATTCCCACAGCCACTAGAACGCAGATCAGTGCCGTAATGAGAATGCTTAATATCGACTTATTTTTCATATCTATCCTCCTCCGTCACTAGACTGCCTGTGCTAGCTTTCTTTTGCGTGCATTTAGGGCTTTTCTAACTCTGAGAATTGTATATGAGATGAAAATTACAGAGTAGAACACTATGTTTAATGTCACCGTATTTGATGCTGGTTTTCCGATGTAAACCATCATTACCTGCACATATACCATTGCATAGAAGATGTATGCAAATTCCTGCAAATTCTTCCATTTGCTTGCCTGCATCTTCTTGTGAACAAAGTTAAACGATGTCACAAGTAGCGGAAGCATAACTGCTATAGCAAAGACACCTGCTGCAAACATCATTAGATTTGTCCAAAGCGCAATTCCATTCATTTTATTCACATTAGGAAGCGTGAATAGTAGCGCCTGAAATAGATAGAAGGTGTTATGTGGTAAAATCATCAGACCTCCTATGATGGAAAGCTCTGCACGATTCTTACGAAGTTGTTTAAATACCTTGTACTTCATGCTGAAGGTACCCATATACATTACGAGTATGAAAAAGGCTCCTCCTAGAGCGCCTGAGGATATAGACCTCATAAAGGGCTCAAGACCATCAACATATTGGACATTATATCCGTTCAATCTCAAAATCGCGTGATATATTGAGATTATGGAAATCACACCTGCAATAGCGTAAATCTCCTTAGAATATTTTTTGATAATGTCGCTAAAGAAATAACTCAAGACAACTACTGTTACAAGACAGTACATACCTAACATCAGTATAGTTCCTCCTTTAAATTATTATTGCTTTTCCCTGTAGCTCGCAGGCAAAGTAAGCATATGGATTTTTTATGAGCTATGCTGAAAAGTTAGCAATCACTAACCCTGCTGTAAAATATAAGTCCTCGAAAGAGGACAAAATTGGCGGAGAAGGTGGGATTCGAACCCACGTGCCCTTGCGAGCAACCGCATTTCGAGTGCGGCTCGTTATGACCACTTCGATACTTCTCCAAATAAGGTTTACAAATAGATATACCCCGTTCACAAACCATCGTAACATTATATCATACAGTTTATTTCACATCAACAGGAACAATGAAGCTGAGAGCCTTCTCACAGATTTCAATATCTATACCTTCAGTACGAGCAAGCTCTCCATCTATGCAGATGCCAAAGTCCTTTGTTCCCTTTGGTTTTAGACTGAGCTGCTTACTCTTCTTCACATATATAATTTTATCTATCCCATCAACCTCAAGATGTGTTCCTTCCTTGTACTTAGGCAAAAGCTTTAGGAACTTTAGCCTTGGAAGATCGTTTATTATATTAAGATCAAAGAAACCATCGTCAATTATTGCCTGTGGTGATGACTTGATTCCGCCTCCACAGTAAGATCCATTTGATATGGCACAGAGAAGCATCTTTCCTTCTCTGATTTGCTCGCCACCCTCATAGATGTCAAGACAGGCACCTCTCTTTTTGATGAAGTTAAACAGTATGGCCGACTGGTAAGCCGTAGCCCCTGCAAAGAACTTTTTCTTTCTAAGCTTAAAAGCCGTTTCAACAACATTACAATCAAAGCCTATGTTGAACATATTAAGGCAGTACCCCGTTTGTTCTTCATTCCCAAGCTTGTTTGTGTACTTCATCACATCGACTTTTCTACTCTTTCCATTTAGCTGAGAGCGCACGCTCATGAAATCTCCAGCATCCTGAAAATTCCTAATCATGTCGTTGCCAGAACCTATAGGAATAATTCCTAGCTCAATTCCATCAAAGCCTATTACCGCCGATGCAATTTCATTAGCTGTCCCATCGCCTCCACAAGCATAAAACCTTGCAAGCTCGCCATTTAGTCCCTCTGCAATAGCCCTTGCTCTCGCTTCGCTTCCTCTATTTGGCTCGGTCATAATTATCACGGATTCACTTTTCGTGTCCTTCAATGCGATTTTAATTTCCTGGATAAGTTTCTTGCTTTGATCACCCTTACCCGCGACAGGGTTAACAAAAAAATAATGCTTCATATACGCAGTTACTGTTCCTTCTAATCTATAATCCAATCATCGTTTTTATCAGAGGCTCTGCCTTCGGCTCACTATCTGATATCGCATAAGCGCTGAGAACCTCTTCACAGGCTTGCTTTAGCTTTCCTTCATCACTTGAGTAGACGATGGCAAGCGTATCCGAAAGCTCAACCCTATCGCCTCTCTTTGCGACTAGTTTTATCCCTGCACTGTGATCTATTTCATCCTCCTTGCTAGCTCTTCCTGCACCTGAATGCTGCGAAGCAAGTCCAATTCCTTCGGCATCGATAGACTCTATATACCCAGAGCGCAAAGCCTTAATCTCAGCACTAAGCTTAGCTTCTGGAAATAGCGAATAATCATCGATTACCGCCTTGTTACCGCCCTGATATTCTATCATTTCAGCTAGCTTTTGTAGCGCTCTTCCACTTGAAATTGCACTTTCTGCAAGTACAATTCCCTCATCTATGCTAGATGCCTTACCACCAAGATATATCATAGCCCCGGATATATTAAGGCAAAGCTTAAGTAAATCACCTTCAATATTAGCTTTGAGAAGCTCTATAGCTTCTATCACTTCAAGGCTATTTCCTACGGCATGACCTAGTGGCTCGCTCATATCTGAAATTATTGCTGCGGTTTTCTTGCCCTGAGAGCTTCCGATTTTGCACATCAGCTCAGATAGTGCTTTGGCATCATCCTCGGACTTCATAAAAGCGCCCTTGCCACATTTAACATCTAAGAGAATCGCATCACTTCCTGCGGCGAGTTTCTTGCTCATTATGCTCGATGCTATGAGGCTGAGATTTTCGACTGTTGCAGTTACATCTCTAAGCGCGTAGAGCTTCTTGTCTGCTGGCGCGATATGACCGCTTTGACCGATTACGGCAATTCCGATTTCGTTAACCTGCTTGTGAAAATCCGCAGGCTCAAGCGTCGTTTTAAATCCGGGGATTGACTCAAGCTTATCTATGGTTCCCCCGGTGAATCCAAGACCTCTTCCGCTCATCTTGGCAATTGGAACTCCGCAGGATGCAGCGATTGGTGCAACTATTAAAGTCACCTTATCGCCGACTCCTCCCGTCGAATGCTTATCCACCTTTGTTCCGTGAATGTCCGATAAATCGACTATATCTCCGGAATGAAGCATAACCCTAGTTAGGTCAAAAGTCTCCTTCTCGCTCATATGTCTGAAGTATATGGCCATCAAAAGAGCCGAAGCCTGATAGTCAGGTATATCGCCATTAAGATAAGCTTTGATGAAGAACTCGATTTCGGAAGCACTGAGCTCTTTACCGTCCCTCTTTTTGCTTATAATATCAACTGCATTCATATCTATTCCTACTTTAAAATCTCACTTAAAAAGCTTTCGCCTATTGCCGGTTCATCCACATCAAGGTAGTCGCAGATTGTAGCTCCTATATCTGCAAAGCACTCCCTAGTTCCAATGTTTGCTGATTTAATTGGCTCGCCGAAGGCTACAAAAGGAATGTGTTCCCTAGTATGATCAAAGCCGCTGTGAGTAGGATCATTTCCGTGGTCTGCACACAGGATAACTATGTCTTTTTGACCTAGCTTCGCCTCAAGTTCAGGGATTCTAGCGTCAAAATCCATTATCGCATTTCCGTAGCCGATAGGATTTCTTCTGTGCCCGTAAAGCGAGTCAAAGTCAACGAGGTTTGTGAAAACGAAACCGCTTTCTACCTTATCTAGAGCCTCAAGAGTTTTGTCAACTCCATCCATATTACCGTCTGTATGAACCCAGTCTGTAACGCCACTGGCATTGAAAATATCGTGGATTTTACCTACGGCATAGACTTCTTGCCCTGCTTCATCGATCAGGTTTAGGATTGTCTTTTCTGGTGGTGAAACCGCATAGTCACGGCGGTCTGTCGTTCTCTCGCGCTTGCCATCTACAAGCTTATATGGTCTTGCGATTACTCTTCCACAGGCCCATTCTCCCTGAAGAAGCTCTCTTGCAGCCTCACAAATCTTGTATAGCTCCTCAAGAGGTATAACATCTACATTTGCAGCGATTTGAAATACGCTGTCAGCTGATGTATATACGATAGGATAGCCTGTCCTCTCATGCTCTGCTCCGAGCTTTTCTATAATTACCGTACCAGACTCTGCGTAGTTACCTATACAGCGCCTGCCTATTTTTTCCTCAAACTTTGCGATGAACTCAGCAGGAAAACCATCAGGGTAGGTTTTGAACGGTGTTAGGCTTTCTATGCCCGCAATCTCCCAGTGACCTGTTATGGTATCCTTTCCCTTTGATTTTTCCTTAAGCTTACCATAGGCACCCGAAGGATTAGAAATAGCAAAGCTTCCGTCTCCTTTGCAAAGCCCGTCTATATTTCCAAACCCTAGCCTTCTCAGGTTAGGAATCTTCAGTTCATCGCCCATGGTCTTTGCAATATGACCAAAGGTGTCGCTACCAGCATCGCCGTAGCTTCCTGCATCGGGCAGTTCTCCAACTCCTAGACTGTCCATCACAATTAAAATCACTCTGTTCTTGTCCATAGCTACCTCCTCAAGCCTCATTCTAAAGAATCTTTATAGGATTAGCCTCGATATAATCTAGGGAGACTAGTTTGTACTCTACTCCATTTAATATACCCTGAAAAACGTTCTTAAAAGCGTCCTTACCGTGCAGATGCCCATAAATGCATGTTTTGACACCGTATCTCGAAAGCATTTTCGTAAACTCTGAAGGCTGAAACTTATCGTTGCAAGGTGGATAATGAAGCATTGCAATTATCAAATCTGGCTCCTGCTTCTTAGCCTCCTTAAGCGACATCTCAAGTCTAATCAGCTCACGCTTAAAAATCTTCTCGTCGTGCTCATCAAAGCCTTCTGTACCAGGGCAAATCCATCCCCTCGTTCCGCATATACATATGCGTCTATCTTCATCAAAGATAAGCGCCGCATCGTTTTGCAGAAAGCGAATATTTTCGCTTATACTATTCAATTTTTTGACAGATCCCCACCAAAGGTCGTGATTTCCTTTGGTTATAATCTTGCGCCCAGGCAAGCTCTCAATCCACCTAAAGTCAGCCATTGCTTCCTCTAGCCTAAGGCCCCATGAGATGTCCCCGCATACTAGTACAGTATCATCTTCTCCGATGTTTTCCTCCCAGTTCTGCTTGAGCCTTTCTGCGTGGTTTTCCCATCTGCTACCGAAGATGTCCATGGGCTTTGATATTCTCTCATCAAAAGATAGATGTAAGTCTCCTATTGCAAAAATGCTCAAATTCTACACCTCATCACTGTCATCTAGCTCAAGAACCTTGCTCGCTCTAGCCTGATCTATCTTCTCTATATTGCGAAGCTTTCTATTGATACTTCTCGTTCTCACGCCAATAAGCTTATCGAGCTCTACATTAGCCTGATCTATTCTCTTCTTTGTCGCCTCAAGGACGTTGCCAAAGCTGTCAAACTCAGTCTTAACCGCACCGAGAATCTCCCAAACCTCGCTTGAATGCTTCTGAATCGCAAGAGTTCTGAAGCCCATCTGAAGGCTGTTCAAAAGACCTGTCATAGTCGTAGGTCCTGCGATATTTACCTTATAATCTCTCTGCAAAGTCTCAACAAGCCCGCGTCTTATAACCTCGGCATAAAGACCCTCAAAAGGAAGGAACATTATTGCAAAGTCAGTAGTGTATGGCGGCTTGATATACTTACTAGAAATATCCTTAGCCTCCTGCTTGATTACCTGTTCAAGCTGCTTGCCAGCCTTTTCTATCTCAGCAGAATCAGCTAAATCATAGGCGTCAAGAAGCTTAGCATATGCATCGCCTGGGAACTTTGCATCTATTGGAAGATAGATAAATCCATCCTCAGAGCCATCCACTCCAGGGAGCTTGATAGCAAACTCAACTCTCTTTGGACTGCCATCTACGCTCACATTCTCATCGTACTGCTCAGGCGACAAAATCTGCTCCAAGATACCAGCAAGCTGCACCTCTCCAAGAATACCCCTTGTCTTTACATTGGTCAAAACCCTCTTAAGGTCACCAACACCTGAAGCCAGATTTTGCATCTCTCCAAGACCCTTGTAAACCTGCTCTAGTCTATCATTAACCAAATTGAACGACTGAGTGATTCTGTCGTTCAGTGTCTTCTGAAGTCTCTCATCTACAGTACTTCTGATTTCTGAAATCTGCTTGTTGTTATCTTCCTTGATCTCACTGAGCTGAGTTCTCACAGTCTGCCTGATGTTCTCAAGTTTCTGCTCACTCTCCATACTGAAGTTTGATAGAGTTTCATTGATTCTTCTCAGGCTCTCGTTCTGCGTCTTAAAATGCTCGCTCTGAGCCCCAGCGATTAAGTCACCATAGTTTCTGAAGCTGCTGTTTATGTGCTCCATGGTGTCACGCCTTGTAGCATCAATATCGGCCTTTAGCTCATCCTTAAGCTTGCGAAGTTCTTCGTCCTTGGTGCCATCCTCAATGCTCTTGCTGAGTTTAAGCACTAGCGCAACTGATACAAGCGCTGCAATCAAAGTTATAACGGATAAAATTACTATGATTAAGTTCATCTTTTTCCCTTTATTTATACCTTATTGAAACAATATTTCCTAAAATAATTTTACTATCTAAAAGCCTTTTCGTCTACATCAAAATAGCCCTAGGCGGATCAAGCTGCTTAGGGCTCCTTGGGTTTAAAATCTAATTTTAGAGCAAAATTTTATGCTTCACTATACGCCTTTTCTCCTGCTATAGACCGTAGATGCAGTAAGCAGGATAGTGCTCTCCCATGAATAGCCATGGGTTTTCTCCCATCTCGATATGCTCATCAAAGCTAACATCTGGGATAAATATCTTAACCGCAGTTCTCTTTGTTCCAGTTATAGTTTTGCCATCTGCAGTTGGATCTGCCACGAATTCCTCAATTGCCTGACGAAGCTTGCTGATGCCAGCCTCCTTCTCAAAGTTATCAATAAATTCATTTGCATCAACGTATGCTACATTGTCACCATCTTTCAGCCAGTCCAATTTTAACATCTTCTACCTCCACTAGGTTCCGTTAAATACATATAAAAAGTAAACAATATGAAAAAGCCATAATTCTAATTTAATTATAATAAGCCTTTAAACTTCTGTCAATATATCGAGAGCCTCCACATAGCCATCAAAGCCATGACCTGAGATGCATGCACAGGCAGCTTCGCTGATAAATGAATGCCTCCTGTAGGCCTCACGCTTTGATATATCTGAGATGTGAACCTCTACCGTCCTTATTCCCACAGCCTTTATCGCATCTGCAAGTGCAATGCTCGTATGAGTGTAGCCTGCTGGGTTAAAGACGATTCCATCAAAATTACCATAGGCCTCCTGTATCTTGTCTATCAAAACACCCTCGTGATTTGACTGAAAGAACTCCACCTCTATGCCTCGCTTCAGGGCAGCCTTTGAAATCAAAGCAATCAGGTCCTCATAGGTCTTATTCCCGTAAATCTCAGGCTCCCTGATTCCAAGAAAGTTAATATTTGGACCGTTTAGCACTAGAATCTTCATTTCTACTCCTCCAAACACCTGCTTTGATATAGCTTTGATAGCTCCATAATTTTCTCAAAGAGATCCTTGTCATACTCACAAAGTCCATCCTCGCTCATATCTTTAATTACAGAAATCAATTCCTTCTCCCTGCTAGAGTCGCATATTCCAATTCCATTTGCTTTCTTGATGCCTGCTACATCTTTTACGATATGCATTCTCTCTTCAAAAAGCCTTAGAAGCTCGCGGTCTATTGTATCTATCTTCTCTCTACATTTTTTTAGCTCAATCATTGAAAACAAACCATCCTGAAAAATTAAAATCGCCCAGCATCAAATCCAAAACTGCAAGTGCAGCTGCTGCCTCAACACAAGGCACTGCACGAAGCGCAATGCAAGGATCATGCCTTCCGCTAATCTTAAGCTCAACATTCTCACCCCTGCTATAGCTTACACTCTTTGAAGGGATGGAAATCGAAGGGGTCGGCTTTATGCAAACCCTAAAGTTCACAGTTTCTCCAGTGCTTATTCCACCTAAAATTCCGCCGTTGTGGTTGCTCGTAAGATTAATTTTACCATCACTTACCATGTATTCGTCACGAGCTTCACTGCCTTTGAGCTCGCTTAGCTTAAAACCATCGCCAAACTCTATAGCTTTGATCGCTGGGATGGCAAAGACTGCCTGAGAAATCCTGTTCTCAAGCCCATCAAACATAGGCTCACCAACTCCGCAAGGAAGCCCCTCGATACTGCAAGCAATACTTCCGCCAAGCGAATCCCCCTCTGATATTGCCTCTGCGATAAGTTCATCTATTCCAGATTTCTGTCCACATACTGACTCAAGCACAGCCTTAACTTTAATTCCATTTCGCTCAAGCATTTGGATTGCAATTCCTCCAGCTACGCAAAGAGCAGCCGTAAGCCTTCCCGAAAAATGACCGCCACCTTTATAATCCTGATATCCTCTGAACTTTCCTTCAGCTGTAAAATCGGCGTGTGAAGGCCTTGGGGAATCCTTTATATTCTCGTAGCCTGCGCTTCTTACATCTTCGTTATATATCAAAGCAGCAAGTGGTGCACCACAGGTCTTACCATCAAAGAGGCCGCTGACAAATTCTGGCACGTCTTTTTCAGAGCGCTTGCTTGTCAGCTCGCTTCTTCCTGGAGCCCTTCTACTTAGGAAAAGCTGAAGCTTGTCCATGTCTATTTTAAAACCGCATGGAAGCCCATCAAAGCTCATCCCTATCGCCTCAGAGTGCGACTGCCCAAATATTGATAGCTTTATATTATTTCCAAAAACCGAGGCCATATAACCCTCCTATTTCCATATGCATTTCCCTGAAAGTCCTAGCCTATCAAGTTCATCAAAGAAACCCAAATATGACTTATTTACAGCAAAAGCATTCTCTATCAAAACATCTTCCCTGCATCTCAAAGACAAAACAGCTGCACTCATCACAATTCTGTGGTCATCAAAGCAGTTAACTTCTCCACCTTTTAGCATTCCACCTGCACCTAGGCCAATTATCTCTACGTAATTATCATAGATTTCGATATTTCCTCCAAGCCCATCGATAAGCTCCTCTATTGCAAGAAGTCTATCGCTCTCCTTGAGCCTAAGCCTTTTAATGCCTGAAATTCTGGATTTACCATCTGTAAAGCATGTTAAAATCGCTATTAAAGGAACTAAATCTGGGATATTTTCTGCATCTAAAGCTAAAGCTTTAAGTGCCTTATCTCCAAGCGGATATGCTTCAAATACTGCCTTATCATTATCTATTTCAGCGCGAACATCTGCGCCCATTTTCTTAAGAATATCAAATATTCTTCTATCACCCTGAAGAGAGTTAGGGTTTAACCCCTCGATAGCAAGAGGCTCATTTCCGAGAACTCCTATGGCAAACCAGAAAGCTGCATTTGACCAGTCCCCTTCGATGATGTATTTTTCGGGCAATATGTATCTTTGCCCGACTTTTATTCTATAAATATATTCAGTATCTGAGCTTTCCTCCGTAACTGAGATTGAAAACTTGCGCATCACATCTAAAGTCACATCTATATATCCAGCTGAAACAAGTGGCCTTCGCACATGTATTTCGCTGTCAGAAGAAAGAAGTGGTAAAGCCATCAAAAGTCCGCTGACATACTGCGAGCTAATGTCTCCTGGCAGATTAAACACTCCATGCTCTAGCTTTCCACTAGTGCATATAGTATCATCTTGTTTATCTATTTTACACCCGTGGGCTTTGAGCTCGTTAATTAACTCATCCATAGGTCTTTTTGCAAGTCTTCCGCGCATTAGAAATCTCGCTTTTAGCCCCAATGCGCAGGCAATAGGAAGAAGAAATCTTAGTGTCGATCCGCTTTGATTGCAGTCTAAAACTGTCTCTTGCTTTCCGTCCTTGAGCGATAACTGTATCTCAGAAACACAGCCCTTTGTAGCCATTATATCCTCAGATTCTCTATTTACTGCCCTACTTTGCCCTGCAGTTTCCCTGAGTCCTCCTTGAGTATCTAGCATATCTGCTTCGTCAATCTTTGATAGAAGCTCACATATCAAAATTCTGTGCTCATATGACTTTGATTTTGGTGCTACTACCCTCTTCATCTTAGATACCTCTCTACGAGGCTTGCAAGTTCTGTCACTAAAAGTCTTTTGATTTTGCATTCGTTCATTTTGCAAGGGATTACGATGTCTATGTAATCGCCACTTCGTTTTTTATCCGCTTTGACATATTCAATCAGCTCATCTACACCGCAATCTATGCTCGCATCGTAGTCGTATTCATCTATCAAAGCGAGAAATGCTTCTTGAATACTCTCATCACACCAGCCTTCGCCTGCTGAAATACGAAACATTAAAGCTATTCCCTTGACCACCGCCATGCCGTGGCTCACTTCATATTTAGAAGCCTTTTCTATCGCATGTCCTAGCGTGTGTCCGAAATTTAAAATCTTGCGAATTCCTCTATCCTCAAAGTCCTCACTTATTACCTCATACTTAAACCTTGCGCACTCTGAAATTACTGTTTCAAGATCTAAGCCCGTGTCAGCCTTTCCTGCAGCTAGCTCATAAACAGGCTTTGATAGCATGGCATACTTTATAACCTCGCCAAAACCATCCCAAAAAACTGCCGGATCAAGTGAGCGAAGTAGCTTTATATCTCTAAAAACAAGTCTAGGCGTATGGAATGCCCCTATTAAATTCTTGCCCTTATCTATGTTTATTCCTGTCTTTCCTCCAATGGATGAATCTACCATTGCAAGCAGGGTGCTAGGAATTTGGACATAATCTATACCTCTTAGATAGCTTGCAGCTACAAAGCCAGCTAAATCGCAGAGCGCTCCTCCACCCATGACAACAATCATGTCATCACGGCTTATTTCCTCATCTATTAGAAGGCTTATTAGAATCTGGTATTTCTCAATGTTCTTACAGCCTTCCCCACCAGCGATTTTAATTTTTGCAACATCAAAACCTGCCTCAAGCATACTGCTTTGGCAGTCTTTTACGGCTTCCTCAGGAATATTAGCATCATAGATGAAGGCAAGTTTAACTCCTGTTTTAATAGAGGAAAGCTCCCTTCCTATATCTCTGATTGAACCTGCTTTGATATTTGCATCGCTGGATAATTTACTCATTTAATCGCTTCTCTAATCCTTTGAATTCCCTTCATTATCTCATCAAATTCACTCGGCGTCACCGACTGTTTTCCGTCGCTTAAGGCTCTTGCTGGATTGTCATGCACCTCTATCATCACGCCATCTGCTCCGCAGGCAACTGCTGCAAAAGCCATAGGCTTAACGAGGCTCGCTTGTCCTGTTGCGTGGCTTGGGTCAACAATTATCGGAAGATGTGTTAGGCTTCTCAAAACTGGGACTGCTGAGAGATCAAGCGTATCCCTTGTGTAGTCTTCAAAGGTTCTAATTCCTCTCTCGCAAAGGATTACATTCTCATTTCCACCGTCCAAAATGTATTCAGCGCTAAGCAAGAGTTCCTCAAGCCTGCAGCCCGTTCCTCTTTTTAGCAAAATAGGTTTATTGAGCTTACCAAGAGCCTTGAGAAGCTCATAGTTTTGCATATTTCTTGCACCTACCTGAATTATGTCAACATCCTCGTAAAGCGATAGATGTTTTTCGCTCATTATCTCTGAGACTATGGGCATTCCTGTTGCCTTCTTTGCCTCAGAAAGAAGCTCTATACCTTCTGCCCTCATACCCTGAAAAGAGTATGGCGAAGTTCTCGGCTTAAAGGCTCCACCTCTAAGAATTCCTGCGCCTGAAGTCTTGACTGAGCTTGCGATATCGATTATCTGTTTCGGCGATTCAACCGAACACGGACCTGCAATTACTACAAAATTTCCTCCGCCGATTTTGATACCTGCCACATCGATGACGGTATTTGGCTTATTTTCGTCCCTTGCAGCCTTCTTGAATATTTGGTTGCTTGTGCCATTTGATACTGAAGAATTCCACATTATATCAAAACCTCACTCTAAACATATCTCTCAAACTCCATAAAGATTCTATCCTTACGAGTCCTATTTCCTATCTCTTTGACGAGCACCTTACCTTTGCCTCTAAGAACAATCTTATCACCCTCTTCTATTTGGGCATCGACCTTGGTCTGCTCTAGGCTGTTGACAAAGACTATTCCTCTTTTGATTGCCTCCTGCGCCTTCGCTCTCGAGAGTCCAAATGCGCTAGATACAATATTATCAAGCCTTAGCGAGGCCACCGTATCCTTTACCGTAAGCCTGCTGTTTTCTGGGAGCTCAAGCTCCGAAAGCTCATGTTCCGAAAGCGAAAGGTAGTTTCTTCCCGCCTTTGCATAATTGGTCATCAAAAATTCCACTATCTCTGACGACACGATTATATCTGCTCCACCTTCATTTACAAGGATATCTCCAATCTTGCTCCTGCTCACGCCAAGTCCTGTAAGGGAACCGAGGTAATCACCATGCCTTAGCGTCCTGCCTCTCTCCTTGGTCTTAACTCTGATGACCTTTAGAGCATCCTTTGATGCATCCTCGAGGCTCGTATAGTCTGGCAGACAGAACATTAACACTCTCTCTGCATCCTCATAACCACCAAAAAATACAATTTCTACATCAAATCTCCCTTTTCCCCTGATATAATTACTCGCAACAGAATGTTCGTGGGGGTCAAGAAAATCGCTATAGGTCAGCATGTACTTTTCGCTAGCGCCTTTGATTTTGTCTTCAATTTTACCTAAAAAAATTCGATCCTCTTTCATATATATTATTATATACAATATTGTGATATATGCCTACTGTTTTAGAAAACTTATATTCTCGGCTCGATTTGTGGTATAATGAGACTTTAAGGAGTAAGATAATGAAATTTGATTTACACTGCCACATCAAAGGTGGCTCCATAGATTCAAGTATAGATATAGACGAATATGTAAATATCCTTAGGAGTAAGGGCTTTGGTGGAATGCTGGTCACAGACCACGATTCCTACAAGGGCTTTAATGCCTGGGAAAGCGAAGGCCAGAAATACGACGACTTCACAGTGCTCAAAGGCATTGAGTACGATACCAGGGATGCTGGCCACTTCATTGTCATCATGCCAGATGGCGTTGAGAATAAGCTTCTCACAATTCGCGGAATGTCGCTCAAGCAGCTCATTAAAGTCGTTCACTCTGGTGGCGGTATACTCGGTGCTGCCCATCCTTTCGGGGCAAAGGCTGCAAGTGCGATGTTTTGCCGCAAGGTAAGGCGAAATCCCGGCATTTTCAAGAACTTAGATTTTCTCGAGGGCTTTAATACATGTGAAGCTAAGGAAGCAAATGAGAAGGCCGTTACCTTAGCAAAGCAATATTCACTTCCATGTACGGGAGGTTCCGACTCCCACAATAAAGCGCATGTGGGCAAGGGATTTACAGATTTTTCATCCTCTATCAAAAGCAACAACGACTTGATCAAAAGCATCAAGGCCAACGAAATTACAAGCTTTGGCGGTGTTGAGCGCGAGTTTCTCATGAGGCATATTCTCAAGCATAGCTTTCCAGCGACCTGGGGATTCAGAGCTTTTAACCGCAGTATTGGACTTGCCTATGTTTTTCGCAGAAGGCCTTATCTTTCAAAGCTAAAGTCTAACAAATAGGTATTGAATTTAACTCGCATCCGGTGTAATCCGCTTGTGAGTTTTCTCTTTTTTTGATACAATTATGGAGATTACTATTATTTGGAGACTATTATGAACGTGAACAAAGTAAAACCAAACGGATTGGCGCTCCTGCCTATCATTGTCTTTCTGATTCTCTTCATCGGTATAGGTGTTGTTCAGAAGGATTTCTACTCGATGCCAGCAGTCATTGGATTTTTGATTGCACTTGCGGTCGCTTTTTTACAGACTAGAGGTATCAGCTTTAATGAAAAAATATCCATCATAGCTAAGGGCGTAGGCGATGACAACATCATCACCATGTGTCTTATCTTCCTCGTTGCAGGTGCTTTTTCTGGAAGTGTTTCTGCTGCGGGCGGAGTAAACAGCACAGTTAATCTTGGTCTTTCACTGCTTCCTCCTGGCATTGCAGTAATCGGACTTTTCATCATCGGCTGCTTCATATCCATTTCTATGGGAACTTCCATGGGTACGATAGCTGCTCTTGCTCCTATTGCAATGGGTATCAGCGAAAAGACGGACTTTCCTATAGCTATTTGTATAGGTGCCGTAGTTTCTGGCGCTATGTTTGGTGATAACCTTTCAATGATTTCTGATACTACTATTGCAGCGGTAAGAACTCAAGGCTGCGACATGAGAGACAAGTTCCGTAAGAACTTTTTGATTGTCCTACCTGCTGCTATTGCAACTATTGTCATTCTATTCTTTATGACAAGTGGAGCACACTTCACAGTATCTAAGGATCTTGACTACAATATATTCCAGGTAATTCCATACATTCTTGTACTAGTTACTGCACTCATAGGACTCAATGTTTTCATAGTTCTTATAGGTGGTATTGCCTTCTCAGTAATTGTAGGCCTTGCTACTGGTGCAATGAAGGTCTCCCAGATTTTCACTTCTATGGGAGAGGGTGCTACAGGAATGTACGATATCACAGTTATTTCCATTTTAGTTGCTTGCATAAGCGCTCTTGTTAAATATAACGGTGGCTTTGCTTTCATTCTCGAAAACATTCATAAGCACATACATTCATATAAAGGAGCCGAATTTGGTGTTGCTGCTCTTGTTGGTCTCATCGACTGCGCTACTGCAAATAACACTGTAGCTATCGTAATCGCAGGTCCTATCGCTAAGGAAATTTCCGATGACTATGGCATTGAAGCTGCTAGAACAGCTTCTCTTCTTGATATGTTTGCTTCCGTATTTCAGGGTATAATACCTTATGGAGCTCAGCTGCTTTCAGCAGCCAGCCTGACGGGGCTATCGAGCTTTGATATAATGCCATACCTGTTCTATCCATATTTGATGGCAGTTTGTGGCATTGTGAGTATTATCATATCAAAGAAGAAGTTAGGAAAAGAATAGATGCTCAATTTTACGGATCATCCAAAAAATAAATACGATATTGTCATTGTTGGCGCTGGCCCTGCTGGCGCCACTTTTGCACGTGAAGTCTCAGGAAGTGGATACTCTATTTTACTTATCGACGGTCAGGATTTGATAGGCAATAAACCATGTGGCGGACTCCTTGCTCCTGACGCCCAAAAATTGATGGCTCACAGGGATTTTGTTCTCCCAAAAGACATTCTTGTCGATCCACAGATTTTCTCGGTTAAAACGATAGATCTTGGCTCAGGACTCATTTGTAACTACCAAAGGTACTATCTCAACATGGATAGACGTGCCTTTGACAACTTTCTGCTAACGCTCATCCCTGACGATATAACAAGGATAAACGCAAAGCTAATCAAAGCTGAAAGAAACGGCAGTGGATTCAGGCTAAACATATCAGATGCAAATAAAGCCAGACACGAGATAGATTGCAGATTTCTAGTAGGTGCCGATGGAGCTTCCTCGATTATAAGACACAGGTTCTTTAATAAAAAAATATATAAGTATACGGCCATACAGCAATGGTTTAAAGGTAACGGCAAGGAAAGCCCATACTACTCCTGCATCTTCGACAAGAAGACAAGCAGTGGCTGTTCGTGGACCATACACAAGGACGGCTATGTAATATTCGGTGGTTCCTTTGAATTGCACAATTGCAGACAGGCTTTTGAAGAGCAAAAAAAGAGATTTGAGGAGTTCATGGGAATAAGCTTCGGTGAGCCACTAAAAACCGAAGCCTGCCTCGTTTGCTGTCCTAAACATCTATCTGATTTTGTAACTGGCACGGGCAATGTCTTCCTCGTAGGTGAAGCTGCCGGTTTCATTAGCGCAAGCTCGCTTGAGGGTTTCAGTTCAGCTTTTACAAGTGGTACCATGCTCGCTAAAGCGTTTCTCAAAGGCAACGAAAATAATATTGCAAAAATATATCGAAATTTAACACGTTCACTCAGATTTAAGCTTAGGCGCAAAGTTTTTAAGCACGATGTAATATTTAACCCATTCCTTCGTAAACTCATTATGAAAAGTAAGGTTACTACAATAAAAGAAGACCGAAGTTAGCTTAAGAGACTCCTTTTACTACCAATCCGTTAAAGGTTTAATCTCAATACAACTTCAGTCTTTTTATTTTCACTCTGTCAAATTATCAAATTCTAGTTATACGTTTGAATACAAGCCTAACTCTATTCCCAAATATCACTTTCATCATCTCTTACAGAGTATTTCCTGTGTTTCATAATTCCTACAACAAAGAATATGATTCCCGAAATAATCAATGCTATATCTACTGCTACAGTAAATATAAAAGGTATGCCTCTATGCTGCATATTGCAAAGAGTAGAAATCAATATAACCAGTCCAAACACAAACTGCGGCACTCCTATTGAAAAGAAATGCATATATTTCTTCTTAACTTGCTTATTGATTTCATTTTTGTCACTATATAGCTCAAGCGGACCCTCATCAATATTCTTTCGCAAATATACCCTTCCCGCATATTCTGAGACAACGGAAATTCCACTTTCTTCAAGAAAGTCAAGATAAACCTTCTTCTTACTACCTATATAACTCGGTAAATCAATCTTATATTGATATTTAGCTGGTGTGACATTTTCAAACTCGTACTCACCTTTATTGTAGTTTATCAACATAAGTCCATTCTGACCCTGGTAGTTTAACCATTCTTCCTCTTTTTGTATATCAAGAAATGTCTTTTTAATGATTGTCTTCATTGTTTGCCTCCTTAACTTTCTCAGCATTTTGTAATAATTCCCTAAGTCGCAGTATCTCCTTTTCGAAATATTGCTTTCCTATATCTGTAATAACATATTCGATTTTTCTGTCCTGAGGAAAATCTTCTAATGCGCTTATCCATCCCTTTTTCTGCAAGGTGTCCAGGGCTCCATAGAGAGACCCCGCTCCTAGATTTACCCTGCCATCTGTCATCTGTGCTATATCTTTCATCAATGCATATCCATGTGCCGGTCTATGGAGTCGCAGCAGAATATAGAATATAGATTCTGTGAGAGCTCCACTGTTTGCTGTTCTACCCATTATCTCTCCTTTCTATTCTATTTTATGTTATATCTAAATTCGTAATATATCGTTATACGTAATATATCATAATTCGTAACATGAGTCAAGCTTTTTTAAATATTTTTAATGCAAAAAAAATCCCGCTAAAGCGGGACTTTTTTATTTGCTGTTAGTCAGCCTATTAACTGATTATCTGAGATTATTTCTCTGGCTCGTAGCTTTCCTTTAGTGCCTGGAAGTGTTCGTATCTTTCCTTAGCTAGCTTCTCAGCATCTTCGAATAGCTGCTCAGCTCTCTCTGGGAATCTCTTTGTTAGAGAATCGTAACGAACTTCGCTCATGATGAAGTCTCTGTAGCTTTCTGTAGCAGGCTTGCTGTCGATCATAAGTGGGTTCTTACCTTCCTTAGCTAGATCAGGGTTGAATCTGATTAGGTTCCAGTAACCTGAGTTTACAGCACGCTTCATCTCATCCTGCGCCTTGTTCATACCATTCTTTAGACCGTGGTTGATACATGGAGCGTATGCGATGATGAGTGATGGTCCATCATATGCCTCAGCCTCTCTGATTGCATCTAGAGTCTGCTTCTGGCTAGCACCCATAGCAATCTGAGCTACATAGATGTAGCCGTAAGCCATAGCGATCTGAACCATATCCTTCTTCTTAACTGCCTTACCTGAAGCAGCGAACTTAGCTACAGCACCAAGTGGTGTTGACTTTGATGACTGTCCACCAGTGTTTGAGTATACCTCAGTATCAAATACCATGATATTGATGTTCTCTCCACTTGCTAGAACGTGGTCTACACCGCCGTAACCGATATCGTATGCCCATCCGTCACCACCGAAGATCCACATTGATGGCTTGATTAGCATTTCTTTGTTATCTACAACGTACTGAGCATCTTCGTTGTTAGCTGCGATCTTCTCGCAAGCTGCTAGAAGTGCCTTACCTGTTGTCTCTGCACCTTCAGCGTCTTCCATTGCATCAACCCATGCTGTTGCAACGTCACCAAGCTCTGCAGCTAGTCTTGTAACAACTGTCTTAAGCTCGTTACGTCTAGCCTTCATTGAAACTGCCATACCGAATCCGAACTCAGCGTTGTCCTCGAATAGGGAGTTAGCCCATGCTGGACCTCTTCCTTCAGCGTTTACTGTGTAAGGTGTGCTTGGTAGTGAGTTACCCCAAATTGATGAGCAGCCTGTAGCATTTGCAATGAACATTCTGTCACCGAATAGCTGTGTGATCAGCTTAGCATATGGAGTCTCTCCGCATCCTGGGCAAGCTCCTGAGAACTCGAGAAGTGGCTGCTTAAACTCAACGCCCTTAACTGTGTTCTCCTTGAATGGAACTTCCTTAGGTGTAACATTATTGAATAGGTGGTTGTACTTCTCCTGTGAAACTGAAACGATCTCGTCGTTAACAGCGTTCATAACAAGAGCCTTGTTAGGAGCTGGACAAGTCTGAGCACATGATCCGCAGCCTGTGCAGTCTAGCGCTGAAATACCCATTGTGTACTTCTTGTTCTCGTCCTTGCCACCCTTGAACTCAGCGTAGTCACCGTTTGTTCCTGCTAGCTCAGCTTCTCCTTCGATTACGAAAGGTCTGATTACACCGTGAGGACATACGTATGCGCACTGGT
>ERZ772960.1224-NODE-1224-length-20993-cov-10.044703_pt1 | contig 20993 bp, 18 predicted proteins | sample MGYA00580678_ERZ772960 | MGnify/ENA primary metagenome ERZ772960 (study PRJEB29015, sample SAMEA2737930) | human oral metagenome | biome: human oral; feature: human-associated habitat; material: dental | place: China | collected 2059 ... | reverse complement strand
GCATGCTTAAGACGCGCCGCCAGCGTTCGTTCTGAGCCAGGATCAAACTCTCCATTATTTTATTTCAAACACCCCGAAGGGTGCCTGATTTCAATAATTTAAAGCAAGTCCCGTTTCTTTTATTTTAGGAACGTTGACCTTAATAGAGAAAAAGAAATAACAGCATTAGAGTAATTATTCATCACTCTAAACACCCTTCTTCTCCCATTCTTTGTTCTACGCTTATTTTCCTTACCAAAGATTTTTGCTCTTTGGCTTTTTCTTCTTTCCCTTCCCTTTAATTTCAAAGACCGGCTTGCTCGGCTGCGTTTCGCTTTAGCATCGCAGCAAGCGAAAAAGAATATATCACAAAACCGTTCGTTTTGTCAAGCACCTTTTTCTTTTTTTTATTTTATTTTTTAAGTTTTTACACGCTCCCAAACTCAAAGCAAAACTAAAAAACAAAGACACTTCAACAATACTTACCACTCCGTATTGAACCGGCAAAAACCAAATACTTTTACCGTTTAAGACTGTATTCAATATTGTCGACACTCACTCCAAAGCAAGCACTGTTGTATATACAATAGAAGAAATCGGTAAGCCTAAGAACTTTTCATTCTTGTTGCGCCGGTTGACTGCAGGGCAGCAATGAGGTGCAACGGGCATAACAGTATCATATATCTCATCTTCTTGTCAACACCGTCTGAATTTATCGATCCGCAACAAAATTAAAAAAAACACTTGCCCAACTTATTTAAAACCTATATAATGGCTTTGTTTTTTGGGGAATTAGCTCAGGTGGTAGAGCGATTGGTTCGCAATCAATAGGTCAGGGGTTCGAATCCCCTATTCTCCACTGCATGAGTTATTAGCAGCTCCCGATTAATTTATAGTGGGGAATATATCTCCCTTCAAACCTTTTTCCGACGGATAGCAGGCAGCTGTGTCAGCTGAGATTCAAACGGAACCTGTAGTTGCTCTAAAAAATAAAATAAAAACCTTGACTTTTCCGACAAAGTCTCTTACACTGAATATATGAACTTGAAAACCGTTTTGACACCTGAAACTGTCAATCTCCATTTAAAGGGAACCTCTAAAGAGGAAATTATCGATGAATTGCTTGATATGCTCGTTCAGGCAGGAAAGGTAAAAGATAAAGCAGTTGCCCGAGCCTGCGTGTTAGATCGTGAACGCAAAATGTCCACCGGCATGAAGCACGGCATTGCAATACCGCACGGAAAAACCGACTCGGTAAGCGATCTTGTAGCCTGTATCGGCATTTCAGATCATCCGGTTGATTTTGATTCATTGGATCAAGAGCCGTGTCGAATTTTTATTATGACGCTTTCGCCGATTGATAAAACAGGACCTCATTTGCAATTTCTCGCAGAAGTTAGCTTACTGTTCAAAAGCGCGGAAAAACGCCAAGAAATACTCAACGCAACTGATAAGTCCGATATTATCCGTATTTTAACCGAGTAGTAATACAGCTTCGGTACAATAATTAAACGGCTAATAACACTTGAGGAGGTTTTATGCTTGTAAATGTATTAACGGCAGGCGACGATGTAAGTGAAAAATTAAAGACATACTGCAACGGTTTGCCTGATGTCGATAAGAAGATTATGGATGCGGCATCCGATGAAGGGAAAAGCTTTATGGGTGCGCATGGGGTATCTGCAGCCCCGATGGTAGTCGTACTTGATGAAGAAGGAAAAGACCTGTTAAAGACCGTCGATATGGGTGAACTTGAAAAATTCTTTTCTTAAATTTCTCCTTATGCTTATTTTAAAGAAAGCCTCTCGGAAGTGCTACTTCGGGAGGCTTTCTTTTCGGTACATAGACGTAATGTCCTATCTTTTAAAATCAAATATGAAATAGAAGCTTTTTAAAAGTTTCTGTTTTTAACAGGCATCTTTATTTTCAACGCATTACACATCGTCTAAAGATTTTTATACATATTCCATGTTGATTCAATCAAGGTTTTGATATCGGAGTATTGCGGATTCCAGCCGATTGTTTCGCGGGCACGCTGCGATGTTGCATATAGCTCGGCGGGATCTCCGGCACGGCGGCCGACAAAGCGTGCGGGTATTGCCCTTCCGGTAATGGAGCGCGCTGCGGTAAGCATTTCACTGACGGTAATGCCGACTTCACTGCCGAGATTGACGATAAGACTGTTGTTAGTTTTATCGATATAGTGCAGCGCGTCGGTATGCGCTTTCGCAAGGTCGCTCACGTGTACATAGTCGCGGATACAGGTACCGTCGCGCGTGGGGTAATCATTACCGAAAATCTGAAGTTCTTTCCGCATACCGGCCGCAACTTCCATAATGATGGGCAAAAGGTTTTGCGGATTCCGCTCAAGCCCCTTAATGGCGCCGGACGGATCATAGCCCGCCGCATTAAAGTATCGCAGCGATGCAAACTTGAGCCCTTTAAGCCGGTCATACCATTGCAAAAATTCTTCGGTCTTAAGCTTGGTAAAGCCGTAATAACTTTCGGGTTTTTTCGGGTGCTTTTCGTCGATAGGAAGATATTCCGGTGAACCGTAGACGGCAGCCGACGATGAAAATACAAAACGGAGACAGCCGTGCTTAACCGCTGCATTTAAGATATTCATCGTTGCCGAAATATTATTGATAGAATATTTTTCGGGATTCACCATCGATTCCCCTACCGCCTTAAATGCAGCTAAATACACAGCTCCGTCAAATCCGCGGGCAAAGGCCGCGTCGATGTCATCGCTGTGCCGGGTATCACCGGCAATAAACTCCGTTCCCGGGAAAATATTGCAAAGTTGTCCCGAAGATAAATTGTCGAATACCGTAACCGAATGTCCGGCTTCCAGCATCGCCTTAACTACATGGCTGCCGATATATCCGGCTCCGCCGATAACCAATATACGCATAGTACCCCTCTTATAAATCCGCCCTGCTTGAACGATATAAGTAGCCCTCTAAAAACTACAGTTTTTAGAGGTTTTTCTTCGGCGGATTCCGTAATGCGATTACACTCCGCAATTGTTTTATCAATTCTTTATTCTTGCTTAAAGTTTCTATCGGAAACGGCAGCCGGTATGTCCAGTTCGAATCACTGACCGTACCGGGGATGTTAATCCGTTCATCCTGTGTCTTGACCGTATGCATTTCATCAATTATAAGTCCCAACCAATCTTGTATGGGAAAGATGGCGAAGATCGACGGAACTTTAACTAAGGCGCTCAATAACGCTGCGGCTAAGTCCGGCGTATAGGCCGTTTTTTCCCCTTCGATAGAACACAACGCTGTCCGTATGTTGCCGTCAATATGCAGAGCCTCAAAGAACGAAAGCATATCCGTAGCAGATAATTCCTGTTCCCACCATTGCCGCATCGTCGATGAATCATGCACGGAGGTTACTGCAACGGATTCTGTCGGATACTCTTGCAGTGGAATAAAAGGACAGCCGTTTTCGCTCCATTTGCGTTCCCATCGAAATACTCGAAGACTCAAAATATGCAATTTTTCCAGAACCTCCGGTAATGCCGCCGGTTTCGCACCCAAATCTTCGGCACACGGCTGCATATTAACGGACGTGCATAGCTCCGACAAGATATCTTCCGCTTGCTTTGCCCACAGTCGATTTTGTTGTACCTCTTTTTCTTCTACCAGTAAAGAAAATTGTTTTTGTTCATCCTCCGATAACGTTCTCCAGGCAGTAGTATTTCGATACAGATACGCCGCAGTATACACGGGCGTGCCATGCATATCTTTCCCAGCTCGTACCAACATACGGTCAGTCCATTTTTGCCTCAAAGCTGTCTCTACTTCCGGAGAAAATCCGCAATGATGAATATCGGCCTCACTTTGTATTTCTGCTTTAAAAAGCCACAGTTCCTCTGTACCGATTCTATCGGCAACTTTACGCAACAATCCATGCGCATACAAATAGTCGCCGTTCACCGCATTTTGAACGATATCGGTGTTGATATGCGGCTCGGCCATCCATCGGATACGTTCCTTAGAAAAGCCCGCTTTTCTTAAATCTTTCATTGTAATTTCCGCATAAGGGATAGGTTTTCCCAAAAGCCCGGTGGTTTCCCCTTCGGTAATAGCCCAAATTCTAAAAAAACCTAAGATATGATCGAGACGATACGCATGGTAATACTGTGCCGCATGACGGAGTCGATCTTTCCACCAGCGATAACCGGTTGCTTTTAAATTTGCCCAGTTGTAAATAGGAAAACCCCAATTTTGTCCCGTAGGGTTATCACCGTCAGGCGGACTGCCCGCACGGAGATCGCTGCGGAAATATTCAGGATGCGCCCATACTTCTACCGAATCCTCATTCATTAAAATCGGAATATCGCCTTTTAAAAGTATCCCGTTGTCGGCACAATAAGTAACAGCCTTTAAAAGCTGCTTATGCAAGTGCATTTGTACCCATGCGTAGAATAAATGCTCCCGTTTTGAAACAGGATTATTCCATGCGGCAGTGATTTTTGCCGTTGAAGGAGAACGCATATTGGCACATTCTTTCCAGTCCTTCCATGAAGCGTGATAGTTTTGCCGCTTAATATTTTTGAATACCGCATATTCGATAATCCACGGATTTGCCTTAATCCATTCGGCAAGTTCACCGTTTTGTACATCCGCAATAATTTGCTCTTCGGCCTTATTAAATACGGCATGGAGCAGCACGTTTTTCTCATGTAGTATATCTCGGTATCGAAACCGATCCGCAGGTGTATGCGGTTCAAAAGCAATACGCACTTTTTTTATCTCAGCTTTAAAAGGATGCGCTTCCGGTATATCGTCCAAGCAGATGTAGAGAGGATGCAGCGCAAAGGCTGAAAGTGCATTATAGGGTGAACTGTCAGTGCCCGTATCATTGACGGGTAAAAGCTGGATAATACGCAACCCGGCTTTTTTACAAAAGTCGGCAAAAGGAATAAGGTCGGAAAATTCGCCGACTCCGCAGCTTTTTTGACTGTACAAAGCGGAAACCGGCACGGCAGTCCCGCATAAAGCCTGATTGAGCGGTGAACATTTCATCTCATTCCTCCTCGTTACTTGAGCCCATCATAGACCAAAAACGGAAAATTAGAAAGAGGGGAAGACGTCGGTGTCAGGGGCAGCACATTTTTTAAACCCCATACCATACCTTATCATTCTGATTGTGAAACACTCATATAAACGATGGTGCGTGTGTATACGGCAGGTTTCCTACACCGCTGTTCCAGCTGCCGAATGATTTTTTCGAGCGCGGCCTCGTCTGCAAAAAAAGCGCTGCGGATTGCTATGCCGTATTCCGATTCCGCTGAGAACCATCGGCCGAGTTCCGCCTGTGTTATCAGCCGTTTTTCTTGATAATCTACCTTTTTCAACAGCTGTACGCGGCAGCCAGCGTTTTCCGCGATGCCCGCAACGGTGTTTTCCGTCCATGCGGTACGTGTATTTCGGCTGTCGGAAAAAAATGCAGCTTCGGCAGCTGCAAAACGATTTACAAATTCATCGGGAGGGAGCAGCGCCGACAGTCTCAGCCCCTGCTGTGGAAGCGCGAATGCGAAGATAATACGCGCATCGGCGGTATGTTCCTGCTTTATACGGGAAAAAAAAGCCGTAAAACCGTCCGCAGTTGCAGCAGGATTATAAGAAATCACGGCATCAAACGCCAGATCGGGAAAAAGAGCGCTGCTTTTCTCTTTCGTATTTACTATGCCGTCTAGGTTTGCCGTACCGTCTGATGCCCCCATATTCTCTGACGCAGCGGATGGGTTTTCATCGAGCAAGGAGGCGATGGGAAGAACAGTCATAATCGGACGGTTTAAAAATTCAAAGGTTTCCGCATACCGCAGCGCGGATTGCAAGGCTTCTGAGTGTTCAAAGATCCCCGCAGTACATCCGTTAAGGGTGATACGGGTACTCGGCCACAGCAAAAGCCCCCCGTCAGCCCGGTACACCAGCACGCGGTCGTCGGCAGACAGGTTTGCCAGTCCGATAAGGGTGTCCCGTATCTGCTCCAATATTTCGGCGCTGCTGCCTTCCGTCCGTACCTGCCAGTCTTCAACCGTAAAGGTATCTTTCTTTCCCTCGGCAGCCTCATGTATGGCAGCAAGCTGGGTTTCCCGCTTTGCCAATACCTCATTCCGTATCTTTTCTTCGTAGCCGGTGTATCCGGGGGTGTAAAATACCCTGCCGATCAGTTCGTCGGGCAGATACTGCTGCGCAATCCAGTGGTCGCGGTAGGCATGGGGATACAGATACCCTTCCCCGTGTCCGAGCGATTCTCCGTCGCGGTTCGCGTCTTTCAGGTGATTCGGCACCTCGGTCTGTTCCTTTTCTACCGCTTTCAGAGCATCAAAAAAACCGAGCGAGCTGTTCGATTTGGGGCATGTCGCAAGATACAGCGCCGCATGGGTCAGATGGTACCTGCCCTCCGGTAAACCGATACGGTCAAAAGCCGCCGCTGCGCTTGTAACAACAGTTAGTGCATGGGGATCGGCCAGGCCGATATCCTCGCAAGCGGAGATGAGCATACGCCGAAAGATAAAGTGAGGAGACTCCCCTGCCCGCACCATTCGGGCAAGCCAGTAGAGCGCAGCATCGGGATCGCTCCCGCGGATGGATTTTATAAAGGCGCTGATGATATCGTAATGGTAATCGCCGTCTTTGTCGTAGAGCACCGCTTTTTGTTGGATGCTCTCCTCGGCGACCTGCATATCGATGATGATTTCCGCACCGGCAGGCGGCGGCCACTGTTCGGCGGAGGTTTCAACGGCTAACTCAAGCGCATTTAAGAGACTGCGCGCATCGCCCGCAGCGGTTTCGACGAGGTGTTCCAATGCGCCTTCGGTAAAAACGACCTTCCACTTTCCGTAGCCCCGCTCCGTATCCTGCAAGCATCGTTCAACAGTTCGGTACAGGTCGGCATCGGTGAGCGCTTTAAGCTGAAATACCCTGCTGCGGCTCACTAAGGCTTTATTCACTTCAAAAAAAGGATTTTCGGTTGTCGCGCCGATAAAGATAACGGTTCCGTTTTCTACCCACGGCAGCAAAGCATCCTGTTGGGCGCGGTTCCATCGGTGTACTTCATCGACAAAGAGAATAGTCGGTTTCCCGTAGAGTTTTTTATATTGTTCCGCCGATGCAATCGCATCTCGTATCTGCTGTACGCCTGCAAGGACGGCGTTTAAACTTAAAAAATTACTTTTGGTATGATTGGCAATAACTTGGGCAAGGGTTGTTTTTCCCGTCCCCGGCGGCCCGAAAAAGATAACGGACGAAAGCCTGTCCGCTTGGATCGCTCTCCTTAAAAGTCGGCCTTTCCCGACAATATGCTCCTGCCCGATATACTCGTCAAGACTGCGAGGACGCATTCGTGCAGCAAGCGGAAGTCGTTCTGCCGCCGCTGCTGTTTCGAATAAATCGTTACTCACGGTTCCATTCTATTCGATTAGGGTAGTAGAATCCCCATAAACCGGTATACTTTGTATTGGAATCATTTATACCGGCATAGATGATATAAGCGTTGGCCCCGTAATCAAATGCTTTGATAGACTTGATCGTATATTTCCCGACACTGTTGTTATATTGATGAATATTTGCCGACGGAACGGAAGAATATTCTGCTCCCGCTTGAATCAATTGTGCCGCGATAAGATCGTTATTGAACCCTGCAAGTTTAATTTCTCCATATCCTTTTATACCGCCGATCAGTACCAACTGCTTGCTCGGCAAATAGGTAATACTCTGGGGGCTGCTTACTCCATGTTCGATATCCGTCCATTTGCTGCCGTCATAACAATACAGTGTACTGTTGTCAAAAACGAAAACGGAGTTTGCAGGCCCTGCACAAATGCCTTTCAACCCGGAAGTAGGACTACCGGTTATTTTTGTACCGGTTTCACTGTAAAGGCCGTCTTCAAGCAAGCAATATGTACGCACTGCGCCTGAGGGAAATTGAGTATTACTCCATGTATGGATTATCGCGCTGTTTTTAATGGTATAAAATGTATATCCGTTTGATGTTTGATTAAACGCAAAAACAGTATCGGTTCCGATAACATACTGCGCATTGTTTGCCGATGCAGGCAATGCAGTCCATGTTGAAGCAGCAGGGTCGTATTTACGAACCGTGAACGATCCGTCTTGCCCGAATGAAGCATAGAGATTGGTACCGTCCGTAGCAATCATTGTACACAGACCTGAGGGGCAGTCGCTCTTTTTCGACCATTTTTCGGTGCTTCCCACTGACTTTTCATATATTTTTCCGTTTGAGGCATACAATGTATCTCCAACCTGCACAATTCCGTGGATAAATCCGGCAACAGATGCGGGGTTTAGTTTTACCTCCTGTTCGATTGCGGCAAATATCGGCGGATTTTTACATGCTGATGAAACAATTACGGCAGAAATAGCAAGAGCAGCTGTAAACAGTATTTTCTTCATAGTTCCGTTCCTTTTTTAAAAGTGATACCGGGCGGCAAAGCCGATATTTAAGAAATTGCCTGTACGATTAAAGCTTTTATCTTTATACCATTGCGGAACGATATCCCACGATAATTCGCCGCCGAACGACCATTCGGGGGAATATTGGTAAAAAACGCCGGCCTGAGGTCTAAAGAACAAACTGACATACCGTGTCCCGTTATAAGACTGAAAATCGCCGCCAATCCCGAAGGTGAGCGGAATACGGAATTTTTCGATCGCAAAGGTGTATCCTGAATTGACGGTGAAAGGAATAGCAAAATAGAGATTACTACCGAGCGTTAAATGAAACGTAAAAGCGATATCCCCCCCGATCGAAACACCTTTCGTGAGATAGTGAGTATACCCGAGGAAGATGCTGCCGCCCGGATAGATATTGGTTTTGATCGCAAATTTCTCCGGCGAAGTGTTAAACAGCGGTATTCCCAGCTGTAACCCCATGCGGATAAACTGGTCTCCCTTTCGGATAGGCTCATAGACATACGCAGTAATAGGTGTCTGCACGGATGGCGGGGCTGTTTCTTGGGTTTCGGCAGCTTCTTGCGCAAAGGTATTCCACATCAAAACAGAAAAAAAGAAAAGTACACAACAACGTTTCATAAAGAAATCCAACTCCATTTCAAGTTAAGGGATTAAAAATATCAACCATAGTAGTTTATCCCATAGGGTATCTTTAAACAATCCGTATATATCGTAAGTTACAGGAGCGCCGGTGTCAGCCATGCGATGTCCCATGCATAGAGGGCTAATGCAACCATTCCCATGCTGATCAGCAACAGCGGCGCATTTTTCCATTGGGTGCTCACATTGCTCTCTTCAACTCTCCGTTTGACGGCGCATAGAACAAACGACCAAACAAGCATACTTACCAAAGCGCTTGCCAAAATAGCAATCAGTTCGGTATAGGTACAAGCCTCATAGAGTGTAAAAAGCACGATTCCACCGGAGAATAAGCGTTCGCGTATCAGCCGGGTTTTCCTTTGTCGAAAAAGCATTCGGTGTAAGATAAGATCGCAAAGGTAAACAAGGATCAAAGCAACGAGCGGTGTTACAACGACAATACCAATAGGCAATAAAATATAAAATTCGAGTAGCCAACTGATTGAAGCGGAAATGAGTATGACCACACCGTCCCGTAGAATAAACGGAATAATCACACGGGTTGAACGCGCATTCATTGACAGACGTTCCAAGCCGATGCCTTGTAAAAAAATTATGGAAGCAGGAAAGGTATAAAAAAAGATTACAGATACGATAAACATACGTCCCCTCACTACCGCCGATTTCGATATGCTTCATCGGTTTGAAACGGTAACAACTCACCCTTATGAAAGCTGCGAAAAAGCCAGAGCGCGATACCGAGCAACATCAAGACACCGGCGTTGCTGCCCCAAAATTTAAGCGGTAACGTAAACGGAAGCAGTGTAATGCTAAATAATCCGGAAGGCGCCGGCAACGAAAGCGTACCGAATACCACAATCTCCCGTAATATCGACACTACCGCTAAGAGGAGCGTATATGTTACCGGCAATTCCAGCGGATACCGGCTTGAATCATACAGGCCGAGAATGATAATCAATATATATGAAAATGCTGCAAGATAGATATACCGTTCAAGGATAACTGCAATAACAGGGAAAACGGCGCCTACTACCTGTGCATATAACGCCGTTGCAAGCATAAGATTGATATAGGTTATAATCTGTATCGTTTTATCGATTTTAAAATAATTGATAAGCTTTCTGCTTAACATACCGGCGGCAAAAAGGAGCCAAAATTCGGTAATAAAAATCAGTCCTTCGGCAAAGTGAGCAATGAGTGGAATGATCGGGCATAATCCTAAAAAAAAGATAATCGATTTATTTACCATATTACCGCCCCTGCCTTCTCATCAATGTTTCAATTTTATTTCGGTGCATTGTAACAGCCGCTTGTGTTATTCCGTAGCGTTCCGCCTGTTCCGGAACGGCATCGACTCCGGCAAGTCCGCAAAAAATACAGCCGGTTGAGCGTTCATAAAAAAAGACGGCAGGATAAACACCGTACTTGCCGGTTACCGGAAGCATAAACACCAGCGCTTCGCGTCCTAAGTATGAGGCGGACAATAGAAATCGGAACGGCAAACCCGATAATCTTGAATTATCAAGCCCTATAATGGTTATTTGTTGACCGTTAAGCCCCTGATTCGCACGGCACAATTTTTCTGCCGCAGCAGTGAGATATTTTTTATCGGTACTTTTTCGCAAATACACCAAACCGAAAAACAAGACTAAAAACACGAACAAAATTCCCGCAAATGCGGCATATTTTTTTAAAAGGTTCTGCGCGCTATCGGTCATAGAGCACCTCGTCTTCTTCTATAGATGCACGATTCCAACCATTCAATGAGCGGATTAAAGCAATCGACAAACAAAACGGCAAAAGGAATACCGGCAGGTACCGCAGCGGGGCCGGTGATGAAAAATGCAAAGACGCCGGTCAGTATGCCTGTAATACATCGCCCTTCCCATGAACGGGGAATAGACCCGCCGTCATTCATAACAAAAAACGCTGAAAAAAGAGCACCGCTTGTCAATAGTGCGGATAATATATCACCTTTTCCATAAAGGCCTGTCTGCTCTACGGACGGGAACAGATATACGAGCACCCCGTAAACGACCAGAAAGGTAAAAGGAATTGTCTTATTAATCGTTTGTAATGCAAGCAATATAATCGAAGAGCACAACGTTAAGAGATTATACCGAAAGGCCGGTATTGCAGACGGGTAGTGAAAAAAAAGCCCGATATAACCTTCCGGCAACGTTACACCGGCTCCGTGGAGAAATGTTGAATTAAACATTGACGTTACATACTGATCCATCGGCGTCTGCAGAAGACCGGAAGCTTCCATTGCAGCAAAAACACTTCCGCCGGACACTATTTGGTCAAAGCCAACCGGCTGTATAAAGAACTCCGGTTTGCACACTGCTGCAATGCAGACGGCCAGCATGACAGGGTTAATCCACGAAAAACCTCTTCCGCCGAAAACACCCCAGCTGAAAAAGTAACTCATAAACGCGATCAAAAAGCTAAAGCCGAAACCGCTATTAACCGGTATAAAAAAACCTATCAATAATCCTATTACGAGCGCATGAATATCAAATGCCCTTTTACCTTGCCTATAATTGATAAAAAAAGCGGCAAGAGCTGCTGCTGCGCCGGTAGATATAATTAGGAAAATGCTTGCAAAATCGTACAAAATTCCCATGACGATAAGCTGGAGCGACAGTAAGCTCAGCACAAGTATTGTCGTATGCCGCGCATTTGAACCGGTATAGATATAGGGCGCAGGAGTGAATGTTGCAGCGTTACGGTTATGAGGCATGGTTCACTCCCCGCTGCGCCGTCGATTTGATAATAGTGCACAATGGAATACGTACCGGACACACTGCCGAACAGCAAGCACAGCCGCTGCATAGTTCAATAGACCGGAGTGTTTCGGGAGTATATCGCTCTCTTAAAATATGGCGCACGGTGTCGATTGGATCGATATACACGGGACAACTCCGCAGGCATTGTCCGCAATGGCCGCACTCATCCAGCTGTTGTTGAATGGCGATATCCTTCCCGACTGCGTGAATCGATTTAATGCCCTTACCGGCGGGTAAGTCTAAACTGTCTACCAGCGTCCCGCTCAGTAAGCCGTTCAAAATAATGTGTGTGTTTTTGCTTTTAAAGCCGCCGCATTCTTCTATGAGATGACCGATCGGTGTACCGATGCGTACTTTAACAACCTTGGCGTATCCCACCGTTTTACCGGTAAGAAGCAGATACGTCGTTAGCATAGGTTGATTGTGCCGTATCGATTCATACACTGATAAGGCTGTCGAAGCATCGATAACAACAGCGCCTTTTTCCGCCGAACGGGTATGACTATTTCCTGCAGGATAAGTTTGCCGGACGATAATGTGTGCAAGATCACAATCGGGAATAGCAGTTCCGATCGTATCAAAAAGTATCCTGTCTTTTTTTTCCGCACCTGTTTCAACGATGATTTTTGCAGCCCCCATCGCATGTGCAATAATGCCGATTCCTTCCGCGACTTCACGGATAAACCGGTGGGCTAAAAAAGAGTCAAGCATACAGGTAGGATCTTTATCGTAAAGGATAACGGTTAACACCGTTACGCCTTGTTTTACCGCTATTCTAATGTTTTCTGCCAGAGATGTTGTTTCTCCCGCCGTGTTAACTAAACCGGCAAAGTCGAAAAAATGAAGGAGCCCCGACGGCTCACCTTGCTTCCATTGATAAGGAGAGCGCTGTTTGCCGAGTATTTCGAAAGCCCCGCCTGTTCGGATATGAATCCCACGAAAGGAATGTCCATTGGGAAGTTGAGCATCGATAATCCCGGAAACAACGCCGGGGACCGAAGCATGTACATGCACCGATGAACTGTTCGCCGCGCGAGCGATCATCTGCCCTTCATTTACAAAATCCCCCACAGAAACCAGCGGAAGGCTGTTCATTTGCGTCCTGAAGGCAAGCGGCATCAACGCATATTGCGGTAAAAAAGCATTTCCTTCAAACTGAGTATCTAAGCGGATATATTTTGCTTGCTGTTGTCCCCGTTTAAACCGTATAAATTCCATCATCGTATCCTGCTCATTATAATCAGAACATAGGGAAATAACAATGTACCGAGGATGATAAAAAATGAGATTAACGGCCCAAGCGTATAGATGTTGAGCGGCCGATAGGCGGCGGCGGTAAAACCGGTTTGTGCTATCAGCATTTTTTCCAATGGAAGTAGTGCGAGCCGTTCATGTTTTAATGCGCGGAGAATAAACACCGTATCGAAGGCATACAGGATTTTTTCTTCGCGGTACAGCTTTCCCGTCGAATCTTCATAAAAGGAATCAAAGAGTATCTGTGTGTCAGGCGTAAGCGGCGGTAGCGGTTCGTGAACATTGAGATAAGGTAAAGCAGCCGTATACCAACAATCTTCTATATAATTACTTAAATCAGGGAGATAATCTTGCGGCCTCGATGTTTGTACAGTAAAAAAGCCCGAAGCGGTGAACGGAAACAACTGCTGTGAAACCGGCTGCGGTACGTTCAGTTTACCCGTAGCAGGATTCAAACGGTTTGTTGAAAACACAAGCGGGATAACTGCGGAAACGATCAGCAAGGCGCCTGTCAGTATGGTGGTATTGATAGCATATCGGGTATTCCAAAACTGCGACCACGATTGCGGGTGCATCGCAAATAGCTTTAACGAAGGATGTTGGCGATATTGTTCCAGATACGTTTCTCTTATCTGCAAAAAGCTGTGCACTGAAAAGAGCATAGTTGCCGATAACAGTAGCGCTAACAGAAAAAAACACAACGGAACGATTCCGTCAATAACTGCGGTCAATAACGGCGCGGCGGGTAGGATAAGCATAAACTTATTATGCTTTATCCGTTCTTTAAGCTGCTTCCATGGAATTGTCAGTTCATTTTCCAGCGCCTCAAGCCAGTATGCAGCGGTTAATATGCTTAATAAGGCGGTTGCAGACGATAAACTGCTTTTAATGCAAAAAGCATAGCAGACAAAACTGAATGCTGCAGCGAAAAACAGCAACTTTTTATGCGAACCGATAATGCAGTAAATAAAAAGAATAAGCGCAAGCGCCCCTTGTATCGGGGCGTATGGAATAGCCGCTTCAAGAAAGAAGGGAACTCGTTTACCGTAGAGTAAGAAGTAGAACGAGAGATACTTAAAAAGTGAAGTATACGGAATATAAAAGAACCGATAGCCACTGCCGCCATCACCGAACCATCGACTATAGCGGGCAGGGTCGGTGAATGGAAATCTTTCATGCTGTATAGTTCCTAAAAAAGAAAACCGGTTTGAACTGCCAAGCCCCGATGCAATTCCGGCCATTCCGGATTCATCTGCAGCAGATATATACGGTACAATATCTACGGCAGACGGAAATACCGCTATCCGGTACCCGTTCCATACGGATCTATAAAATCGGAGCGGAAAAGCAATAAAAAATAAGATAATTCCGGTTGCGATGAACGCCGACAAGAAATACAAAAAACCGTTCAGCCGCTTCATGAGTTATACTGTATAATAGAGAGAAAAATAACTTCCGATTACAATACCGACGATGATACCGGCAAAAACTTCAACGGGGGTATGGCCTTGAACTTCTTTAACGGGTTTGAAGGGTATGTTCATCGTTTCTGCCATTTTGGCACCTACTTCATTTAACATTTTTGCTTGAAGTCCGCTTGAACGTCGAACACCCATTGCGTCCCTAATAACGATCATTGCAGAAAAAATTGAAAAAATAAATAAATCCGAAGAAACACCCTGTTTAAAGCCGATAGTAGTAGAGAGGGCTGTCACAAGAGCAGAATGACTTGACGGCATGCCCCCCGTGCGCCATATCAGCAAATCGAAAAAAACCGGCAGCGAATGTACTGATGACCCGCAAAAACCGATAAATGTTTTAATAAATTGACTAAGCAGCCAGCTTGTAATAGCCGCCAAAAAAATCGGATTTTGAACTACAATCCTAACCTGTGTAACGAAAGCCTGCATCTTGCTGACAGTTTTGTATAATTACCGGCTTTTGTCAAGACAGGTGTTCGGGTAAACGCATCAGGCCGTTTTTTCATATCCGCCATGGATGGCGGTGATGCTAATCAGCAACAAGTTTTTCGCTAGAAAAACTTGACACGAACATTGTACAAGGAAGTACAATGTTCGTGTTCCCCGCAGAAAAATTGAGACTATTCGACCAGAGTTGAACCTCTTCGCGGTTCAAATGGTCTCATAGTCTCAATTTTTCCGCGATTTTTATCTACTCTACCTGATGCGTTTACCCGGCCGTCGAAAAAATATGCGAAATTTTCTCTAAAATTTCGCACAATAAGGAAGATTATATTTTTTTCTCTATCCAACCTAGGATGTCGGCTTTTACTTCTTCTTTATTGATCTCGTTCAGGATTTCGTGTCGGGCGTTTTCGTATAGTTTTAAGGTTACATCCTGTATTCCAATGTCCTGATATATACGGTATAGATTTTTCAGCGTTTTGCCTCCGTTTGAAACGGGATCTTCTGCACCGGCGGTAATTAAAACAGGCAAATCAGTCGGAATGCCTGTTAAAGCCGCCTGCGTATGAAGCCTTTTTAAGCCGCGCATAAAATCCTGAAAAAAGCCTGCCGTGCAGATAAAGCCGCAGTATTCATCATCGATATATTTTTTTACTTCTCTTTCATCCCTCGAAAGCCAGTCAAATACGGTGCGAGGATTTTTAACTCTGCTGTTATACGAACCGAAAATCAGCGCATTCATAAACTTAGTGGCGGACTTTCTTCCCTTAAATGCGCAGTTGAGGTTTGCAAGCAGTAAGGCAACGGATACGCTTGGATTAGGGCCTGCGGAACCGATTAATGCCGCCGCTTTTACCGTTGCGCCATACCGTTCGATGTATTCCTGCGTTACAAACGATCCGAATGAATGGCCGATAATAACGACGGGAAGACAGGGGTATTGTTTTCGGATTTCCGCATTGATTTCTTTTTGATCGTCGACGACACGTTCGAAGCCGTCCCCATCGGCAAGGTATCCCGTCAATCCGTTTTTTTCGCCGGTTTTTCCGTGTCCGCGGTGATCGGAAGCAACCACGACAAAGCCTCTTTTACAGGCTGTTTTTGCAAAATCATCGTACCGAAGGGCATGTTCCGCCATCCCGTGTACGATATGGAGAACGGCTTTAGGCGCTTGTTCGGGAAGCCATGTATACATGGCAACTGAAGCGCCGTCGCTCATTGTCTGATATACGGCATTCATAGGCTTTATCTCCTTCAGGGCAACCGCTTAAAAATTCCGGTACGATTGCCGTGGATGACCTCTTCATCCTACCACGTTTCGCGGCAAGCGGTCATAATGCGCAAGGCGCGGTTGTAGTGTATGGCTTGCGGTTCAAGCTTTTTATCCGCTTCGGGGCAGGGGTCGAGCCGATCTTCTTCAAGTTCATCGATTTGCTTAATCTTACCCTGTATGTAGTCGGTCAGTATCTCCTGTGTAACTTCCAGCCGCATCAACATTGCACCGAAGCGGTGATCCAGCACTTCCGAACCGAATGCACGGCATTCTTCCGTCCATATTTTTCGCCGCGCCTTTGCCGTTTCGGACAAAGCGGCTTTTAACGGTTCTATCTTTTTTTCAATTAACGATTGCAAGGCTTTTTTATCCGCCTTCTTATAGGCTTCCCAAATATCCAAAGGGAGCCGCCACTTATAGTAAAGCGTTTTCATCATCAGCGAGTAAAATTCGGCGATGTGCTGCTGCAAGAGATTATCCGTATTGGCAGCATCTTCGGCAAAGGCTTTTTCGAGTTTTATATAGACGGCATCCATATCGGTTGTCAACGTTTGCACGTAATGCAGAAATTTTGAACCGAGCGGATCCTGATATAACAGATACTTTGACGGTGTTATATCATAATTATCGCCGGTTGTTCCTTCAAACAAATCCGGTTCGCCCTGCCGCATCCATTCGTCAAAATTCATACCGGTATAGAGCTCCAAATACTGCGAAAACTCCTCTTGACGATACTCGGCATAGTAGTCAAGATAGGCAAAGAGTGTCAAACCGAACATGCAGGTATAGAACGGCGCCTCGCTGCCGTCATCGCTCCATGCCGTAACAATCACTTCTTTGATTATTTTCTTTCGGCATGCTGTAATAGCGGCAAGTGTTGTTTCGAGGGTTTTCTTATGATGCGGTATATAGCCCGTCCACCGCCATGCGCCGCCGGCAAACATGGTCTTTTTTGCCATCGAGCGGAACAGTTTAAGTTTGTCATAGTAATGTTCGGACGAACAGCTATAGTAATCCCAGTACATTAGTCCCACATGATCGGGTATAAACGGCACAGAGCTATCTTTACTCTCGGAATAACGGTTAAAAAACATATCATCCCAAACGATAGGTTTAAAACCGTATTCTTGGCAAAGATTTTGCATAAAAGATAAATGCTCCTGCATAATATCCGATTTGGTTTTAAGCCCGTTCTCATCCAAATAGCGGCCGCGGCCGAGGTTATAGGCTTCATCCATGCCGATATGGATAATATCAGTGGAAAAAGCCTTGCGCAGCGATGCAATCATCTGTGTCAGCAAGGCTTGGACTTCGGCATTGCCGACATTAAGAATGTCGTCAATATCCTTGTATTTGTATTCAACCGATTCCCACACAAAATATTGATTAACATGTGCAAGCGTTTGAATACACGGCACCAGCTGTACGCCGAAAAGCTGCGCATAGCGGTCGACTTCCTGTAAATCCTTTATGGAATACCTCCCGCGTAAGGCGCCGAAGTAGGGATCGCCTTCAACCTCGTACACATCTTCCATGTACAGCATAAACCACGAATGCCCCATAAAGGCCATTTCGCGAATAAATTGCTTAAGCATATCGATATGTGCAACGGCATTACGGGAAAGATCGAGCATCAATCCGTTTTTGCTAAAAAAATGCTCAATGCGAAATTCCAATAAACACTGTGCGTCCCGCCTTGAATACAGCTTTGAATCCTCGATTGTTTGACTTTTAAGCAGCAGCATCGACAGGGCAAAATAAAAGTGCGGCGCAGAGTCCGCTTCAATTTCGCATACGCCGTCCCGAAAGACGGCTGAAATATCAGTACCCTTCGTTTTTCTGAACATAACGGGGATACCGTCTTCGCTAATCCTCAAGGGATAGCTCTTCCGCAGTTCCGCTACTGCGAGCGTCATTTGCTCATCAAGCTCGGATAGATTGAGTTTTAAAGGTTTTGTTATCGTACACATATCGTTTCCTTATCAGTAACCCTGTTCGAAAACGTAATTATCGGACAGGTCGAGTATAAATAATAAGTTCTATTATATCACAGTTGCAACGAAATGACAGTATTTATTCGTGCGGAGAGTTTAATACCCCGATGCGCTGCCGCGTATCGGAAGGCTTCAAAAAAGTTACAGACAAGAGTATAATCGACATACTTATACAATCTTCATATACTAAGTAGGAGAAAATCCGGAGGTAGAATACCGTGAAATTTATTATTGATAAAAGCATCGTTGCGCTTGGAATTAACAGTGTTGTAATTGGCATTGCAAAAAATATAGACCCGCAGGCGCCGTTATCGGATTCGTTTTTAAAGAAGCAAAAAAAGATGGAAGACTGGGCATTGCAATGCGATGTTGAGGCGGTGTCGAATAATCCGATTACACAAGGGTATGCGGATATGCTGCAAAGCGTCGGACGCAGTATCAAGAAGTATCCGCCGACCGTTCCGGCATTTATTCGGAATATTCAGCGACGCGGTTCTATGCCGCATATCAACAGCGTTATCGATATTTACAATGCCGAATCATTACATTCGCTTTTGGCGATAGGCGGACACGACCTTGATAAGATAGACGGGCTGATAGAGTTTACCGTCAATAAAGAAGATGGCAGTTTTCTTCCGATTTCATCTACGGAAAAGCACGTCGCCGAAACCGATTACGTATACCGCGATGCAAAAGGCATTATAGCATGGCTTGGTGTCCGCGACGGGGAACAGTATAAATTTGACGACGGAACAAAAAATGCGATTTTTATTATCCAGGGAAATGCCAATACCTCCGTAGAAATGCGTGTAGAAGCGCTCAAACGGATCAAAAGCGATTTAGCGGAATGTATGCCTCGATTGGAGTTTGAAATACAGGTGATCGAGGGGTAGACGAGAAGCCTCGAACATATTAATTGGTAATGGGTAAGGGAAGGAAAGACACTTTTTTCGGATAAGAGTTTCTTACCTCGCAACTTCGTTGGTTGTTACCGTCCATTCGCCCCATCCTATCTTCAAAATAACCGCTTAGGGTTATCACCCTAAGAAACCGCCTTTATCTCAAAGACTTTTGCCTTTACAAAAAGTGAGATTTTTATACTTTTCGTACTTAGGAAACGGGTTTTTCTTTTTCTTGATTCGTGCGGAGGATTTCATACCCGCCGTCCTTGGCGGAAATGATACGTCGAGTATTTATTTCAGTAGCGGCATGGATGCCGCTGGTTTAAACAGAAGCGATGTTTCAGCGTCAGCTGAAACTCGCCATCAAAAGTGTACACGGATGTACACTTTTGATGATGCGACAACGCAGATGCACCGTATATTTTCAAAAGGGGACTGGAATGAGCGAGGAAGATTCTATATACTGATCCGATGGATGGGACAAATTCATTACGGCAAATTCAAAAGTTATTTAAACAAACCCTCTATTCGTCTAAAACACCGTTAAGCACTATCAGGGAAGAATACGATTCCTTTTTTTATTCTCCTTATCTGCCGAATAATACGGATATAACACGAGATACGATCGGTTCGGTACCGGTAGAAATTCTGGATCCGGAAGTCGCAGCGGCGAACCGTGTCATCCTTTATGCGCACGGCGGATCATTTGTAAATGGCTCGTGTAAGGCCGCTCGGAATTTTTGCGCTTCATTTGCTCATGAATGCGCGTGCAAGTTGTTTTTACCGGAATACCGCCGTGCACCGGAATATCCTTTTCCTTCCGGCTTGGAGGACATGTTCATTACATATAGAGGACTGCTGAAAAAATACGCTTTTTCTCCGGCGTCGGTCGTTATTGCAGGAGACGGAGCGGGAGCAAATTTAGCAGTCGCGCTTGTTCACTATTTAAAACAGAAAAAGCTGCCGGAGCCGGCAGCGCTCGTGCTTATTTCTCCATGGCTGGATGTTTCATGCTCAAATGAAGAAATACACACATTACAAAAATCCGATAAATTCTTGCTGAAAGAGTCGCTCATGGCAGTTGCCGGACGCTATACGACAGTTGATAATTTTCAGAAACCGCTCGTATCCCCGTTGTACGGTTCCTTTACGAACTTTCCGCCGGTTTTTATCCAATGTGGCGGTAAGGAAATACTGTCGGCGGATGCAAAAGCGCTTGCGCAGAAGCTTGAAGCAGCCGGCGGCCAAGTCCGGTTGGATATATGGCCTGAGATGTGGCATTTCTTTCAAGCGATGGATGCACAGGCAAAAGAAGCTCACTTAGCGGTAGAAAAAATAGGGCAATGGGTACAGTCTCTTTTTATTGAGGAAGAATGAAAAAGATGATGGAATTGGTAGCCCCTGCCGGAAATCTGGAAAAACTGCACTATGCATGGGAATACGGAGCGGATTCCGCCTATATCGGCCTTAAAAACTTCTCGTTACGGGTAAAAGCAGATAATTTTTTTACCGACGAATACAAAACCATCAGCGCACTGAAAGAGCACTATGCAAAACAAGGAAAACCCAAGAAGCTGCTCTGTGCACTGAATATTTCTTTTCATAATGAAGACATTAAGGCTTTTTTGGCGGAAGCCGATTATTTTAAGCTTTACCCCATCGACGCCTTTATTATTCAGGATATCGGAATGGTTTCCGTACTGCGCAAACATTTCCCCGATATGCCGATCCACCTCAGCACACAGGCAAACTGTATCAACTATGAAGCGGTGCGGGTATACC
>ERZ772960.1220-NODE-1220-length-21044-cov-7.958216_pt1 | contig 21044 bp, 19 predicted proteins | sample MGYA00580678_ERZ772960 | MGnify/ENA primary metagenome ERZ772960 (study PRJEB29015, sample SAMEA2737930) | human oral metagenome | biome: human oral; feature: human-associated habitat; material: dental | place: China | collected 2059 ... | reverse complement strand
CCGTCGAGATAGCGCGAGAGCACGCGTGCCGTATCCTTGATCGGCTCGCCGCGTCCAAGCTGCAGATCGCGGCTGCTGAGAAAGAGTGCCTGTCCGCCGAGCTGATACATCCCGACCTCGAAGGACACGCGTGTACGCGTCGATGACTTCTCAAAGATCATGCCGAGGGTCTTGCCCGCAAGCAGGGGATGCGGGATGCCCGCCTTCTGTTTTGCCTTGAGATCAGCGGCAAGCGTCAGAATCTCCTCCACGTCCCCCGCACGGAGTTCATGGATGGAGAGTAAGTCCATGCCCTTTTTCATCATAGTCCCCCTTGGTCATATATGTCAAGAATACAATCGTCCAATACGCAGACAAGTTCATCCACTTCATTCTTCGAAAAAATTAGCGGTGGGATAAAGCGCAGGACATTCCCCGCTGTACAGTTGATGATGACGCCCTGCTCCAGCATTCGCCGGGCGATTGCCGCCGCGACCTCGTTCTTCTGCATCTCCATGCCAAGAATCAGCCCCGTGCCGCGCACGTCGACGATATGCGCCGGATATTTTGTCCGCAAATCCTCCAACTTCTGTTTGAAATGCGTGCCAACTGCTTTGACGCGGCTCAAAAATGCGTCATCCGCAATCACATCCAGCACGACATTCGCCGCCGCACACGCAAGCGGATTTCCGCCGAACGTCGAGCCGTGATCGCCCGCATGAAATGCTGCAGCGACCTTCTCCGTAACGACGAACGCACCGATTGGAACGCCGCCCGCGAGTCCCTTTGCAAGGGTCACAATATCCGGCGCGACACCATACATTTCGTATGCGTAGAATGTCCCCGTACGCCCCATGCCTGTCTGAATCTCATCAAAGATCAGGAGCGCATCATACTGATCGCAGAGTGCCCGCACCTGCTGCAAATATCCGTCCGCAGGGGTACGAACACCGCCCTCCCCCTGAATCGGTTCGAGCATGACTGCCGCCGTATTCTCACTCATCAGTGCTTCGAGTGCTGAAATATCGTTGTACGGCACGTAGTCAAAGCCCTGTGGGAGCGGCTCGAAGCCCTTGTGAAACTTCCCCTGCCCCGTTGCCGTCAGCGTGGCGAGCGTGCGTCCGTGAAAGCTGCCAAGCGCCGTGATGATCTGCGATTTTTCGGGGTGGATCGTATGCGCATACTTGCGTGCGGCCTTGATTGCCCCCTCGTTTGCCTCGGCTCCCGAGTTCCCAAAGAAGACCTTGCCTCCTGCCGTCAGCTCGGACAGCTTTGCCGCCGCATCTGCCTGCGGCTCGGTGTAGTAGAGATTTGAGACGTGGATGAGCCGCTTTGCCTGACCGGCAATCGCATTCACAAGCGGCGCATAGTTATGCCCGAGCACGTTCACTGCAATGCCGCCGAGTGCATCGAGATATTTGCGCCCATTCACATCCCACACATACGAGCCGTCCCCGTGGTCGAGGACAATCGGATAACGCGAGAAAACAGGCAGATAACTCTCTGTGTCTCTTGCGATAATCTCACTTTCGTTCTTCATCATCGCTCCTGTCTACGGAAGCACCATTGTTCCGATACCGCGTGAGGTAAATATCTCCAAGATGATCGAATGTGCGAGACGCCCATCGATGATGTGAGCCTTGTGCGCACCCGCCTCAAGTGCGCGGAGACACGCCTCCACCTTTGGAATCATGCCGCCCTCAATCACGCCGCTGCGGATATACTCCTTTGCCTCGCTCATGCGCAGCTGGGAGATCAGGCTGCCCTTATCCGAAAAATCCTTGTAAACCCCTTCGACATCCGTAAGGAGCAGCATTTTTTCCGCCCGCAGTGCTCCCGCAATCTCGGCGGCAACATAATCCGCATTGATATTGTAGCTCTCCGCATCCGCCCCCATACCGATGGGAGCGACAACGGGGACATAGCCCTGATCGAGGAGATCTGCGATAATGCCCGTGTCGATCTCCGTGACCTCGCCGACATAGCCAATGTCAACCTGACGAGCTTCATCATTTTCATACACGGTGGCGAGCTTCTTCCGCGCCTTGATCAGCCCCGCGTCCTTGCCGCTGAGTCCGACCGCGCGCACGCCGCGCAGATTGAGAAGCCCCACAATCTCAGAGTTCAGCTTGCCATCCAAGACCATCTCGGCAATCTCCACCGTTTCCTCATCCGTTACGCGAAGCCCTGAAACGAATGTAGATTCCTTGCCGACCTTTTTGAGAAAGCCCGTGATCTCAGGTCCCCCTCCATGCACGAGAATCGGGCGAATTCCAACGAACTTCATCAGTGCCACATCGCGCATGACATTTTCCTTGAGTTCGTCGTTAATCATGGCATTACCGCCGTATTTAATGACGACGGTCTTCCCGTAGAACTCCTGAATGTAGGGAAGTGCGTCTACGAGAATCTCCGCCTTGTCCTGATCGGAGTACATCGAATCCCTCCTTTCAGGTATGATACTCACCGTTGATCTTTACGTATTCGTAGGAGAAGTCACAGGTCCAGACCTTTGCCTCGGAATCTCCGTCTTTCAAATCGACCTCGACAACGATATCATGCGCCGTCATCACCGCACGCAGAGCATCTTCGTCATAGGACACCCCCACACCATCTGCATAGACGGGAATACCGCCAAACTGCACCGTCGTATGGTTCGGATCCATCGGTACGCCCGCATAGCCGACCGCACAGATCACGCGCCCCCAGTTCGGATCTTCGCCGAAAAACGCCGTCTTGACGAGTGGACTGTTCGCAACACTCATTCCGACCGTCTTCGCATCGGTAAATGATTTTGCGCCCTTCACATGAACGGTGATGAACTTCGTTGCACCCTCACCGTCTGCCGCAATCTTCTCCGAAATCCCCTGACAGAGCGCGAGAAGCGTTTCCTTGAATGCTTCATAGTCGGCGTTCTTCTCCGTGATCTTCGGATTTTCTGCAGCGCCGTTGGCCAGTACGATCGCCATATCATTCGTACTCATATCACCGTCAATCGAAATCATATTGAGGCTGTGCTCTATGACCTCGGAAAGCGCCTCCTGCAGGAGCATGCCGTCGATATCCGCATCCGTCGTGATGAAGCAGAGCACCGTCGCCATATCGGGCCGTATCATACCGGAACCTTTGGCAATGATGCCGAAGCGGACTTCCTTGCCGCCGATCATGACCGAGGTCGCCCCCGCCTTGGAATAGGTATCCGTCGTGATGATCGCGTTGCCCGCATCCACACTTCCATCCACGGAAAGATTCTTCACTGCTGCATGGATTCCCTGCTCCACCTTATCCATCGGCAGGAGCTGACCGATGATGCCCGTCGAGCCGACAATGACATCCTGTGCGGAGCAGCCGAGCGCATCCGCTGCAATCCGCTGCATGGCTGCGGCATCCGCTTCGCCCTGCGCGCCCGTGCAGGCATTCGCACAGCCGGCATTTGCAACGATGGCATGTGCCGTATGCGTCGCAACGACTTCCTTGGAGACATGCACAGGCGCTGCCGCGACAGCATTCTTCGTAAATGTTCCCGCAACGACGGCTTTCTTCTCCGTATAGATTACGGCTACATCGAGATTTCCGCTCTTTTTGATGCCCGCCTTGACACCGGCAGCCTGAAATCCTTTCGGGAACGTAACCCCTGCTTTTGCATTTGCTTCACTAAACATGATGTTCCTCCATTTTCTCACGGATACATGGGCACGAGATCAAGTCCCATGCGCTCACTCAACCCGAATGCAATATTCATATTTTGAATCGCCTGTCCTGCCGCTCCTTTGACGAGATTGTCAATCGCGGAGAAGACGATGACGCGGTGCGTGCGCGGGTCGATGTGCCATGCAATATCACAGTAGTTTGTACCGCGCACATACTTCGTTGCCGGATATGCACCGCGCCCACGCAGACGGATAAAGAACTCCCCCGCATACAGCTCCTCGAACGCAGCATCAACCTGCTCGGGAGCAACGTCTTCACACAGATCTGCGTAGCAAGTCGCCAGAATGCCGCGTGAGATCGGTGCGAGGTGCGGCGTAAAGTTGATGGTGACAGGCGTACCTCCCATGTCACAAAGAGCCTGTTCGATCTCCGGTGTATGTCGGTGCGCTACTGCACCATACGCCGTAAAGCTGTCATAGAACTCGGGGTAATGCGTACTCTCCTTCGGAGAACGTCCCGCTCCCGATACGCCGGACACCGCATCGACCAGAATGCTGTCCACTCGCACAAGATGCGTTTTCACAAGCGGCGCGAGGGCTAAAATACTTGTCGTTGTGTAGCAGCCCGCATTTCCTATGATACGCGCCTGTTTCACCTGTGCACGATAAAGCTCCGCAAGCCCGTAAGCGCGATCTGCATTCGGATCCGTATGCTTCACATGATACCATTCCTCATAGATGGCTGTATCCGTAAACCGATAGTCCGCCCCTAAATCAATGATGCGTACAGGAAGATCCGAAATCGTCTGTGCAATCTTCATTGCGTGACCATGCGGAAGTGCGATAAAGATGACATCGCTGTCCTCGGCAATATGGCGAACATTTTCCATGGATTCGAGTTCACTGTCATAAATATTCATCAAATGTGGATAAAGCGAAGATATGCTCTTTCCCGTATGACGCTCCGAGGTCATATATGCAATCTCGACCTGCGGATGTCCATGCAGCAAGCGAATCAGCTCTTCTCCCGCATAGCCGGACGCTCCGATAATACTTGCCTTCATTTCATCCCCTCCATTTCATCTCCGAAAAGATTTTATAAATATACACCTATATTGCATATTTTTCAAGCATTTTCTCAAAAAATTTACCGATTTCACAGCCATTTTTGAGATGAACTATGAAATCGGCAAAAATCATCGTTTGGAAGCCGGGCGCTCCCTGCGGCGCAGAACGCGCGCCCCCTTCGTATCGAAGCGCAAATGCAGCGGACGTGCCTCAACCTCATGTGCGCGGAACGCCGCCTGCATGGCAGCAGCCACATCCTCCGTACACTTTCGATGCTCCGGGACAAAGGCGATGAGGCATGGTCCCGCACCGCTGAGCGCAGCACCATAAGCCCCTGCCTTCTTTGCTGCGGCAAACACATCGAACATCCCCGGAATCAGCGGTGCACGATAGTTTTGATGGAGCGCATCTGCAAAGGCATTTTCAAGATGCTGCTCCGAACCGCGCGCAAGCGCAGCAACCATCATCGCTGCATGACTGATGTTGTATACGGCATCCTTCATCGGCACCTCGGCGGGCAGCACCTCTCTGGCAGACTTTGTCGAGAGGTAGAAGTCCGGTACCATGACGACGAAGCGCATAAAAATACGCGGCAAAAACGAAAAACATTCCACATGACCGTTTGTCACCGTATTCACCGTAAATCCACCGTAGATCGCAGGTGCAACGTTATCTGGGTGCCCCTCAATATCCGTCGCAAGCTGCAGGAGATCATCGCGGCTGAACGGATTGTCCAGAAGGGCATTTGCCGCCGTCAGTCCCGCAACAATTGCCGTCGCACTGCTGCCAAGCCCGCGCGAAAGTGGAATCCGGTTACTCATGCGGATCTTTGCGCCTCGAAATTCATCCGTGCGCTCCGCACGCTGCAAAAGGTACTGAATGGATTTCCACACAATGTTGCGCTCGTCCGATGGAATGTATGCCGCCCCCTCGCCGCGCGCAGAGATATGAAGCCCCGGCTCATGCGTAAGGACGAGTGTCATCTCATTGTAGAGTGTACAGGCAATCCCAAGGGCATCAAAACCGGGACCGAGATTCGCACTGGTCGCAGGAACCCGAACCCGTACCGATCGCTCATTCATAACCAATCCTCCTGCCCGTCTGCAACGCGGATCAGGCTGCGCACCTCGCGTACGACAGGCAGTGCACGCAGAGCCTCTGCGGCAGCGGAGGCGGCCGCATGCGTCACGACATGGGTCACAGCGACGATCTCCGCATCCCCCTCCTCCGTCCAACGCGCCTGAATCACAGACTTGAGGCTGACCTCTGCCCGTCCAAACGTCATGGCAATCTCACCGAGTACGCCCGGCTCATCTGCAACAACAAGGCGCAGATAGTAGGAGGATCTTGTCTTTTCCACAGGGCAGAGCTTCTTCTTCTCCCCAATCCGGTACTTCATCCTGCCCGTCGTGCCGGACACAATGTCGCGTGCGATCTCGATGATATCCGCGACCACCGCAGATGCCGTCGGCAGAGAGCCCGCACCGCGTCCGTAGAACATCGCGTCACCAATCACATTGCCGCGCACAAAAATCGCATTGAACACACCGTTCACCGAGGCAAGTGGATGCGTTTTCGGGAGAAATACGGGATGAACACGGACATCAATGCCCTCCTCCGTATTACGTCCGACTGCAAGGAGTTTGATGACATAGCCGAGATTCAGACCGTATTCGATGTCATCCTCCGTGATGTGCGAGATGCCTTCGACGGAAACATCTTCGAATCCGATTACCGTATCGAAGGCAAGTGATGCAAGAATCGCCGCCTTGCGTGCCGCATCGAGACCATCCACATCTGCCGATGGGTTTGCCTCCGCGTATCCCTTTTCCTGCGCACGGCGCAGAACAGCATCGTAGCTGACGTGTTTCTCTGTCATCTTCGTCAGCATATAGTTCGTCGTGCCGTTGACAACCCCCATGATCTCAGAAATGCTGTTCGCCGTCAAGCATTCCTTCAGCGGCTTGATGATGGGAATACCGCCGCCCACACTCGCCTCATAAAGGAAATCAACATTGTTTTGATCCGCAGCGGCATAGAGTTCGGCGAGATGTTCCGCAATCACATCTTTATTCGCTGTAACAACGTGCTTGCCCGCCGCCATCGCACGCAGCATATAGTCCTTTGCGGGGGAAATCCCGCCCATCACCTCGACGACAACGGAGATTTCTTCGTCATTCAGAATTTCATCGAAATTATCCGTTAAGGCAATCCCCTCGGCTTCTGGACGATGCTTTTTCGCATCACGCACAAGAATCTTCTTGATCTCAATATGTGCCCCGCTGCGCCCCGTGATTGTATGCGCATTCATCGCAAGCGTACGTACAACGCCCGAGCCGACCGTTCCCGCCCCGAGAAGTGCTATCTGAATCGTATTCACCGAATTTTATCCCCCATTTCAAGCCTGCCCGATCACTTCAAGTTTCTGCACGCCATCGACCACATCCACTCTCTCAAGGAGCGTCTGCAGGTCATTGTGCAGGTTTGCCGTCTCAAGCGAGATGTGCACCGTTGCCGCCCCGCGCGCGGGAAGCCCCTGATTGATCGTCATGACGTTGCCGCCCTCCTCGGCAATGACCTTGAGAACTGCCTGCAAGGTGCCGCTCCGATGGCTGATCAAAAGTGCAAGCGTAACAATCTTATCGCGCGTCGCCTCAAAGAACGAATACACGTAATCCTTATACTTGTAATATGCACTGCGGCTGAGATTCGCCTTGGCAACCGCCTCATTGACGGTACGGACTTCGCCGCGGTTGATCATTTCCTTGGCAAGAATCGTCTTCTTGATCGCTTTCGGAAGAATCTCCTCCCGCACGAGATAGACACCCGTCATGTCAATTTTCATAGATTATTCCCCCGATGGATAGAAAGATTGTTATAATAGACGGTCAAATTATACCATAGATGAAGGCACGCGCCAAATGAAAGCTAGATTTTATTCTCCGTCCCATTCATCAGACGCTTGATATTCTCGCGATGGCGAACAATGACAAGGACAGCGGCGATCGCAGTAAACAGGAGATACTCCATCGGGTAGCCAAAGAGTGCTGCAAGAATGGGGGCAAGTCCCCCCGCCACCACAGAGCCGAGTGAAACATAGCGTGTCACATACACAATCGTAAACCAAAGGACAAAGAGCATGAAGGTCACGTCACCCATCAGCATACTCAGAACACCAAGCGATGTGGCAACCCCTTTTCCACCGTGAAAACGGAGAAAAAGCGAAAAACTGTGCCCAATGATGGCTAGGAGCCCACCGACAACAGCAGCAAGCGGAGTGCCGACAAGGGAAAGCCCGAGCATAACACCCGCCTGCCCTTTGAGACTGTCCGCAATAAAGACAGCAATGCCGGCACCCTTCCCGAGCGTACGCCACGCATTTGTCGCGCCGATGTTATGACTCCCGTGCTCCCGCAGATCCGTGTGCCAAAAGAGTTTTCCAAGAATCAGCCCACTCGGGATGGAACCGATCAAATAGGCTGCAGCCGCCGTGATAATATATTCCACGCTCATTCCTCCTCCTTGCGCGCACGCACGACAAGACGAAGCGGCGTCCCTTCGAAGCCAAAGCTTTCGCGCAGACGGTTCTCGATGAAGCGCAGATAGGAGAAGTGCATGAGCTCCGGATCATTGACAAAGATGATAAACGTCGGCGGTACGATTCCCACCTGTGTAACGAAGAGAATCTTGAGCTGTTTGCCCTTCTTTGTCGGCGGTGGATTGACCGAGACCGCGTCACGGATCAGCTCGTTGAGTACGCTCGTCTTGATGCGCATGGACTGCTGCTCCGCGACATATTTGACCAGCTCCGTTACACGCTCGACGCGTTGCCCCGTAAGTGCAGACGTATAGAGTACAGGCGCGTATTGGAGAAAGCCAAGTTTATCCCGCAGCTCATCCGTGAACCGCAGCGTCGACTTATCGTTCTTTTCGGGAAAAATATCCCATTTGTTGACGACAATGATAACACCCTTGCCGGATTCGTGGACGTAGCCCGCGATCTTCGTATCCTGTTCCAGAATGCCTTCTGCGGCATTGATGACCATGAGGACGACGCCCGCACGGTCGATGGCACGCAGCGAACGCATGACACTGTAACGCTCAACAGGAAGGGTAATCTTCCCTTTACGGCGCATCCCCGCCGTATCGATGAGGAGATATTTCGCGCCGTCCCGCGTGAAGTGTGTATCAATCGCATCCCGGGTCGTTCCGGGTACATCGCTGACAATGACACGCTCCTCCCCCAGAAGACGATTTACGAGCGAGGATTTTCCGACATTCGGACGCCCGACAACGGCAATCGCAATCTCATCGGACTCGATGCCATCCCCCAGATCCTCCGGAAATGCCGCCACAACCGCATCCAGCAGATCACCGAGATTCAGCGCATTCGAAGCGGAAATCGGGATCGGATCTCCGAGGCCGAGTGCATAGAAATCATAGATCAGTGCCTCGCGCTCAAAGCTGTCGATCTTGTTAACGGCAAGAACCACAGGCTTTTTCGTGCGCCGCAGAATACGTCCCACCTCCTCATCGGAGGTGGTCAGCCCCGCGCGCCCATCGACAAGGAAGAGAATGACATCCGCTTCCTCCATCGCAAGTTCAGCCTGACTGCGCATGGAGCGAAGGATATGATCACTCTCGTCGAACTCAATCCCCCCCGTGTCAATGATGGTAAACTCATGGTTCAGCCACTCCGCATCCATATAGATGCGGTCACGTGTCACACCTGGCATATCATCGACAATGGAAACGCGCTTCTTGCCAATCTGATTGAACAGCGTCGACTTTCCGACATTGGGTCGCCCGACGACTGCTACGATGGGCTTGCTCATCGCTTCTCTCCTCTCCTTCTACCTGTTCAGTGCTGCGACAGACTGCGTATAGCCCGCATTGCTCTGCCATGTATATCCGCCGTTTGGGCGTTCACGGTGATACCCGCTCCACGCAGCGAGTGCCTCCCGATAGTCGCGCCCCGTTGCTACCGGCTCAATCCGGATGGTGGGAAACGATGTCCGCATATCTTCAAGAGAGACATCATCCAAAAATACATCCTCCCCCTCACGCAGCGCAGAGGCAGGAATCAGCACGCCCTCTACGGGGGCATCAAGCGTACGCAGCGCCTCGGTTATATCATGCCCCGTAAGAAGCCCCGAAACATTGACGGTTTCTCCAAAATGCTCATTGACAACGGGCAGCACATGGATCCGCCGACCATCGGGATCAATCTCACGTGCGAGCTGCTCCATCACGGGGGCAACAGCCGTCCCACTGACAACAGCAAGCTGCGTATCGTCGTTTTCGTCCTCGATGGAATCACCAACCGACATCCAATCCTCGATAAAATTGCGCGTTAGTCCGATCCCATTGTCCAACTGAGGGAATCCATCGTACATCTCTGCGGGCGGAACTTCACGTCCCGCAAGGAAGTAAAACTCATCAGCCAAATAGATGAAGGTGCGTCCTTCCTCCGCACGGATCTGCTGCTGCCACGCTTCCACCTGATCGATCACACGCATGGCACCCGCACGGTCAAACTGCACAAGAGGAAAGGGATCTGTACGGTGTTTTGTAAGCCCTACAGGGACAATCGCGAGCGAGAGTGCATGGGGACGGCGTGCTGTAATGTCGCGTATTGTCCGCTCAAGTTCCTCTCCATCGTTCAGCCCATAGCAGAGCACAACCTGTGTATGATAGTCTGCCCCCGCTGCCTCGAGTTTTGCCAGCTGTCCGAGGATGTCCGCCGCACCTTTGTACCGGAGCATCTCGGCGCGCAGCACAGGATTCGTACACTGGACAGAGACATAGAGCGGCGAGAGATGAAAGCGCTCGATGCGCGAGAAGTCTGCCCCCCCCATATTCGTGAGTGTCACAAAATTGCCATAGAGGAAGGAAAGACGATAATCGTCATCCTTGATGGAGAGACTATGGCGCATATCCGGCGCAATCATATCGACGAAGCAGAAATAGCAGTGGTTGGCGCACGAACGAATCCCATCAAAGACGGCATGCTCGAACTCCACGCCAAAGTCCTCGTCATAGTCCTTGTCGAATGCAATGAGTTCCTGCTCGCCGTTCGCATGTTCCACAAGAAGTTCGATCTCCTCATCCGCCATTGCAAAGCTGAAATCGATGATGTCGCGCAGAGGCATATCGTTGACCCGGAGAATCTTATCCCCCGGCACAAGCTCCAGTTCTTCGGCAATACTGCCCTCCAAGACACGTAGAATAATGCCCGGATACGTTTTTGCCATAGCCCCTCCTTCCTCAAGGAATCGTCAAGATAAGCGATTATAACATATTCCCACAGCGCTTACAATGATGAGGAAACACAAGATGCGCTTGCGCCCCACAGCGGAATACATCTTTACAAAACATAGTATTTCATGTAAACTGAAAATAAATTTGGGAATCTGTTGCTTTTAAGGAAATGCAGCAATACTGAGCACATGGGAAACGAGGGGAAAAATGCTACGACTTCCTGTCTCTAAATTACAGGACGGCATGGTGCTGGGACAGAGTTTGTTCAACACAGCAGGAGGAAGTTATCTCGTCAAGGGGCAGCCGGTTACGATTGATTACATTCGCCGCATGCACCAGCTCGGTATCCAGTCGGTTACAGTGACCTCCATGGATCCAAACCACAAGCTTCCTCCGCCGCCGGATGTAATTGAAGAGAAGACACGCGTCAATGCGATCGGTGCCGTGTATAACACATTTCAGTCCATTGAGGAAAATGGAACGCTGGATATACCTGCACTGCAAAAGGTGACCGACTCTATCGTCTTTGATCTTTTTGATCATCACGAGAATCTCGTCCAACTGACGGATATTCGTACGCACGACGCCTATACATTTGCACACAGTGTCAATGTTGCCGTACTCTCCGCCATGATGGGCATGCTCTGTCATCTGTCCAAGGAGGATCTCTCGCTCATCACCCTTGGAGGACTGCTGCACGATCTTGGGAAAATCGACGTACACACGGACATCCTCAACAAAAATCGCAGCCTGAGCAACAGCGAATTCGACATTATGAAGAAACATCCGGCGGATGGAGCACGGCGGATCTTGAAGATCCCAGGCCTGCCAAAGGCAAGCATTCTTGCAGCGATCGCGGGACAGCATCATGAGCACATTGATGGAACAGGGTATCCGCGCGGGCTCAAGGGCAATGAGATGCACCGCTTTGCAAAGATTGCAGCGATTGCCGATGTCTATGATGCGCTGACGAGTGAACGCCCCTACAAGAAGGCGTATATGCCAAACATCGCCTACAATATTATGCACAACATCAATAAGGGGCAATTCGATCCCGATCTTCTAAAGCTATTCTTCAACAACGTTTCACTCTATCCGGAGGGAGCGGTGCTCAAGACCACATTTGGCTTTGCCGTCGTCAAGGAAAGCAAATTTGGACGCACGACAACGCCCATTATCATCCTCTTTGCCGATGTAAACGGAAAACTGCTGAATGAACGCACTGAGATCGATCTCTCCGAGGAAAAAGACGGTGCAGCATCCATACAGGTAGTACCAACGGGCAACGATCTCTACCACTTCATCCATGAACTCGGTGTAGATCCCTCCTACTATCTACAGGAAGCACGCGAAAAAGAAAAAGCAGCAGAAAAGGAAAAGGCTGCTGCAGACAATCCAGCAGCGCGGCGCAAGCGCAGGTGAACAGACCGCTCTGCATAAAAAAACCGGACAGACTGTCCGGTTTTTTATTGTATCGCCAATATTTTTTCTGCCATTTCTTCGACCGACATACAGTCTCCCACCGGATATCCGGCAGCCTCCAATTTTTTTCCAAGCGTGAGCAAATGCGGTGCTGCGAGGGCGGCCTGCATGAGAAGATCATCTCGCTGAAAGAGTATGCGCGGCGCACCCTCACCAATAACGTGTCCATTCGCTAGGATGACCAAGTGTTCCGCCACGCGCAGGATATCCTCCATGCTGTGCGAGACAAGAATAATGCTGACGTTTCGCTCCTGATGCAGCATCGTGAGCATGGAGAGCAGTGCCTCTCGTCCGCGCGGGTCAAGCCCCGCCGTCGGTTCATCGAGTACGAGATAGCGCGGTGCAAGAGCAAGGACACCAGCAATAGCAACCCGCCTGCGCTCCCCACCTGAAAGTGCAAAGGGGGATCGACTGCGATAGGTATTCGGCAGATGAACAAGTTCCATCGCCTCCCGCACACGGGTCTCGACCTCGGAATCCGTTACCCCCTGATTGCGTGGACCAAAGGCAATATCCTCATAGACCGTTTCTTCAAAGAGTTGATGTTCGGGATATTGAAAGACCATTCCAACGCGGAAGCGCGCCGCCCGTGCCGCCTCTTTTTCCTTCCTGTTTTTGCCATGAAGGCTGACCCCATCCACGAGAACCCGTCCAGCTGTCGGCGTGAGAAGACCGCCGATCAGCTGCATGAGCGTCGATTTGCCCGCCCCCGTCTCGCCTGCAATCGCCGTAAAGGCTCCCTCTGCAATCGTCAACGAAACATCGTGCAGCGCCGTGTGTGAGAGAGGCGTATTCTCCATGTATGTGTAAGAAAGAGATTCTATCTGGATAGACACTGCAGCAGCTCCTCATCTGTCAAAATATCCTGTGGGAGATCGCGGCCGCGACTGCGGAGACGCTCCGCAAGATCGGCGGCAAGCGGTACATCCAGCCCCAGTGCACGTACGCGTTCCGGTTGGGCGAAGATCTCATGTGGCGTGCCGTCCATGACAATTTTCCCTGCGTCCATGAGCACGATACGGTCTGCTGCAATCGCCTCTTCCATGAAATGTGTGATATAGACAATCGTCATGCCCTGATCCTCATGCAGCATTTTGACAGCACTCAGAACATCCGCTCTGCCGCGCGGATCGAGCATTGCTGTCGGCTCGTCAAGGACAAGACAACGCGTCTGCATGGCAATCGCACCTGCAATGGCAATGCGTTGTTTTTGCCCTCCCGAGAGGAGATGGGGCGCTGCCTGTGCATACGATTTCATACCGACAAGTGCGAGTGCATCCTGCACGCGTTTGCGGATCTCCGCAGGCGGCACACCGAGATTTTCCGGCCCAAAGGCAACATCATCTGCCACAACCGCCGCGATGATCTGATTGTCTGGATTTTGGAACACCATGCTAACATCCTGCCGAATGTCGAATTGTCGCGCCTCATCCCTCGTATCCCACCCGTGCACAAGACAAGTGCCCTCCGTCGGGAGCAGGAGGGCATTCAAGTGGCGTGCGAGGGTCGATTTCCCCGAGCCATTCGCACCAAGTATCGCCACGAATTCCCCTGCGGCGATGGAGAGACTGACACCACACAGAGCCTCGTGCCCCTCTCCTTCCCCAGTCTGATAGACATGTGTGACGTTTTCGAGTGCAAAGAAAATATCCGCCTGTTTCATTTCAATCATCTCACTAACTTTTCACGCGTGCCTTGAGCTGCACACGGAATGTCGTCCCCTTGCCCGTTTCACTCTCCACCGAAATCGTTCCTCCATGTGCTTCTACAAACTCACGTGCAATGGCAAGCCCCAGCCCATTCCCACCCATGCGGCGAGAACGCACCTTGTCCACACGGTAAAAGCGATCAAAAATACGCTCCTGATGTTCCGGTGCAATGCCAATGCCGGTATCAGAAACAGAGAGCTGTACGGCTCCCTTGTCCTCTTGAATGCGAACGGTGACCTTCCCCTTGTCCTGTGTGTATTTGACGGCATTATCGACCAGGATGAGGATCAACTGGCGTATTTTTTGCTCGTCGGCGTAGATCTCTGCACGCTTTGGCAGATCTTCTGCGATGACAATTCCCTTTTTTTCTGCAAAGGGTCGCATGATACGCACCGTCTGCTGTGCAGCAGCAACGAGATCCATACGTACGGGTTTCAGCTGGTTTGCCTTTCCATCGGTACGCGCCACGGTAAGAAGGTCGCTGACGAGCTTTGTCATCTTCTTTACCTCATCGCGCACATCCTCGATGACCTGTTTCAAAAAGGGAGACGTAATCGACGGGTCACTGCGCAGGAGATCGGCGGAGGCGAGAACAACGGCAAGCGGAGTGCGCAGCTCATGGGAAGCATCTGCGGCAAACTGCCGCTGCTTTTCATAAGCCTCGCGCACGGGCTTCATCGCACCGCCGGAGAGTACATAGCCGACAGCGGCGGCAAAGATAAGCGCCATCCCTCCAAGAATAGCAAGCGCCCATGTCGCCTTTTCCATGCCGTTATACATTGCGGTGACATCCTTGCCGACGTAGACGGTCTGCGTCGGCAGCGGAGGACTGAAAACCGGCTGCGCAGTCATCATCACCTTCGTCGGCATACCGCGCTCATTCGTCTTCGTAAAGACGCGCACCTCTCCATCGGGGGCATCCCAGCCCCCCACAAGATCGAGCACAAAGGACTCGATGCGGAAAGATGCGCGTGAAAAACTGACGAGGCGCCCCTGCGCGTCAAAGACATAGTAAAAAAGGCGATCATTCGTACTGCGGTACAGCTGGTTCTCATCCACATCCATTCCTGCATGGAGAATCGCATAAACCTGCGACTCTGCCACACTGTCTGCCGTATCCAGTAGTTCACGTGCCTGCTCGGATGTAATCGCCCACTCCATCGTCTTGTGCATGGCAAACAGGAGGACAATGACAAGTCCTCCCATCACAAGCGCATAACGAAGCATGAGGCGCAGACGACTGCGCCCAAATACATTTTGCTCGTTCAACGCGATGTCTCCAGTTTGTATCCGACGCCGCGTATTGTCTTAATGGCATCGCCCTCCCCTGCTGCATCCAGCTTCTTGCGCAGCATCTTCATATAGGAGTCAATATTGTTGGAGCTGACCTCCGCTTCAAGCCCCCATATACGATCGAGGATGATATCACGCGGTACAACGATGCCGATGTTCTGCGCAAGGAGATCAAAAAGCTGGAACTCGCGCGGGGAGAGCTGGATCATTTTGCCATTCTTCTCAAGGATATTTGCCGTTCGGTTCAGCTTGAACCCACCGATTTCGTCCACCTCATGCTGAATGCGCTGCGTTGCCCGCCGACCAAGTGCGCGCAGACGCGCAAGCAGTTCCGAGAACTCAAACGGTTTGATGAGATAATCGTCCGCCCCCGCATCGAGCCCCGTGACACGATCCTCCACCGAGTCCCGCGCCGTCAGCATGAGGATCGCGCGGTCATAGCCATTGCGGCGTAGACGCGCACATGCTTCGACTCCCGTCTCCCCCGGCATCATCCAGTCGAGTATCAGAATATCGTATTCCGTATATGTGGCATACTCGTAGACATCACTGCCGTCCGTGACCCATTCAACCGTGATGTCATTCTGTTCCAACATATATTGGATGAGTTTTCCAAGGCGCAGATCATCTTCTGCCAGAAGCACGCGCATACTACCATCTCCCACAGATTGTATCCGATCTTTTCTGGAGAAGTATACAAAAACGAGGTGAAAGATAGCTGAAAGCTGGTCGAATCCCCTACGGACATCTCCCCTCTGCATGGAGTTTTCTGCAGAGCATCAGCGCATGGTGCGATGCTCTGCGGCGATCATCCCATAGAAAACAGCAGTGCCAAGACCATAGCAGGACAGCATAACAATCCCCATGGGAAGTGCCGTATAATCCCCCGCAATTCCGACCACGGGCATCATGCACGCGCCGAGCAGCATGGAGAAGCAGCCAATGAGTGCGGATGCGCTGCCCGCATTCTTGCCCTGCCGCGAGAGCGCGAGCGAAAAACTCGCCGCCCCCATGACCGAGAGCGGGACAATCGTAAGAAAGAGTACAACGAGAATCACGGCAAGTGGAGCAGAGAGGCAGAAGCCAGCCAGAAGCAGGATGCTCCCGAACAGCGGTACAAGTACGGCGTATTTCAGCATGACGACATCGGGCACGCGCCCTGCAAGTCGCGCCGGCAGGACGCCTGCGAGCAGCAGTCCTGCTCCGATGACGGCAAAAATCATGCTGTAAACCTGTGGTGAAACGGCATAGACATTTTGAAAGACAAACGACGAGCCGGACAGATACGAGAAAAAAGCGCCGAACACAAAACACTGCAGGAGACAGTGCCCGAGGAAGTACCGATCCCGCAGGAGCATCGGGAATATCTTCAGCGAATCCGTCATATTGGCGCTGCGCGCCTCCTGTGGAAGCGTCTCCTGATAGATGAGTGCTGCCCCTGCGAGAAAGACACCGACGAGTGTCAGTAGGACAAAGGTCGCACGCCAACTCGCAAAGAGCAGAATCTGTCCGCCGATGACGGGCGCAATGATCGGTGCAAATCCATTCACCATCATAAGCACGGCAAAGAAGCGCGTCAGCTCCGCCCCCTCGCAGACATCACGCGCAATCGCACGCGCAATGACGATGCCGCTCGCTCCTGCAAAGCCCGCACAGAAGCGAAAGAAGAGGAAGAGATAGATGTCCTCCGCGAGGACGCAGCCAAGGGTCGCTCCGATAAAGACCAGCATGCCGACAAAGAGCGGTCTGCGCCGACCGGCAAGATCACTCAAAGGGCCCGCGAGAATCTGCCCAAGTGCCATGCCGAGCGTCGTCATCGTCAGCGTCAGCTGCACGAGTGAGGTCGATACGCCGAAATCCGCCTGTACCTCAGGAAGAGCCGGCAGATACATATCCGTCGAGAGCGGTGCAATCGCCGTCATGACGCCGAGAAAAATTGTCAGCCACAGGCGGCTGCGTGGATCTGTCGCCATAAGATTCCCCCTTATCTCTCATGTGTATTGCAGCACGCCGTTTCAGACGGTGAAATGTCTTTTTTCGTCCGCGCCATCAGCCATGCTTTTACCGTCTCCCAAATTGCCGTTGCAATGACAATCCCTGCCGCAATCGAAACGGCATAGAGGAAGGTCTTGATCCCCTGCGTTCCAAATTTTTCCCAGTCGGCTGCAACGGCGTAGAACATCGTACGGTAGAGCGATCCACCGGGCACCATCGCAATGACACCGATGATGAGAAAGATCGTCGCAGGGCATTTATAAAAACGTGCCAGAATCTCCGCTGCAATCGTGGCAAATACCGCTCCTGCAAAATACCCCGCGAACTCGTTCCAGTCAAGTGCCAGAAACAGAATGGTAAATCCCCATGCGACCATACAGACCACCGCCCCCATGACAGCATCCTTAAAGTGCCCGTGCCAGAGCAGATGGAAGCAAAATCCACCGACAAACGAGGTCAGGAGATAGACAAAGGTCGATGTCTGAAAGGCGATCAGCGTCCCCGTTGCACTGAACGCAAAGCCCGTCGCAATCAGCAGGCTCAGGATAAACGCCTCTGCGCTCTTGATGAGTCCCGATATGGTCTCCTGACTGAACATATCACGGATGGAGTTCATCAGTGCAAGCCCCGGAATCACGGGCATGATATTCCCCATATTGATCGCGGCAGGGTGAATATCCATTCCCGCCCACATAAACGAATTGGCAAGGATACCGCCGACGAAGCTGAGAAGGACGAGCGCAAAATATGGATTCAGCTTCGTCTGTCCAAGAAGGTACTGCAAAAGCCTCAGGAATACACCCACAACCCCCGCACAGACTGCATCCTCCAACCGCCCGCCAAAGAATGCGGAGAAGCTTGCAGCGATCAATGCCCAGTAGAACAGAGAAGCCTTGAGCGAAATTGTCTCCATCGTATCAATCGCATGAATGCGCGCCTTGATTTCATCGGACGGAATGGGATTGGCACAGATCTCGCGGGAGAGTTGATTGAGTGCCTTGAGCCGCTGAAAGTCAAAGTTCTGCCCCGGCACGCGCCGCATCTGCGTGATGACCCCGATGTCGTTTCCGCGCAGCGTTACGATAATGCTGGTCGTAATAACCATTACATCCACATGGCGGACTCCATAGGCGCGGCATATAAAGGTGATCGTGCGCTCCACACGGGTCACCTCAGCACCGGTCACAAGCATACGCTGCCCAATATCAATAGCGCGTTCAAGAATGTTGTTGATGTTGATTCTTGCTGTTTCATTTACCATAATGAACATAGTTATAGCAAACTATGCGGTCTTTGTCCACGCCTTTTCCAAAGAAAAAGAGCAAAGCCCGATCATTGGACTCTGCTCTCCCTATTTTCGGAAGCACTGATGAATTCAGCGCCGCCATCTTGACGCATCTTTTTCGCCCGTACTTCGTCCTCGATCCTCCACATAGCTATTGCTATGCGTCCGGTTTGCCTCCTTGTTCGGATCAAAAATCTACGCCAATCTGGCAGACTTCATTTTATCAGTAATTCCTTTCTTATTTATTCGACGGTAACGGACTTCGCAAGATTGCGCGGCTTGTCCACATCGCAGCCGCGCGTGATCGCGGCATAGTAGGCAAGCAGCTGAAGCGGAATGACGGAGAGGATCGGCATGATGAACTCATCCGACGCCGGCACGTGCATGACGTGATCGACATATTTCTCAAGCTCCGTATCTCCCGCTGCCGCAATACCGATGACAACGGCATCGCGTGCCTTGACCTCCTTGATATTGGAGAGTGTCTTCTCGTAGACATTGCGCTGCGTTGCAAGCGCGATCACGGGCACGCCCTCAACGATCAGCGCGAGTGTTCCGTGCTTGAGTTCGCCCGCCGCATACGCCTCGGCATGGATGTAGGAGATCTCCTTGAGTTTCAGTGCGCCCTCAAGCGAAACGGCGTAATCCAGCCCACGACCAATGTAGAAGACATCCTCGTTGAAGCCGTACTGCTTCGCAAAGGTCTTGATCGGGTCGACGTCCGACAAAATCTCCGAGACCTGCGACGGTATTTCCTGCAGCATCGTTACAAGCTCTGTTGTGCGCTCTGCGGCAATCGTCCCCTTGATCTCCGCCATATAGAGTGCAAGCATGAAAAAGAGAACCAACTGCGTCGTATATGCCTTGGTCGATGCGACTGCGATCTCAGGCCCCGCCCACGTATAGACAACCTGATCCGCCTCGCGCGCGATGGACGAGCCGACGACATTCGTGATCGCTAGTGTCTTTGCCCCACGACGCTTGGACTCCTTAAGTGCGGCAAGGGTGTCGCTTGTCTCACCGGACTGGGAAACGACAATCAGAAACGTGTTCTCGTCGACAATCGGGTCGCGGTAACGGAACTCGGAGGCGACATCCACCTCGACGAGAACGCGCGCCAGCTTCTCAATGTAGTACTTTCCGACGAGACCCGCATGATATGCTGTTCCGCAGGCGACAATGTAGATTTTATTGAAGGTGCCAAGATACTCCGCATCCCATGCGAGTTCTTCAAAGGAAATCGCCTTCTTATCCGCCGTGATGCGCTGACTCATCGTATCGCGCACTGCCTTCGGCTGCTCGTTGATCTCCTTGAGCATGAAATGCTCATAGCCGCCCTTCTCTGCCGCCTCGGCATTCCATGTGACCTCGAATACCTTCTTTGGGACAGTTTCCCCCAGATGATTCGTCACCTCAACGGAATCCTTGCGCACAATGGCAAGCTCCCCATCGCCGAGGATGTAGGTACGGCGGGTGCGTGAAATAATCGCCGGGATGTCGGAGGCAATGAAATTTTCCCCCTCACCCAGCCCAATGATGAGTGGGTTGTCCTGCTTCGTGCAGAGAAGCATATCTGGATGCTTGCGGCTCATAAAGGCAAGCGCGTACGAGCCTTCGATACGCTTTAGAACGGAACGCACTGCCGCGATGAAATCTCCGCTGTAAACCTCCTCCAAGAGGTGCACAACAACTTCTGTATCCGTTTCCGACTTGAAGACATGCCCCTTTGCCGTAAGTTCTTCCTTGAGTGAAAGATAGTTCTCAATAATGCCGTTGTGCACGATGGCAAAGTCACCGTGGCAGTCCGTATGCGGGTGGGAGTTGACATCCGACGGACGCCCATGTGTCGCCCAGCGCGTATGTCCGATGCCGAGGCTGCCCACAGGGACATTCCCCTTGATCTTTTCACGCAGTGCCGCAAGACGTCCGACGCACTTCTCCACGCGAATGTTTTCGCCGTCATAGACAGCTATGCCCGCCGAATCATACCCACGATACTCCAGCTTTGAAAGCCCATCCAGCAGAAACTCCGCCGCCTGACGATCCCCGACGTAACCAACAATTCCACACATAAAAATACCTCCTGACCGATAATAAATAATCGCTCAGGGATTCCGCTCCGTCTGCAGCTTTGTCCGCAGGGTCACCCCTGCGCTTTGACCACAGACTCTCGACAGAGCATGCCGGAAGGCATCCGCTGACGGCTCGACAACCTTCTCCTCGTCCTCTGGAAACCAAGTACATTCCAGAGCCAGCGCTAAGAGTATAGGAAGCACTGATAAATTCAGCACCGCCATCTTGACGCATCTTTTTTGCCCGCAC
>ERZ772960.1218-NODE-1218-length-21070-cov-10.071140_pt1 | contig 21070 bp, 10 predicted proteins | sample MGYA00580678_ERZ772960 | MGnify/ENA primary metagenome ERZ772960 (study PRJEB29015, sample SAMEA2737930) | human oral metagenome | biome: human oral; feature: human-associated habitat; material: dental | place: China | collected 2059 ... | reverse complement strand
TTTTAGATTATTTTAATGAACAAAATGCTGATATATTCTGTTTACAAGAAACAAAATTAAGTGCAGGGCAATTAGATTTAGAATTAAAAGGTTATCATCAATATTGGAACTATGCAGAAAAAAAGGGTTATTCAGGTACTGCAATTTTTACAAAACAAGAGCCTTTATCTGTTAGTTATGGTTTAGGTATAGAAGAACATGATAAAGAGGGTAGAGTTATTACTCTTGAATTTGAGAAATTCTATATGGTTACAGTTTACACTCCAAACTCAAAAGATGAACTTTTAAGACTTGACTATAGAATGATTTGGGAAGATGAATTTAGAAAATATCTAAAAAATTTAGAAAAGAAAAAACCTGTTGTTGTCTGTGGTGATTTGAATGTAGCACACAAGGAAATAGATTTAAAAAATCCTAAGACTAATAGAAGAAATGCAGGATTTACTGATGAAGAAAGAGGAAAATTCACTGAACTTTTAGATAGTGGTTTTATTGATACTTTTAGATATTTTTATCCAAACTTAGAACAAGTTTATTCGTGGTGGTCATACAGAGGAAGAGCAAGAGAAAATAATGCAGGGTGGAGAATAGATTATTTTGTTGTGTCAAAAGGGCTTGAAAAAAATTTAGTTGATGCAGAAATTCATACTCAAATAGAAGGCTCAGACCATTGTCCTGTGGTATTATTTTTAGATTTAGATAAATAATGAAAGAAAATATAAATTTTTCATAAAGAGGGGAAAGATTAATATAGCATAAAAAACACTTATAGAATTTACTTAAATGTTAAGTGAAATATAAAGTGTTTATAATAGATTAAATTTTTATGGAGGTATTTTTATGAAAAATTCAAAAAAAATTTTTGGACTATTTGCTTTTTTATTAGCAACTGGAGGATTAAATACAGCTTATGCAACTACAACTTCTTCTGGAGCTCCTGAAGAATATCCTGGAATTAAATATGATTACAATAATGTTAATACAAATCTTCCAATTTTTAATTTTTCTGAAACAGTAAATAATGGTGGAAACTATATACGTGTTGGAGGCAGCTCTAAATTAAATATTAATTCTAATTTAGACATTAATTTAAAAAGTAATATAGTAGATCATTCAGCACCAACAATATATGGAACTATTGCTGGTTTTGGGGCTTATGGGACAAATAATGCGGCTCCTACTATAAACGCTAAAGATGTCAAAATGAAAATAGAAGTTGGTACGACTGACGATTTTAATGCTCCTAGAGGAATGGTAATAAACGATGGAGCTAACTATTTTGGAGAAAATGTAGATATAAATTTAATTACAAACTCTAAGCCTGAAGGAAATGATATAATTGGACTTGACTATGGGGCAAATGATGAAAATGTAACAAGAGCTTATAAATCTGAAATGAATGTTAATAATGTTAATATAAAAATACAAAATAATCAGGTTCTAACAACTAATTATGGAGATAATTTGTTAATTGGATTATGGCAATGGGGAGATAAAAATCAAAATGCACATTTTATCTCAAGAGGAAATTTAAATATAGATATAAATGATAAGTCAGATAAAGCACAATATCATGCAGCAGCTGGAATAATTATTGCAGGAGAAAATGGTACAAAAATGACTTTGAATAATTCAAATATAAAAATAAAGTCAGTAGCTGACAATGATTATTTTGGAGGAGCTATTGTATTAGGTTACCCAGACTATGATAAATCAGCAACAGGTGTTGGAACAGTTTTAGAGTCTAAAGGGGAAATGATTTTAGATACAACAGAAGCTCCTAATGTAGCAACATTGAATTTACATGGACAAGGAAGTTTATTTAAGGCAGATTTTGAAAATAGTTCATCTGAAATAAAATCTGGTGGAACAGCTATTAGATTTGCAGGAATTTCTCAAGCATTAAATGATGATGATGAAGATACTAAGCCTGGAAAGAATTTAACAATAAGTTTAAAAAATGCTAAGATAACAAGTACTGCTACTACTTATGATAATCCTTTAATAAAAGTTGAAGATGGTGTTACAAATGCTACATTTAACTTAACTGGTTCAAAAAGTGAAGCCATAGCTCCTGCAAATAATGATTTATTAGAAACTAAGGGAAAATCAGATATTACTTTAAATATAAGTGATGGTGCTAAAATAAATGGAATAATCAATAGACAAGGAAATAATGAGATAACAACTAATATCACTAACAATGCAGTTTGGGCATCACCTGCAAATAGAGGAAGCTCTTATGCCTCTACACTTACTCTAAAAGATGGAGGAACTTTTGATTTATCCGACAATCCTAATCCATCTGGAGTTAATTATCATGAAATAAAGGTATTCTCAAGAGGAGGAGAAGGAAAAATTATCAATGATAATGGAGTAATAACTATGGCAAATACTTCATATAACGATTTGACTGAAATTTTTGGTAACTATGAAGGTAAGAATGGAGCAGTAATAAAAATGAATACTTTATGGAATGCTCCTGGTGATGCTGATGGAACTAATTCAAAATCAGATGTATTAAAGATATTGAATGGAGGTTCTTCTAAGTTAGGAAATGCAACAGGAGTTACAGGGGTTATTCCAGTTGGTATTGATGGAAAAGAAAATATAATAGATGGAAATATTCAAAAAGTTTCTCAAGCAGTAAATACTATTCCAGTTATTATTGCTGATAAAGCTGTTGCAGGAACATTTGTTGGAAAAGCTAAAACAACAGGTGCTGGAGAAGTTCAACTTACAAGTAGATTAAATGCTCAAGGTCAAAGAGAATTTTTCTGGACATTAAATGCTTTGGATGGAAGTAATCCTTATGATGATGGAACAAGCAAAAACTATAATTCATCTAGTTCAGGGAAAAATAAACCTATCCTTAACTCAGCTGTTTCTGGATATATAAATATGTCAAAAGTAGATAAAAATTTAGGATTTTATACTCTTGGAACATTACATGAACGTAGAGGAGAAAATAATTTTAATTCATTAGAAGGAAAATCACAAGCTTGGGCTCGTGTATTAGGAAAACATACAAAAGATGAAGGAAAAGAAAGATTTAATTTTAAGACTAATGTATATGGTGTACAAGCAGGTTATGATTTTAGTATAAAAAATAGTGAAAATGGAAAGAGATATACAGGGTTCTATTTTGCAAATACAGAATCTAAGACAGATTTTGAAGATAGATATAGAGCAGAAAATGGATTAATTGTTTCTGATAAATATACAGGAAAAGGAAAAGTTAAAGATTTTAGTTTGGGACTTAGTACGACTAAATACTATAATAATGGTATTTATACTGATTTAGTTGGGCAATTTTCTTTTTTAAGAAATAAATATAATTCAAGAGATGGAATATCTGCAAAACAAAGAGGAAATGCTTTTGTATTATCAGGTGAAGTAGGAAAAAATATTAAAATAAGTGATAATTTTGGAATTGAACCACAAGCACAACTTATATATCAATATTTAAAATTAAAGAATTTTAAAGATGATATTAGAGATATTCATTATGGAAGCGACTCTGTTTTTCGTGGACGTGTAGGAGTTAGGGCAACTTACAATAAGGCAGTTACTTTCTACTCATTGGCTAATATTTGGCATGATTTTAGTGATTCAACTGAAGCTAATATTGGTTCAGATAAAATAAAAGAAAAATATTCTTCTACTTGGGGTGAATTAGGAATAGGAGTACAAATTCCTGTAACAAATAGTGCCTATGTTTATACTGATTTGAGATATGAAAGATCATTTAAGTCTAATCCTAAACATAATGGATATCGTGGAACAGTTGGATTAAAATACACATTCTAAGTAAATTTCTCTAATTTAAAGAAATTAGATAGGGGCAGTTCATTGCAACAGCCCCTAATTTATTTATTTTATTAATTCTCTTAAATTTTTTATAACCTTAGTGGGATAAACTTTTAATCTATCAATATCTTTTTCTGTATGAACACCAGAACAAACCATTATAGTTTCAATTTTAGCATCATAGCCAAGTTTAATATCAGTTTCAAGGTTATCACCAATAAAAATTAAATCTTCTTTTTTTAGATTCTTTTCTTCCAATAAAATATCTAATATTATTTGATAAGGCTTTCCTATCTTTATAGCTTCAACACCAGAAGCATATTCAAGCATATCTATTACAGCACCATTCCCTATATCAAAAGTTCCATTGTTTGCAAGTAATCTATCTGGATTTGTAGCAATAAATTTTGCTCCTTTTAGAATATGATGTAAGGTTTCACTATATTTTTTATAAGTAGCATTTCTATCTAAACCAACAACAACAAAGTCAGCATTTTCTTGAACAAGCTCAAAATTCCACTCTTTTAATGCCTCTTCTAACCCACTTTCTCCTATCATAAAACATTTTTTTTCTGGATAATTTTTAGCAATAAATTTTGCAGCAGCCATTGCAGATGTAAAAAAATCTTCTTCCTTTATGTCTTTAAATCCTAAATTTAACATATGTTCCTTAGCTTGTTTCTTAGTTCTTGTTGCATTATTCGTTAAAAATATATAGGGAAGATTTTTTAAGTGAAGATAATTGATAAATTCCCTAGCACCATCTATATTTGTATTTCCTCTATACATAGTTCCATCTAGATCTATAATATATGTTTTCATAATTTTCCCCTTTCACTTTTTATTTTTAAATTGTGCTATATTTTTGAAAATAAATCAAGTAAAATTTTAGTCTTAAATTTGACAAGAGGGAATAAATATACTATACTTTATAATTATAAATTTTATCTTAGAATGGAAATGAGGACAAAAGTAGAGATAATTCTTAGGAACAAAATTTAGAACTAAGTTACAAAGAGGGTTTAATAGTTGAGGGGACATAAAAATAATACAACAAACTATTAAAAAACTTATTAATACTAAACTAAAAAGTATTAATTAGACTTAGGAGGCAAAAATGAAAAAGAAATTATTGGGTACTTTATTATTTTCAGTAGCTTTATCATCATTAGCATATGCAGAGGCTGATGCTGATAAAATGAGAGAAAGAATGGAAGAAAGAGAAAAACAACAACAGGAACAAGTAATGGTAGAAAATTCTGGTCAAAGTGAAACTTCTGTTGCTTCTGCTCAAACTTCTTCATCTTCAAGAATGACACCAGAAGAAGAAAAAGAAGCTTATGCAGCACTGGACAGAGCAAGAGCAAGAATAGAAAAAGAAGAACAAGAAAAGTTGAAAGCACAACAAGAAATGGCAGAAGCTAAAGGTCAAATGGAGGCTCAAACTGAGGTAACAACTGAGCAAACACCAAATGAAAATTCCAATCAAAATCAAGTTTTTGTTGAAACAGCAGCTCCAAGAATGACACCAGAAGAAGAAAAAGAAGCTTATGAGGCATTGGACAGAGTAAGAGCAAGAATATTAAAAGAAGATGAAGAAAGAGCTGAAATGTTGAAAGCAACAACAGAACAACAAGTACAGAAAGAAAATGAAGTTAAAATAGCAGAATAGTCATAAATTAAGAAACAGCATCTATAATATAGATGCTGTTTTTAAGTTTATTTTTTCAATCTTTCATTTAATTCCTTAGAAAGTTCTTCATAGCCTTTTTTACCCAAAAGAGCAAACATATTTTTCTTATATGACTCTACGCCAGGTTGATTAAAAGGATTAACTTCTAATAAATAACCACTTATAGCACAAGCCTTTTCAAAGAAATAAATTAAATATCCTATATTAAAAGCAGTAACTTCTGGAATATTTATAACTAAATTAGGGACACCACCATCTATATGAGCAAGTAAAGTTCCTTCAAAAGCCTTATTATTTACAAAAGAAAGACCTTTTCCTTCTAAGTAATTAAGTCCATCTAAATCTTCTGTTTCTTTTTTAATGACTATATCTTTGTCAGAATTTTCAATATTTAATATAGTTTCAAATAAGTTTCTTCTACCATCTTGTATATATTGCCCCATAGAGTGTAAATCAGTTGTCAAATCAACAGAAGCAGGGAAAATACCTTTCTTATCTTTTCCTTCAGATTCTCCATATAATTGTTTCCACCATTCAGAAATATAGTGAAATCTTGGCTCATAGTTAGTTAAAATTTCAATATTATAGTTTTTCTTATATAGTATATTTCTTATTGCTGCATACTTATAGCAATCATTATCTGAAAAATCTTTTGAATAATCTTCTCTCGCTGTTTTTGCACCATTCATTAAATCATCTATATTTATCCCAGCAACTGTTATTGGAAGTAAACCAACTGCTGTTAGAACAGAAAATCTTCCACCTACATCATCTGGAATGATAAATTCTTCATAGCCTTTTTCATCTGCAAGTTTTTTTAAAGCACCTTTGCTTTTATCAGTTGTAACATAGATTCTATCCTTTGCTTTTTTCCCATATTTATTTTCTAAAAGTTCTTTAAATACTCTAAAAGCTATTGCTGGTTCAGTTGTTGTACCAGATTTAGAAATTACATTTACAGAAAAATCTCTATCTCCAATAATTTCTATTAAATCTTTTAAATATCTTCCTGATAAGTTTTGTCCTGCAAAGTATATTTCAGGTGCATTTCTCTTTTCTTTATTTAAAGAATTAAAGAAACTATGGCTAAGACATTCTATAACTGCTCTTGCTCCTAAATATGAACCTCCAATACCAATAACAACTAAAACCTCTGAATCAGATTTTATTTTATCACTGGCTTTTTTTATTCTTGAAAATTCCTCTTTATCATAATTAATAGGTAAATCAAGCCAACCTAAAAAATCATTTCCTGCACCACTTTTATTATGTAATTTATGAGCAGCTTCATCAACTAAAATTTTCATTTGATTTAATTCATCATTGCTAATAAAATTAAAAACTTTTGAATAATCTAAACCTATTTTTTTCATTTTTCCTCCCTAAATTCATTTTCTTTAATTATAACACTTTTGGGTAACATTGCATAGGGAAGAAAAAAATAATAGATTATAATAATATGCTTGACTTAATAAGAAAATTGTGATAAATTTATCATTAATAAAATAAAATAAAAGAAATTATTTATATATAGTATAGACTGTTCTATATAAATATAAATAATTTAAAAACTTTAAGGAGGGAGCGTTATGAGTAAAAAATTAGGTTTAGTGCCAAGGTTAATTATTGCAATAATTGTTGGTATATTAATTGGACAATTTTTACCACTTTGGTTTGTAAGAATTTTTAAAACTTTCAGTACATTTTTTGGCTTATTCCTATCATTCTTTATACCACTAATGATAGTTGGATTTGTTGTATCAGGAATAGCAAAACTTACAGAGGGTGCAGGAAAACTTTTAGGATTTACAGCTGTTGTTTCCTATGTTTCAACAATAGTTGCAGGAACATTTTCATACACAGTTGCTGCTAATCTATATCCTAAATTAGTTTCAGGAATTTCATCAGGAATAAATTTTGAAGGAAAAGATGTTGCTCCATATTTCACAATTCCTTTAAAACCACCAATAGATGTTACAGCTGCAATAGTTTTTGCATTTATGATGGGTATTACTATCAGTGTTATGAGAAGTCAAAAAAAAGGTGAAATAACATTTAAGTTATTTAGTGAATATGAAGAAATTATTTCAAAAGTATTATCAGGATTTGTAATTCCATTACTACCTTTCCATATTTTAGGAATATTTAGTGAAATGGCATATTCTGGAATAGTATTCAAAGTTCTTGGTGTATTTTTAGCTATTTACCTATGTATATTTGCTATGCACTATATCTATATGCTTGTTATGTTTTCTATTGCTGGTGGAATATCAAAGAAAAATCCATTTACTCTTATAAAAAATCAAATACCAGCATATTTTACAGCAGTTGGAACTCAATCATCAGCTGCAACTATACCTGTAAATATTCAATGTGGGTTGAAAAATGGAACAAGCCCTGAAATAGTTGATTTCGTTGTTCCTCTATGTGCAACTATCCACTTATCAGGAAGTATGATAACTTTAACAAGTTGTATTATGGGAGTTTTATTATTAAATGGTATGCCTCATTCTCTTGGAATAATGTTCCCATTCCTATGTATGCTTGGAATTGCTATGGTCGCAGCACCAGGTGCACCAGGTGGAGCAGTTATGAGTGCTTTACCTTTCTTATTCTTAATAGGAATAGATGCACAAGGTCCATTAGGTTCATTATTGATAGCTTTATATATAACACAAGATAGTTTTGGTACTGCTATAAATGTTTCAGGGGATAATGCAATAGCCATCTATGTTGATGAATTTTATAAGAAGTATATTAAAAAAGCAGCTTAATATAAATTATTAATAAATCTTAAAAGGATTAATTTCTAAAAAGGAGTTAATCCTTTTTTGCTATTTTTATATAAAAATAGCAAAATATAACTAAAAAATATTGAATTTTTAGTAAAAAAAAGATAAAATATACAAAATAAACAATAATTTATTAAAGAGGTGGATAATATGCCAATAAAATCAATAGAGATAAAAAATTTTAAGACTATTAAAGATTCTAAAATAGAGTTTAAGAAAAATCTATCTGCTATATATGGTCCAAATGGAACAGGTAAAACTGCTATTATAGAAGTCTTAGATATAATGAAGTCATATTTTATAAAATCGTTTCTAAAAAATGACAGTTTAAAAGAAAAACATTTAAAGGAAAAGCTTTTAAAGGGGATATCTATTGGTGAAAAAAATATAATAATTAGTATAATATTCTCTATTGATGAACTAGATTATAAGATATTGGTTGAATTTAACAAACCAAATGAAGAATATTTATATGTTTCAAAAGAAGAATTGTCGGTAAAAGAGGCTGATTCAAGAAGAAAATTTAAAAATATAGTAAAAATTGTAAATGGTGAAGAATTATTATCACCTGAAATCTATATTGAAAATTCAGTTAAAAATAATTTTGATATTTTAGAGAAATCTATTTTAAAAGAAATAGAAGGAGGAGCTAAAAGATTTATAAATGAATTTTCAAATCTTTCAAGTTATTTGTCTTTAATTATGAAATATTTTTCTAATAGTAATAAAGAAGAATTATTTTCTATTCCAAAAGAACTAAGTTTAGTTATAACTGAGTTTTCAAAAATACAAAAAATATTTTTAAATATGGTTGTTATTACCTTAGAAGAACAGGCTTTATATAATTCAAATTTATTAATTCCTATGAGTATTCACACAAATAATATTCATAGAAGATTACTTGTAAATTCTAGAGATTCCATTGGAAATATTTATTCAGAAAAAGAAGCAAAAATATTGGAAAATACAGTTAAAGAAATCAATTCAATATTTTCAACAATTATTCCAAATTCAAAACTTAGTACAGAAAGAAAAGTAACTAGCCTTGAAGGAGAAAAATTAAAGATAGGGGTAAATATCTATGTTGAAAAAGATGGGAGAAAATTGTTATTAGACCAAGAATCAACAGGAATAATAAAATTAGTATCTTTACTTTCAATAATTTTATATTATATAAAAGATAAAGAAGCTATTGTAGCAATAGATGAATTTGATATACATATTTTTGAATATTTATTGGCTTTATTTTTAGAAAAAATTTCTTTATATGCAAAAGGACAGTTAATATTTACTGCTCATAATTTATTACCAATGGAAAAATTAGATAAAGAGTCTATTATAATTTCTACAAAAGATGAAGAAAAGGGAGTAAAATATGTATATTTGAAAGGAGCTTCAGTAACAACTAATCTAAGACAAAAATATTTAAGATCACAAAGTATGTGGACTGAAGAGAATATTGAACCTTTACTTTTAAATTCTTCTGCTCTTGAAATGTTTATTAAAAAGCTGGTGATATGATGAAAGGTAAAGTTATTCTATTTATTGTAGAAGGTCCTAGTGACCATTCAGCATTAATTCCTTATATAGAAGAGAAATTAAAAATTTTGAAGTTAAGAGTTACTGTAAAAGAAATGCATGGAGATGTATTAACAGAATATATTCAAAATACAAGACGATTTAAAATTAACCCTAGTAATGTAAAAGGGGAATTAAAAAAATCTATAAGTGCTTATTTTAATCAAGCTTCAGTTAAAGCGGAAGGGATAAAACTTACAGATGTAATAAAAGTATACTATGTAACAGATATAGATTACTGTTTCCATGAAAAAGAAAGTCATCATAAAAATAAAGCTAAATGTCTAAGTAAAGTATTTAATTTTAATACTATTAATCTTATTGGAAAAAGTGAGATTTCTTTTGAGACAATATTTTTTTCTAAGAATTTGGAACATGTTACTTATGGTGAAGAAAAAGAATTTACAGATATAGAAAAAGAAAAAATGGCAATAGAATTTTCTGAAAAGGCTTTATTAAATGATAAGTTTTTTATAGAAGTTTTCAAAAATGATAGTAAATTACAAATTTGGGAGACATATAGAGAATCTTATGAAGAAATTAAAAATTATAAAGGAAGAGCTTGTAATATGAATAACTTTCTTGATGAATATGGAATTAAGTAAAAGAAAGGATTAATTTCTAAAAAGGAGTTGATTCTTTTTATATTTATATATTATTGACTTTTTTAATCATATATAAAATTATATTATACTATACTACACTATCACAAAAATTTAAAAAACTTTGACATTTTTAAAATAAAGTTATATTATGTGGAATATGAAGGGCGATGATATTTAAAGAATATTACAAAATTACAACAAAACTTTTACTGCAAACTATTCTATTCATCTAAATTTCAATTTTATTATTAATTATATGAGGGGGAAGTAAATATGGATAATAATCTACATAGAGTAGAAAAAGACTTGCGTTCAATAGCAAAGAGGTATAAGTCAATTAAGTATTCAGTTGGTTTAGCAATTTTATTTTTAATGTTAGGTATAAGTGCATTTTCAGAAGAAATAAATGATAAAAATAGCATAACAAGCATAATCCCAACAAGAGAACAGATAACTTCATCAAAAGAAGATTTAAAAAATTCAGTAGGTGGTCTTCAATCAAAACTTAATAAAGTAAGAGCAGAAAATGAAAAAGAATTAAAAGGATTGAGATTAGAGTTAATTCAATTGATGGAACAAGGTAATCAAGTGATAAAATTACCTTGGAGCTCTTGGCAATTTGGTGCTAATTACACATACAACAAATGGAATGGTGGATATAAAGGTAGAGGGGATAGAGATGAGAAGTATATATATCAAGGGGTGTATAGAAGTGGAAACTGGAAAGAAAAAAATGCAATGGATATTGTAGAAAATAGCCATACAAATAAAGGTCCGATCACTCCTGGAAATGAAAATACTTCTAATTGGAAAATTGCAGACAATAATTCAGCAGGTGGAATAGTAATTAAAAAAGATAATTCAATAGACTCTGCAACTAATGGAAATAGAGAATGGGGGTTGGTAAATTTAAGAAATCTTAAAGAACCAACTAATGAAGTAGAAATACTTGCTAATGTTTCTCCAAAAGATGTAAGTAAAGTTAAATTGGATATACCTGTTACAGTACAAGCTCCTGCTCAAATAACTGCACCAGTGGTTAATCCAAATGTAAATAAGCCAAAAGAAGCACCAGTGGTTAATTTGCCTCGTGCAAGTAGTCCAGATATTCCAAATGATCCAACTTTAAGTGCTAATCCAACAATAAATATAATGAAGGTAAATAAAGTTGGAAATATTACTGTAAATCCAAATCCTGTAACACCAGTAGACTTTGCATTAACACCAAGTATTATTGTAGATCAAGGTGATGGTAGAACATATGTTGATAAGGATTACAATCCAAATAACTTGAATCATACTACTGTAAATGTTGATTCTACAAGTATGTCTGGTAAATTTAAAATAGGAAACTATATCTCAACTTGGGGTACAGTAAAGAATTTAGATAAATTTAATCTTACAGTAAATGTAAAAATAGAAGATACTAGGGCGTTTATGGTAGATGAAGGAATTGTTGATCCTTATCCAGCAGGTTCTCCTAGTGGAACTCCTACAATATATAAGCCATTTACTTTTTCGGGGACAATTAACTTAGAAAAATCAAAAAATGTTGGTATAGATGTTCAGGGGACACACACATCATATGCTAATACATTAACAAATCCTACTTACAATACCATTGAAAAAGTAACAAATGTAAAAATTATAAATAAAGGAGATATAATAGGAAAGGCAGGATTAAATAATGAAAATCAAGTAGGTTTTGGTTTTAATAACTATGATACTTCTTCTAATAATACTAGAACTGAAATGATTAATAATGGAAAAATAGAAATAGGTGCTGTAAAGAGTGCAGGTTTCCAATTAAGACCAGAAACTTATTTTTCAGATCAGAGAAATAAACAATCTGGTTTAGTTATAATGTCAGGAGAGAATACAGGAAAAATAACTTTAAATGGACATGGAAGTTTTGGATTTTTAACAGTTCAAAATAAACAGCCTAATGCAGATCAAATAGCAGATTATGATAATTATAAAGTAAAGGCAACAAAAGGTGGACAAATAGCAAGTAGATCTAATCCAAATGAAATGAGTTATATGAAAAACTCAGGAACTATAAATGTAAATAGTGACGATTCAGTTGGAGTTGGGTTGCTTCACAATATACAAGCTGTCCAAGTTGGAGGGACAATAAATGTAGGAACTACTGTACCTACTGGAACTCTTGCTAATGGAGGTTCAGGTTCAGATACAACAAAAGTAGAAGGAGCTATTGGAGTATATTCAGAAGTAGAAACAAGACCAATAAGAGGAGCAGAGTATGAATATGATTCAAATGGAAATCCAGTATTTAATACAGATGGATTAACTCAAAAGATAAAAACTAGATATTATGATGACCATGCACTTGAAAATACTGAACGAATATCTGAAGCATATAGTTATTATGATGGAAATGGAAATAAGATAGATACATATAAACACAGAGGAGTAATGGTAGGAACTGATACAGTTGAAGTTTCAGGTTCAGTAAATGTAGGACAACATGCACTTAATAGTTCAGGATTAAGAATAAAAAAATCTGGTAGTATTATTTTAAAAAGTACTGGAATAGTAACAGTAGAGGGTAAAAAGAATTATGGAGCTATTGTAGAAGGAGAACAATATAATCGTTATGATAAAACTAAAAAAGATGAATATGCAACAGCAACAAGTGATTGTGGTAAAATTAATATTGATGGGAAAATAAATGTTACTGGTGAACAATCAATAGGTTATGCTATGTTATCTGGAATGGGAACTAATGCAGGTACAATAGAAGTTACAGGGCAATCAGGGAATACAGCAAGTAGTACAAATTATAATGGTAGCTTAGGTTTTTATGGTAAAAAAGGAACATTTACTAATGCAAGCACAGGACTTATAAAAACAAGTGGTAAATTAGCTCATGCTGTTGTTCTTAAAAAGGATAATCCTACTGATCCTGCAATGACTTTTAATCATTATGGAGAAATAAATGTTTCTTCTCCTACAAGTGATCCAGGGAATATGGGAGTGTTTTCAGATGGGTATGCAGTTGCAAATTTCTATAATAATTCTAAGGTTTATGTTGGAGATGATTCAGTTGGAATTTATACTTCTAGAGTAGATGGCTTTAATTATACTTTTAAAAATTATGGAACTTTAAAAATAAAAATAGGTGCAAGATCAACATTTGCATATTTAGATGGTGCTGCAATAACCACATTAAAAGAATTTTTTAATCAAGGAAGTGCAAAAGTAAATATTGAAGCTGCTATGGGAACTGAATCTAGTTTGGTCTATGCAAATAACCAAGCAGACGCTGTATTAGACGCAGATTACACTATTGATAAAGGAGCTAATAATTCAACTATAGCTTTATTAGCAGCAAATAAGTCAAAAGTAACTGTTACAGCTGGAAAAAAATTGACAACAGATACACAAGTTGCTTTGGCAGCAGTTAATGGAACTAGTAATCCAGTAGTATTAGGTAGTGGTTCATCAGCTACAAATAAAGGTACTATTATATCTACCAGAACTAGTGATGGTATAGGTATATATACAAAAGATGAAGGAAGTAATAATACTGGTGGTGGAAGTAGTAATGGAGTCAATGAAGGTTCTATAACTATGCAAGGTAAAAAAGCTGTGGGAATGTATGGAAAAAATGTTACTACTCTTGAAAACTCTCTTGCTACTTCTTCAATTAAATTAGAAAATGAAGAGTCAGTAGGAATGTATGGAGAAATCGATGCTATAAATACAGCACTTCCACTCGTTGTTAAAAATAATGGAAATATAGAATTAACTAAAAAGAAATCAGTTGGGATCTATTTAAAAAATTTTTCAACAAAAACAACTAATCCTAAATCTGATTTAACAGCAGAAAATAATAAAGAAATAAAAATGATAGGTGGAGAAGAATCAATAGGTATTTATGCACCACAATCAAAAGTTTCTAAAGTTGGAAAAATAACAATGGCTGATGCTGTAAAAAAATCAATAGCTACATATATTTCAAAAGGAACTACTATAACTGATACAGCTAGTGCAGAAATTGCCTTAGGAACTTCTGGAACAAATATAGCTTACTATGTAAAAAATAAAGATACATCTTTAGGAACAAGTGCAGATTTAGGAAAAGTTTCTGGACATGGAATAGGAGTATATTTAACAGGAATTAATGCAACAACAGATAAAGCAGTTTTACCAGCTAATGCACCAGAATTTAATTTCAAAAAGGGTGGAGGAACTAATGGTAATGGTATTATAGGCTTATATGTAAAAGGAGCAACAGATATATCAGCATATACTAAAACAATAACAGTTGGAGATAGAGCTGGTACAGATACAAACCCTATAAATGCAACAGGAGTTTATGTAGAAGCTCAAGGAACATCATCAACTCCTTATGAAATTAAAGCAAAGATTAGGTCAGGAAAGAATAGTGTTGGAATCTTCTCTAATCCAGGAGCTAATAAGAGTTATATAAAATATACAGGAGCTCAAATGGATCTTGGAGAAGGAGCAACAGGTTTCTATGTAAATGGAAAGACTGAATTGGATACAAAAGCTGCAACAACAACTATTAACTTAGCAGGAGGAGTTGTGGCTTATGTTACAGAAAGTTCTAAATTTATAGGAGGAAAAGCTGTTGTTAATTTATCAAAATCAGGTATCGGAGTTTATGGTGAAAAGGGAGCAAAAGTTGATGTAGGAAGTTGGAAATTTAATAACAATGGTAATGCTGCTGAAGAAGTTAGACTCAAAGAAGGTCAAGCTAAAGTAGACACAGATAAAACTTTAAATCCTAAGATGGTATTAACTCATGTAATAAATGGAGAAACATATATTGTTAATAATAAAACAGTAACTTCTGTACATGATGGAAAATATAAGTCAGAGGAAAATATAGGACTTATGGCACAAGGATTAAAGAATCCAGCACCTCCAACAGGAATTACTGCGTGGTATGATGCAAACTATGAAATAGTAAATTCAGGAACTATAAATTTTACACTTGCTAAAGATTCAACTGCTATTTTTGCTGAATCAGCAAGAGCTAAAAATAATGGAGTTATAAAATTAGGACAAAGTTCAACTGGTATTTATGGAGTATACAAAGATAATACATCAAAATATGCAACAGGTAAACCAAATAAATTAGAAATAGAAACAACAGCAAATTCTGATATAAACTTAGGTAAAAATTCAACAGGTATGTATTTAGTTAATGCTCAAAAATTAACTAGTGCAGCTGGTGGAAAAATAGAATCTGCAACAGGCTCAACTAATAATGTTGGTATATATGCAATAAATGGTAAAGTTGATGTTAAGGGAACTACAACAGAGAAAGCAGAAGCAAGTGCTTATAATAGCAATAGTGCTAACTTTAATATCTTAAATATGGATAATAAGGCAAATATCACTTTGGGTGATGGTTCAGTTGGAATTTTTACCAGAGGAAAGGGAACTGCAATAACAGATAGAAATATTGTAAAAAATGATGGAAATATTACAGTAGGTAAGACTCTAACTGGAGCACCTGCTGTTGGAATGTATGTAGAAAATACACAATTAACCAATGGAACCACAGGAACACCTAATATTGTTGTGGGAGAAAAAGGTTTAGCTTTTTATGGAAAGAATAGTGAAATAACAGCAAAAGGAACAGTTAATTACAGCAATAAAGGAATATTAGGATTTTTAGATAAATCTAAGTTTACTTCTTATTATGGAAATTTAACTGCTCATCAAAATACTATACTTTTTCTTAAAAATAGTATAGCCAATATGGATGGAGCAGGAACTAAGATAGATATAGCAGTTCCTGATAAAGCAGCAACAAGTGATATATTTGCAGGAGTATATGTTGAAGGAACTTCTCAATTAAATGGAGTTAAGAAGATAAAAATAGGCAAAAATTCTAATGGTATTTTTATGAAAAATGCTATCTTTACTTCTAGTATAGAAGATATAATTAGTACAAAAGAAGGAGCTAAAGCATTACTTGCAATAGATTCTAATTTAACTAATAATAGTAAAATTAATTTAAGTGGAGATAAATCAATAGGAATTTATTCTGATGCCAATAACACTAAGACTGTTACTAATAATGGAAAATTAACTTTAGCTGGAAAACAAACTTTAGGAGCATTTTTAAAGGGTAGTCAAACTTTTGTAAATACAGCAGATATAAATATAGCAGATACAATTTCATCAAATCCAGCTGAAAAGACAGTTGGTGTTTACACTAAAGATGGAGCGTCTACAATTAAACATAATTCTGGAAATATAGAAGTCGGACATAAGTCAATAGGTATTTTCTCAACCACTAATTCAGGAGTTGAAATGAATGGTGGTAAGATTCATGTAAAAGATGAAGCAATAGGTTTCTATAAGGAAAATGGGACATTACTTCTTAAAGGACAGATAAATATTGATCCACATACAGCGACAACTAAAAATAGTGAACCCGTTGGAGTATATGCAATAAATGGGGCTAATGTAACTGATAGTGCTTCACATATTACTGTTGGAGCTAAATCTTATGGATTTATCTTTGATAATGATTCTGCATTGATAAATAAATATACAAGTACAGGAACAGGAACTGTTACTTTAGGTAATGATAGTGTACTTCTATATTCTAATGGAAATGCTATTTTAAATAATAATAGAAACATTACTTCTAGTTCAGATCGTTTAATAGCCTTCTATATTAAAGGAACAAATAAAGGTAAAGGAGATTTCACAAATAATGCTGCTATAGATTTTTCAAATACAAAGGGAAGTATAGGGGTTTATGCCCCAGGTGGTAAAGCAATAAATAAAGGTAATATCATAGTGGGGAAAACTGATGATATAGACCCAATGACTGGAAAGGTATATACTGATACTTCAAGAATAGTTTATGGAATAGGAATGGCTGCTGATAATGGTGGAAGTATTGTAAATGATACAAATGGTATAATTAGAGTCTATGGTGAAAAATCTATTGGTATGTATGGAAAGGGTGTAGGAACTACTGTTACAAATAATGGAAAAATTTTCTTAGATGGAAGTAAAGCAACAGCTACTAATAAAATTCAAAGTATGACAGGAGTTTATGTTGATGATGGAGCTACATTTGTAAACAATGGTATTATTAGAACAGCAGATGCTTATGCTGGTAAAGATGTATCAGGAAAGACTGTGGTAAATGAAAATATAACAGGAATGACTGGTGTAGCAGTAATGAATGGATCTACTCTTGTAAATAATGGAAAAATTTTAATAGATGCTAATAGTAGTACAGGAGTTGTTATCAGAGGAAAAGTAGATTCTAATGGAAATGTAATAAGATATGCTGTAATTAAAAACTATGGAGAAATTAAAGTAAGAGGAAAAGGGACAACAGGTGTTAGTTATAAAGATATATCTAGTGCAGATCTTAAGGAATTACAAGATTATGTAAATAGTAGATTAACATCAGACCCAGAAGGTCAAGAATTAAGTGGAGCTGCTGGAACTAATAAAGGATATGAAGGAGTTGTAATCACTGTTAAAGATGGGAAGCCATCATTCTCAAGAGGTGGAAAACCTGTTTCAGATGCAGAAGTAGCAAAAATTACAGAAATTATAGGTCAAGCTACTTCAAATCTTGGTCTGTCTGATATAGGATTCTATGTGGATACATTAGGAAGAACTAAACCAATAGATATAGATGGTGCAGTAGCCCCTATTAATAGCCAATTAATAATAGGAACAGAATATTCTGCTTTAACTAATAAAAAAGAATGGTATGTAACAGATAATGCTATAGCACCTTTCTTACAACAAATTCAAGGAAGAAATTTTAAGTTGACATCTCTTGCAGGATCTTTAACTTGGATAGCTACACCAGTTTTAGATAATAATGGTCAAATGAAAGGTGTGGCAATGTCAAAACTTCCTTATACTGCATTTGTAGAAAAATCAGAAAATGCTTGGAACTTTGCAGATGGTTTAGAACAAAGATATGGAATGAATGCTCTTGATTCAAGAGAAAAGAAAGTTTTCAATTTGTTGAATACTATTGGAAAGAATGAACAAGTAGTATTAGTTCAAGCTTTTGATGAAATGATGGGACACCAATATGCAAATGTTCAACAAAGAATAAATGCAACAGGAAATATCTTAGATAAGGAATTTAGTTATCTAAAAGATGAATGGTCTAACCCTTCAAAAGATTCTAATAAAATAAAAACATTTGGAACAAAAGGAGAATATAAGACTGATACAGCTGGTGTAATTGATTACAAGAATTATGCTTATGGAGTTGCCTATGTTCATGAAAATGAAGATATTAAACTAGGAAAAGGTACAGGTTGGTACACAGGTATAGTACATAATACGTTCAAATTTAAGGATATAGGAAATTCAAAAGAACAAATGTTACAAGCTAAGGTTGGATTATTCAAATCAGTTCCATTTGATGATAATAATAGCTTGAATTGGACAATATCAGGAGATATCTTTGCTGGATATAATAAAATGCACAGAAAATTCTTAGTTGTAAATGAAATATTTAACGCTAAGTCTAGATATTATACTTATGGAATTGGAATTAAAAATGAAATAGGAAAAGAATTTAGATTGAGTGAAGATTTCATATTAAGACCTTATGGAGCATTAAAACTAGAATATGGCAGAGTATCTAAGATAAGAGAAAAAACAGGTGAAGTTAGATTAGAAGTAAAACATAATGATTATATCTCTGTAAAACCAGAAATAGGAACAGAATTAGCTTATAGACATTATTTTGGAACTAAGACATTGAGAACATCACTTGGAGTAGCCTATGAAAATGAGTTAGGAAAACTAGCTAATGGAAAAAATAAAGCAAGAGTTGCTGATACAACAGCGGACTATTTCAATATAAGAGGAGAAAAAGAGGACAGAAGAGGAAATGTAAAATTTGATCTAAATATTGGAATAGATAATCAAAGAGTTGGACTAACAGGAAATGTAGGTTATGATACTAAGGGTGAAAATCTAAGAGGTGGAGTAGGACTAAGAGTTATATTTTAATTTTAATAGATTACTATTTGCCAAAAGAAAGAAGGTTGTTTTTCAACCTTCTTTTTTGTTATAATTATAGAAAATAAGTAAAAATGGAAGGAGGACTTATGAAACTGGTTCATATAAAAAATCCTAATTTTGAAGTGATGAAAAAAATTGTAGAGATAGAACAGGAAGCATTTGAAGGAGCAGGAAATGTTGACCTTTGGATAGTAAAGGCACTTATTAGATATGGTATGGTTTTTGTTATAGAAGAGGATAATAAGATAGTATGTATAGTTGAATATATGCAAATTTTTAATAAAAAGTCTTTATTTTTGTATGGAATATCAACTTTAAAAAAATATAGACACAAAGGTTATGCAAACTATATTTTAAATGAAACAGAAAAAGTTTTAAAAGATTTATCTTATGAAGAAATAGAACTCACAGTAGCACCAGAAAATGAAATTGCAATAAATTTATATAAAAAACATGGATATATACAAGAAAAATTTTTAAAAGATGAATATGGAGAAGGTATTCATAGATATATGATGAGAAAAACCTTATAAATGGGCAAATAAAAATAAGTGAGTTACATTCCAGATTTTAAGATAAAAATTAAATAGAATGAGCCGAGCAAATCTCAACATGTTTGAGCTAACTTGTTAGCGAGTTGGTTGAATTTGCAGCGAATTCTTAATTTTTATCTGTTAAGAAATTTGACTAGTAACGAACTATTTTTATTAGAAAACTACTTGACATATAAAGAGTTCTAATATAATATATAACCAATCAAGTTAAGTTTATAAAAATGTTTTTTAATTAGAAAGGGGAAGAAGATGGAATTACAATTACATACAGGTGATATAGGAAATTACCTAAAAGAACATAATATAAAACCTTCCTATCAAAGAATGAAAATATTTCAATATTTGTTAGATAATCATAATCATCCAACAGTTGACACTATATATAAAGCATTGTGTACAGAGATACCAACTCTATCTAAGACAACAGTGTACAATACTTTAAATTTATTTATAGAGAAAAAATTGGTTTCTGTTATAGTTATAGAAGAAAATGAAACAAGATATGATTTATTGACTCATACTCATGGACATTTTAAATGTACTTGTTGTGGGGCAGTATTTGATGTTGAGCTAAGTATTGATTATAGTAAGAGTCCAGAATTGCTAGGTTGTGATATTGAAGAAAAGCATATCTATTTTAAAGGTATATGTAAAAACTGCAAAGCAAAACAAAATTAAATTTTTATTTGTTGACACTATTTGAAAAGTGTGCTAAAATAACAAAGTCTTAGAAAGCAGAATACAGGAAAAACTCGCGTACCATATTAAATTATGGGAGGATCATTGAAGATACCGTTAAAGAGTGGACTTGTTTTTGATAAATAGTTTACACTTTGATGTAGATTGTGAAGAATTTAAATCAAAAGATTTCTTCGTTTAGTTGAGTAGAATTGTATGAGCTATATAAGATTAGAAAATACAATTTAATAGGAGGAATGCAGATGAGAGTACAAGTGATATTAGAATGTACAGAAACAAAGTTAAGACACTATACTACAACAAAAAACAAAA
>ERZ772960.1213-NODE-1213-length-21128-cov-7.773786_pt1 | contig 21128 bp, 34 predicted proteins | sample MGYA00580678_ERZ772960 | MGnify/ENA primary metagenome ERZ772960 (study PRJEB29015, sample SAMEA2737930) | human oral metagenome | biome: human oral; feature: human-associated habitat; material: dental | place: China | collected 2059 ... | reverse complement strand
AGCATACGGTTCATACCCGTACGGTCGATGGTTCGAATCCATTCCTAGGCACCATATAATTTAGTAAAGTTTTGTAAACTTTTAAAGTTACTTAAAATCATAAGTTGAAACTGTTGAAAGATTAATAAACTTTTACAAAATTCTATAAAATATAAAAATTACAACAGACAAACAACAGACAAAATTAAAAGAGATTCAACTAAGAATCTCTTATTTTTTTATAAGTTATTTAGTTTATCCAGAACTTCTAATTTCTTCTCTTTCATCACATGAGTATAAATATCCATAGTAGTAGCTATGTCAGAGTGTCCTAGCAACACTTGAACAGTTTTGATAGGAATTTCCAACTCAAATAATCTAGTTGCATAACTATGTCTTATTGAGTGGAAACTCCTGTGAGGGATATTTAATTTTTTACAAAGAGAAGTTATTCTTCTTTGAGGTCTTTTTGGCTCAATAGGTTTTCCATTATCAGAGAAGATTAAATCATATCCTTTTGGCAAAGTTTCTAACATTTTTAAAACTTTATCCGGTAAAGGAATTTCTCTTGCACTATTTTTTGTTTTTAATTCTTTAAATTTATAAGTTAATTTCCTATCATTTACTTTTTCAACTTCTACATTTCTTCTATACTGTCTTGTAATGCTAATCATATTCCCATTTATATCGCTCCATTGTAGCCCTAAAACTTCTCCAAGCCTTAGACCTTTATAAAATGTTAAGTAAATTAGTGCATCAACTATATTCCTTGTATCAAGACTTTTAATAACTAATTCTTGTTCTTCCTTGGAAAAAACATTTACACTTTCTTTTTTAACTAATTTCTGTAAAGTTACACCAGGACAAAAATCTTTCATCATTATTCCTTGTATTAAAGCGAATTTTATACAAGAGTGGACCTGGATATAAGTTTTCTTGATAGTATTTATTGTGAAATTTTCCTGGAGCTCATTGAAGTATTTTTGTAAATCATTTAATGTTATTTGATTAGCCTTTTTCCTAGCAATAGAATATGGCATAATTCTTAATCTATAACTTGTTTCATACTCATAAAATGTGTTAGGACTAACTTCTACTTTTTTAAAATTAAAGATCCAATTTTCAAATAATTTACCAAATGTGATATCAGAATTGGATAGACTGTTAGTTTTAGCTTGGTATTTAGCAGTATTCATTTTATCGAGCACCACTGACTTTTTATAGCTACCAAAACTCTTTCTAATTTGTTTACCATTACTATCCCAACCAACTGTAATATTAGCTTTATAGTAAGTCTTGCCATTTCTTATAACTGTGGAGATAGTACCTTCTCCGTTAGCTTTTCTGCCTGCCATAAAATCACACTCCTTTCAAATTGCATAAAAAGCAAGAGTGTGTTATAATTTAAATTAGTAAGATATAGAAGAGTGCCACACTCTATAAACCTTTCATCTGTTGGTAGCAGTTGAGAGGTTTTTTATTTTTTACTTGCTTTTTCATTTAGTTTCTTTAATTCCAAATTATAAATATTTTTAAATAATTCAAAAAAATTATTTGGTAAATTAAGTTTATTTATATATAACTCAATTAATTGTTTTAAATTTTCTGATGGATTTGTTAAATTATTTTCAGTAAAAAATGCTAAATCTTTTAAAAATAAGGTATAAAGTAAATTTGTGTTTAATAAGAATAGGACAGAAATTAACATTGCATAAATATCATTTCTTCCTCTTTTCTTTTTTATATCTATGTTAGAAATACATCCGAAAGTATCTATCTTTTTAAAAACAGATGTATTTAAACTAACTTTTTCTAAATTTACCCCTATAACCTTATAATTATGAGCAATTTTATTTCTAAATTTTCTAGTTATTATTAACATATTTTTAAAGAGTTCTAATCGCTCATCATCAGTTATATTTTTACTATCAATTAAAAAATATTCTGAAATAATTTCTAATTTTTCATTCCTTTTTAAAAAAGAGTATAAGTCAATAGCGTTATTAAAAGTAACATTTTTAAATAATATCCAAGGTGGGATATGATTATGCCTCTTTCTATAAAATACTGTTGGAGTATCTTCAGAATTGAAATGAACTTTTGTGAAATTTCCAATAACTGCTAATAATTTAGCTTTTCTATCTGGGGTAGAGGTATGATATTTATTCTCATCTAAATATTCTGAATAGTGAATACCTTTATTTTTTGCAATATGGTAAGCTAATTTTGTTTTAAAAATATTCTCAACATAGATACTATAGTGCAATAAAATATTCTGAAATTTTTTATCTATGATATTGAAAATAAACATGTCAATTAAACTTCTATCTTCAATAAATTTATTATTTACCATAAAACAATCTTTATACCCATTTATTAATTCATAGTAAGAAAGTGTTGAGAGTAATTCTAATTCTATTTCTTCATCACCAACAGATAAGTTATAATCCTCTCTCAGTTTTTTTATTTGTTCTTCATATGTCAAAAATGGTTTGTCATATTTTATAGTCATAAACTACTCCTTATAATGAAAAAACCTGCTACTAAATAAAGCAACAGGTTTTTTGATAGCCAAGGAGATAACTCTCCCTATAGCCAAGTCATCTTTGTTACATTTAGTATAATCTATTAGCTTTACTTTGTCAACAAAAATTTTACTTTCTATAAAAATTTGTTGACTATAAATAAACTTTTCTTATTTATCTTTAAAATGTATGTAGTTTATTTTTTAACCCCTTTAGAGTTACGAACTCGAGAGGGGTATTTTTTTTAATTTCTTTACATTTTTTCAATTTTTATTACTTCATAATCGTTTACAGAATTAATTGGATACTCCCAAACAATCGCCTCTACAAAATAAGTATCTCCATCTACATCTATTTCACCTTCTAAGGTATGTTCTATCTCAGGTCCCATTGAATCATCACTTTTTTCATCATAGGTTTGAGAATCTACTATTTCAAGTAATTTTGGAGCTATCTCTATGTCTATTTCTTCTTCTTCGCCATCTTCATTTTCAACACAAATAGTTTCCACAATCACTGGAACCTTATCTCTAATATCGCCATCATAGTTTTCATCTTCATAATCTTCATCATATCTATTCATAATTTTCTCCTTCCTTATCATCTAAATTTAATTCTTTTGGGAATTGATTCAAAAGCGAGTATGCCATTTTTATTCCATCTGCTATTTCATTGCATTCTTGTTGAGACAGCCTTCCTTTTTTCATAAATTTTAAGAAAATTTTTAGTTCCATTAAAAATCTCTTTCTCGATGTAGAGTTATTATTATATGAAGGATACTTAAATGAGCTTACTAAAAACCAAAAATTACTAGGTTGATTTATTAAGTAAGCAGCATATTCATCACCTCTTTTTTCAACCATATTTTTGAGATAGTCATTCGCTTCTTCATAGGTGATTAATTGTTCTGCAAACGGATCTTTATTAGGCGTAAGCAATAAAATTATAAATATTAAAGTCTCTAAATCTATCTTCAGCCAAAAATTTGCATACATTAGGTTAAATTCTGGGTTTAAGTCTCCATTTTGGATTTTATCAAGATTTATATCAAAATCGGGTGAATACCGAACTCCTAATTTTTTAAATATGTTCTCTATTACTTTTAAGTTTCCTATCTTTTCATTTTTTCTGTCATTTTCTTTTACATAATTTTCAAAAAACATATTAGAAACTTTATCTATGACTTCTTTACCTAAAAAAGATTCTATACTTACGTTAAATGCACTTGCAAATAGAGTAACTACAGAAAAAGGTATATTTGCTATTTTACCCTCCTCATATCTTTGGATATTACTTGGATGCATATTGACTTCATCAGCTAATTTCTTACGACTCCACCCTTTTTCATCTCTCCAGTACTTTACTATACCTCCAAAAAAACTTGGATTCGAGAAAAAATTTTCTAGTAGCAATGCATAATTTTGTTCATTAAACTTATCTTTGCCTTTAGACATAATTTTACCTCCTAATTATATTGTATGAAAAGTATATCACTTTTACTCTTAAAATGCAAATAAAATAAATTTTTTTAAATTTTAATAAAATTTATTTGACGTGGTAAAAAAATTATGCTAAACTATTTTTAGCTTTAAAAGAGTAAAAAATTAAAAAAATTTATTTTTTTATTAAAATTAGGAGGTGAATCTTCATTGGCTTACAATAAATTAAAAGGTTTATTACGCGAAAAAGGTATATCTTATGTTGTGTTAGCAAGTAAAATTAATCTTTCTGTAGCTGGTCTTTCAAACAAAATAAATAGAAAAAAAGGGTCCGATTTTACAGTTGCCGAAATTACCCGTATAAGAGATTATTTGGCACTATCTAAAGATGATATAACCCTAATTTTTTTTACTCCTTGACTTGCATATAAAGAATAAAAAATTAAAAATTAAAAATTATTAATTAAAAAAGGAGGGTGTAATGACAAGATTAGATTTTGAAATGGAGGTAAAAAGAGTATTAAGAGAAAAAGGTATTACCCAAGCAGAATTATCAAGACTACTTGGAATAAAACCGTCTTATTGCTCTGACATCATTAGAGGAAACAGAAATGGAGGAGATGTTAAGAAAAAAATGATTAAATTCCTTGGGATTAAGGAGGTTTTATGACTGAACTAAGATTAAAAAATCAAATAACAAGTTTGGAATTATTGGAGCAGGTAAATTTATTTAGAAAAGAAGAGTATAAAGAAAAGTTAAAGAATGGAACTTTAACAAAAGCAGAAGCTAAAAGGGGTAAATTTGTAGAATTAGAGCATAAAACATTATTAGATATTATTCGTGATGAATTTGATGAAGAAATCACTGAGCAAAAAATTTTGCCCAGTACATATAAAGATACAACAGGAAGAAAATTACCTATGTTTATCCTAACTCTTAGCCAAGCTAAACAGGTTTTATTGAGAGAAAGTAAGTTTGTAAGAAGAGCAATTATCCATTATATAGAAGTATTGGAACAAGCAATTTTAGATAAAACTAAGAGTGAGTGGCTACTAACAAGACAACAAGGAAAGTTTGTAAGAAGAGAAGAAACTGATGCTATTCAAGTATTAATAGAATATGCAAAGAAACAAGGAAGTGAAAACTCAAATAAGTTATATATGACTTATAGCAAGTTAGTAAATTCACTCGTTGGGATAAAGTCAAATTCAAGAGACAAGGTTGATTTTGGAATATTGATGGTAATAAGACAATTAGAAGATATGTTTACAAGGATAATAACAAGTTCTATGGAAAATGAAATACACTACAAAGAAATCTATCAAATCTGCAAAAAGCAAGGCACACACTTTATAGAAATTGTTAATGGAGATGTAAAAAGTCTAGGATATGTAAATTAAAAGGAGGAGCATGAAAAAAGTAAAAGAAATTAAAGTATCAAAGATCACTTTTCCAGACTATATAAGTCCTAAAAAAGTAAAAGAAATTTGTGAAGCTATAAAATCTGGAAAAGTAATAATTGTAAAGGGTACTCAAAAAGCAACAGGTAAAACTACTGTTACAAATATTTTAAAAGAAAATGGATTTGTTGCTTTTGAGAAGTTTGAGTGTGTAGAAATAGAGATATAAGGAATTATCTATCCCTAGCTACAAGCTGTTTTAAAGATTTCTCAGAGATATTAAACATCCAATTTATACCACTATCAGTTGGAGCATACTTGAATCCGAGTTTCAACATAGCTCCTTTGAAAGTGCCATTTGAAATATAAAAGCCATCTCTTGACCTAGAAAATAGATGCTTTAACCCATAAGACGTATGTTTGGTATTTATTGTACTTATTTTAAGAATTAAATCACACCAATCCAAAAGAATATCTTGTTCTTCTTTTGTAAGATATTCAAATTCACTTGGGTCATTATAGGTTATATCTTTTGGATAATTTGGAACAATATCTTTAGACATAATAATCACCTCCTTTGAGATGATTATAGCATAGTGGAGTAAAAAAAAAGAAAAGGAAAGGTGGTATATGGAAAGATTTGAAGAAACAATAGAATTTTTAAAAGTGTTAGAAGAAGAAATAAAAAAATAAAGGAGAGTGATTGAATGCAATTAACAACAGTAACGCAAATGACTTCAATAGAAGTTGCAGAAATAACAAGTAAAAGACATGCAGACGTTATAAGAGACATAAGAGATGAGATAGAAAAGCTTACATCACAAGGAGTTTTTACTGAACGCATTTTTGCGTTGGGCGAATACATTGATAAAAATAATCAAAGAAGACCCATGTATGTATTGACAAGAGAAGGAGTTTTACAGTTAGCAGCAAGATATGATGCAGTAGTTAGATTTAAGTTAATAGAAAAGGTTAGTCAACCAGCTAAAGTCTTATCTCCAGTACAACAATTATTAGCACAAGCTCAAATCTTAGTTGAAATGGATAGCAGAGTTGGAGCAGTAGAACAGGGAGTAAGAAGACTTGAACATAACTGCAGAAGAACAATAACAAGTAATCAATTAACAGTTATAGCTTATGCAAATATGAAAGGTATAAAACCCAATGAATACAACAGCAGTGTTGTAGGAAGAAAAGCAACTAAGTTATGTAAGGAAAGAAATGTATTAATTGGTAAGGTTGTGGATAGTAGATATGGACTAATAAACACATATCCTGAAGAAATTTTAGATGAAATATTTTTAAGTGAATAAAAGGAGGACACATATATGAACAAAAATTATGAAGAAGAATTAGAAAATGAAGATGATGAAATGGCAAATGATAACAGAACAGATAATGAGTATGCTAATGGGTATCGTAGAGAAGGTTATACATGTGCAGACTGCATCTATTCTGATTGTGATGGGAATCAATTATGTAGCTTATTTGAGCCTTGGTAAAGGAGGAATATGGAAATAAAAATATTAAAAAAAGAAAATGAAGTTTCAAAAGTGGAAATTGATGGTAGAGAATACAAAAACATTTCAAAGGTAGAAATAAAAAATGATTACACATCAAACGGAATAAATGAAAGTGTAATCATTGAATTTAAGGATATATCACTTTTGGAAATATCCACTGACAAGTGAAGAAATAACATTTACAGCTATTTGTTTCACTGTATCAAGAGAAGAAGCCCCAACTTGTTTAGAAATTTCTTTAGTTTTATTCCAAACATTTTCTTCTCTTATATCAGCTAAAAACAAATGTCCTTGTGCTGATAAATCATTAACTACTGTTCCACCTAACATTCTGTTTACTTTTATTAAGCCAAGTTCATCAGCGAGATTAACATGGTAAAAAAGTTTTTCAGATTCATATTTTGCAATATAAGGAAAATTTTTATCATCATCTTCTTTATCTTCAGGAGTAGGATTATATCTTCTAGAAGCCATAAAAGATTTTTCTTCAGCTTGCAATAATATGTCTCTAATGCATTCAATATCCATTTTCAAAGTAATCACCTCCTCTGAGATGATTATAACACAAAAGAAAGGAGAGCTATGGAAGAAATAGTAGAAATTATCAATAAAAAATTTATAACTGAGAAGCAAAAAATCAAAAAAATAACTATTCTTCTTGATGTTTATGACGAGAAGACAGAATTAGTTCATGGTATTCTAATAACTTTACCTTCACAGAATAATTCTTTCTTGGAGTTACTAAAACAAGTTTAAAAGAAGGGTTAGTATTATTAAAAAAAGGAAAACGAAAACTAACATATTGAGTATCAAAAGGTTCAATTCTTAGTGGAATGATAGCAATTTTTTCTGGTGAGATATAAGTCTCAATTCTATTAACTTCATCTGTAAGAACTCTAGGAATTTGAAATTTTAAATCATTATAATGTTTATTATTTGAAGCTTCTTCAACATAAACTTCATCAATAGTAATTGGGTGGGCAGAAGAATTGCTAATTTTAACTGAAACAACAGCTATTTTAGTAGTTTTAAATGTAAGATTTGGAATATCTTCAGATTTTATTATATAAGAATTTCTTAAAGGTTTAATAATTAATTTTGGCAAATAAAATTTGTAATTAAAAAAATCAATAGCTAAAGCTAATGAACCTGTTACGACGCCAATGATACTTAATATTAACTCTATTTTCATAACAATTTCCCTTTCTAAAATAATTTTTAATTAGATTATAACACAAAAGGAGAGAAGAAAAAATGGAAGACTTATATTTTAAGAACCATGAAGCTAGATTGATATTTGGATTAGTGGTGTTGAGTGGTAAACCACAAATGGACTTTTTAGGAATTGATTATAGCCACTATTCTGATAAAAAAATAGCTGAAATTTGGTACTCAAATATTAAAGATGTTTTAGCAGTTAGTAAGCATGAAATGAGAGATGTAGCATTAGAAAAGTTGGATAAACTTTATAAAGGAATGAAGCATTAAAGGAGGATAAAAATGGGAGTACACAGAAATGAATTTTTAAGATTGATAAAAATAATACCATTTCCTGCTACTGCAAAATTAAAAGATGTAGTAACAGTAATGGAAGCATATCAAAAAATGGAGGGCAACAATGAAAATCAAGGAAAATGAAAATTTTGCAAGAGCATCTTTAAAAGATGTAATTAAATACAAAGTGAAATGGCTACTGAAAACTCTTTGGTTCTGTATAAATAGACCTTTTGATATTTTAATGGAATGTGTGTAAGGAGGAGTTATGGAAGAAAAAATGATGTTGACAATGCCCGAAACAGCTAAATTAACTGGCATAGGATTACAAAAGCTGAAACAGATTGCAAGAGAATATGCCGATTTTCCTTACATAAAAATTGGTGTCAAGCACTTAGTGATTAAAGATAAGCTTCCAGACTGGTTTGAGAAGCACAAGGGAGAAGAGTTATGAAGAAACTAGCGATTGTAATAGCTAGCATACTAGCCGTATACAAAAGAAAAACATCTGAACCAGGCGGTCAAACCAAATCAGATGTTAACAAAAAATAGGGTAGGTAAACCCTTACTTACCCTTGATTTTACTACAAACATTAGAAAATATCAAGGAGGAAAAATGGAAAATAACAAAAATCTACTAAATGAAACACTTAATCTATTAGAAAAGAACAATAAAACTTGGGAAGATGTTACAGATGTATTTGTAATAGGGAAGTACAACATTGGGAAAGAAAAATTTTATAAATTAGCAGGAGCAGCTAATTATAACTGGAATAGAGATGAAATAAATGAAAAGCTAATAATAAAAGGAGCAGATTTTATTATTAATGTAAATTATGCTGATGGATTTAGAACTTATTTAGATTTTATAGATTTAAAAGTCCCAGAAATAACAAAAAATGAACCAGTGTTCTTTACTTGGTTTGAACATAAACACATAGCGGATTAAAGGTGATGTAGATGCTAAAAGGCAAATTTATAGACAAAATACTAGAAGTTATGCAAGAAGAAGCTTCTAGGATTTGGATAGATAACAAAGAAGTTACTGTTTGCTTTAAGGATTCAAAAGATGTAGATGGTAATGCAGAAATACTTAAACATATTTATACTCTACAACTTAACAAGGTTGTTGGAGAGTACAGAATAAGAATAGATTATGAATTTAAAAATATTGAAATTCATAAAGGAACTAAGTTTGTATGTTTAAGAAACTTTAAGAGTTGTGAAGGTAAGATTTGGACTAAGATTTTAGAAGAGTTAGAAGAAGATAAAGCAAAAGAAGGTGATAATTAAATGGATATAAAAGAATACAACTCTAAAAATATGGGTAAGCAAGTATTAGTTTTAAAAGAAAAGGACATAAAAAACTTAATGTACTTTTCTACTATTGCTAAAAATGAAAGTATAAAAGGTTTAATTGTATCTGGAAAATATGCTGGGTTTACAGATACATACAGATTGTCTGTGATAAGAGATACAAGAGAAGAATTACCAGGAGCAGAGACTAAAATCTATTCTGTATCAGTATTGGAAGAACTTAAAAAAGCTAAGTCTATGGCAGTTTTAAAAGACGGAAAATTAGCTATCCAAGTAGATGATGATGTAACTGAATATGACCCAATCCCCGATGCAAAAGTACCTGATATAAAAACATTTATTAATGGATATGAATATGAAAGTTATTCAAAAGCAAAAGCTATTGAAAAAATAACAGATGATATAGTTTGGAAAATGTTAAAAATGATAGACAGTTCCGATATAAAAAGATATTTCTGCTTTGAAGAAGGGAAGTTAATTGTTGAAGCCTATCCGAATGGAAATTCTGCTTTACTGTTAGATGTTTTAGAGATAGACAATAAAAAGGCTAAACTAAAAACAACTCTAAACTTTAAATATATGGACTTATGGCTTAAATATGTAAAAAATGAAAGTTTTGAAATTGCCCTGGCTAGATCTAACAGAAATGCTATTCAGTTTAGTAAGGACAGTGTGTCTTATATAGTTATGCCTTTGGTATTGAGAGATTAAAGGAGTGATAGAAATGACTAAAATAGAAGAAGTTTTAGAATATGTAAGAAGTAATGCACATGCTACAAATAAAGAAATTTCTGATGATTTAAAAATAACTAATGGAGTAGTTAGAGTTTATATAAATAGATTAAAAGATAAAGGCTATTTAGAAAAAGTAGGTTCTGAATATAAAGTTTTAAAAGAGTTGCCTGTTAACAAATCTAGTTATAAACAAGAAATCATTAAAGAAATGCTAGAAGTTTACATGGATGATTTTAGAGAAATTAAGGTAATCAATGAAAAGATTAGAGTTGGGGAACTTATTATAAGACTTGTAGATAAGTTATAGGGGGCACAAATGTTTTTAATAGATGGAAATTATTTTGAATTAGTTTTAGAAGATGAAGATATCGCTGTTCTAACAAACATTGTAACAGGTGAGTCTCTAACTATTGATATTAAAGAACTTTGGAATTACGCAGTATAAAGGAGGTGTTCAGTATGCTGGTAAAAAATAAAAAGTCTGTTGCGACTACCACATCAACAACAGACTATCAACAAAATTTCATTTATATAGTACAACAAATTATTGAAAAATGCAAATAGGAGGATATAAAAATGGTAAAAGTAGAATTTACTGGAAGTGTGGAAGAAGTTAGCAAAGAAATATTGGATTTTGTAAGGGGAAACTATATAAATCTAGCTGAAAATATAGCTCTCCCAAAATCAGATACAGAAAAAGCAATTGATAGAGTAATAGAAAAAGCTACCTCTAAAGTAGAAGAAACAAAAGAAGTCGCTAAAAAGGTAGAAGAAGCTCCAGCTCAAAAACTACCTATTGCACCAGCTAAAGAAGAGACACCAACAGCTGTAGCAACTCCTTTACCAACTAAGACAGCAGAGTATACCGCAGCAGATTTGCAAAAAATAGCCGCAGCTTGGGTAAATAAGGATATAAATAATAACAGAACAGCATTGGTGAATATATTAGCTAGTTTTGAAGTTAAAGCTATTACATTTTTACCAAAAGAAAAGTACGGAGCTTTTGTTCAAGAACTTAAAAACTTAGGAGCTGATGTTTAATGGCACATGCACTATTAGGACCTTCTAGTGCATCAAGGTGGATAGCATGTCCACCTTCTGTAAGACTCTGTGAGCAATTTGAAGATGTAGAGAGTGAATATGCAAAAGAAGGAAGTCTAGCACATGAGATAGCAGAGTTAAAAGTAAAAAAGTTAATAGATCCTGGTTTAACTGCTAGAAAGTTTACATCTGCTATGAAGAAATTAAAAGACAAAGAGTTATACCAGGAAGAAATGCAAGGATACACAGATGAGTATGTTGAGTTTATACAAGAACAAATGTATAGTTACGAAACTACTCCACATATTTCTGTGGAACAAAAAGTAGATTTCTCACAATATGTTCCTGGTGGATTTGGAACTGCAGACTGCATCTTAATCTCTAATGATATCTTGCACATTATAGATTTTAAATACGGAAAAGGTGTGCCAGTTGATGCTGAAAATAATGCTCAGTTACTTTTGTATGCATTAGGAGCATATCTCGCTTACGAAATGATATTTCCTATATCTCATATAAAAATGTCTATCGTACAGCCGAGATTAAACAATATTTGCACTTGGGAATGCAGTCTCGATTACTTACTAACCTTTGCCAAGACAGCGCAAGAAAAAGCTGCTATGGCTTTAAATGGTGAAGGTGAATTTAGTACAGGAGAACATTGTATGTTCTGTAAAGCAAAGGCTATTTGTAGAGAAAGAGCTAATGTTAATTTAGAACTTACAAAATATGAGTTTAAAGCAGTAGACCAATTAACTTTAGAAGAAATTGGAGAGATACTGCAAAAAGCTAAGAATTTATCAAGCTGGGTAAAAGATATAGAAAAATATGCTCTTGCTGAGAGTTTAAAAGGAAATGAGGTACCAGGTTGGAAAGCAGTTAATGGCAGAGGCAGTAGAAGTTTTAGCAATACTGATGAAGCCATAAAGATACTTAAAGAAAATGGTATTGCAGAAGAACTATTATACGAAAGAAAGTACTTAACTTTAGCTCAAATGGAAAAAGTAATAGGCAAGAAAGATTTTAATAATCTAGTTGGAAATTTAATAGTTATGGATGTAGGTAAGCCAACTCTTGTAGAAATTTCTGATAAAAGAGAAGCTATAACAAACAAGATAAAGGCAGAAGATGAATTTAGTGTAGTAGAAGATATTAATAGTTTATAAAGGAGAAGTGATATTAATGGCTAATGAAACAAGAGTAATGACAGGGAAAGTGAGATTAAGTTATGTGCATTTATTTAAACCTTATGCTGCAGAAAAAGGGCAAGAAGAAAAGTACAGTTGTACAATTCTAGTTCCAAAAACTGATGTACAAACTAAGGTAAAATTAGATGCAGCAATAAATGCTGCAATTGAAAAAGGAATTAACAGTGTGTGGAATGGAGTTAAACCTCCAAAACCAACTATCCCAATATATGATGGAGATGGAGTAAGACCTTCTGATGGAGAGGAATTTGGGTCTGAATGTAAAGGTCATTGGGTGTTTACAGCAAGTGCAAAAATTGATTATCAACCAGGAATTGTAGATATAAAAGCACAACCTATCCTAAATCAATCTGAGATTTATTCAGGGATATATGCAAGAGTATCAGTGAACTTTTTCCCTTATGCAGTAAGTGGTAAAAAAGGCATAGGTTGTGGATTAGGTAATGTTCAAAAGTTAATGGATGGAGAACCTTTATCAGCAGCAGGAATTAAAGCAGAAAAAGAGTTTGATGAGGTAGAAATAGATCCAGTTACTGGTGAACCAATTCTATAAAAATCTTATAAGAAGGGCAGTTTTAACACTGCTTTTCATTTTCAAAAAAGGAGCGATTATGAGAACTTTAAATATAGATATAGAAACATTCAGCTCTGTAGACATAGGAAAATCGGGTGCATATAAGTATGCAATGAGTGATGATTTTCAGATACTTCTATTTGCTTATTCTGTTGATGGACAGGATGTAAAAATAGTAGACCTTGCACAAGGTGAAGTTATCCCGCAAGAAGTATTAGACCTTTTAAAAGATGAGGCTTGTATTAAGTATGCATACAATGCTGTATTTGAATGGTGGTGTTTGAATATGGCTGGAATAGAAACTCCACTTGAACAATGGCAATGTACTATGGTACATGGTCTTTATTGCGGGTATACTGCGGGACTTGCTGCAATAGGTAATGCAATGGGCTTACCTCAGGACAAAAAGAAACTAACAACAGGAAGTGCTCTAATAAGATATTTCTGTGTACCTTGTAAGGCTACTAAAAGTAATGGTAATAGAACCAGAAACCTTCCACAACATGCACCTGAGAAGTGGCAACTTTTTAAAGAATACTGTATGCAAGATGTAGTTACAGAAATGGAAATTGGTAGAAGATTAAGCTGTTTCCCTGTCCCTGAAAGAGAATGGAATCTGTGGGTACTAGATACTTTTATGAATGCTTATGGAGTAAGAGTAGACAGTGATTTAGTTAATGGTGCTTTATTTATAGATGCAGCATCTCGGGCTAAATTATTAGAAGAAGCAAGAGATATAACCAAATTAGATAACCCCAATTCTACTAGTCAATTACTTAGCTGGTTAGAAGAAGCTGGAGAAGAAGTTGAGAATTTGCAAAAAGCTACAGTTGAAAAAATGGTAGATACTTTAGAAGACGGGCAAGCAAAAAGAGTATTAGAGATAAGGCAAGAACTCTCTAAAACCTCAGTTAAAAAGTATAAAGCTATGGACGAAGCTATGTGCAAAGATGGAAGAGTAAGAGGGCTATTACAATTCTATGGAGCTAACAGGACTGGAAGATATGCTGGAAGATTAGTTCAAGTACAGAACCTGCCAAGAAATTATATAGAAACACTAGATATAGCTAGAGATGTTATTAAAAAAGGTGATGGAGAACTTTTAGAAATGCTCTATGGAAACATATCTGATACCTTATCACAGTTGATAAGAACAGCATTTATTCCATCTGAAGGAAATCACTTTGTTGTGTCAGACTTCTCAGCAATAGAGGCGAGAGTTATAGCATGGCTTGCTGGAGAAGAGTGGAGAATGGAAGTATTTAAGACACATGGAAAAATCTATGAGGCCTCAGCATCTCAAATGTTTGGAGTACCCATAAATACTATAGCAAAAGGAGAAGAAAACTATCATCTCAGAGCCAAAGGAAAAGTTGCAGAACTTGCACTAGGATACCAAGGTAGTGTTGGAGCTTTAACTGCTATGGGTGCAGCTGACATGGGGTTAACAGACGAAGAAATGAAAGATATTGTTGATAGATGGAGAAAATCATCAAAAAGGATTGTGGAGTTGTGGTATGCATTAGAGAATGCAGCTGTGGAAGTATTAGAGACAGGAGAACCACAGGTAGTTAAATGTGTAAAGTTAGCTAAAGAGTATGACTTTATTTATGGCCAAGACTTTTTCACAATAGAATTACCAAGTGGCAGAAAACTCTTCTATCCAAAGCCATTTTTAAAAGAAAATCAATTCGGGCAAATGCAGATGCATTACATGGGAATTAATCAGACATCTAAGAAGTGGGAAGTTATCCCAACTTATGGCGGTAAATTAACAGAAAACATCGTACAAGCTATTGCAAGAGACTGCTTAGCAGAAACTTTGCTAAGAGTAAAAGATAAAGGTTGGCCAATAGTATTTCATGTACACGATGAAGTAATACTTGATGTACCGACAAGTGTGCAGTTAGATGAAGTTATAAAAACTATGACAGAAGAAATTAGTTGGGCTAAAGGATTAATATTAAATGCTGCTGGATTTACTGGTAGTTACTATATGAAAGATTAGAAGGATTTTATGTTACACATAGGAAGAAAAATTAAAAACTTTAGAGATAAAAACAAAATATCACAAACAGAATTTGCTACAAAAATAGGAGTTACACAAGGTTTTTTATCATATTTAGAAAATGGAAGGCTTAATGTAGAGAGTCCTTCTCTTGAAAAGAAAATTTTGATTGCTATTGGAGAAGCATCTGATGGAGATTTAAAAAAGGATTTTGAAAAAGAGATAGAGTTAGTAGATGATAACGTACACTCTCCAAAGCACTATTTGATACCAGGTTGTAATTTTGAGTGTAAAGATTTATCTGATGTTATTGTTAGAGACATGCCTAACCCACTAGGAACTAGAATATGGAACGTGATTAAATACCTGGTTCGTGCAGAGAAAAAGAATGGACTTGAAGATTACAACAAGGCTGTTGAATACTTGTCTTGGATAGAAAAAGGCAATGAAGCAGATGAGTATGATAACGAAAATACTTTAGATAGTATTGCAAATAAATTAGATACAGACTGGACAACTATAATATTTGGAATTTGTGGAGAAATTCCTGCTAAAAAAGCTCTATTAATGAATGAAACTTTTAGAAATATAATCGCTCTAAAAATTCCTGATGCAATTAATTGTGTGAATAAAATAATAGAACTTGGATAAAAGGAGATAACAGATGGAGAACTCAAGAAAATTAATAATATCAGAAGCAAATAACAGATATTCTAAGCAATGGGTAACAACTGAGATTACCTGGTCTGAATTTGTAGAAAAATTAGGAAAACCTAAAATAACAGCTGAAACACTAGATGAGTTCTTATCTTATACTAAGTCTAAGCAAGATGATATTAAGGATGTCGGTGGATTTGTTGGTGGAAAATTAAAAGGTAATCTTAGAAGAAGTGAAGCTGTTGAAAGCAGAAGCTTAATAACTCTTGACCTTGATAATCTAGCTTATGAAGATGACACTAAAATTATTAAGACATTAAACGGATTAGGTTGTGCTTATGCTGTGTATAGCACTCGTAAGCACCAAACTACTAAACCAAGAATAAGAGTTATTTTTCCCTTAGCTGAAGATGTTTCTGCTGATGAGTACGAGCCAATAGCAAGAAAGGTAGCATCGTTTATAGGATTACGATATTGTGATCCTACTACCTTTCAGGCTGTTAGGTTAATGTATTGGCCGAGTCATTCCAAGGATAGTGATTATGTATTTACTTATGCAGATAAGCCTATGCTAGATGGTAAAGCTGTGCTTAATATGTATGCTGATTGGAGAGATGTAACAACTTGGCCAGAAGTTCCTGATGCCCAAAAACTACATCAGAACATGCTAAAGAAGCAAGAAAATCCTTTAGAAAAAGAAGGGATGGTAGGTGCATTTTGCAGAAGGTTTAATATCTATGAAGCCATAGCTGAATTCTTACCAGGAGTATATGAGGAATGTGATGTACCTGATAGATTAACCTTTGTTGGAGGAAGTACCACCGCAGGGGCTATTGTTTATCAAGATGGACTTTTCTTATATTCACACCATGCAACAGACCCTTGTAGTCAAAAATTAGTTAATGCCTTTGATTTAGTAAGGTTACATAAGTTTGGTCATAAAGATATAAGTGCCGATGTTAATACTCCTGTTGCTAAACTTCCTTCCTGGATTGCTATGAAAGAATGGGTGCTGTCTAAGACAGATGTTAAAAAGGACTTATTAAAAGAAAGACAACAAAAAGCTATTGCAGAATTTTCAATAACATATGATAAGAATGAGGAAGTTCTGGAAGGCGAAATAGTTGAAGATGATGACAACTGGAAAGATGATATCCAGTACAGTGCAGATGGTATGAAAGCACTAAGTACATTATCTAACATAATATTAATTCTAAGAAATGATAAGGAATTAAAATTTAAAATCTTTAAGGATATATTTGCTTCAAGAATATTAGTCAGAGATGGAGTGCCTTGGGACAGAAAATTTGAAACCCCCGATAGAATTTGGACAGATACAGATGATGCAGGGCTAAGGTGGTATTTAGAAAGTAATTATGGAATCACTTCTATAAATAAAATCATAGATGGAGTTAATCTAATTGCAGAAGAAAATGCAGAAAATAAAGTAGCAACAAGACTTCAATCTACTCAATGGGATGGAGAAAAGCGATTAGAAACTCTATTTATAGATTACTTAGGTTGTGAAGATAATGTATATACTAGAGAAGTTTCTGAAAAGTCTTTAGTTGCTGCAGTACGAAGGGCAATTTATGGCGGTATTAAATGGGATAACATGCCCATCTTAATAGGTCCGCAAGGTGTAGGTAAGAGTACATTTCTGAAAATACTAGGTATGGAATGGTATAACGATAGTTTGGTTAATGTGGAAGGTAAAGATGCTTGTGAGTTAATCCAGGGAAGTTGGATACTTGAAATGGGAGAACTTAGTTCTTTAAGAAAATCTGAAATGAACCTGGTAAAAAACTTTTTAAGTAGAACTGATGATATCTTTAGAGCATCGTATGGGCGTAGAGCCCAAAAATATCCAAGAAGATGTGCCTTCTTTGGAACTGCAAATGATACTAATTTTTTAAGAGATGAGACAGGGAATAGAAGATTCTGGCCAATTGATTGTTTTATTCATAGGCCCAAAAAATCTATCTTTGATGATTTAAAAGATGAGTTAGAACAGATTTGGGCTGAGGCTTGTGAACTTGCAAAGGATAAAACTTATAATTTAGTTCTATCAAAAGAAGCATTAGAATTAGCTGTAAAAGAACAGGAATTACACTTGGAGGACAATGTATATAAGGGCATTATTTTGGATTACTTAGACAAGAAAATACCTAAAAATTGGAATACTATGGATTTATTTGCTAGAAGAACATATCTGAATGAATATGAAACTATGTCTCTACAATATGATGAAAAAGATTTGGCATTAAGAGATAAAGTGTGTGCCGCTGAAATATGGGAAGAAGCTTTAAAAATGGATATTAGATATCTAAAAAAGAGCGACAGCATTGAAATTAATAAGATTTTATCAGCCCTATTTAGGTGGGAAAAAATAAAACAGTCCTCAAGATTTGGAAAATACGGAGTTCAAAAAGGTTTCAGAAGAAAAATATAAAGCTAAAAATTTTGAAACTTTCTAAGTGTAACTTTTTTAAAATGTAACTTTCTATAAAAAATGCTTGTAACTCTCTTTTTTGAGGTTACGTAGAAAGTTACACAGAAAGTTTCATAAAAAAAACATTGGTATTATTAGTATTATTATATATTTGTAACTTTGTAACTTTCTTTTCTATATTAATATATAAAAATAAAGAAATAAAGGGTATATATACTCTATAAATTCTATAAATCCTATATTTATATATATATAAATAAGAAAAAAAGAAAGTTAGTTACGTATCAGATTGGAGAAATTACATGAGAAAAAGTGAAAGAGAAATTGAAGCATATTTAGTTAAAAGTGTAAAAAATAAAAATGGCTTGTGTATGAAGTGGACTTCTCCAGGAAATGCAGGAGTACCTGACAGGATAGTTATCGTTCCTGGAGGAGATGTTTATTTTGTGGAGTTAAAAGCCGAGGGTAAAAGAGAAGATTTATCCCCTTTACAGAGAAATTTCATAAATAAACTTAAAAACTTAAATTGTGATGCGAGAGTAATTGCCTCTTTCAAAGAAGTGGATAAGTTTATAGAGGAGGTGATGTATGATGGAGTTTGTACCCCATGAATACCAAAAATACTGTATTGATAGGATGATATCGGATGACAAGTTAGGTCTTATGTTGGATATGGGATTAGGGAAAACTATTATAACTCTATCTGCAATAGCCGATTTAAAATTTAATAGATTTGAAGTTGGAAAGGTATTAATAATAGCCCCAAAAAAAGTCGCAGAAGCTACCTGGACAGATGAAATAGCAAAATGGGATCATTTATCTATACTAAAAGCATCTCTTGTTTTAGGGGGCCTACAAAAGCGTATAAAGGCACTTGCAAAAACAGCAGATATTTATGTGATAAATAGAGAGAATGTTACCTGGTTAGTTGATTATTATAAAAATGCATGGCCATTCGATATGGTGGTACTTGATGAGTGGTCTAGCTTTAAAAATCATCAATCAAAAAGATTCAAAAGTTTGAAGGTTATCAGAAATAAAATAAGTAGAATTGTAGGTCTCACAGGGACACCTGCACCTAATGGGCTTATTGACTTATGGGCTCAATTGTATCTGCTTGACCAAGGTGAAAGATTAGAAAAGACTATAGGGAAATTTAGAGAAAGATATTTTGAACCTGGACAAAGAAATAGAACAGTAATTTTTAATTATGATGCCAAAGAAGGATCCAATGAAGCTATTCATGAGAAAATATCTGATATCTGCATCTCTATGAAAGCAGAAGACTATTTGGAACTGCCAGACATAATTTATGAACAAGTACCTGTAGTTTTGGATAGTAAAGCTAAGAAGTCTTATGATGAGCTTGAGAAAAAAGCAATTCTTGAACTTGAAGATACTGAAATCACAGTTGCAAATGCAGCTGCACTGTCTAACAAGTTATTACAATTAGCAAATGGAGCTATCTATGATGAGAACAGAAAAGTCTTTGAAGTCCATGATTGTAAGATTGAAAGATTTTTAGAATTAATAGAGCAATTAAATGGGAAACCTGCACTAGTATTCTATAATTTCCAACATGACAAGGACAGAATAATTGAAGCTTTGAAAGACTCAAAATTAAGAATAAGACTTTTGAAAACTCCACAAGACCAATTAGACTGGAATAAAGGAGAAATTGATATACTACTAGCCCACCCAGCAAGTGCAGCTTATGGACTTAACTTACAAGCTGGAGGTAATCACGTAATATGGTTTGGACTTAACTGGAGCTTGGAATTATACCAACAAGCTAACAAAAGACTTCATAGACAAGGGCAAACAGAAAAAGTAATAATTCATCACTTGGTTTGTAAAGAGACTAGAGATGAAGATGTGATGGAAGCTTTACAAAATAAAGGAGATGTACAAGACGCACTTGTTGAGAGCTTGAAAGTAAGAATTAAGAAAATTAAGGAGGAAATTAAGAAATGAGAATAAGAGCACCCAAGAATTTTGAAGATATATTAGGGCTACAGGCAATACTTGATGAGAGAATGAATAATACTAGAGAAAGAACAGAAGAAGATATTAAATTATCTTTAATAGCTGAATTAATTGAACTTAATGAAGAAACAAAAGAAAGTCACAAGACTTGGAAAACTAAGGAATACAATAGAGATAAAGAACTAGAAGAACTGACTGATGTTTATTTCTTTTTTGCACAGCTAATAAATAATAAAAAGGGAGATGGCCGATTTAAAAAAGAATATTACTGTCGCGAGTTTGAACTATTTCCAGGTTATTATGCAGGCAGTCATTTTACGAGACTAATCTATAATTTGGTAGATAACAATCTTAGCTGGTTTTTTGGAGGTTTACTGACTTGTTCTGTAAAGCTAGGCTACACAAAAGATGACATCTTGAATTGTTACTGGGAAAAGTGGCAAAAGAATATGAAAAGAATTGGGAAGGAGTGGAATTGATGAAAACAGAAGAAAAAATTTATCAAAAAAATTAAAGAGTTAGAAAATGATATAATTGAATGTAAAAACATAATAGAAAATAGCAAAGATTGGGCAGAGAAAAGTGATTATGAGTCTCTTATTTTTGAAGTAGAAAAGAAAATAAGTTTATTAAAATGGGTATTGGAAGGATAAAATATGATTGAATATTTACAAGAATTAAGAGTAAAAGATGGGAATCAAATAAGAATAATAAACAGTCACATATTCAAAGAGAAATATATGACTGATGATGAGATAGAAGCAAAGAAAGTTGAATTTTCTAAACATA
>ERZ772960.1209-NODE-1209-length-21143-cov-3.331705_pt1 | contig 21143 bp, 17 predicted proteins | sample MGYA00580678_ERZ772960 | MGnify/ENA primary metagenome ERZ772960 (study PRJEB29015, sample SAMEA2737930) | human oral metagenome | biome: human oral; feature: human-associated habitat; material: dental | place: China | collected 2059 ... | reverse complement strand
CGGGCAGATACAGTCTCTTCCCCAATCCCGGAAAGACAGAATCAGCCGACTGAGCTTCGGATTGTTCGTGTACACTGCGCCGCCCTCGCCCATCGTCATGTGATGCGGCGGATAGAAGGAGCTGGTGCCGATATCCCCCCAGGTTCCCGTAAAGCGGATTTCTCCGTCTATCGTATAGCGGGATCCCAACGCGTCGCAGTTGTCTTCGATAAGCCAGAGATGATGCTTATCACAGAATTTCTTGATGACCGCCAGGTTAAAGGGATTTCCCAGGGTATGCGCAATCATCACCGCCTTCGTTCTCTCGGAAAGCGCGTCTTCCAGACGGCTTACATCGATGTTGTACTCCGGCACCGTGACATCGAGGAAAACGGGAACCGCCCCGTACTGCAACATGGGGGTAACTGTAGTCGGGAAACCGCAAGCCACCGTGATGACCTCATCTCCTCTTTTAATCTGTCTTTCTCCGAGCTCAGCTGCCGTAAGCGTCATAAACGCAAGGAGATTTGCAGAAGATCCGGAATTCACCAGATAGGCGTGCTTTACGCCAATCCAATCCGCAAACTTCTTCTCAAACTCGTCTGCAAAACGTCCCGTTGTGAGCCAAAAATCTAAAGTGGCATCGGTCAAGGACAGCATTTCCTTCTCGTCAAATACGCGGGAAGCATAACTTACTCTGTCTCCCGGCTCGAAGGCTTTCTTCTTCTCTTTAAAGCTGTGGTAATATTCCGCTACCAAATTCTTGATTTCTTCGCGTGCCTCCGCTTCGCTCTTCCATTTTCCCATAAATCCTCTTCTCCTTTACTGCCCCATTCTCTCGCACCAGTTGGCATCCACATCATAGCCATAGGCATAAATTCTTCTGTAAGCCGACTCCTGCCAGGGCTCCCGGAAAGTGCCGTCTTCACTGATAAAGAAGTCCGCATTCATATACCGGATAATAATATAGCCGGAATCCTTCTGGTCAAAACCGTTTCCGCGGGAAAAATCGATTCCGTTCCCCGTATTCCTGCGCATAACCGCCTCCATAAGCGGAAGAGTGACTTCATTGATAGGGAGTTTCATGTCCGGAATATCGAGGAAAAACCCGCCCTTTTCCTTTAAAGAAACACAAAGATAGCCCAGGGTTCCGTTGCTGACACACTTGCAACGCTTAATGGCATGAAGGGGAATCTGATGCTTTGCTCCGATAATCACGCCGTCCTTCAGTGTAATATCCTTCTCTCCCAAAGTAAAACCAAGGTCGGTTTCCAGGCTATCCAGATTGTTCGGAAAAGCGCTTCCTAATTTACTCGCGGAAAGCGCCACAAGAAGTGCTTTTGTTTCTCTGATATTGTGCCCGTTATTCCAAGCTTGGGTATCCAGTTCAAACTCGGGAATCTCCTTACTGTCTTTCAAGTAGCAACGCACGTCGTAACTCTGATTGGAATTGCAATAGTTGGTGATGAGGGTTCTTTTTATCGCTGAAAAAGGAAAGGAAAACGCTTTCTTTCCATTTGCACTCTGATAAGAAAAACCATCCTTGGAAACCGTTAAGCTATGTCCGCCTCCCAGCATCCCTTTTGTTTCAAAATGAAATGTCTCCGTATCAAAAATTGTATGCATCTCTGTCTCCTCTTCCTTCTATGACACTCGTTATAAACAAGATGTCTCCGGCTTCGCCCACGCTATTTGTTACGAACGAGATACCGCACGCTTTGTGAGCGAAACTCGTTATGAACTAAAAAAAAGAATGCGCCGTGCTGCGCATTCTCTTCCCGAAAGCAAAACGCAAAGATATTGTAGTATTGCAAGGCAAAAATAGCAATGCCCATCTCCAATTCCTACTGTTTGGCCTGTTCCAAAGCCTTCTGCACCGCGTGGGCAATGCCTTCACTACTGGTAGTGGCTCCCGCTACGGCATCCACGTCGGTACTCTGCTTTTCCAGAATTTCCGGAATCACCTTCTTCTGTGCGTCAAAAAAATAGTCCTCATCATCCTTCGTTTTCACGATGTCGATGGCGGTCATCTTTCCGCCGGAAATGGTGACCTTTACCTCGACATTTCCGTTATAGGCGGAAGCCTTTCCGAGATATTCTCCGTCTTTATAAGCGCCTGATGCGCTGTTTGCATCCGAGCCTTTAGAATCGGAAGAACCATCCGAGGAATTCGCAGAGGCTTTATCTCCGGCAGCTTCTGCTGCTTTTTCGGAGGTATCTATTTTTTCCTCCCCGCGTCCGCTAGCTTCCCCGTTTCCGGTGTCTTCCACACTTCCTTTATTTTCCGCTTCAGTTTCCGCGCTTCCCTTACTTTCCGCTTCAGTTTCCTGCGCTCTGATTTTATCTACATTTTTCTCCAGTGCTGCGCGGTATTTCCCGGCACTGTAAAAGACGCTTAGAAAAAGACAGACAATGGGTAAAATCCCCGCAATGCGAAGCAGGGGAAATACCTTTTTCTCCCTAGTCTCCTTCTGCATTCTATACTGCCGAATCCGTAAGAATCCGTAGAATCCGAAAAGGAAGCTATAGAGCATCAGGGTGAAGAAATACTCTCCCTTTCCTCGAATCAGCGCCCCCTGATAGATAAAGAAGATGTGCAGGTACAAAAGAAGATAAAAAAGATAGGACCAGTTTTGTACCTTCTTCCAGGTCTTTGCCTGCATTTTCCGCCGAACGGTCTGAAAGGAGGTGATGGTAAGCGGAATTAACAAAAGAATCATGAGGCAAGACACGATAGCCGCATGAAGCTCCATCAGGCTGATGTGCCCCTGCCCGAAAAATACAGCACCGAAGTATTTTCCGCCAAAGGCCAGGTTGTGCGCCAAGGTAATCAGTGAGGCGGAAATCGCCATTTCCCCCCGAAGGAGATAAATCGTCTTTCTTCCGGAAAAGCGCTTCGGAAGCACCGGTGCAATCATCACCCAGATAAAGAGAGAGCCTGCGAGAATCCCCCTTTGCATGATTTTCTTAAAAAAGAAGTCCAAAAAGGGAAGTCCTCCCTCCCTTGGATAAAAGATGCTTACCAAGGAAAGGAGGATACAAATCCCATACAAGACTGCCGGCTTCTTCTTTACTGCTTTTCCAAAGAAATGGAAAAATGCCAAACTGCATAGTAAAGTAAGAATCACAATCATTGTACAACTACCTCGAATTTCACTTCAGGATATCCGTCTGCCTGAATCGTTACAGGATAGGTTCCGGGACCGTCAAAGTACTTTACTTCCTTATCATCTTTCTTGTAGGTCGCCTCGGTGTTTACACTACCGTCTTCATTGAAAATGTTCTTTCCGAATCTTCTTCCGGCACCGCCCTTAAATTCCTGCTCTCCGATAGTTGCGGAAGTTGTGGAATCAATGTAGTTTGCGATAGTCAGCTGATCTGCATTATCTGCAAGGCTTAACTTGTTGTTTTCAAAATGGAAGTCCTCCGCCTTTAAGCCGGATTCCACCAAAACAGTGAAGGATACATCGGAAAGCTTGTCGTTAGAGAATACCAGCTGATACTTTCCGGGCGTCATTTCCTTCGGCAGCACCAATACGCCGGCGGTGTCGGTATTTACCTCTCCCTTGACTTCACTCTTCTTGCTGAGAACCTTGCCGAGACTATAGCTGTCTTCTCCGGTGGAAAGCTGATAGTTGACTTTCGTTCCCTCCGGACTGTAGCTTACCTTCTCGTCTCCGCTCACCTTGTACTCTGTCGGCGCAATCTTCTTTACATGAAGATTTACGGGAATCTCTACGTCATCCTCATCCATTAAGAAATAGGTGATTTTTACAATGTCCTTGTCCTGCATATCTTCAAAACGCTTAAATTCCTTCTGGGCTTTATGGTTGGTATCCTCGAAAGCCACTGCGGAAAATGCCAACTCCTCCGGCTTTAACCAGATATTGTCCTCCTGCTTTAAGCCGTACTTTGCACCGTCCTTGGTTTCCAGAATCGCTCCCTGCACGGTTTCGGAATCGATATCCAAACCGTCCACATCAATTTCATAATTTCCATAGGAAGAGGTCGTCGTGATATCCGCTTTTACATCCTTCGCCTCATTTGTGCTACCCTGTGTCTTGGAAAGGGTTCCGTCGGAGTTTAATACTTTATATTCCTTCGGCTCCGTACTAACTTCACTTTCAATCGCTCCCATCAACGTAAGAAGCGCATTCTTGCTTTCCTTCTTCTCCTCTAAAGCCTTCTTGGCATCCTCATAGAGAGACTTCGGAATCGCAACATTCACATGCTTAATTCCCTTATAAACGGAGCCTTCTCCCTCTACTGCACCGTCCGCCATCACAAACTTCTCCACCTTCTCCTTCGTGGGAGAACTTACACTGTCATACATTCCGCTTTCACGAAAGCCGTCCTTCGCTACCTTGTCTTCCGCATTGAGCTGTGCTTTTATGTCCTTTCCCTCTTCCGGAGCAATATCCTTTAATTCTCCATAGTAAAAGTCCGCATAGGGAACGGTCATCTTTACAAAGACATAATCCGTCTTTTCCGTTTTCGCACTCGTCTCCGAAGCCTTCTCCGAGCCCGCCGCAGTGGTCGCAGTCTCCCCTTTCTTTCCGCAAGCCATTACGGAGGATGCTAAAAGGATGGCGGAAGCGCCAAGAATCCAATGTTTTCTCATAATTCCCCTTTCTCTTTTCCGGCAATATTCGTCAAGAACAAGATGTCTCAGGCTTCGCCTGCGTCACTTGTTAAGAATAAAAAAGTAGTATATACAAACAATAAGTTAGTATATACTACTTTTGTGCTGTATTATGCCAGACGAGGAAAAATCTGTCAATTCCCTTCTTAAAAGCTTTCCTTTTACTTCATTTTTACGCTTTCCAACCGAAGCTGTGCAGTTTGCTTATTCTGGATCCGTTGCTCTTCGGGTTCAAGCTGTTGTTCAGATACGGCGAACCGTCCTTATAAATGATTCGATAATACTTTAATCCTACTTCCGGGTCCTCTCCCGTCTCGTCCTGGTCGTCGGAATCCGTAACATAAACTCCCACGAGCTTCCCGCTTTCATCAAAATCCGCTCCCCAAAGGCTGACTACATGAGAATATGTTCCCAGCGGTCTATAGGAAATGCAAAGGGCGTGTCCTGCTGCAAGATGTTTCTTTACATCCTCCGAAAAAGTTCCTTTGAAGTTCCCTGTGTCATCCGTTTGCAGTTTCTCCTTTAACAGACCGTAGAGGAAACCGCCTCTTTCATCCATCGATTCGAAATCTGCTTTCGTATTGGTCGCCTTTTTCGGGGTATAGCCGTTTAGGAACAAATCCACCAAAGGACCGGTGTAAAATCCGTTTTTACTATGCCCGTAAATCAATTTAAAATAGTCAAAAATACGACTGTTCCACTGATCCGGACTAGACTGGTCCAGAAAGTCTTCCAGCGAATAGTTTTTCTGTCCCACACGGCGAACCACGTCTCCATGCTCGTGGATATAATCCTGTATCTTCTCTTTATTTTCCTGCAAATACCAGTGCAGCACATTCGAAGCGGTTGTTGCAAAGCAAAGATTCCGATCCACATCCTTGTTCTGCCCGTTTCTCGCCTTGTTTGTGTCATAATAGCCCTGACCGCGCGCAAATCTCGCCACACGGGTGAAATAACCGGAGTCTTCCTTCTCGATAAAATCTCCGCCCTCTTCCGTACTCTTCAAGTTAGGAATATGCACTCCCTGCACAAAAAAGGCGGTATATATTTCTCCGTTTGCGGCAGTGTACTGCGCTGTATTCTGATTTTCCCCTTCTTGCAAGGCTCTCTCTACTTGATCCGCATCACGACGGTGTTCTTCTTCGGTCTTTCCTTCCGTCTCTTTTGTTGTTGTTTCCGTTCCTTCTTCCGACTCTGCCGCTATTTCTTTCTCCGCGCTATTTCCCGAATTCTCCGTTTCTTCCTCTTCCGTTTTACCTGGCTCGAAAGCACTATAGCTTTTTATTTCCGCTGTTTTGGAGGAAGAAGACACGTCACTCGACGTTCCACCGTGAGCTCCCGAAGAAAAACCGCCTCCGCTACTGCCGCCGGAACTTCCTGAAAAAGAACCGCCTCCGCCTCCGCCACCTGAGCCTGTACGCGTAGCGAGACCTCCTCCAGAAGAACTTCCCGTTCCAAGCGGCACCGATTCTCCGGAAGCGGAAGACTGCGTAGCATTCCCTTCTACTCCGTTTTTCTGTAAATAAGCACTATAGCTTTTAGCATAGCCCTTATCCTTTTCGAAAACCGCTTTTCCCTGTACCGTCCATTGTCCGGACTCTGCAAGCTGATAGCCGCCTACGCTTTCGTTCGATGCCATCGCACCGTTTTCTTTCAGAAAATAGCAATTTCCGTCCACCCAGGTCCAGCCGGTCGCCATTTTTCCCTGCTCACGCGCGTCGGTCTTTAAGAAATACCATTTTCCACTGTCCAGAATCCAGCCGTCCGCCATCTTTCCGCTCGTCGGATCCAGATAATACCAGGAATCTCCCAAGTGTAGCCAGCCTTTCCGCGCGACACCGTTTTCCTGATACTGCCATGTGCCGGAGACTTCCACCCATTTTCCTTCAGCGAAAGCTTCCGTTATAAAAAAACACGAAAAAAAGAAAACCGTCATGCATAAAAATGGAATCTTGACGAGTTTTCCTTCTGTTTTCTCTTTTCTCAATTTTATCTTGTCTATTGCTTTTTTCATCTTTTCCCTGCTTTCCTAAGACGCATCGACGCTTACTTCGTGCGTCTGAACGAGATACCGCACACTCCGCGATGAAAACCCGTTAAGAATAACAAAGCCACCCGAGAGATTTTCGATAAAAATCCCCTCTCTTCTTCTGCTACAACATTACACTCTGTATCAAAAGTATATCGGCAAAAGATAAAATAATATTAATTTTTAAGAGTTTAGAGGACTATCCTCCACTTCTCACTGCAACCCGGTGTTTTTTCAGCGCCTTTTTCAGTTCCTCGAGCTTCTGAAGGCCTCTCTTATTCACTCCAATCATAAAGCACTTAGCGATTCCTTTCTTCCGCCGGATTTTTACGATATAGCGCCTGCCGCCTCTCCCGCTACCTTGGCTGATATGGACTGACACCATTTCCGAGAACGGCACTATGCGTCTTCCTATGCAGTAAAACGCAGCATGAATATAGAGAGTATCCCCTACGATATGAAACGGTTCCCAAAACTTCCCGCCGCTTTGTAAAATGGATATTCTCCGAAACAACCAAAAAGCGCAGACCGCCAGTAATAAATAATTAAATGGATTGAAAAGTGGATTCAACAACCACTCTTGCAGGGAAATAGAAAACTGTTCCAGTATCTCCGTCATCCCTTCCTGCCTTTCTTCTCAGAATGGATACTCTTTTTCAAAAAACACACGGATAAAAAACAACACGCATCTTAATATCCCCATTTTCTTACGGCAATTCTGTGCTGAAAAAGTGCTCGCTCCAAGTCTTTCAGCTGTCTCTTTCCTTTCTTATCTGCGGAAAGAACAAAGCACTTAATCAGGCCTTTTTCTCTATGAATCTTCACGGTAAACCTACCGCCCCATTTTCCTCTAACATAATCAATATCTACCGTCCTCATCTCCGAGAAAGGAACATCCCGCCTTCCTATACAGAAAAGCCCGGCATGAATATATAAGATATCGCCCGTAATATGATAGCAATCCCAAAAATGCCCGCCGGTTTTCAGAATCGAAAATCTTCGGTAAAGACAAAGCAACTGAAGAAATAGAAAAACCCCATAGAGTAGGGGAAAAAAGGAATCCCCTGCCGTGGATAGTAAACCGGTTCTGAGATAATCCAGCCACTCACTAAGCATCCCTTTTACCCTTTCTTTTCAAAAGTCTCCGGTGAATAGTAGACCACCTGTGTTCCTCCGTTTTCAAAGGAAAACGGAATATAGAGGAGGTCTTTCATCGCTTCCATCAGACCTTCCTGCTTCTCTTTCTCCACGTAGAAAAGCAGGAAACCGCCTCCGCCCGCACCAAGGAGCTTTCCGCCAAGCGCGCCCGCACGCATACCGATTGTATAAAGCTGATCTATGCTGTCCGTACTGATGCTTTTCGCTGTCCGCCGCTTTAACTCCCAAGTAGTATGGAGAAGCCTTCCAAAATCATCCAGGTCTCTATCCTGATTACAGAGAATGGCTTCTCCCTCATTCACGAGTTCTTTCATATCCCGGAGAAGGGCAAGCTTGTCCTCCGGAGAACTGCTTTGATTCGCTTTCTGAATTTCAGAAGAAAAGCGGGTGAAGCCGGTAAAGAAGAGCATCAGATTCTCATTGAGTTTCTTCTTCCGCTCCGGGGAAATCAGAATCGGACTCACCCGGTAACCTTCGGCAGAGAAATCGATTCGATTCAATCCGCCGTAAGATGCCGCAATCTGATCCTGCCAGCCTCCCGCCTCGTTGCAAAGGACTCTCTCCAGATAAATCGCCTGATCCGCCAGGGTCTTCTTGTCGACATACTTTCCTTTTAAGGCATGGAAGGCATGGAGCATTCCTACTGCGAAAGAAGAGCTCGTCCCAAGTCCCGACCTTGCCGGCAAGTCCGCCTCATACATCAGACGAATTTCCTGCATATTGAGCATCCGCATCGCTTCACGTATCGCCGGATGCTGAATCTCATCCAAACTGTTCACCCGCTCCGTCTTCGAGTAAGAAAGCTCCGTACTGTACTGGAAAAAAGGCGGGAGATGGCGGACATTAACATAGCAGTACTTATCAAAGCTCGTGGAAAGAACCGCTCCGCCATACTCCTTAAAATAGTCTTCCATATCCGTTCCGCCGCCGAAAAACGACATCCTAAATGGGGTTTTTGTAATAATCAATTTTGTTCTCCTTCTTCACATTCTTTTTCCATGTTCTTCTTCTCGGAAACAATATAAATCGGTCTATCCTTGATTTCTTCAAAAAGTAACGCGATGTACTCCCCGATAATCCCGACCACGAAGAAAAGAACGGCAAACATAAAGCAAAGTAGCACGACTATGGTTGCATATCCGGACGGGGCGCCTTTTCTGGTAAACAAGGTATACAGTAAGAGAAGCACTCCCAGAAACATACTGCAAATCGAGGCAAAGATGCCCAGCTTCAGCGGAAGATTCGAAAAGGTCAGAATGGTGTTTCGGGAGAAATCCCAGAGCTTTCGAATAGAATAATGGCTCTGTCCTCCCTGCCGTACACCGGCCTGATACTCTATCTTCGTCTTCGGAAAACCCACGGATTGGACGTAGCCGCGTAAGTAACGAACCTTTTCCCGATAATACTTCTTTAAAACCGCCTGCACATCCTTCGAAATGCCGAAAAAATCGGAAGCATTTGCCTCAAAATGCAGAGAGGACAGCTTGTTTAATATCCAATAAAAAAGAGAGGAAGTCAGGTTCTTCACGATACCGGCAGAACCGTTTTTCGTCCGGACCATGGAAACGACATGAAAGCCTTCCTCATACTTCTGAAGCATCGCGGGAATCAACTCGGGAGAATGCTGTAAATCCGCATCCATAAAAATCAGGAAATCTCCCCGGGCATAATCGAGCCCTGCCGTCATCGCCGCTTCATGCCCGAAATTGCGGGAAAAATGAAGCACGCGCACAAGTTCCGGATGACTCTTTGCAAGTTGATCCAAAAGGAGCGGACTCCGGTCTTTAGAGCCGTCGTCCACGAAGAGAATCTCCGGCTGATAATTCTCCCTCGTTTTCTCACAGACCTCTCTGCACACGGAAAAGAATTTCTCGATGCTTGCCTCTTCATTGTATACCGAAACAATGACACTATACTTCTTCACCCTTTTTCTCCCACTCTTTAAATCATTTCCTCATGGCTCGGCACACGGTCTTCCTCTCTCGGAAGCAGTTCATAACGGCCATATAACATCCGTAAAATGGCATCATACCCCTTCGGTATCGGAAGCTTATACCCCTGAAAATCTCCCTGAATGAGCGGTTTCTCCCAGTCGTAACGGGAAATGCAATACTGAAAATCCGGTTGATAGTTCGAAAAATACAGTTTTTCCCCTTTTTTGCCCGCTCTCGCCCACTTCTCCTGCACACGGAAGAGAAGAGGCAGCGGAAAAACTTTCCCCACTGTGGATAAAACCCGGACAAAGAGACGGGACAATCCCTTATACTTTGCAAAGTGAATGACTCTTCTGTGCCCCATTGCAAGACCGAAAATCATCTGCTGTCGAAAGGTATAGAGCTTCGCAAGGAAGGCATTCTCCGGCAAATCATCCAGAATAAAGCAATCCACCCAAATATGATTCAGCTTTCCTTCATAAAAGCGATCGCCGTCCGTTTCCGTTCCCTTCCCGCGTCTAGCCGTAGAGACATCCACTACTCTCGGCACGAAATCATAGAAGGCTTTTCCTTCCTGAAAACTCTCCGGCTGCACAAGGCGAAAATCAGCGGAAAGTTCCTTCTCTGCAACGCTCTGAAAACGCGCCCAATCTTCCCGCAAAAAGCAAATATCCACATCATCATCCCAGGGGATAAAGCCTTTGTGTCGAACCGCTCCGAGAAGTGTACCCGCATCCAAACGATAGGAAATCCCGTACTTCTCGCATATTCTATTGATTTCCAGAAGAATACCCAGGCCTTTCTTCTGCTTTTCCTTTAAGTTCATTATGATAACACTCCCCTATTTTGTAGATTCCCGCCGTTACAGTAATGTGACTTCCCCTATAGCGAAACCTCTGCCTCAATAAAGATGACTTCCTCCATATCCAGATTATCCCTCTATAGAATGGGAAAACTCCACTTTACGACAGATGAAAAAAGTAACTGATTTGCTTCTTCGAAAAAGCACGCATATCCTCCCCCTCATTCCACGCTTTATACCAGTCTACCGTTTCTTTGACGGCTTCTCTCACCGTATAGCGTGGCTCCCAATGAAAGGTCTTTCGCAATTTTTCCGTGCTTAATTGCAGAAATCCCGCTTCATGCGGTGCATTCTTCTCCGCTGTATTTTCCCAGCTTGCCCCGTCTCCCCAAAACTCTGTGAACAGACCGACAAGTTCTCCCGTGTGGATTGCATCCTCTACACTCGGGCCAACATTGTACTGCGAGGCATAGCGTTTCCCCTCCAGATAGGAAAAGGTCTCTTTGGAAAGTCCCTTCACATATCCAGCCTGTCTCGCCGCAATCTCCAGATAGACAAGAAGCGGCTCTAAAACGTGCTGGTACGGGCGAACCGAGTACGGATTACGTACGCCGATTTTCTGTCCCCGCACGACTGCCCGCACCGCATCCGGAATAATCCGATCCTTTGCAAAATCTCCGCCGCCGATGACATTGCCGGCTCTTGCCGTGGAAATTCGCGGAAATACACGCTGTCCGTTCTCTTCTTTTTCCTCATTAAAGAAAGATTTCTGATAACTGTGCGTCAGAATCTCCGAACAGGACTTGGAATTGGAATAGGGATCGAAGCCGTCCAGTTTTTCTTCCTCCGTAAAGGCATGATGCTCCATGTCATTGTTCTCATAAACCTTATCCGTCGTCACATTCAAAACGGAACGGACGGTAGGAATATGCCGAATGGATTCCAGCAAATTCACGGTTCCCATAACATTGGTTTCGTAGGTTTCTCTCGGAAACAGGTAGGACTCCCGGACAATAGGCTGTGCTGCCAGGTGAAAAACCAGTTCCGGTCGCGCCCACTCCATCAGGGAACGAAGCTGCTCATAATTTCGTACATCCCCTTCAAAAGAGTAAGCAGGGGGCGTAGGGTACAGGATGCTGAAGAGTTCCCCTTCCTTCGCGGGAAGGCTGTATCCGTAGACTTCCGCTCCCAGTTCTTCCAGAAGCAGGGTAAGCCAGGAGCCTTTGAAACCGTTATGCCCGGTCACAAAGACACGACGTCCCTTGTAAAATTCCTTTAAATCCGAAAAACTAATCATCTTACCACCTCTTCCAGGGCGCTTTGCCGCTTGCCCAAAGTTCTTCCAGGAGCTTCTTCTCCCGCTGTGTGTCCATACACTGCCAGAAACCCGGGTGATAGTAGCCGGCGAGCTTTCCTTCAGAAGCAAGCGCCTGCATCGTACTTTGTTCCAAAATCGTCTGATCATCTTGAAGATAGCGGAAAATTTCCGGTTCCAGCACCATAAAACCGCCATTAATCACTGCGCCGTCCTTTTCTTCCTTCTCCCGAAAAGAATGAATAATCCCTTCTTTATCGACGTCAAGAACCCCCTTCTGCTGGGTAAGATTGACCATGGTAATGGTTGCCACCTTCCCTTTCTTCTTATGAAAAGACAGGAGTTCCTGCAAGTTTACATCCGAAACACCATCTCCGTAAGTCAGCATAAAAGGCTCATCATGCAAATACTTCTCGACCCTTTTGATTCGTCCTCCCGTCATCGTGTGCAGACCTGTATCCACCACAGTGACCTTCCAATCCTCCGCCTCACTGTTATGAACCTCCATCGTATTCTTCGCCATATCAAAGGTGATATCCGCATTATGTAAAAAATAGTTGGCAAAGTATTCCTTAATGACGTACTGCTTGTACCCTGCCAGAATAATAAACTCATTAAAGCCATAGGAAGAGTAGTATTTCATGATATGCCAAAGAATCGGCATCTCTCCGACTTCAATCATGGGTTTCGGCTTTAAATGGGACTCCTCCGAAATTCTGGTTCCAAGACCTCCCGCAAGAATAAGTACCTTCATCCGTTCTCTCCTCCGTTATCTTATCTGTTCTCCTTCTCTCTCTGAACTTTTCGAGTATACCACAGAAGCATGCCGAAAGCGAAGCCCAGTAAAGAAGGAAGAAGCCATGTTAACCCCATCGAAAAAAAAGGAAAAGGAGAAAAGAAAGAAAGAACCGCTGCCGCTCCGGGCAATCGGGAAAGAGCCCCCTCCAGCAGAACCTTCAACGCATCCAGGAAGGCGAAGGGAATCGTACAGTAAATCGCCGATTGGAAAACCGCGCGGTCATACGAAAAGGCTTTTCCAAAAAGGCAAAGGATAATCAACACGATGCAGATCGGATAAATAAAGAACAGCACCGGAACCGCATACTGAATGATACGGCTCAGGCCGATATTCGATATCACGAAAGAACAAATCGTAAAAAGAAAGACATAAATCCGATAGGAGAAACGCTCCGGAAACATCTCCTGAAACGCCATTGCCGCGGAACTGATTAATCCCACCGCTGTTTTCAAACAGGAAAAATAAATAATCACCGCAAGCAGAATTCCGCCAAAGCGATGAAAGTAGAACGTAGAAAGAGAATGCAAGGTATCTCCTCCATTTTCCTGCACGGAAAAGACCAGGCGGCTCTCCGCACCGGCATAACTCAGAGCAAAGTAAAGTAGCACCATAAGGAGCGCCGCAAGACTTCCGGAAAGAACCGTCACGAAACGAAAGCGCTTTTCCGCCTCTTCTCCCGCACTTTCCTCTCCCGTTCTTTCCTCGTTTCCCTGCATAGAACGGATGGTCTGAATCAATACATTCCCGAAGGCAAGTGCCCCCATCACATCCATCGTATTGTATCCTTCAAAAATGCCCTTCAAAAAACTGCCCTTCTCATATCCCAAAACCGGGTTTAGAGAGCGTAGCCCTCCGATAGGAAACAATACCGCCACAAAGAGAAGTATCCCGAGAAAGAGGAGAAAGAGCGGATTCAGTACTTTTCCTACATAGGTAAGAAGTTTCCCCGGTTTCAAAGAAAGAACGAGGGCAAATACAAAGAACAGAAAACTAAAAAGAAAAAGCATTCCCTGCTTTGTATCTTCCGGTAAAAACGGAACCACTCCTACCTGAAAAGGAACGGTTGCTGTCCTGGGAATAGCGAAAAGCGGTCCAATACAGAGGTAGAGGGCCGTCGTAAAGAAAATGGAAAATTTCTTTCCCACGAGTTTTGCCATATCCGTAACACTCGCACTATTACTTGAGGAAAGTGCCAGTACCGATAAGAGAGGAAGTCCCACACCGGTAATACAAAATCCAAGGGTTGCCACAAAAACTTCGACCCCTGCCCTCTGTCCCATGGAAACGGGAAAAATGAGATTTCCCGCGCCGAAAAGCATCCCGAAAAACATAGAGGATACCAGTACGATTTCTTTTAAACTGTTTTTCTTCATCTATTTTCCTTGTACTAAAAAAGGGAAATTTTTTCATTTCCTTTTCTTCCACGCATACTTGAGAAAAAGGAAAGCAAAACCCAAACTATATAACACTGAACCACTGAACCGTGAGCCGCTGAGCCGCTGAAAAGTATATCATGGAAGCCGTTCTTTGCCTATCTGCAAAAAATTCATTTATCTTTTCCCACTTTTTACCGATGGATACTAGACAGGAGAATCATTGCAGATCGTTTCGTTTCAGAAAAGAAGAAGTCTCGCGACTTATGCGTGATACCGCCTATACATTAAGAAGTGTGCATTTTTTCATGCAAACTCCTCTTCTAGTGTTAATGGAAATTCCGTCATACGTCTTCACGGTTCTTCCATTGCGTCGGAAATGGGCACAAAGGACTGCAGATTCAATTTCAAGGAGGAAAAAAAGATGAAGAAAGAAAAGAGCCAGAAGAAGCTTGCTCTGCCAAAGAGGATGAACCTAAGTACCAGAATTTCCCTTCTTCTGGCAGTAGTCACATTCTGTATGCTGACTGCATTGATTTACTATTTGATTCACTCGTTCAGAATCGCCATGAACAAGCGAATCGATGATAACATGGAAGATAAGGCCATTGCTGCCAGTTCAAATTTTTCTTCCGCGCTTTCCAATGTGGAAGGGGTTTCTAATAACTTGTTATCCGGAGTACAGATGATTATGCAGGCACCGCCCGAAAAGGCGGGAGACGCCCCAGTAAATCCCTGGAAGATTTTGACCGGAAATGGCGAAGCGCCGAAATCCATAGGCGGAATGACTCCCGTTACGTTAAAGAGCCAGATTGTAGACAGTGTTATTCCGTACAACAAGCACATCGGAGAAGTATACATCGTGAACACGATTTACTCCGTTCTGGAGGCGAATCCTTCCGTTATCGGTGCCGGTGTTCTCTTCGAGCCGAATGCCTTCCTTCCGAATGTAAAGGATTATTCTCCTTACATTTCTCAAAGCAGTATGAAGGACATGGAAATCACGAACTACCAGTATAATGACATCGCGGACAAGGACTACTACGCTACCGTAAAAGAAAGTAAGAAGAAGTATTTTACTGACCTCTATACCGAAGAGGAAAATGGGAAGACGCACACGGAAATGACCTTCAGTAACCCGATTGTTATCAACGGAGAGTTCAAGGGCACCATCATCATGGACCTTGATGCTTCGATTTTAAACAGTATCAAACAACAAGACCCGAGTTTCCCCAGTATGTTTACAAACGTAATGGACAACAACGGCATTCTCTACAGCGAGAAGGCAAATATCAACGGAAAGGCTCTGAAAGACATCCTTCCGGAAAAAGCGATGAAACAGCTGCAAAGCGGTTTTGCTACGAAGAAGGCCTTTTCCAGAAAAATCACGAATGAGCTCGGTGTAGACCGAAGAGAGTATTACAGCCCCATCAACCTTCAGGGCAGAACCTGGTGGGTACGTCTCTCCATTACAGAAAAAGACTATGGCAGAGAAGTCGACAGACTCGTCAACATGGGCGTTCTCTTCGGCGTACTCTGTGTCATCCTGCTTGCCGGGGTAAGTACACTGATTATTAGAAAGAGCTTAAAGCCGTTAAAGAGTGTTGCCGATGCAGGAAAGAAACTCTCCGCAGGAGACTTCGACATTGCCTTAAACTACAACAAGCAGGATGAAATCGGAGACATTATCCTGGCAATGCAGAGCGTCGTTGACCGCATCCGTTCCATCATTTCGGATCTTTCCGAAAAGCTCGGCGAACTTGCTAAAGGAAACTTTGCTATGGATTTGGAAGACGCAAACGGCTACTACCAGGGAGCGTATCGCCCACTCCTCGCTTCGTTAAATGAAATCACGGATGACTTGTCAAACACCATGAGTGAAATCACCTCCTCCGCAACGGAAGTAAACAATGGCGCAGAGCAGGTAAGCAGCGGTTCACAGACACTCTCACAGGGTGCAACAGAGCAGGCTTCTTCTATTGAAGAGCTCAGCGCTACCATGAACGACATCTCCGAGAAGATTAAAGAAACTGCCGGTATGGCAGAAAAGGCTTCGGATATGAGTAAGGATGCCGGTGACGCAGTAAGCGAGAGTAACGACAAGATGCATGAGCTTTCTCTTGCTATGCAGGACATTACCGAGAAGTCCAACGAAATCAGCAAGATCATTAAGACCATCGACGATATCGCTTTCCAGACAAATATCCTCTCTCTGAATGCCGCAATCGAGGCTGCAAGAGCCGGTGTCGCAGGAAAAGGCTTCGCTGTCGTTGCCGATGAAGTCGGAAATCTCGCGCAAAAGTCTGCAAAGGCTGCGCAGAATACTTCCAGCCTGATTGAGGAAACGATTGATGCGGTAAATAAGGGGGCACGCATCTCCGGAGAGACTGCGGATTCCCTGAAGAATGTATCTGATAGAACGGCTACAATTAACCAGATTATCAACGACATCAATTCCGCATCCGAATCTGAGGCGGAAGGAATCACACAGATCAGCATCGGTATGAACCAGATTTCTTCCGTAGTCCAGACGAACTCCGCAACTGCAGAAGAAAGTGCCGCTGCATCCGAAGAGCTTTCCGGACAGGCACAGATTCTGAACGATCTGGTCAGCAAGTTTACTTTGAAAAGGTAATGCATAAAAGAGCGTAAAGTTATAGACAGACCTGTATTTAAAGAAAAGAATACTATACAGAAACAAAAAGAAGCGGTGAAAAGGAATTCCTTTTCACCGCTTCTTTTTGCCTAACGAACGCGGATTCCTGCCATCACCTCTCCAATAGGCGCGTGGATCGCTAAGTCCGCCTGTAAGGTTCTTCCCGTCTCCGCTTTATTGATGACCACAAGGTGCTTTCCCCGGAAATAATCGATAAAACCTGCTGCGGGATAAACCACAAGAGAGGTCCCGCCGATAATCAGCGTATCCGCATTCGTAATCGCCGTAACGGCATCCTGTATCGTCTTAGTGTCTAAGCTTTCTTCATAAAGCACCACATCCGGTTTAATAACGCCGCCGCAGGAACAATACGGAATCCCCTCTGACTCTTTGATAAACTTCGCAGAATAAAACTTGTGGCAGCGCAGGCAGTAGTTCCGATGAATACTGCCGTGCAACTCATAGACAATCTTACTTCCCGCCTTCTGATGCAGGCCGTCAATATTCTGTGTTACCACCGCTTTCAATTTTCCGGCTTGTTCCAGCTCCGCAAGTTTCCGATGAGCCGCATTCGGCTCCGCATCAAGACAAAGCATCTTTTCTTTATAGAAGCGGTAAAAGACTTCCGGCTTCGTAAGAAAAAAACTGTGGCTGATGATTCGTTCCGGCGGATAACTGTATTTTTCATGATAGAGCCCGTCCTCACTCCGAAAGTCCGGAATTCCGCTTTCCGTGGAAACGCCCGCCCCGCCAAAAAATACGATACTTTTGCTCTCGTCAATGATCTCCTGTAAGGCGCCGATTTCTTGTTCGTACATCCTATTTATGACTCCCTTCCACCATGTATTTCCGCTCTGTCTCTCTCGGCTACGCATGCCATTCTTTGCAATCTATAAAAAGAAACTGTAGAATAGACACAGTTCTACGGTATTCTACGGAATTTCTTTTCCACACCATCATTATACACTTTACAGGGAGGAACGTTAATTATGGAGTTTCTATTTGTTGCAATGGGCGGTGCGATTGGCGCTATGGCAAGATATGCTATCAGTCTTATCCCGATTAAATCAGAATTTCCCATCTTGACCCTGATTACAAATGTTTTAGGCGCGATTTTGATCGGTTTTATTGTAGGATTTGCGAGTAGCAGAGACAATATCTCCGGAAACACCGTACTTTTCTGGAAAACCGGAGTATGCGGCGGATTCACTACCTTCTCTACCTTCTCACTGGAAGCATTTCATCTAATGGAGCACAAGCAATACAGCCTAAGCGGAGTCTATATCACGCTGAGTGTTCTGTGCTGTCTCCTGGGAATCCTATGCGGAAACAGACTGGCGGCAATGATAAAGGGCTCCCTCTGTCCATGAGGCTTGGAATAACACGCCATATCCATTTCTTTCAACAAATATAGAACGAATAGTCGATATCTTTTTCTGCGCTGATATGATACGCCTCTTCAACATCGCTCCCCCAACTGTCTATGCCACCGACTCCACGAACTGCACCATAGATGCATAACACCGTTCTTCTCGCCGGCGGTAATTCTTCGTGGTGTAAAGCATTCTCAATTTCACTTGCAGTATAGGGCAGGCATGAAAAATCGAATTTAGTGTCTGCCTTTTCAATCCGAAACGTATGATTAGATACATCCGTTTTGCTGTTGTCCAGACTTGTACGGCGTGTAACTTCAAGCCATTCCGTATCCATTCTCATACCACATTCCTGCGGCACGATATAGGGTGTCAAACTGAGATCGGTAACTTCAAATACACCTTGTTGCGCACCCGCTTTTCGATCCGGATACGTCTCTCCTGACAAGCCTTTATAAATATACTTTTCTGCAACTGTGGGCATAATAAACCGCATGCCAAAAACCGGAAGTTCCGGAAGATCCTTCTTTCCATCATAGTGCACATCTACTTTGATTTTTCCGGACGGATTGACGGTATATGACACGATAACGGTCGTAGCGGGAACAGAGATGGTCTTATACAGATACCGGACCGTTACTTCATTTGCCGGTACATCTCCACCATAGCTGTTGTTATCCGGTGCCTTATAATTCTGCACCGTTCCATCCGTAATTACTGTAATGTCCTGACAATCAATAAACATATCCGCTGCAAGCCAATTACCACTTTTAATGTGAAATTTACTTCCTCTGTCATTGTCTGTCAAAGCTCTCCAAAATGTAGGCTTAGGACAGCGAAATAGCCATTCATATCCATCCTTCACTATCGATTCAAGCCCCCCCTGGGCATAGGAAAAAATGTAACTAAACCCCTCTCCATGTACGCCAAGAGTAAAATCGCCATATACCACCCTTAATTTTTCATTATCTGTATAAGCCATAGTAATACCTCACTTCCTGCATTGCCGGTTTCTCTCTACGGTCTGCGAATAAAATACCATTTGCAGAAAATTCATAATCGGCAGGTCGATCTTCAAAATCACCGCCATAACGGAGAACATCCTTCCCTGTAACCGGATCTTTTACCAAGATTGCCTGATCTATGAAGTCCCAAATAAATCCGCCTTGATACGAGTCGAATTCATCAATCAGCTTCATGTAATCCCCAAGACCACCCATTGAGTTCCCCATATCGTGCATAAACTCGCATAAAATGTACGGCTTTTTCGGTTTACCGCTTAAATATTCCGCTACATCCTTCGGCCTTACGTACATCCTGCTCTCCAGATCTGAAATTGTATCTTCGTATGCTCTATTGTAATAAGAACTTTCGTAATGAACCAAACGCCCATCCTTCTTATCCTTAAAATAAGCATTCATCGCCTCGATGTCATCGCCTGCATAAGACTCATTCCCCAGAGACCAGAATAAAATCGAAGTATGGTTTTTAAAAGTTTCAAAACTGGTTCTTGCACGATCCATAACAGCTTCTTTCCACTGGGGAATAGACCCCGGCACGTTGCAAGACGGTTCAATAGCACCGAGCTTTTGAAAACTTCCATGACTTTCAAGATTGCACTCTGCCATGACATAAATTCCGGCTTCATCGCAAAGAAAATACCAGGGGATTTGATCCGGATAATGGCAGGTACGTACGGAATTGATATTATTTTTCAAAATACATGCTATATCGGAATGCATCTCCTCCATTCCGATGCATCTTCCGGTCTTTGAGCTCCATTCATGACGGTTAACCCCTGTGATGACGAGACGCTTTCCATTTAGATAAATGACCTTATCCATGATTTCCACTCTTCTAAAGCCAATATCATACGGTACAAGCTCCAGTAACTCTCCATTCTCGGCATTTTTTAACGCAATGGTTGCTTGATATAGATAGGGGTGGTGGTTATCCCAAGATTGAATCGCACCAACATCCGTATATATTTCTCCCGTGAGGTTTCCGTTTAAGCCTTGTAATGGAACACTGTTCTCCGCAACCACATTCCCTTCTCTATCTCTCAACACAAACTGCGCATGGACAGTGACTTGCTTTCGAGCAGATACTCTCATGCTCACCGCTATACTTCCATGTTCATTGTCCGGGTTCAATACAGGCTTAAACCACACATCCTCCATATGGACATCCGGCACTGCTTTCAACGTAACATTTCTAAAGATTCCAAAAAAACGGAAGAAGTCCTGATCTTCCAAAAATGCTGCTGTACTCATTTTATGAACTTGTACGGCAAGGATATTATTTTTTTCACGAATATACGGTGTAAGATCAAACTCAGAGGGTGTAAAACTATCCTCAGCGTAACCCACAAACTGCCCATTAATCCACAAATACATCGTTTCCTCTACTCCTTCGAAGCAAATGCGGATTCTTTTTCCAAGCATCGTCGGTTTTAAATCAAAATGTTTAAGATAAGAGCCCACAGGATTATAGCTCGCTTCCGAAAACATTCCTTCCTCTGCTCCCGTGCTGTCCAGGCTATACGCACCTCGGTGGTACTCTTTGCCTTCCCATGGATACATGGTATTGATATAGCGAATCTGATCATATCCGGCTAGTTCGATATGCCCCGGCACCATGATTTTATCAAAATCGGAAGCATCAAATCCCTCTTCATAAAAGTTGCCGGGCCTACTCGCTGCATTTTTGCTAAAAGCAAACTCCCACTGACCATTCAGTGACTGTGATAAAGGATTATCCGTTTTTCCCATATCCGCATAATCCATATAGTATGAATGGTCACTATGTGCATCCAATTGATTCACACGAAAAATTTCCGGATTATCCAACCATTTTATGCAAGCGTTCATAGAGCTCCTTTCTTTTTTGCAAACCTCTGATACCTATCCTCATTTCTGAATACACGATCGTAATCATCTTCCTCTTGATGATAAAACCAACCCGGACGAATAGAGACATCTGTTTCCGCAGGATAATATGCCAAAATTTTTTCGGAATGCAAGCACTCCCGACTGCCTAAATCGGCTTGCGTCTCATCTAGCGGTCGACTGCGAAACTCTTCA
>ERZ772960.1208-NODE-1208-length-21155-cov-13.687536_pt1 | contig 21155 bp, 16 predicted proteins | sample MGYA00580678_ERZ772960 | MGnify/ENA primary metagenome ERZ772960 (study PRJEB29015, sample SAMEA2737930) | human oral metagenome | biome: human oral; feature: human-associated habitat; material: dental | place: China | collected 2059 ... | reverse complement strand
CCTGCCGGGGTGCTGTCGTGCAGATCATAGCTAATCGAATAGGTCTTCCGCGTCCACTTTGCATAGTAGTCGCGGTTTCTTGCCGGATTCTCGCTCGTTGTGAGCTGGGTCTGCGCTGTGCCCGTGAAAGCAGGGTTATCATACCAGCCGCCAAAGGTGTAGCCCGGCCAGGTCGGCGCCGCAAGGGTGATATTCGGATCTGTGACCTTGTAGTGCGCAGCCGTGTTCGGATTCACTGCAAGGCTCGCCGTGCGGGAACCCGCCGTGACGTTCATGTGGTAGTGGATGTCATACTGGTTTTCCGTCCAGTTTGCGGTCATCGTAATCACGCCGTTATTCGTGAGCACAAGATCCGTCGGTGTCGCACCGTCCGCATAGTTGTTGCCGTCCGAACCCGTCCAGCCGTTAAAAGTATAGCCGTTCAGCGCGAACAGGTTCGTGAGATTTACCGGCGTGCTACCGGTAATGGTGCGGTCGGGCATCGTACCCGTCGCGGTCTGACCCGCCGGTGCATTCGCAACAAACTTGACCGTATAGTGGTGCGGGTTTCTCGTCACGGTACCCGGCAAATAGGTAATCGTATAAGTGCCGAGCGGCACACTGCCCGCCGTGCCGTTGTCAAAGGTCGTCGGATTCTCAGCTGTCACCGGCAACGTCGGATGTGCCTGTGCCGTCGAACTGTTGTCAAAATTCACCATCAGTGCACTTACGCGGTCAGTGCCGATGAAACCACCTGTAATCGTCGCATCACTCACTGCCCAGGTGAGCGGCTCGGTCGCCGTCACCGTGCGGTCATTCATCTTGATTGTGATGTTCCGCGTAATCTGTCCGCCCGTTCCGTTGGTAATCGTGCCGTTGCTTCCCTGCACAGCCAGATTACTTGCCGGATTTGTCGCATTGATCGTGCCGTTGTTCGTGACATTGTGGCCGGATGGCACCGTCAGCGTGTGACCGTTCAGGTCAATCGTGATGCCAGCCGGAACGGTCTGGGTGAGCGTCGTATCGCCGATTAATGTGATCGGCGCATTGCCGTTCTGCTGCGACCAGGCAATCGCGGCATCCGCGTCATTAAAGTAATAGTCATTTCCGCCGAGTGTCGCCTTCACCTTGTGGTCGGTGCTCAGCGAAGGCTGTTCACTGCTCGTGTGACTGCCCGGGTCCTTATTGTAGCCGCTGAACTCGACAAAGTAGCCCTGAACAATGCTGTGGACATTTGGCAGGTCATTCCAGTTTCCGCCGAAATGCACCTGCATCACAGCCTCATACCCGTCTGAACCCTGCGACGCAGAGTCCGGCTGATAAGGTCCCCAGCGAAGATACGAGCCATTCATCGCGGTACCGGTCACGGCATTGAAGTACTCATGTCCCGTCTCTGGTCCATCTTGCCAGCGCCACCTGTTCCAGGTTCCAGTGCCTACGCTGCCAGCATGCATGTAATTGTCGTAGATGCCGCTCGGACGAGTGGCTGCCGAACCGTCGTGCCAGGCAGGAATACTCGCCGCATCATTGATTCCGTCAAAACGTGCGCCGCCCGACCAGGCGCCCACGCCCGTGATCGCATCCAGACCCACATCTTCGTCATGCGATGTGATGGTTGCCAAATAGCCTGTCATGCCGTCGAGTTTATAGCTCTTCGCCTTGTTATAGCTGTCCACCCAGCTGATACTGGGCGCATCTACATACATGTAGTAATGCTCGGCGCTGTCGCCCGCGACTGGATTTGGGATCGTCTTCTTGGTGATCGTGACGTTGCCGCTCGGCAGATTGTTCGCGCCGTTGCCGAGCTTGATCTTTAACTGCTGGCTCGCGCCCGCCGCCGTGAGCGTAAATTTCAGATTGTTCTCGATAAAGGCCTTCGTCTCGGCCGCGGTGAGCGGCGCCGAGAAAATGATCTGGTAGAACTTGTGCGGCGTCAGAATATCTGTGATCGCGTGGTAGGTTTTTCCCGGCGCCGCAGTTCCGGTCGCAGGCAGTGTATTGATACCGCCCTGGTCCACCTCAAAGTTCACAGATGTGACGCCAGTAGCCGCTGAGTCATTAATGGTCACATCGCCGAGCTTATAGCTCGTGCGCGCTGTATTTCCGTCGTAATCGAGAAGCTTGAAGCTGATACCCAGCGTGGGATCAGTCGTCTGGTAGTTCACGACGGCAAACGGCGAGAAATGTTCTGCCTTTGCCTGCAGGATCGGCAGATTCTCATCTAGGTCCTCGCGAAGCGTGTCGACTTTCTCCTCCTCTTCGTCAATGTGGAGAACCGATACGCCGGACGCATCCTGATTTTCACTGTCTTCTCCCATTTGGGAAGCATCGGCAGAGACAATGCTGACATTCCGGAACGAGACCGCTAATGCGCCCTTCGCATTGTCCGGCTGAATTGCCTCGCCAGCAGCGTTTAAGACGGTCAGGTCGCAGAGAAACTGGGTCGTCGCAGTCTTGCCCGTTGCCTCTGCATGATCTGCAATCTTTGCGAGCGCTTCCTTCTCTTCCTCTTCTGTGAGCTTCCGCGCCCGGAGCGTTGCACCTTCCGGCAGTACGCCGGCCGGCGCGCTGACCGAGATCTCGACGCCGTCGAGCTGCGTGTACAGCACTTTCGCCGCATTCGAGGGTGTGCCCCAGCGCGCAGAGCCCGCGAGCAGATCGACTTTTTCTTCTGTCTTCGCCGCCGCATCCGAGGAAGTCGCCTTCCCCTCTAGCTTCTGCTGCAGGGGCTTCGGGAGCACAAGATCATTGATGAGCTCTGCGTCCTCCCGATACTCCTCCGCGGATGGCGCTGCGAGAGCAGGCGCCGCTGTGGAAATGTTCAGTGCGACCATCGCAGCACTGAGCACACTGGCCAGCAGGCGCTTTGACCAGTTCCTTCGTTTTCTCATATGCTTTCCTCCTTGTTACACTAGCCTACCATAAGCTTTCCTTAATATCTTAGCTGTGTTTGTGAGTCTTTGCAAGATCATATGAAGAACTTTTTAATTTTATTACTATTCATTCAAGGCTTAAAGTAAATTTTAATGAACATTTTATTAGCGTAGTGGTGAATAACTCCGAGCACCAAAAAGGCGCTGTGCTTTCGCACAGCGCCTTTTTGGTGCATACCGCATACTTCACGATTTTAACCGAAACCTCAGCGTTCGTTCTCTTTCTGCTCAATGCGGCGACGAATCGCAAGCATCTTCTCGTCGGTCCCCGCAATGATATCCGCGCAGGCACGAAGTTCTTCGGAAATTTGCTCGGCATCCGGAATTTCTTTTTTGTACTTGAGTTCGTGGTCGAGGCTCGCCCAGAAATCCATCGCAATCGTGCGAATCTGGATTTCCACCCGGATGAAACTCTTCTGATCCGAAAAATAGACCGGTACCTCCGCAATGATGTGATAGGAGCGATAGCCGTTATCCTTCGGATTCCGAATATAATCCTTAATCTGCAAGACATGCACATCGTCCTGCCGCATCATCATACCGGCGAGCGCGTAAATATCGTCCACGAAGGAGCAGATAACACGCACACCCGCAATGTCATCGAGATTCTCCGTCATAGACTGTAAGGTCAGCGGAAAGCCCTTCCGCTTCAGCTTTTCGATGATGCTATGCGGCTGTTTGATCCGGTACTTGATCATCTCAATCGGATTTCTCTGATTCCGGACCGAGAGTTCGTCATTCAGGACCTCCAGTTTTGTCTTGACCTCCCGAATGGCACAATTGTACATCATCATGGCGTCCTGAAACTGCTGCGCCCAGGCGACCATACTCTCGGGCACCCGGAAGGCACCGGGTCCCCGGAGTACGGCGCGCTCCAGCTCGCTGTTCGGATCGCCGCCGTTTGTCATCATTTTTCCGTCTTGTCTCCTGTGACCGCGGCGACTGCGCCATCCAGCCACGGAACGGTCAGGGTCTCCACCTTGCCCGCATCAACCGCAGCGGCAATGTTCGCGTCTATCGGCGCTTTCGCGAGCACCTTGACCCCGTAGGTCTTTGCGATCTCATCGATATGGCTCTCGCCGAAAATCGAATGTGCTTTGCCGCAGTCCGGGCACTCGTAATAGCTCAGATTCTCAACCAGGCCGAGAATCGGCACGTTCATCTGGCGGGCCATGTTAACAGCCTTCTCGACAATCATCGACACCAGTTCCTGCGGGCTCGTCACCACGACAATGCCCTCAACCGGCAGCGACTGGAACACCGTGAGCGGCACATCGCCGGTACCCGGCGGCATATCGACAAAGAGATAGTCGACATCGCCCCAGTAGACATCGCTCCAGAACTGCTTCACGACGCTCGCAATCATCGGTCCGCGCCAGATGAGCGGCTCCGTGTCGTCGTCGAGCAACAGGTTCGAGCTCACGATTTTGATGCCGCTCTTTGTCTCGGCCGGCACCATCAGATTCTCGCGGGAGTGAAGGCTCTGACCGTCCACCCCGAAGGCCTTTGGAATCGAAGGTCCGGTGATATCGGCATCCAGAATGCCGACGCGATAGCCCGCCTCGCTGACACGGGAAGCGAGCAGACTGGTCATGAGCGACTTACCCACACCGCCCTTACCGCTCATAATCGCGATGACATGGCAGATATTGCTGTTTTCGTTGCTTGGAACCTGAAAATTCGGTTTCGGCGGCTCCGGCATGCCCTGGGGCGCAGAATTACATGTATCAGACATAAATTTACCTCGCAGGAGAACACAATTCCCCATTCTTTTGTGAAAATCAAAACAAAATCAGTCTACAACATTCCAAAGCATTCCGCAAGCAGTGGCAAGCCTGCCGCTCTTTGTGCTATACTGTCGGCGAAGAAACCGAAGAAAGATTGTGGCGCAATGATTCGTCTGCGCAAATTGTCAGAAAAGGAGAACTTATGCACCAGGCAATTCAGATGAGCGATACGCTCTGGTATCTCGGGTCCAGCGACCGAAGACTTGCGAAATTTGAGAACTGCCACCCGGTTCCGCTCGGCATTTCCTACAATTCCTATCTGGTCATGGATGAGAAGACCGTTCTTCTCGACACGGTAGATCATTCGATTTGCGGCGTATTCCTCGAGAATATCAAGTCCGTCTTAAACGGCCGTCCGCTCGACTATATCATCGTGAACCACATGGAGCCGGATCACTGCGCTACGCTTGCCGAAGTGTTGCTCCGTTATCCGGAGGCGACTGTCGTGGGCAGCGCAAAGACCCACGCGATGATCAAGCAGTTCTTCGGAGACCTCAATCTGCAGGGCAAGGTCATGCAGGTCAAGGAGAACGATACGCTCTCGACCGGTCATCACAACTTCCGCTTCATTCTGGCTCCCATGGTCCACTGGCCGGAAGTCACCGTGACCTACGATGAGACCGAAAAGATTCTCTTCTCGGCCGATGCCTTCGGCACCTTCGGTGCGCTCTCCGGCAATCTCTATGCCGACCAGCTGGATTTCGGCGACTTTGAACTCTCCGAGATGCGCCGCTACTACTCCAACATCGTGGGCAAATACGGCTTGCAGGTACAGGCACTTTTAAACAAGGCCGCGGGGCTTGACATTCAGATGATTTGCCCGCTGCACGGTCCCGTGTGGCGCGTTGCAAACAAGATTCAGTGGCTCATCGAGAAATACTCCCGCTGGGCAACCTACCGTCCCGAGGACAACGAAGTGGTTATCTTCTATGCCTCGATTTACGGCGGCACCGAGAATGCGGCGGAAGTGCTCGCCAATGCGCTCGGCGCCAAGAAGGTCAAGAACATCAAGATGTACGATGTCTCCGTGACCGATGTCTCCTACCTGGTCTCCGAGGCTTTCCGCGCGAGCCACCTGGTCTTTGCCTCCGCGACCTACAACAACGAGATCTTCCCCTACATGGAGAACCTGATTCGCGACCTCGCGGCGCACAATATGCAGAATCGCTCGATTGCCCTCGTGGAAAACGGCTCCTGGGCGCCGGTCTCCGGCAAGAAGATGAGCGAACTCTTCTCTTCGATGAAGAACATGAACTTCCTGCAGGACACTGTCACCTTAAAGTCCCGCGGTCACGAGGAACAGCGCCTGCAGCTGCTCTCGCTCGCCGACACGATTGCCGAGTCGGTCTTTGCCGCAGAGTTGCACTGAGCTTTTCGCGCCGCCGCCTCCCGCTTTGAGTAGGAGCATCCGCAGTAATCCTGGCGGTAGAGCCCGTACTCTCTCGAGAGCTCGGTCGAACGAAGAAACCCGTTTTTCTTTTTAAAATCCGACGGCAGGAAGGCAACGCCCTCCTCCGCACCGATGCGCTCCCCGATTGCATTCAGTCGGGGGGCGCTTTTCATCGGAGAAATCGTGAGACTCGTCGTAAAGTAGTCAAACCCCCCCGCCTCGGCAGCCTTTGCACTCTCGCGGAGACGGAGCTCAAAACAGATGCCGCAGCGCTCCCCGCCCTCCGGGTCCGTTTCGTGGCCGCGCACCGCTTCGTGAAAGCGTTCGGGGCTGTATTCCCCTTCGAGGAAGCCGACCGGACGCGGCAAATTCATTTCCCGGAGTAAGCGTTTCTCCTCCTCTGCCCTGCGATGATACTCTTCCGGATCATCGATATTCGGGTTACAAAAAAAGACAGTCACATCAAAATGCGGCGCCAGACTCTCCAGGCAGAAGGAGGAGCAGGGCGCACAGCAGACGTGAAGAAGAAGCTTCGGGACTATGCCCGAAGCTTCGTTTTGTTTGACCAAATTGTCCAGCTCGCGCTGATAATTTCTCTGATTCATAAGAAGTCTCTGATTCTCTTGGATCTCACCGGGTTTCTGAGTTTCCGAAGCGCCTTTGCCTCAATCTGGCGGATGCGCTCTCTGGTCACCTTGAACTCTCTGCCGACTTCCTCGAGGGTTCTTGGGTGGCCGTCCTCGAGGCCGAAGCGGAGCACGATAACCTGGCGCTCTCTCTCCTTGAGGTCGCCGAGCAGCGCCTCGATGTGCTCGCGCAGCATGACCGACTCCACATTGTCCTCGGGCGTCAGCACGTTGTTGTCCGCGACAAAATCGCCGAGGTTCGAGTCGTCTTCCTCACCGATCGGCGTCTCGAGCGAAGCGGGCTCGCGCGCAATCTGCATGATCTCCATAACCTTTTCCTCGGTCATGTCGAGCGCCTTTGCGAGTTCCGCGACGCTCGGCTCGTAGCCGAGCTCCAGCGTGAGCTTGCGCTGCATCTTGCTCATCTTATTGATGGTCTCGACCATGTGCACCGGCACGCGTATGGTTCTCGCCTGATCCGCGAGCGCGCGCGTCACGGACTGACGAATCCACCAAGTCGCGTATGTCGAGAGCTTGAATCCTTTCTCGGGGTCAAACTTTTCGACGCCCTTGATGAGCCCAAGGTTTCCCTCCTGTACGAGATCCAGGAAACTCATGCCGCGGCCCGTGTAGCGCTTTGCGATGCTGACCACAAGGCGAAGGTTTGCCTCGATCAGCTTCTTCTTCGCCTTCTCATCGCCGGCCTGCTTTCTGCGCGCGAGTTCCATCTCTTCCTCGGCGGTGAGCAGCGGCACGGTGCCGATTTCCTTTAAGTACATGCGAACCGGATCTTCGGTGCCGACGCCTTCGAGGAGATCCACCGGGTTCAGATTGATTTCCTCTCCCTCAATCTTCTCTCCGTTTTCATCCTCTGCGTCGAGGTCATCGTCGAGATCCAGGTCGAGATCGAGCATCGCATCGCCCTTGCCGCTGGTCTCGAGATCCTCCGGCGGCTCCTCCTCATGGTGATGCTGCACTTCGATATTATTGCCCTCGAGATAGCTGTAAATATGCTCAATGCCCTCGGGACTCAGATTATAGTCCTGGAAGTAGTCATTGATCTCATCGACATCCAGCTTGGAGTCCTTGTTCTTGGCCTGCTCGACCAACTGCATGAGTCCGTGCAGGAGCTCCTGCTCCTGAATTTCCCGCTTCTCGGACTCTGCCTTCTTGCTCTTTGCGCTCTTCTTTTCCGTTTTCTTCTTCGCTTCCGCCATTTGGATTCATTCCTCCCGTTCTCGATGTCCTGAAGACACGAAATTACACATAGCCGTAAATTCCGCGCACGCTGACTTCGCCGCTTCGCACTGCCGTTAGACTTTGATTATCCCGGAGCACCAGTAATTCGCCTTCTTCCGTGATACCGACCGCCGTGCCGGTGTACTCTCCGTCCGGATCCAGCACCCGCACTTCCCGGTTGCGATTGGCAAGTAAGGTCTCATAGCGCTCTTTCAGCGCCGCAAAAGAGCCTGTCGCCTCAAAAAGACGCTCATAGGCCGCAAAGTGCTTCCAGATTGCCGCAATAATCGGCGTCCGCGCGGCCCGCTTGCCTTGTTCGATCGCGAGCGAAGTCGCAACGCTCCGAATTTCCTCCGGAAAGCTCTCGGTATTCACATTGATTCCGATACCGATCACGACAAATTCGATGCGATCCATGTCCGTGCTCATCTCGGTCAGAATCCCCGCGACTTTTTTCCCCATTACGACCACATCGTTGGGCCACTTAATGGCCGCCTCGAGTCCCGTTGCCTCGCGTATGCCGTCCGTCACAGCCAGTGCCGTGACCAAAGTAAGCACAGATGCGCGCTCCGGCCTGAGCGACGGCCGCAGTAAGAGAGACATCCAGATGCCGCTCCCCGGCGGAGAGCTCCAGTTGCGCCCCCGCCGCCCTCTGCCGGCGGTCTGTTCCTCCGCGACAAAGAGAGTCGGCCCCCGGTCTCCGGCAGCGGCAGCCCGCTTCACCTCCAGATTCGTCGAGTCGGTCTGCTGTAAAAAGACCCAGCGTTTCAAGAAATTTTGCGCCGCGAATGCCTCGTCGAGCGACGCCTGACTCAGTAAATATTCTGTGTTCTGCAAACGATAGCCTCGATTCTGTCTCGCTTCTATGGTATAGCCCTCGTCACGCAACCTGGCGACCGCTTTCCAGACCGCTGTTCTGGTCACATGAAAGCGCTCGCAGAGCGCCTGTCCGGAACAGTAATCGCCCGCTTCGAGCAGCGCTTTTAAAACATCATCCTTCAGCAAAGGAACCCCCTCAGAGCATCACGACTGCGCTGACCGCGCAGAGACCTAAGAGTATCGCGCCGAGCAGCATCACAACGACGGCACTGCCCTTTTTCCGGTGTGCGCGCCGAAGAGCGGTAAAACGGACCTGACCGTTGACCAGGGTCAGAAGCCCCGCCAGGCCGAAAATCAGAGAGAAAAAGAACGGATACTCTTCCGGTGACAAAAAGGCAAAGACCGCAAGCACGGTGACCGCAATGCCCACAAAGACATGCAGGACATCGAGCCAGAAATGATTCTGACTGATCAGACTTCTCTTCATCTTGTCCCCCTTCTCCGCTGTCTTGCGCGCTCATAGAGCAGAACGGACGCCGCAACAGCCGCATTCAGCGATTCCACCTGCCCGAGCATGGGAATATGGATGCTTTGATCCGCCATGGCTATTGTCTCAGCCGTGAGGCCGGCTGCCTCATTGCCGATCAAAAAGGCAGTCTTCTCCGGGTAATCTATGCTGTCATAGGGCACGGAGGCTTGAAAAGCCGCCGCATAGAGTGAAAAATGATTTGCGGAGAGCTCTCGCAGTACCGCAAGCCAGTCGTCCGCATAGACCACCGGAACGCGGAAAATGCTGCCCATCGTCGCGCGTATCACCTTGGGATTATAGATGTCCACGGTGCCACGGTTTGCGAGGATGGCCGAGAGACCGGCTCCCTCACCCGCCCGGAGCATGGTCCCGAGATTTCCGGGATCCTGCAGGCTTTCGACCGCGAGGAAGCAGCTTGCGCCTTTCGCCAACACTTCGGCAAGACTCTTTCTCTGCATGCGAAGCAGCGCGAGCACGCCCTGCGGCGTCTTTGTGTCCGACATCTTTGCAAAAATATTGTCGGCGACTGTCTCCGCCTTGAGTGCCTCTATCTTTTCCCGAACTTCTCCCTCGGCGCGCGCCGCATAACTCTCGCTCACATAGAGCTCCTCGATTTCCGCTGCAGGTGCTTCCAGAAACATGCGGACGCCCTCGACCGGAAATAATCCCCGCTCCGCGCGAAGAGACGCTTTCTCAAAGAGTGCGCGCACTTCTTTTACTTTTTTGTTCGCGGGCGATGTAATCATAGCGACTCTGCCTCCTCAAGCCAGACACGGCTCACCGCGTCCGAGGGCATGCGGAGATCGCCGCGCGGCGAGACCGCAACACTGCCCGTCTTCGGGCCGTCCGGCAGACAGGAGCGCTTGAACTGTTGCGCGAAAAAACGGCGGAGGAAGGTGATTAGCCACTTTTTGACAGTCGCTCCGTCGTATACACCCGCAAAGGCACGCAGAGCAAGGCGATAAATCTTCCGCGGGCTGCTGCCGTAGCGGAGCATCTGAAACAGGAAGAAATCATGGAGCTCGTAGGGTCCCACCAAATCCTCTGTCTTTTGGCTGATGACGCCGTCCTTCGGCGGCAAAAGCTCCGGGCTCACCGGCGTGTCGAGAATGTCGAGCAGGACTTCACGGAGTTTTCCGCTCACAAGGCTCGCCTCATGCTCGACAAGGACGCGCACCAAGGTCTTCGGCACCGAAACATTGACCGCATACATCGACATGTGGTCGCCGTTATAGGTGGCCCAGCCGAGCGCGAGTTCCGAGAGGTCACCGGTTCCGATGACCAGTGCATTGTCCCGGTTTGCGATGTCCATGAGTACCTGCGTGCGCTCACGCGCCTGCGAATTCTCATAGGTGATATCGTGCTTCTCGGGATCCTGCTTGATGTCCCGAAAGTGCTGCAACACCGCTTCGCGAATCGAGATTTCCTCGAGCGAAGCGCCGATGGCTTCGGCGAGCGCACAGGCATTCTGGTAGGTTCTATCCGTCGTACCGAAAGCCGGCATGGTAATCGCCTCAATACCGCTCCGCGGGAGGCCGAGCGCATCAAAACTCCGGGCCGCGACCAGGAGCGCAAGCGTCGAATCGAGTCCGCCCGAAATTCCGAGCACCGCCCGTTTGCCGTTGATATGCGCGAGGCGCTTCTTTAAGCCGAGTGCCTGAATCTGCAGCACTTCCTCGCATCTCTCGCGGCGCGCTGCCGCATCTTCCGGCACAAAGGGCGCCGAATTGACCGTCCGCGTGAGTTCGGTCTCCGTGAGGCGAAGGTCAAAATCGACACCGCAGTACAGATTCGACTCGCTGTCTCTCTGCGGATAGCTGTTCTGCCGTCTTCTTAAGAAGAGCAGCTTTTTCAAATCCAGCTCCGACGCGATGACCGCGTTCGTGAGCAGCTGAGACTCGGCGAGTACCTCTCCCGCCTCCGCGATCAGGTTGTGGGCGCTGAACACAAGATCCTGCGTCGACTCGCCCTCGCCCGCGCTCGCATAGATATAACCTGCGAGGAGCTTGCTGCTCTGCGCCTTGACAAGCTCCCGCCGCGCCTTCCGTTTTCCGGCGAGCGCATTCGAAGCCGAGCAGTTCACCATGAGCGTAGCCCCTGCCGCGCAGAGATCGATCGAAGGTGCATTCGGCACCCAGAGATCCTCACAGATTTCGACGCCGATTTTGAGTTCCGGCAAACTCCCGCAAGAAAAGAGCAGTCTCGCGCCGAAAGGCACCTGCTCGCCGAAGAGCGGCACGAGAACCGGAGACCGGAAGCCCAGCGCAAAGTAACGGCGCTCGTAGAACTCGCCGTAATTCGGAATGTGCAGCTTCGGCACGAGGCCGAGCAGCTCTCCCTTCCGAAAGACCGCAACCGCATTGTAGAGCTGGTTCTCAAAGGCAAAGGGCAAACCGACAAAGCAGAGCACTTCGGTGTCCGCTGTCTGATCCAGCAGATTTTTCAGTTCCCGGCGCACCGCCTCCTGCAGCGTATCCTGTAAAAAAAGATCGCCGCAGGTATAGGCGCTCAGCGCGAGTTCCGGAAAGACAAGTAATTTGGTTCCCTGCTCTGCTTCCCCGCGGATTATCTCCGCCATCCGCTCCCGGTTATAAGCGGGGTCCGCGACCCTCACCTCCGGCGTCGCGGCTGCGACGCGGATAAATCCGTCTCTCATGCCTTCTTCTCACTCCCGTCGCCCGGCGTTGCCACCGAAGCGGTCTCTTTCAGTGCTGTCACCAGTCCCGCCATATTCTGAAGATCGGACGGAATCACAATCTTGGTCGCTCTGCCGTCTGCAACACGGGTCAGCGCGTCGAGACTGCGAAGCTTCAGAACCGCCTCATCGGCACCCGCCTCACGAATCAGGCGAATACCCTCGGCCTCCGCTTCTTTGACGGCGCGGATAGCCTTTGCCTGACCTTCCGCCTCCTGAATCTTTCTCTCCTTCTCTGCCTCCGCGCGGAGAATCGCAGTCTGCTTTTCCGCCTCCGCATTCAGGATAGCCGCTTCCTTATTACCCTGTGCGTTCAGGACCGCGGACTCTTTTTTACCCTGTGCCAGGGTGATGAGCTCACGCTTCTCTCGCTCAGCCTTCATCTGCTTCTCCATTGCCTCGCGAATCGCGTCCGGCGGGAGAATGTTCTTTAACTCGACGCGGTTTACCTTGATACCCCAGGGGTCGGTCGCGACATCCAGCTGCGAGCGCATCTCGGTGTTGATGGTCTCGCGGGAAGTCAGCGTCGTGTCGAGATCCATGGAACCGATGATGTTGCGGAGTGTGGTTGCCGTCAGGTTCTCGATTGCGGAAATCGGGTTCTCGACACCGTACGCATAGAGCTTCGGCTCGGTAATCACGAAGAAGACAACCGAGTCAATGCGCATCGTGACATTGTCCTTCGTGATCACGGGCTGCGGCGGGAAATCCGCGACTTGTTCCTTCAGGTTGACGCGCTTTGCGATGCGATCCACAAACGGAATCATGAGATGCACACCCGCATCCCAGGTCGCATGGTAGCGGCCCAGACGCTCAATGATGAGAGCCTGTGCCTGCGGCACAATGCTGATACCGTTCGCAAGAATGCCGACGACTATGACAAACAAAATAACTCCCGGAATAAACTGCATGGCTTCCTCCTTTTTTGGCGACAATACTCCAATTGTTTTCATTTCAGTATAGCATACTTCGCAAGGTTTGGCTTGCCAAAGCGCTTTTTTCCTGTTATCCTAAATCCCGAGTGAATTGCTAGGAAATACTGGCAAAGAAAAACTGGAAGGAGTTGTCATGAAAATATCCACAAAAGGGCGCTACGCACTTCGCCTGATGATGGAATTTGCGAGACAGCCGGAGCAAGTCACACGTCTGAAGGATGCCGCTACAAAGCAGGAACTCTCCGAGAAATACCTCGAGCAAATTGTGGCCGTGCTGAGTAAGGCCGGCTTTGTGAAGAGCATACGCGGCGCCCAGGGCGGCTATCTCCTGACCCGCACGCCGAAGGACTACTCGGTCGGCGATATTCTCCGTCTGACCGAGGGCAATATGGCACCTGTAGTCTGTCTCGGACAGGATTCCGTCGCCTGCGACCTTGCGGAGCGCTGCGTGTCCCGCTCCGTCTTTTCGCGCATTGAATCGGCGGTCAACGAAGTCATTGACCATATCACGCTCGCGGACTTACTGCAGGAGGAACAGACGCTCGCCACTACGGCAGCCCCCGTCCCCGAGGATGCCCACCGCCGCTGTCAGGGCGGACACTGACAGCGGCCGCAGGCGGCAGGATAAGACGCCAAAAAAGAGGTTGTGCTTTTGCACAGCCTCTTTTCTTGTTCGGCCGAACTGCCTTTCCCTCGCTTTTCGCTGCGACAGGACGGATTTGCTGCCGTTATTTTATGCCTCTGCCTTTTCCGCAGACTTTCCCACTGCCGCGTCCATATTCGCGAGCAGCTTCTCGATGCTCACATACTTCACGCAGAGCGTAAAGAGTTCCGCCGCGATGCGCAAATCGTTCAGCGGCGGGAAGGAGGGCGCAATACGGATGTTCGAGTCGTGCGGATCCTTGCCGCCCGGCCAGGTCGCACCGGCGCTCGTCATAATCACACCGGCCTTCGCGCAGCGGGACACAACTTTCTTCGCGCAACCCTCGAGGGTATCGAAAGAGATAAAGTAGCCGCCCTTCGGCTTGGTCCAGGTACCGATGCCGAGGCCGCCGAGTTCTCTGTCCAGAATTTCCTCGACCATCTCAAACTTCGGGCGCAGGATGTCCGCGTGCTTTCTCATGTGCTCGACCATGCCGTGGATGTCCTCAAAGAAACGGACATGGCGCAACTGGTTCACCTTGTCGTGGCCGATGGTCTGGACTTTCAGCTGCTTCTTGATGTCCTCGAGGTTATTGAGGGACGAGGCGAGCGCCGCAATGCCGGAGCCCGGGAAGCTGACCTTCGAGGTCGAAGCAAACTTGTAGACAAGATCCGGATTGCCCGCGCGCTTACACTCCGCGAGAATCTCGATAATCGTATCCTGATCGTGGTCGTAGAGATGATGAATCGTATACGCATTGTCCCAGTAAATACGGAAATCCTTGGCCGCCGGCTTTAAGCGCGCCATGCGACGCACAGTCTCGTCCGAATAGGAGTTGCCGGTCGGATTCGAGTACTTCGGGACGCACCAGATGCCCTTGATGGCCTCATCTTCCGCGACCAGCTTTTCGACGATGTCCATGTCCGGACCGGTCGGCAGCATCGGCACCGGAATATTCTCAATGCCGAAGTACTCGGTGATTGCAAAGTGGCGGTCGTAGCCCGGCACGACGCAGAGGAACTTCACCTTGTCGAGCTTGCACCAGGGCGTCGAGCCCATGACGCCGTGCGTGTAGGATCTCGAAATGGTATCGTACATGACATTTAAACTTGAGTTTCCGTAGAGGATGATGTGGTTGTAGGGCACTTCCATCATATCGCCCATGAGCTCGAGCGCCTCCGGGATGCCGGTCAGCACGCCGTAGTTACGGCAGTCCGTGCCGTCTTCGGAGCGGAGCTCGGTGTCCTCGTTCAGCACCGCCATCATTCCCATCGAGAGGTCGAGCTGGGCTGTGCAGGGCTTACCGCGGCTCATATCGAGTTTTAATGCAAGTCCCTGCATATCCTTATACTTGCCCTTCAACTCCTTCTTCAATTCCAAAAGCTCTTCCCGCGTCATCTCTGCGTATGGTTTCATTAGCTACTCCTTTCAGAACCTGGTGAACGAATTCACAGAATTCTAGCACTGTTTCCGTTGCTTCGCAAGACTGTTTTTAAATTGCGCTCTCATAAATATTCAGAATATCCTCATACCCGAGCACCTTGAAGCCGCCGATGCTACGGGTCTTCTGATAGCTACACTCCGTCGCAAAGGCTTCGAGTTCTTTCTTCTCCGGCGTATGACCGAGCAGTTCCGTCAGCGTGATCGGCATACCGAGCGACTTGAAGAAGCACTCGGTCGCCTGAATCCCGGCCTCGATGCGTGCTTCCTCCGTGCCCTCTTTGATGCCGTATACCTTCTCCGCAAAGCGGACAAAACGGGACGGATTCGCGTCCTTTACATAGCGCGCCCAGGCCGGAAACACAGCGGTCAGCGTTGCGCCGTGCGTATAGTCGCCGATGGCCGAGAGCGCCATACCGAGCTGGTGGCAGGCCCAGTCGCCCTCGCGCGCCGTATCACCCTTGGCACCGACGCCGGTCAGACCGACATGGGACACGGAACCGCACCACATGAGCTCGCTCATCGCCTCATAGTCCTTCGGATTCTGTACCGCAATCGGTCCGAAGTGAATGACATCCCGGAACAAGCCCTCCGCAATCTCATCGGTCAGGTGGTTGCCGAGTATGGGCGCAAAGTAGCGCTCTGCCGTGTGCATGAAAATATCCGCGGCGCCCGCGCCGATCTGCCACTTCGGCAGGGTCATGGTGAGTTCCGGGTTCAGAATCGCAAACTTCGGGCGGTTCAGGTCGGTATTGATACCGCGCTTGGTGTGCTGCGGCAGGGTGTCGTTTGTCAGCACCGCGGAATTGCTGGTCTCGGAGCCTGCCGCCGAAATCGTGAGAATCACACCGATCGGAAGCGCTGTCTCGACCTTTCGCCCGGTCCAGAACTCCCAGACATCGCTCCCCGGCGCAGCTACGGTGTCGGCGACCGCCTTGGCCGTGTCAATCACCGAGCCGCCGCCGATTGCCAGAATAAAGTCTGCACGGAAGGCTCTTGCCTCCTCGACCATGCGGCGCGCGGTCGAGACCAGCGGGTTCGGCACCACGCCGCCGCTCGCCGAAAAGGCAATTCCCGCCGCGCGAAGTATCTCCTCCGCGCGACCCAGTAAACCGCTCTTGACCGCAGAGCCGCCGCCGTAGACAACGAATACACGACTTCCGCCGTAATGTTTCACGAGTTCCGCCACTCTCGCCTCTTCACCGCGGCCGAACACAATTTCCGTCGGCGCATAATATACAAATTTCCGCACGAGAATCCTCCTTTTCCGTGATCCCGTCTCCCGTCTCCGATGTTTGACGGTTTTCACATCTTCGCTTCGAAGACCGCAATCCGTTTGTCCTGTCCGAACCTTTTTCTGTCTTGATCCGTCTTATGCCTTGACAAGCTTCACGAAATTCTTCTTGCCGCGCTTTAAGAGCTTGCCCTCGCCGGCAAAGAAGTCCGCGTCATAACTCGCCGCGATGTCCTTTACGCTCTCGCCGTCCAGGCTGACGCCGCCCTGCTGGACATTGCGTCTCGCCTCGGAGCGGGAGGCCGCAAGCCCTGACTTCACGAGCAGGCTCAAAATATCCGCCTTGCCCTCGCTAAAATCCGCATCCGAAAGTTCCACGGTCGGGACATTCTCGGAAGCCGCACCGCCCGCAAAGAGTGCCTGTGCGCCCTCGCGCGCCTTCTTGGCCTCCTCTTCGCCGTGCACAAGCGTGGTGAGCTCGTAGGCGAGAATATCCTTCGCCTCGTTCAGCTTAGCGCCCTCCCAGCGATCCATCTCGTCAATCTGCGAGAGCGGCAGGAAGGTCAGCATGCGAAGGCACTTTAAGACATCCCGATCGCCGACATTTCTCCAGTACTGGTAGAAGGCAAAGGGCGAGGTCTTGTTCGGATCCAGCCAGACCGCACCGCCCACGGTCTTGCCCATCTTCTTGCCCTCAGAGTTTAAGAGGAGGGTGATGGTCATCGCGTGCGCGTCCTCGCCGAGCTTGCGGCGGATGAGCTCCGTGCCCGCGAGCATGTTGGACCACTGGTCGTCACCGCCGAACTGCATGTTGCAGTCATAGCGCTGAAAGAGCTCATAGAAGTCAAAAGCCTGCATAAGCATGTAATTAAACTCGAGGAAAGAGAGGCCCTTCTCCATGCGATTCTTATAGCACTCCGCGCGGAGCATGTTGTTGACCGAGAAGTGGGGGCCGATGTCGCGGATAAACTCAATGTAGTTTAAGTTCCGGAGCCAGTCGGCATTATTCACCATTCTCGCCTTGCCCTCGCCGAACTCGATGAAGCGGGACATCTGGCGCTTAAAGCTCTCGCAGTTCTTGTCAATCTGATCGACCGTCATCATGCTGCGCATATCGGTTCTGCCGGAGGGGTCTCCGATCATACCCGTGCCGCCGCCGACCAGGGCAATCGGCTTGTTGCCCGCGTCCTGCAGGCGCTTCATCAGGCAGAGTGCCATGAAGTGACCCACGTGCAGACTGTCCGCGGTCGGGTCGAAGCCGATATAGAAGGTCGCCTTGCCCTCGTTCACGAGGCGGCTCACCTCTTCCTCGTTGGTCACCTGTGCAATCAGCCCGCGGGCCTTGAGCTCATCGTAGCAATTCATCTCTTCTTCTCCTCTTTCCGAAATCTGATTTTTTCAGTATACCATGGCACTTACATTCTCTCAAAGCGCATCATGCCGTTTTCAACAATCATCGCCGTGAGGTAGCCGTTTTCCTCGCCGCAACCTGTGTCCAGTGCAATCGCGCCCGTGCGCGGCAGCTGAAACCAGGTGCCGTAATTCGGATGAAAACGGCTCTCGACGCCGCTCCCGTCCAGATAGGTCGGAAACTCGACGCGGTGATGCCCGAAAACCGTGAGCTTGCCCGCGTAGTTGTTCTCTTCGATGCAGCGGTTGCCCCAGAGAAAGGTCTCGGGCTCGTTGTTCCAGATGACCTCGTCCGCAATGTCCGCGTGCACGGCAATGAAATCCTGGCACTCGTACCAGGTCCGGGTGTGATCCTTTAGCCAGAGCGCTGTCTTGCCGGGCGGAAGTCTTCTCTCCTGCAGCGACGCGAGGGTCTCTTTGCCGCCGTTCTGCTTCCAGAGGAGACCGTTTGCAATCTGCCCCCTTGTTAAGAGCAGGGCGTCGAGGAGCATCTGCTCATGCTCGCCGCGGATGTAGACAAAGCGTTTTTCCATCTGCTCCGCGAGATTTCGGAGGGCGATGTAGGTCTCCGCCGGGGAAGTTCCGTAGTCCAGGGCATCGCCGAGCACCACCAGTTCTTCCGTCGCCGGGTCAAAGTTTAATTCCTCCAGCATACAGCCGAGCGTCTCCGCCTCGCCGTGCAAATCCGATAGTATGACTGTTCGCATGCTTTCTCCTCATAGACAACTTGCCCCGCCAAACGGCGGGGCAAGTTCATACGTCAAAGTGTCGCGATATCAATCAGCGTGAGCTCCTCTGCCTTCTGCTCGAGTGCAGTTGCGAGGGCCTCCGCCGTGTCGAGCGCCGTCAGCACATTGACGCCGGTCTCGACTGCGTTTCTGCGAATCTCGAAGCCGTCCTTCTCGTGATCCGCGCCTTCCGGCGGCGTGTCGATGACAAGGTCCATCTCATGGCCGAGGATGAGATCCAGAATATTCGGATGCTCCTGCTCGAGCTTTCTGACTTCGAGCGTCTTGATGCCGGCCTCCTTTAAAACCTTCGCCGTGCCGCGGGTCGAGAAGATGCGATAGCCGAGCGCCTCAAAACGCTTCGCGATCGGCGCAATCTCCGCCTTGTCCTCATCGCGGACGGTAATAATCATGTTCTTGTACTTCGGAAGTTTTACCCCTGCGCCCTGGAAAGCCTTGTAGAGCGCTTCGTTAAAGGTCTTTGCGATACCTAGGCACTCGCCGGTCGACTTCATCTCCGGTCCGAGGCTAATGTCGGCGCCGCGAATCTTCTCAAACGAGAAGACAGGCATCTTGACTGCAATATAATCCGCCTCCTTCTGGAGACCGGGCTCGTAACCGAGCTCGCGGATTGTGTGACCGCAAATCACGCGGGTCGCAAGCGGAATAATCGGGATACCCGTGACCTTGGAGATATACGGGACAGTCCGGGACGAGCGCGGGTTCACCTCGATCACATAGACATCATCGCCCTTCGCGATGAACTGAATGTTAATCATGCCCTTCACGTGCAGCGCGCGCGCGAGCTTCTCGGAGTAGTCGACAATCTTCTCTTTCACGGTCTTAGAGAGCGACTGCGCCGGGTAGACCGAAATCGAGTCGCCGGAGTGAATGCCGGTGCGCTCGATGTGCTGCATAATGCCCGGAATCAGGATATCCTTGCCGTCGCAGACCGCATCGACCTCAACCTCGATACCCTGAATGTACTTGTCGACCAGAATCGGGTGCTCCTGCGCATAGCGGTTGATGACGCCGATGTACTCGTCGATATCGTGGTCCGAAATCGCGATGCGCATACCTGCGCCGCCGAGCACATAGGAGGGGCGCACCAGTACCGGGTAGCCGAGGCGGTGGGCAATCTCCTTTGCCTCCTCCGCCGTAAAGACCGTGCCGCCCGCCGCGCGCGGAATGCCGGTCTGCTGTAAGATCTCGTCGAAGAGCTCTCTGTCCTCCGCCGCGTCGACATCGGCGGCCGCCGTGCCGAGAATCGGAACGCCCATCTTCATGAGCGCTTCGGTCAGCTTGATGGCAGTCTGGCCACCGAACTGCACGACCGCGCCGTCCGGCTTCTCAAAGTTCACAATCGCTTCGACATCCTCCGGGGTCAGCGGCTCAAAGTAGAGCTTGTCCGCGATGTCAAAGTCGGTCGAAACCGTCTCCGGGTTGTTGTTGATGATGATGGTCTCGTAGCCTTCCTTCCGGAAGGTAAAGGTACAGTGCACCGAGCAGAAGTCGAACTCGATGCCCTGGCCGATGCGAATCGGGCCCGAGCCGAGCACGAGTACCTTCTTCTTCGGCTTCGTCTCCTCCGCCTCGTTCTCGCCGTCGTAGACGCTGTAGTAGTACGGGGTCTCCGCCGCAAACTCCGCGGCGCAGGTATCGACCATCTTAAAGCCGGGGTGAACGCCGAATTCATCGCGCTTTTCCTTGACCTCGGCCTCGGTCTTGCCGCTGAGCGCCGCAATCACATGGTCCGGGAACTCAAAGCGCTTCGCCTCGCGGAGCAGTTCCTCGGTCAGCGGTCTTCTGCGGAGTTCTGCCTCCATGTGAACGAGGCGGTCCAGCTTATGGATAAACCAGCGGTCAATCTTTGTCTCGGCAAAAATTTCGTCGTAGGAGAAGCCGCGGCGCAGCGCCTCGGCGATGACCCAGATGCGGCGATCGTCGACCACGTGAAGCTCTCTCTGGAGCTCGTCATCGTCAAGCGCGGTGTAATCATAGCTCATCAGGCTGTCCACATGCTGCTCGAGCGAGCGAATCGCCTTCATGAGTGCGCCCTCAAAGTTCGTGCAGATGGCCATGACCTCACCGGTCGCCTTCATCTGCGTGCCGAGCGTGTGCTTTGCCGTGATGAATTTATCGAAGGGCAGGCGCGGCATCTTGACCACGCAGTAGTCGAGCATGGGCTCAAACGACGCGTAGGTCTTCTTGGTCACCGCGTTCTTGATCTCATCCAGGGTGTAGCCGAGCGCAATCTTAGCAGCGACCTTTGCAATCGGATAACCGGTCGCCTTCGAAGCAAGCGCAGAGGAACGGCTGACGCGCGGGTTCACCTCAATGACGCAGTACTCAAAGCTGTTCGGATTCAGCGCGTACTGCACGTTGCAGCCGCCGGTGATGCCGAGCTCGGTGATAATGTTGAGCGCGGAGCTGCGGAGCATCTGATACTCCTTGTCGCCGAGGGTCTGGGAGGGCGCAACCACGATCGAGTCGCCCGTGTGCACGCCGACCGGATCCAGGTTCTCCATGTTGCAGACTGTGATCACATTGCCCGCGCCGTCGCGCATGACCTCGTACTCAATCTCCTTCCAGCCCGCAATGCAGCGCTCCACGAGCACCTGTCCCACGCGGGAGAGGCGGAGACCGTTCTGCAGAATCTCGACGAGGGCGCGGCGGTCTTCCGCGATGCCGCCGCCGCTGCCGCCGAGCGTATATGCCGGGCGCAGCACGACCGGATAGCCGATTTCCTCCGCAAACGCGATGCCGTC